>Ga0208977_1000137_pt1 | contig 82658 bp, 52 predicted proteins | sample RifOxyA2_FD_184030 | JGI IMG/M metagenome (GOLD analysis project Ga0208977, IMG submission 184030) | Groundwater microbial communities from Rifle, Colorado - Rifle Oxygen_injection A2 (SPAdes) | ecosystem: Environmental > Aquatic > Deep subsurface > Groundwater | place: Rifle, Colorado, United... | reverse complement strand
CGCTTTCGCAGAATGCCCCGAGTGTAAACTTAGGCGTGAATGCGTTGTAGGGTATCCCCTAAAGCTGCTTATGCAATGCGGCAAATAGCCGCGAATATTGCAGAAGCGGTTAGCGACAGGGGATGTGCTTCGGCGGTTTTTGCCGAAGATGAAGCAGCTGCTATAGTGCTTCACTGTTTCAGTTTTTTCACTACTTTCTCTGTCAAATCTCTTATTGCTTCATCACGAGCTTTCCCAAGAATGCTCTTATTAAATTCTTCTGAACCCCATTTTATCTTATCTCTTTTACTAAAATCAGCCATTCTTGTATTTATTTCGTCTTCTTCCTCCGGCAAAGTAAAAAAACCGGTTATTTTATTGTATGTTTTTTCTTGTTCTGAAATAATTTTAGTAACGCTGCAGGACGTTGCTGAAGACAAATAAAGTTCTACTACAATTTTAGCAACATAAAAACGCTGGCCCACCAAAGGCATAGCGCTGTATTCCTTTGAAGTAATATCAAATTCCTTTATATTGCCATAAACTATAATTGAACTTAATATTTCACCGGTTGAAGTTGTTAATGAGAATTCTTTAAGAAGGCTTTTTTTTAGATCTTTAGTAAATTCCCTGGAAATATCCCAGCATTTTTCCTTGAAATCTGAATTATTTCTTAGCGGGTTTACTATAAGATGCGGTTTTGCGCAAAGGATGGAAATATTAAAGCAGAGTAATAAAAATAATATTGAAGATATTTTTAATATTCTTATTTTGCAAATCATGCTTAATCACGCTTTTTGATATAACTCTAATAAATGTACTCATTATTTAATAATACTAAACTCTATACGCCTGTTTTTTTCTATATTTTCCGGAATTTTCCTTTTAACTTTTCTTTTAATTTCCATTCCTTCTTCATCAATTACGTTCTCTTCTATTTCTTCTTCTACATCATAAATTGGCATCATGCCGCCCCATCCCAGGCATTCTATCCTATCCGCTGATATTTTATATTTCTCGATAAAATAATCTTTAACTTTTTTGGCTTGATTATTAGAAATATCAATATTATCAAGAGGGTCACCCGTCGTGGGAGTATGCGACTCTATTTTAATTTTAATTTTTGTGTTTGTTGCAAGACTTTGACCTATTTTATCTAATGTTTCTGTGCCACCGGTGATATTTTTACCGTTTTTATCAAATTTTACACCTGCAATTTTACCGGATTTTATCATTTCAATTGTTTCTTCAATATTTTTACTGCCCGATGCAGGGACAATCACTGCCGGTGTTTCAACTTTTTCTTCCTTCTTCTCTTCTATTCCCGGAGCTAAATCTTCTTCTACTTCTTCAAACTCATCCGCAGGGATTTCTATTTGTTCTTCTTTGACTTCTTCTGTTTTATCTGCCTTTACTGTTCCCGGCCAATAAAGAAGTGAAAAACGCATAATTGAACTCTGTTTCATTTCCATGGGAAGTATATAAGCTATCTCAATACCCAGCAAATCTTTGTTCATATCTTTTCTGTAACTTGCGCCAAGAGAAATACTATTGCCTTCAAGGGAACTTTGCATACCGCCGCGGACAGCATATTGCTTTTCTTTAAACCACTTTTCAATACCTGCAGAAAACTGCGGTCCTCCGACAATAAGATTATTATCAATTTCAGCATCCATTAATACATTTAATTCTTCTGAATACTTATAACATATACCTGTTCTTATTTTAAGGGGCAGTTCTTCTTGTATCTTGCTTCCGATATCAGGCTGATTCAAATTAATTAAGTTTGTTCCCCAGTCAAGTTCTTCTGAAACCGCATACAAAACACCAAGGTCTACACCAAAATTTGTTTTTGCCAGGCTTTCACCTGTATTGTTAAAATATTTCAATTCTGTACCGGTCCAGCCAAGAGACTTTACGTTTATTCCAAAATATAAGTCATCTATAAAAAACTGTTTTGCTGCAGATATAGAATATAATAACTCCGTATATTTCTGGGATGACAGGCTTGCATAAGTTAATCCTACAATATAATTATCCTTTGGATATGCAACTCCAACAAGATTTTGAGAAATATTATCATTTACCAGGCCCGGATATAACTGAGAGTAGCTTAATCCGATATTCGTGCTTTCTATTTTTCCCAAACCTGCCGGGTTAATAAGCCAACTGTGCGCATCATCTGATAACCCACAAAATGCACCACCCATACCCTGGGCACGTATAGATGTGCTGTACATATCATCAAAAGCACAGAAACTATTACCGGTTATGAATACTATTGCCAATAAAATAATTATCAGTTTTTTCATTTTATATATACCTTAACAAAATAGATATCTTCATCCTGCGTTTTTAATTTTGTTGCAGGAGCAACTGTTTCTTTCTTCTGGAACCCGCCGTATAAAACAAAGTTATAATTTCTTCCTATAGATGTTTCTGTTGACATTTCCAGGGCCAGCAAGCTCTGGTCAGCATCTTTTGTTGCATCTGTATTTCTTGAATAACGCAAATTTTTACCGAGATTAAAAGTAAGGCCGTCAAGCGGTTTATATACAAGCTGGAACATAAAACAATTGCTGTTTCCGCCTGAAAAGGCCAGGTCATCTCTTGAAGAGGTGGTTACATATCTGTACTTAGGTATTAACGTAAATTTTTCAAGCAAACTTGTAGGGTCTGATTCAGTAAGGGATTTAGGAAATTTATACTGATATCCTATGCGTGAACTGAATCCTGCTTTCTTCTGTGTGGTTCCCGCATCAAGTTTATTATTAAACCTTGAAACATACAGGTTTTCAACGGTAAGTTTTTTCAGGAATTTAAAATCCAACCCCAGGGTTGTCGTATCATACTGGCTGTTTGTAAAATCAAGAACATCATCACCGCCAAAGCCGGAATATGCCACTAAATCATTAGGATATGTATCTGTTACCTGTTTTGTTTCATATTGTAATTTAAACTTTACATTGCTGGTAAAATCTTTCTGGTAATCCAGCACCACATAACCTGCTTTTGTTGAAGATGAAGGAACGGTTATCATATTTTCGGACTGGGCACCAACCGTAAGCTGTATAGGGGCTATTAACCAGGCAGTTTCTCCTTCAGCATCAATGTTTGCCCGGGTTATTAAATCATCAAATTTATACTTAACATAAGCATTGTTTCCTTCTAAATCATTTCCCCAGTAGGTATAATCTGGAAGCCGGTCATCTTCATATTTGTCAACTATCCAGTTATTATTTCTGTCTTCACCTACCCAAAGTACAGGATCATCAGCCAAATAAGCTAAATTTATCTGTTCCCAGTCTGCAATACCGTCACCATCGCGGTCATATTCAAAATTGAACATAGTAGTAGAATTATTGCCCCAACTCGTATTTCCATCTACAGCAGGCCAAACGTATAAATTACCTGGATTTATTCTGTCATATAAACCATGCTGCTGGCCGGAAGTGTTGTAATCTACCCATTTGTCACTGTCATCATTATCATCTACAAGATTAAAACCGCCTGAACCTGCGGAAGGATTACCATAAGTGGTAGAATATTGCGGATCTATTTTATAATACTCGCCGCCTACAATTACATTATCCTCAAAAAAACCTTTATCTGCCTTAAAGGTCATAACAGTTCCGGAAGTTGTAGCTGAAAGCAGGTTTTTTTCACTTAAAGCATACTCCCCTTTAAAATTAACTCCTTCTATTTTCCCTTCCAAATCATAACCTACTATTTTTAAAGTATCTGTTGAACTATAATTTAAAGATCCGTTTTTATCACCTATGCTGATATAATTCATACCGGGGCTTAATTCCATTTCAAAAAGATCGGTATAATCTGAAGCATTCAATTTTTTAATTTTTAAGCGTCCACCTACAAGTTCAGACCAATTTTTTTGTTTTGTTCCCACAATACCTTCTATATCTTCATATGTATTAACAGCATTATCGGAAAAAGACTCTTCTACCGGGTTTAAACGTGAATATATCATATCAAGTGAAGTTTTAAGCGGGCGGGATTCAATATTAGCTCTTAAACCCGGCAGTTGTACTTTGGATAAAGTATAGGGTGTAAATACTATCATTCTTCTAAGAGACCACATATTTGAATGGTTTGTTATTAACATAGATGTTTTCAGGTTTTTACTGTTTTGACTGGCATACCAGTCATTTACATAAAATCTGGGGCTGCCTTCAAGGCTTAAGTAATAGTACGAAGGATAGTATAGATATGAACGCTTGGTAAATTGTGAATATCCCTGGTTATCAAAAGTAAACGAATTATTAAAATCATATATGAGGCTGAATTTACCTATAGATTCACCGAAACTATTATAATAGGTAGGACCCAAAAGATCTATTTCTCCTTTCTGCCATTTTCTTTCCGCAGAAAAAGAAATTGAGGGATAAAATGCCGTCATTGCTAAAGAAAGCAGCAAAATACTTTTTATAATTATTTTATTTGTCATATTATTTAGTCACTACTACTGAACCGGATGTAAGCTGTCCGCCTACTTCTATCTGGTAAATATAAATTCCTATGGGAACTATTTCTCCCAGGTCATTCCTGCCGTCCCATTGAATTGTTGTATTTGTACTTTTTTCAGCATTTACAAGGTAACGCACAAGCCTGCCTCTTAAATCAAATATTTTACAATTAACTTTAACCGTACTGTTTATAAAAAGCGGTAATTCTGTGGTATCAACAAAACCGTCACCGTTTGGTGAAAAAGGGTTGGGAAAAAATTCTTTGTTCGCAGGCAACAATTCTTCCGAATCAATATAAATTGAAGCAGAATTATATGCCCCTACAAGAGCTCCGCTTGCAAGCTTAGCCCCGCTAAATGAAACTGTGCTGGCTCCATCTGCAACGGCTGATGTGATTGTATAAGTGCATTGATATTTTGTAAAACTTATCCAAGTACCCGTAATGTTTATACTGCTGCCAACACTGGGATTTAATGTAACAGTTGGAATGGTCCCGGTATCCATGTCAGTAGTAAAATCATAAGTAAATGTTGCCAATCCTGGTTTTAATACTTCTGGATCTACGGTAAAAGTTATCTCTACCAAACCTTCAGCAGAACCAACAGAAACTGAAGGAGCGGGGCTTATATAATTTCTTCTTTTATAATGTGCCTGAATTTCTTCTGCGCTAAGCGCTCTGTTATATATTGCCATGTCATCTACCATACCAAAAAACTTTTCTGTCATTGTTGACAATAAATCCTGAGTCCCTATCCAAAAACTCCTGCTATTATTCACATTAGTAAGCGTAGGAACAGCAGCTGTTAATGTTAATGAACCATCCTGAGCACCATTCAGATACACTTTTAATTCCTTCGTAGATGAATCATAAGTCATTGCTGCGTGATACCAGGTATTAATTTGCAGTGCTGTTGCTCCAATTACTTTATTTGCTGTGCTGGCAACTTCTACACCTACATCTAACGCGCTGGTTGCACCGTCAATCTTAATATAATAAGGGCCCGATGAGCCACCTCTTTGCTTGCAGGCAATATATCCTTTAGCCGAAGAACCTACAGCACTCATATTTATCCAGGTTTCAATAGTAACTGCACTGCTTATATTCTGAAAACTAGCACTATCCGAACAATCCACAGTACCATAACTTCCGGCAACTTCAAGGTCCAATGCTGAACCGGTTGAAAGGGTTACTGTATTAGCGCCAATTTTGGGGCAATCAGAACTTAACCATTCGTAACTAAGGGCTATTGTTCCATTATTGCCATTGACTGAAGAATCTTTTGCTGTTGTACCGGTTTTTTCGTCAAAATACCATAATCCTACCGTAGAAGCATCCGGTGAAATTTTCATTGTATTTAAAAAACTGCTGATATTTACCGCGGCAGGGTTATTGTAATACATATATATGGTTTTAGCTGTGGAAGCGGCTGCGCTTACCTTTATATATATGCCCGTGCTGTCTACCCAATGGTTTAACAATGTTGACCCATCGCTGTCTGTAAACCTAATGTCAGAATAATCTGAGATCATTTTTCCTGAGGATATTAAAGATGCGGTTCCAAGATCAGTAAATGAAATAAATATCTGATAATCTGCCATTGCTGTAGATGAATTATTGGTAACTGTTATTGCTTTTCTGTTGTTCCAAGGGTCCGGGGCTGGTGAAATCCAGGCGGCTTGAATGCCGGTTGTGGCTGTTAAGAAGGCAAGAATTAGAATTGTTTTAAATAATTGCATTGTTTGTTTTTTCATTTTATAAATTTAGTGCAGATGTCTTTTTTATAGTTCTGCGCAAACGTCTTCATGAATTTTACAAAAAAAATAAATTCCTCAAAAATCTTTCAAAAACTAAAGAACAAAAAACTGATACTTAAGTATAATACGGAAACGATAAAAAGTCAAGGGTTTTTTAAAAAATGTTTTTCTCTTCTTCCTGTGTTTTTTCCGTCGGAAAAAACACAGGTTTTTTTTCTTATTCTTATTCTTCCAAACGAATATTGGTTATATAAAATGTTTTTGGCTCTTTTATTGTTTCACCGGCTGCTGTAAAACACCACATAGTTAATTTACTTAAATCAAGTTCGTGACCATCTCCGCATTTTGCGCCGGCTAATTCTATAACCACTTCATTTTTCCCTGGTTGAAGAACAAAATTTGAAGTAAATGCAGCACCCTGGCTGGCAGGCATATCTCTAAGCTGCAAGCTAATAGTTAATAATTCCTTTCCCGAATTATACGCATCAAATTTAAACATGTTATACTCTGCCCATGAACCTTTGGGACTGCCCATTCCTGCCCAACCCCAGGGTTTGTCAGCTGCTTTCCAGGCTAAAGTTATTTTATAAGCTTCTCCTATTTCATCTTCAAAATCTGTACTGATTTTTGCTTCTGAATTCTCACTTATATTAACAAGGTTTTCACCGTTTTCAATGTTTATTACAGGCGTGGTTTTTCCGCTGGATTTTTTTGCCGCTTTTTTTACGGTTTTCTTTTCAGCTTTTTTTACTTCCTTCTTTTTTACTTTCTTTTTTGTTTCTTTTTTTCCGCTGCCTTTTTTCACTTCATCACTGGTGGCCAGCCTTATATTGCTTACATAAAATATTTTTGGCTCTTTGAAATTGTCTCCGACACCCGTAAAAGCCCAGGAAACCAGTTTTGCAAAATCTATTTCATGGCCATCGCTGGATTTTGCTCCTGATAATTCAATTTCTATTTCGTTCTTCCCGGGTTTTAATACAAATTTTTCATCAAATGGTTTACCCTGACTGGCCGGCATATCCCTTATTGTAAGGCTTAAAGACAACATTTCATCAGTGGGATTATACGCATCAAAACAAAGTTTATCAAATTCTGCCCAGGACCGTTTTGGATTAGACACACCTGTCCAACCCCAGGGTTTATCATCAGCCTTCCAAACCAATGTTATTTTTAATGCCATACCGATTTCGCCTTCATATTCATCACTAAAAGTTGCTGATGAATTATCACTTATGCTATTGGGCATTTCACCATTTTCTGTATCTAATACAGTCAAAGTCTTTGCTTCTATAGTGCAAACTAAACCAAAATTCAATAAAACCATTATTGCAGTTAACCATCCGATTTTTTTCAATATCATTCTTCCTCCCGAATTTAGGTCCCGATTACCAATTTAAAAGAAATTTCGGAGCCCAAGTTTATTTTTGTTTTTCCATGGATATTTTCATAAATAAATCTCTGGCACGTTCATTTTTCGGTTCTGCCTTCAATATCTCTTGTAATACTAACAAGGATTCCTTAATTTTGCCCCTGCTGTAATAAACTTCTGCTTTTTTATAAAGTTTATCTGTATCTACAGATGATTTGGTTTCAATTTTGCTTGGTTTCACTTCTTCTTTAACAACCACTGCTTCAACTGGTGTTTCTGGTTCTTCAATATCTGCAATTTCTTCATCTACTTCTTCCTCTATTTCTACTTTTTTAACTTCCTTAACTACTTTTTTTACTGCCTTTTTCTTCTTTGCGGGTTTTTCTACTGCTGCAAGTTTATAATTCAAGCTTATTCTGTGGGTTATTCCTAAATCACCATATCCGGCATAGGCATAATCTAAGCCAATATTATCTTTCCATATTCCAACACCTGCCCTCACTCCCATGTCTACATCTGTGCCGCTTTTATAGCCTGCTCTTAATTTTACCATTTGATTAAACTGATATTCTACTCCGGCGCAAAAATATCCCGCATTATCGCTGGGCATATTATAATCTGCGCAAAGCGTTGTCTTTTCATTGGATTTATAACCTATACCAACTTTGATATTTTGAGGTAGAGGGTCTACGTCAGTTATATATTTTGCTCCTGAACCCAAGTTCTGTATATTAATTCCCAGAGACATTTTTCCATTCTCAGAAGCTTTTTTATTTAGAATTCCTATATCAACCACCGGAACAGAAACACTTTTATCTGCAAGTGTTTCCTGTACCATTCTAACCGTTATTCCTCCGGAAAGATTCTTTTTACCTTCCATTAGTTCACCTTTGGCATATGTCAAACCTACTGCCATACCTCCGGCATTGACAACCGCAGTAGGCGCATCATTTTCATCATAACCTCTTATTTCACCCATGCTGATAGAATTTACGCTCAATCCTATGGCTCCCTTGCCATTATTTAGAGGAGTACCAAAAGCCGCATACTGGGAACTCATTCCTTCTATCCAGGTTAAATGAGTTGCCGACATTTCACGGCCTTTAAGAGAAGCCAATCCTGCAGGGTTCCAGTTGATAGCATTTAAATCATCTGCCACCCCCACAAAAGCTCCACCCATACCTATGGGCCTGGCTCCTACGCCAATCTTTAAAAAATTCAAACCTGTGGTACCTGCACTGTATAAGTTGCAGGCTGAAATAATACTGACTAAAAGAATTATTGTAGTTTTTCTCATTTTGTCCCCCTATTTCACTACCATGAATTTACCGGTTTTATATCCTGAATCATCGTATATGTAATAAATGTAAACGCCGCTGGCCAATAATTTTCCTTCTTTGGTTTTGGCGTCCCATTCATATTTACCGTCATTACCGGTTTCTTCAAGTTCAATTATTAATTCGCCGCTAATGGTGTATATTTTAATTTTTGCAGCTGCTGTTAAGTTACTGAATGTAATAACTGTATGCCCGAGGCTGGGTTTAAAGGGGACTGGAAATGCATGAGCATTCTTAAGGTCACTGCTTGCACTGCCTTCGGTACCTATTAAAGCAAATACTGAAAAGTGGGCTACTTTCACCCTGACCGTGTTTGCAGTTGTGTCAACTACCGAGCCGGTTACTTCTTCCCATACCTGGGCAGCTTCATTAAGGTAGTAGATTTTCAAATTGCTTTCTTTAACTGAAGCAGCAGTGCCGTCTACTATGCCGTCATTATTGGCATCCGGATAAGTCATAGTTACATAAGCATCTCCGGCTAAGCCTCCAGACAATTGAGAACCTGAATTATCATACAAATTTATTTCACACAGAATATTAGTAAGCTGATATGTGGAAGTTAATTTGCCGTTTGCTGTGGTTATATCCGCCGGTGTAACTTCATCAGGTGCATTGGCCGGGTCTGTACTGATTTTCATAGAGTAGTAATCGGTACCGGTTGCGCCTGCTGCAATTTCAACTTTTACTTTCTGGTTTCCTGAAATAACTGTATTGCTTTCACTGTAATTTGCAATAGTTTCAAAAGTAAAATTAGTAGCCGCCGCCAGTAAATTACCAGCAAGGTCTCTTGCTGTGGCTGCAACCGCTACGCGGAATTTATGGTTGTAACCAACTGCTGATGCAGGGGTAAGCGTAAGTTCAGATGTGGATGTATTGTAACTTGTAGTACCTGAAACAAGAGTACTGGTTACTGCTCCGTCTTTATCTCTTATATCGGTTACTGTTATGCAATTCAGGGTTGCCTGATCCATTTCCTCGCTGAAAACCACTTTTATTGTTACATCTGCATACACACCGGTTGCTTTATCTGAAGGTGAAAAAGAAATAATGTAAGGAGGTATAGCATCCTGAACATAAGTAAATGTTTTAGTACTATTGGCAGCAATTGTATTTGGAGATGGTGAACGGTCTGCCACATTGTTTATTGTTAATGTATATGTTGTCCCTTCGGTTAATTGTGCAGTTGTTAATGTTACAGTTACTAAATCTCCGCCCAAAGATGCGGCGCTAATGGCTATTCCGCCGCTGATGCTGTAATTAGCTGCAGTTTCAGCTGAGGCTTGGGTAACTGATTCACTGAAAACCACTCTGACTGAAGTAGAAGATAAAGCAGTAGTTGTATTTATGGTAGGAGGGGTGGTGTCTACAAGAGTCTGATAACTGCCGGTAGCGCCTGTTGTACTTGCATTATCTGCATCATCTACCGCATAGACTGTATAGACATAGGTTGTATATGCCGTTAATCCTGTATCAATAAATGATGTCATTATTGTTGAAGTTGTTAACACAGCTCCGCGGTATAACCTGTAATAACTGGCAAAATCTCCGTCTAAAGCTGCTGTAGAAGCAGTCCAGCTTAAAGCAAGGCTGGTTTCTGTTTTTGTCCCGCAGACTAAATTCGTAGGCGCATTAGGCGGAGTTGAATCTCCGGATACAACGTAGTATTCATCCGATCCTATATCCCAGGTACCTCTTGGATTTCCTTCAAAATCTGTACTGAAAGCAAGATATGAATCTGCTGAAAGGTCAAATCCGATATCACGCGCCACAGTATCTGCAGAAGTAAGATGAAAATCTTTGCCTGCTATATCAAGGAAAGTTACATCACCTGTAAAATTTGTTGTACCGGGAGCATCGCTGGCTATATCTGATAAATTATAATCTGAGGTGGCATCAAACGTACCCACAAAACCATTAGTACAATCCTGAATTAAATTGTTCTTTGCAACAAAAATCGTACTGTCATCCTGATACATTCCATACCAGCAATTAACAATTGTATTATTATACACGTAAGCGGTCCTGTCTGCATCTCTTAAAAACATTGCCAGACTGTTGCCGATTGGGCCGGTTATATCGTAAAACAAATTGTTCCAAACTCTTAATGTATTAGACATACCTGTAGTAGCAGTTTTTGCTCCGAATATACCTCTTATTGTGCCGGTAGAAAATGCACCTGTGCCTCTAAAAATACAATTGCTTATTCTCATATCTTCTACGGTTGTATCACCATCAACAGTTATTCCATTGCCTGTACCGCCATCATTTTTTGATATGTTTATCTGAACTCCTTCTACTCTCACATTTGCTTCATCAAAATACAATGCATCTGTACTGGTCCCTACATCTAAAATATAAGCAGTGGAGGTCCATTTACCGGTATGAGAGCCTGTACCTGAAGTACGAATTAATATATAATTAGAAGCGCTTGTTCCTGCTCCTGCTGCTCCCCAGCTGCCTATAGTTACCGGTTTAGTATCTGTCATGCCGTAACATTCTGCAACTGCTATTACCATACTGCCTAAACCTGCAATAGTAAAATAATTGCTTCCGTCTACCTGGGCCTGTTCACCTGATTGAAATGACCCGCTTACTACGGCCAGATATATCTGGGTGTCAGTACAGTGATATACGGTCCCGGTAGCACCAGAAGTTGCACCGGTTACTGAAGCGCCATCATTAATGGTACCTGTTTTAACCCCGCTAAAAACAAGATTGTTACTGCTGGTTAAATCACTGTCTATAGCAGCTTCCCAGTCATACAAGCGGGTATAATCTCCACCGGTAGCTTTTATTTTGCAGACAAATTCAGCCGGAGTTGAATTAATATCCAGTTTAGTACCGGTTACATCTGCGCCGGTTATATTTGAACCTGATGTTGAGCTGATACTTACAGGGCCAAAAACCCAGCCTGTTTTTGAAGGAGTAATAGTATAACTGCTGGCAGTAATGACATACAAGTTATTGAAAGTATAAGCACCACTTGCGTTTGAAGTTGTTACTGTGCTGGTAGAACTTCCGGGAAGGCTTGCTGAAAGAGCTAAGCTCACCCCGCCAATTACAGTACCGGTGCTGGTCCTGACAGTTCCGCTGATGGAAACATAGGAACCGGTATAAGAACTTAAATCAAACTGACTGGTAGTATCTGATACAAAACCGTTTGTAACAATACTTACCGGTGAAAAAGACCAGTTAGTTAAAGTGGGCGTTAGTGTATAATTCTGCCCTACGCCTGTTGAAGCTACAAATGAATAAGCCCCATTTGAGCCGGTAACAAAAGAACCAGTTTCACTGCCTGTTAAACTTACAGTAACACCGCTGACTCCGGTTGCCCCGTTAAGAACAAATCCACTGAGTATAGCACCTGAAGCCGCTGTCATGCATTCATCGGCGCCAATATCCCAGCTGCTTGGCCTGTTATTGCCGTCTATGTCTGTAAGAAATGATATATAAGTATCGGTAGAAAGATTAGTTCCTGCATCCCGGGCGCCGCCAACAGAAGAAGCAAGGTGGAAATTCTTACCGGATTTATCTACAAATGAAACAATGGCTGTTACCGGGTTTGTACCAATAGCATCACTGGCAACATCTGAAAGATTGTTTGATGTTTCAGCAGACCAGCCGCTGGATGGAGCATAGCCATCGGCACAATCCTGAGTTATATTGTTTTTAGCTGTTCCAGTTGCTAAATCTCTGTAAATTCCATAATTTTTACAGTTTACAATAGTGTTGTTGTACAAATAACAGGTCCTATTGGCATTTCGTATGTAAATACCAAAATATCCTGAGGCGCCTGCACCCGTGATATCATAAATAATATTATTCCAAATTCTTGCAGTAGAACCTGCCACTGCAGTATTAGCCCCGAATATTCCTTTTTTTGTTATATTTGCAAAATTGCCAGGGCCTTTAATTATACAGTTTGATATTCTTATATCCTGAGCTCCGCCTGTGTCTCCATATATCTGGATTCCATTACCATCAACCGCATCATCCTTTGATAGATATATTTGCACGCCGTCTATTCTTACGTTTGATTCACCAATATTAATAACATCAGTACTGGTGCCGGCGCTTATTCTGTATTTTGCATCATCCCATATACCTGCATGCCTGCCGGTGCTTGTGGCACGGATTACTATGTAATTTGTAGCACTGGTCCCGCCAGCTGTTACGCCCCAGCCAGATATGGATAACCCGTTTGTGTCATTAACAGCATAACATTCTGCCACCGCAATAGGAGAATCTCCCGCATTACTGGTTGTAAAATAATTGCTGCCGTCTACCTGTATGTTTTCACCGGAAACAAAAGTACCCGAATTTGCCCATACATATATCTGGGTTGCTGTCACATGATACACTGATCCGCCTGCTCCCGATATGGATCCTGTAATATTTGCTCCGTCAGCCATCGTTCCTGTAAGAGTCCCGCTAAAAACCACATTCCTTGAATCTGTCAGGTCACTGTCAACAGCATTTTCCCAGTCTTTTAAATTGTTGTAATCCCCACCAGCGGCTTTAATAGTACAAATAAACTCTGTTGCAGAAAAAACTGAATTGGCCGTTAAAAACATAAGACAAATAAAACTAATTATTCTTTTCATTGCTATCCCCCTGAAAATCTATAATCTCAAATTTAAAATTTGAAATCTTCTCCGAAATTAAGCTGTAAGAATTTCGGAGTTTCGTCCTATTCAATGTAAATTTTTTATGGCGTCCGCTATCTGCCTGCGGTATCCCTGAACTTTATCTGCATCAATTTCAAGAAACCATTTTTCTGTATTTTCCCATTTATCAAAAATGGGAAGGCTGTTAAAAATTTCATCAAGCATTTTTGCTGCCTGGGCTGCTGCTTTAATTTTGTTCTGATCTTTAGATGAATTTGCTTTTGTAATGTATGATTTCAGAGTTTCAATATACCTGCGGTCATCTATGCCTTCTCTCATGGTTTCCCAAATCAAAGTAGGAATTCCTTCAAGATGTTCGCCTGATTCCTGCTCCCGGGAAGGATAAACAAAAGCGGCATCCATGCCGGCGCCGTCTAAATCATTAAAGGGGTCGCCCTGGGTTTCGTTGTAATGCCAGTTAGTAAAACCTTTTGCATTTAATTTCCAATTCCACAATCCGCACAATATACGGCCTCTTCTGGGATGATTGTCTCTTGTAAGGCCGTTATACCAGAAAAAATCTTTTCCTGCTTTTTTTGTTTTTTCTAAAGCTTCTAACAATTTTGTACGGTTAGGATTATAGGGGCCTATGTCCGTATAAGGCAGAACTAAATCTAATTTTGGGTCAGTATTGTTGGTAATTGTTACATAAGTTTTTAATCCCGGGATATTCTTTATGGTTTTCATAGCTATCAAACACTGGTCTAAAGTTGCCTGGGTTCCTGCGGTAGGTTCATCAACCGGATAAATTAGAACTTCCGGCCAGTTGGCTGACTTAAGATGATTTTTCAAATTTGATAATCTATCTTTAAATTCCGGTGAAATGGCAATTTCTGTACCGTAATAAAGATAAACAGGTCCTTTTAACCCGGCTTTTTTAAGATTTTCCATATATCTATCTGCATCTTCAAAACTATTCTTTGTCTTTGAAATACTAAAATCATTAAATCCTGTAATACCGTGCTCCCTCATATCAGCAAGGTCTTGCATATTATCATCACTATAAGCATATACGCCGGTCCAAACTCCGGTTTCCTGTGAACTAAGCAGTTTAAAAGGTAAAACTTCAAAAGATATAGCCAACTCACCGGTAGTTTTAGCTTCACTATTAACTGTAACTTTCCCTTTATATATGCCTGCTTTTGCATTTTCAGGTACTTTTACAGTCAGCCACCATTCCTGAGTATTACCATTTAAAATATCAACTGTATCTATTTTTTCAAGAAGCTGCGGTACTTCTCTGCAGACCTTGCTTTCTGGAAAAGTTCTTTTTAACAGATAAGAGACTTTTCTGATATCAATATTTTCTTTGCTTATTTTGCTTCCATCAGCAGTTGTAAGATCAGACACTTTTACCTGAACTGGACCCAAATCTTTTAACGGGTATACAGCAAAAGTAATTGGTTCATATTCACCAGGTGTGGCAAATGTATTAATTATATTTTTAATTTCTTTTTCTTTAGGAACAGTGTTGCGGTATACTCTATCTATGTAATCACAAACAAAAAGCACATAACCGCGACCGGTTTCTTCTTTGGTTGGTGTTCTTAAAACTGTAGTTTCGGGAGTTTGTTTTAATATATATTGTGTTCTTAGCAATATCTTCATCGTGGTCTGCCGGTCCCGTTCTTCGGAAGCTATTTTTTCGGCAGATTTTTTTGCATATACGTTTCCGCAAAACATTAAAGTTGTTATTAAAGCCAGAAAAATTAATTTTAGTTTCATTCTTATTCCTTTTTAAACCAAATATCGCTGTGCAAACGTCTTCATGTTTATTCAAAAAAAAACGAGTTACTGAAATTATCTTTTATAGAGATACCTTCAATAGCTCGTAATAATATTAATCGGCTAAATCTTATTTTTCGCGTCTGCATTATCGGCAACCGGCTGCCCATCCAACTCATCCTTTGACTTCACTCAGGACTTCGCTCAGGGCCCATTGGTTTTGCGCCCCCTGGTTTCCCAGGGTTTACCATTTCGGGTCTTCTCTAACTTTCAGTAACTTTAAAAGAACAAGGTTGTCTGCTAAGTTTATAATATATAATTGTATTTTTGTCAAGTGTTTTTTTAAAAATATTTTTTTGACATCAATTTACCGTCAATAAATCAAAGAAACATTTCCCGGTTTCCTTCTTTTGATTCCTCTGCCAGGACAACCGTCTGCACAATTTCCAGGGTTTCACTTAGCGGGATGGGTTCTGTTTTAGTTTCAACCATTTTGATAAAATCAGTAAGCATATTGAAATAGAATGAATTTGAATCTTGTACATTAATAGTTCTAAAACCTTTAGTACCATAAAGATTTAATTGAAAAACATAATCAATAGCTTCGTACGCAAAAATAACAAATTCCCGGCAGTCTTTGTACTTAATGATTATTAAATCCTTTGATTTTTCACCAATATTCTTAACTGATTTGATACCAGGCCCAACAACAGATACCAATAGTTCAATCGGATGAATGCCGTAATAAATCAAATTACCCAGCTCTTCCTTACATATAGCAGAGCCGGTAAGGATATCACCAATATCGTCTTTTTTGTTCCTTAAATCCAAGGTTTCTTTTGCGTACCTTAAAGCAGAGCAGGACATTAAAGGAGCGCTGTGTTTCTTTGCCAGTGCCATTAACTCCCTGACTTCCTCTATATCTGGAGAAAAAGGTTTATCTATAAATACAGGTATTCCGGCTTTTAAAAAAGCTAAAGCATGTTTTTGGTGTTTCAATGTACTGTCATCAGGAATTAATACAGCATCAACCTTACCAATCATATCTTCTTTTTCGTTTACTACATTGTCTATACCGCAGATACCGGCAACTTCCTGGGCATCTTTTTTGTCCAGGCTCCAGATATGCGTAATTTTGGCATCTTTTTCCAGTTTTACATTACTTAAAGGACGCCATTTATTTGCAACAGCTTTATCTTTATCATAACCATTGATTATTTCTGAAAAAGCAATTCCGTGCCAACGTTTTGCCGCACCCACTAACCCGATTTTAATCATACCTTCTCCTTAAAAATTCTAATTTGAAATTTGAGATCTCAGATTAATCATGCCGATTACCTCGGCTGCAAAATCACACCCAGGCTCTGGTCTGGATGCTCTATTAAAAGATCGCAGGCATCCGCAGCTTTAGCAAGAGGAAATCTGTGAGAAATCATGGGATTTACTGAAAGTTTCTTTTCGGCTATTCCCCTTACAATCTCTTCAAGATTTCTTTGCGTATCCCAAGGAACAAACACTGCCGGATAATCTGCACCCTGCTCATAAGCAGGGTCAAAATAACCCGGGCCCGTGCGGGCTGAACTGCGCAGGTCTACATTACCAAGAGCCGCAGCAAAAGTTGTAGTTATTTGAACTCCGCCGGGAATAACTATCCTGCCCCAACGGTGCGTATCGGGAGCAATTGATATTGTTTTATAGATATTCTTTAACAACTCTGTACCATCTCCGCCAAGGCATATAAAAGCACAATCAATACCACGCCCTTTAGTAAACTCTGCGCAAGCTTTTATCATATCTTCTTTTTTAGGGTCAATAACTTTATCAAAACCTGTTTTCATAGAAAGCTCTTTTCTGAGTTCAAATAAATCCATACCTATAACATGGCACCCGCTGTAACGTGCCAGCTGGCCTGCAAAATTTCCTATAATACCCAACCCGGCAACAAGCACATTTTCTCCGAATTCAAGCTCGGCTCTTCTTATGGACTGCAGGGCCGTAGCCCCCAGGCAGGCAAAAGTAGCATCTTCAAAAGACACATTATCAGGAATAGGCACGCACATATTCTGGGCAGCAATATTGTGGCTGCTATGCTGGGCATATTTATTTCCCATGCTTGCTATACGCATGCCTTTTTTCAGGCGTTTACAGTTTTTACCAGCCTCAAGAACTATACCTGCATTGCTGTAACCAAAGGGAATCTTTTTAAAATTCGGGTCTGGTTTGTCACGGAAACACTTCACGTCCCCCATTTCCGTGCCGGGGCTTATCAGCGAAGCATGCACTTCCACAAGAACATCATTATCCGTTATTTTAGGAACTTCCTGTTCATCAACGCTTATTTTCCCGTAACCATCAAGCATTACCGATAATCTTTTCATCTACTCCTCCTGATAATTTCTCCGAAATTAATCTGTAAGAATTTCAGAGTTTCGTCCTACTCAAAACCTCAAATTTAAAATATAAAGAAAATCTTATCTTCCCATCATCTTGCCGATGCGCGTATAAAAAGAAATATACTGTTCATAGGAAACATTCGGCAAAACGGGATGATCGCTGCTGGGTATATACCTGCCTTTTTTTATAACTTTTTCAACCTTTTCTAATTCTTTTTCAATTTGCAAAACTGAGCCTGCCGGAACAATTTTATTAACTCCGCCTGCCAAACCTAATTTCGGATATTCTGCCCTGACAACTGACACATCCATTCCGGAACCTACTTCAAAAGGAAGCACTGCATCACAACCGCCTTCAACAATTAAATCAAGTAATTCCGTACAATCACCGTCAGTATCAACAAAAACAAACTCAATACCCGCTTTATGCACAGCATCAGTCAAAAGTTTATATCTGGGCAGCATTAATTCTCTGAATAATTTCGGGGAAATCATGGACCCGTGGTTATAACACATATCTTCCCAAATATATACGAAATCCACGCGGGCCTGTTTTGCTGTCTGTGTAAATAATTCACATCAGAGTTCGCATAACGTATCCATCATATCATTAACAACATCAGGCATATCATAAAAAGAATAAAGCACCGCTTCCGGCCCGAACAATTCACGCAAAGCGCCATAAAAGCCGCAGGGTGAACCGCCGATAAAAGACGGCATATCGCTCTTTTGGTTTATTTCACAAATATTTTTCCAATCTGCAGGAAATCTATTTCCCGAAGCTATTTTAAGCCTTGGTTTTATGTTTTCCCAGGTTTTTTTGTCCTTAACCGGGCTCTCTATTGTCAAAGGAAGTGATAACCTTTCATTAGAAACTTTTTTAATTGCACCGGAACGATCACGTATTGTTCTGGTTACCCCGTTATCTTCTAAAACCTCTACATCAAATTCAGGGCAAATAAAAGCATTTATCGGCAACCAATTACAAAACTCCATATCAGGCTGGCCTTCAAATCATACCTTATAAAACCACTCATCCGGTGTCTTCATTCCTTCTGAAAGCCAGCGCTCTATTGTTTGCGACATAGGATTAAAGCACTGTAAAAACGGCGGGTTAATTCCTTTTTCACCTTTAAAATACCGAATAAATCTTTCTCTCAAGTTCATAATTTTACAAACTTCTTAATTCCTTTTTTTAAATATTTTTCTCTTTCCCTGGTCATCTCTGCCGGGGTTTCAATATAGATATCCATAATATCTCCGGTAAGATTATTTAACAAAGCGCAAAATTCTTTTGCTGTCAACCTGTCTCCCTGTTTGATATTCAACCGGTTACACCAGCGCTGGTCCAGCAAAAGATTATATTCTCTTTCTGAAAGCGGAGCGGTGGGCCTGAAAGAAATATCTATGATATTATCACACAAACCGTTAATATTGTGTCTGCAGGGTTTACAGATATCATCTGCACCCAGTTCCATTTCAAGCATTACATCAGGATTCGCCAGAATTTCTTTGCTCACGGTGTAATTAGCATGCCCGTAAGGATGAGGCTCGAAGCTCAGGCTTCCCTCACCAAAATCAGTGATAATATCGACAAAATGATGCGGTTTCATGCGGATCATTTTCTCAAATCCTTTATTTTTACCGGTTTGCCTGTTTTAATGCTTTTATTTGCGGCATCGCCAACAAGTACAGCGTTGATCCCTTCTTCAAGAGTTGCCAACGGACTGTTAGGAATTCTTTCAATAAATATATCTTTTCTTAAAAGCGGATCTGAACCGCCGTGCGTGCCTTCAGCTTTGGGAATTTCCATATTTTTTACACCTTCACTGGTGTAAAGCACCAGCTTTTCACCCAAAGAACTTGCAAGGCCGTGAACCGTAACTTTTCCTGCCATCCAGGAATTATCATGTATCACTGAATATTCAAGCCGTCCTTTTGTTCCTTCAATAATTATATCTATGCCTTCATAAGTTGTGAATGCCATAAGTGAAAAATCTACCCGAACACCATTTTTATAGTAGTAAAGCACATTTGCAATATCTTCAATGTCAATTTCTTTATCATAAACACAGGCATCCCTGTAGTATTTGTCTTCACTTTCGGCATTCAAATATAAATCATTTGCTTCAGAATTTTCAGGGAACATATCAACATAAAATTCACATTTGCTTTGATGAGCGCATCCGCGGCACCTTTTTGAACGGAACTTTCCATTTTTGCCATACACTACCAGGTCACCGGTAGCCACAACTTCAACCGGTTCTGAATCAACAAACCAGTTCATAAGGTCAAAACAATGGCATGATTTATGAATCATCAACCCGCCTGAATTCTTTTTTACCCTATGCCAGCGCCTGAAATAATCTGCCCCGTGCAGGCGGTCAAGTTTTTCGTGAAAATCAATAAATAATATATCCCCTATGACGCCTTCTTTAAGCATTTTTTTAATGAGCATCATGCAGGGTTGATACCTGTAATTATGAGTAACATAAACTTTTTTCTTTGTTTCTTTCTGTGTTTTCAGTATTTTTTTGCACTGGGCGGCATCAATACAGAGAGGTTTTTCTGTAACTACATCTTTGCCGGCCTTGAGTGATTTGATTATATATTCGACATGCTGAGAGTCCCGGGTAGCTACAAGTACGGTATCAATTTTTAGTTCTTTCATTGCTTTATTAAAATCATTGTACACCGGAAGATTTGTTTTAAGGATTTTATTTGCGGCTTCTGCCCTTTTGATATTAATATCCATCAGGCCTACCAAGGAAGCTGTTTCCTTAAATTGATCCACCATAGGTTTTGCAAACATATGAATCCCTCTTGACCCCGAACCTACCAATAAATAATTCTTCTTCACACACCCTCCCTTTTTTCTACTAAAGTTATTTTTAAATGCCTCGGCTCAACTACCATGAAAGTTAAAATCAACAAACCCAACAACGAAATAATTCCTGAAAAAACGAATATCGATGAATAACTAAAAATATTGCGGGCTAATAACAATCCTGCTAATACCGGCACAGCAGTTCCAAACGGGGCAATAAGCGTATTTGTTAATCCGATATAGGTGGGCCTTTCTTCGGGAGAAGAAAATTCCATTACAAGATTAAACCCGGAAATTAACTGGCCCGCCATATATACACCATCAAGAAAAAATACAGCGTATAGGCAGTACAATGTATCAGCCATGCCGGCTAAAAACACGGCTGCTATGCCCACCAGAGAAGACCACTTTATCACCAACATATGCCCTTTATGATCCCCCAGGTAGCCCCAGAAAAAATAGCTCAATGAGCTTCCCAACAGGGAGGATACCATAAAAGCGCCGATTTCTTTGCCGCCGGCGCCTAAATTTTTTATGCCGTAAAGAGTATAGAATGCAACGGCCATGCTTATAAAAGTTAATAGTATGCGCCCAACAATAAAATTGACATAATTCCTGTTATTTCTGATTATACCCTTTACGCTGTTAAAATATTTGGCTATTGAAAAATGTTTTCTTATTTTCTCCTGTTGAGGCTCTCTAACCAGCATAACGAATATTATAGAAATTGTAGCAAAAATAAAATACGTGAAAAAACATATGCTGAAATTATCCGGAAAAGTGAATTTTTCCAGTATATATCCAACCACTAAACCCACAACTATTCCTAAAAAACCGCCTATAGTGGACCTTATACCAAAAAGACGGCCTCTCCATTCGGTAGGAACCGTATTAGCCACAAAATCCAGCCAGACAGGCATATTCAAACCGCCGCTGAACATGGCAACTGCAAAAAAAACAAAAAAGGCTATTAATACAATTTCGGGATTGGTTTTAGCAAAGAGCATAGTAAAGAGAAAAATAAAAAACCACGGCAGCCTCTGGCCCAACCCGATTTTAAACATAACCATTTTTCTGAATTCCAAACCCTCAACAAAGTATGCGGAAAACAACTGGGGAAACAGCCAGCCTACTGTGCGGATTGAAGAAATTAAACCTATTAGTATCGGAGAACTGTTTAGCATTGCCACAAAAGCCGGTAAAACTGTTGCCGTATTAGCAAAATACATGCCAATCTCAAAAAATATGCCGTCAAGCATATGCATTGACATGTTCCATTTAAGATTTTTATAAACAAAACCAGTGTTTTCCTGAGCTTCCATATTCGCTAGTACTTCCCGGTAAAGAGGGGCCCGACAGTTTTTATGTATTTTATAACTTTTGAACAATTTGATTTCCGGCAGGGGATCCATATAGTCATGAGCATTCCCTTTTGTTTGTAATGTAAAAGAATTTCTTTCCACTTAAGTATCCGCTCCGGATTGGCTCCGGGAGCCACCCATACCTGAAACCCCTGTTTTACAATCCGGCGGATAATGCCGGGCTGCAGCCTGTTATAGTCCCATAATATGTGAATAATATCTTTCGGTATCTTTTTTTCTGCGGCTACGGATTTTTCTGCATATATCACAGCTTTAGCAAGGTGCCAGTAGGCAGAATCATTCCAGATTATGGTCTGCAAACCGCGCTTTTTCAAACCATTTCTAAGCTGGATGATGGCGTCTATATACTGGGAGTAGGCCCTGCTATGATCCTCATCCATGCCCACATGAAAATATTTAACAGGACCGCATGCCTTAATTATTTCATCTATGACCTCAAATGCCAGTTTCCAATACTCTTTATTATCAAAAAGTTCATGATGAGGCCTAAACCAGTGATTGTGCTGACTGTGACTGCTTTGTGAAAAATTCAGTTTTGGAATCACTTCAATATTTTTGCTTCTTGCGTAATCAGCCAGTTTTTTAAGGTTAGAAATCGGAACCGAATATTTTCTGGCTAATTCAGGATGGGATTTGTACCTGACGCCATCTGCGATATCGATAACCAGCATATTCATCCCAATTTTTGACATAGCATCCACGACTTTAAGTGCTGAATCAAGGTCGAAGGGTTTTTCTTTTGATTTAAGCGGGCACCAGACCGGATCATAATGGCTGATATGAATTAAAAAACCCGAGAGAGGTATTTCCTGCTCTTTTAGTTTAAGCAAGTTCTTTCCGCATAAATTAATTTCTGGAATCCTGAGTTTGTAGTAGCCGCGTCTTTTCATTGGATTATTCGAAGTGTATTTTTATGAACCTGATATTCTTGGCATACGGACAGATTCTTTTTCAATTTCTGACTGAACGAATTTATGCAGCAAGGTTTTCTTTAAGCCATCACTTGCCGGATTATCCCACAAGTTATTTAACTCACCCGGGTCTTCTTTTAAATCAAACAGTTCCCCGTAATCCTGCCCGCGGTATATGGTGATTTTATATCTTTCATTTATATAAGTACGTAAATTCATGCGTGTCGGGTGCATGCGGTTTTCTACAATTACTGAATCCCTTGAACTTTCTGTTTTGCCGCACCAGGTATCCAGCTGATTTACACCCTGCATATAGCCGGGCACCTCAAGTCCACAAGCATTTAAAAATGTAGGAGCAAAATCTACCTGTGACTGAAGAGCACTGCTGGTTTTTCCTTCCGGAACCTGGCCCGGATACCGGACAATCATAGGAATTTTCAGCAAATCTTCATAGTGGAACGGGCCTTTATCAATTAATCCGTGCTGGCCTAAAAAATGGCCATGGTCTGTAGTAAATATTACGATAGTATTTTCAGCCTGACCGGATTTTTCAAGAGATCCAAGTATTTTTCCAATCTGATAATCTACAAAACTAATCATACCGTAATAAACAGCCAGGTCTTTATGGAGTTCCTTTTCTTCTATCAAGTGGCATTTAAGCCCGATAATATTATGCTCTTCTTTATACATAGAATAATCCTGATTTCTTTTCTGGGTTTTTGCGTAATGCGGAGGCATTTTATCAAACTCGCCCTTTGTAAATTTACCGGGGTTAACATTTTTCGGATTATACATTTTATCCCAGGGCTCGGACACGAGGTAAGGCGGGTGCGGGTCATGAAAACTTGACCAGATAAAAAACGGTTTATCTTCTTGCGGGCTTTTATCAATCTGTGCGATGGTGCGTTCGCCGGTCCAGGTAGTGTAATGAAGTTTTTCCGGCAAGTCCCAGGCATGTTTTCGTAAAGGTTCATCTTTTTTAGGCCAGCTTACAAAATAATCCCGCCAGTTTTTTAAACCATGCTCCTCCAGCCAGATTGCGTAATGCTGTCCCACCAGATGTTCATCAGCATGATTGCGTGCCAATTCTATATGTTCAAAACCATACCAGGGCCCGTGAAATTTTCTCCAAAAATCCAGGTCACGTAATACAGGATGACATTCAAGAGATTCACTTCCCGCGGCAGATACTGTCGGCTGAAAATGAGCCTTCCCTATTAAACTTGTATGGTAGCCGTTTTTCATAAATATATCGCCTACGGTAGGAACGTCCTCCGGTAATTTTACTCCGATAGCCCAGCAATTATGATTTGATGGGTACATGCCGGTAATTATGCTGGCTCTTGCGGGGGAACAGGTAGGGTTGCTGCAATAGGCTCTTTCAAAACGTACACCTTCATTTGCTAAACGATCTAAGGATGGGGTTTTTATTGAAGGGTTAATGGTACCTAATGTATTCCAGTGTTGTTGATCCGTAGTAATTAGCAAAATATTGGGTTTTTTCATATTATTTCACTTGCGCAGACGTTTTCGCATATACCTAAAAATAAAACGCCCACATGCTGCCAGACGTCCTTTCAATACATATATAATACATAAACCTTATTTTGTCAATGGTTTTTTGAAAAATGAAAATATGAACAAGTTTAGCCAAAATATTGACTTCTTGTTGCAATTGATATAATATTATCGTGATTTTCCAATATAAAGGAAAAAAAATGAATCCATTATGGATAAAAACAACAAATAAAACCAGTTACTTCAGGCAATCTATTGAACTCCTGGATAATTTTACTGAAGCAAGCGTGAAAATCTATGCAAAAGATGCGTTTAACCTTTATATAAACTCAAAAATAATTGATAAAGAAGACAACTGGATAAATCTTCAGGGCTATAATGTATTCAGTTATCTTAAGAAAGGTAGAAATGTAATTGCAGTAGAAGTTATAAATAATACAGCTACTACAGGCGGATTTATGATGGATACATCTATCAAGTTTCATACCGGTAATGAAGAACATATAATAACAAACCATAATTGGCTTACTTCACAGGAATATTTTAAAAACTGGCAAAAAATAGAATTTAATGATTCTTTCTGGAATAAAGTAGATAAAACTAATGTAAAATCTTTTAAAGAAATACCCTGGGCCCTGCCTAAAAAATCCTCTGAACCAAAACCAAAATTCAAACTTGTAACAAAAAATATTTTTCCTGTAACCAAAATAAAGCGCAAAAACAAAAACAATTCATCATTTATACTGGATTTTGAAAAAGAACGGGCCGGCTTTTTGGAAATTAAAATTGCCTCCTGCGGTTCAGGTAAAATAACTATACAGTATGGTGAATCATTAAAAGAAGTTCAGAAAAGGCCGAACAACTACTTGTACAGGTATCAGGAAGATAAAATAATACTTGAAAGATTTTCAAAAAAATGGATAAGCCCCAAAAGGCACGCCTTCCGCTATGTTAAACTTGTATTTCAAAACTGCTCCGACAAAGTTCTGATTAAATCTATAACATTAAAATCTTCTGTTTACCCGGTAAAATACGCAGGACATTTTTCCTGTTCAGATAAACTGCTAAATAAAATATGGCAAACAGGCCGTTACACAGCTCATTTATGTATGAAGGAATATTATGAAGACGGCCCTAAAAGAGACAGGTTATGCTATCCAGGTGATTTACGCATTCAGGCGTTGGTAAATTACTATTTATTTGGAGATAAAGAACTAATCAAACATTCCCTCAAATTACTTTCTCACTATCAATTTGAAAACGGAACTATTCCCCACCATGTGCCGCCCTCAGGCAAAGAAGATAAATTAGTTTCAGTTGATTATGTGGCCTGGTATATCATTTCAATGTATGAGTACTATTTCTATTCCGGAGACAGGATATTTGTTAAAACACATTATAAATCTATAAAAAAAGCAACGGAATGGTTTCTTAAAAACAGGGACAAATACGGTTTATTCCATTTTTCATACCCTAACAATTATGAACTTATATCAGATTTTTTTTCCGGAGGAAATAATCAATCTGGTGAAAAAACCTACATTCAGTGCCTCTTTTATAAAATTCTTACTGACTCATCCGTAATGGCCAAAATTGCCGGTGACTTTAGAAATACTCAAAGATACCTGAATATTTCCAAAAAAGTTAAAGAATCGCTTGTAAAAAGGTTGTGGCCTAAAAATAAAAATGCTTTTGTTGAATACCGAAACGGCAGCCATATATCTGACACAATAACTCAGGATGGGAATTCTTTAGCTGTTTTATTTGACATTACAAATAGACAACAATCAAAATATATTTTGAATTATCTAAAAAATAATTTATGGATGAAATACGGTTCTTTCAGGACAGATAAATATCAAAGAAAAGAAAATATGCTTATAATCTGGCTGAACTTCAATCAAATAGAAGCCCATTTCATTGCTGGTTTTACAGAAAACGCTTTAAAATTATTGCGCAGAGTATGGGGAGAGTTGATTAAAAGAGGGGCAACAACTTTCTGGGAAAATTTTCCTGTAAATAAAAATTATTTACTGCCCGCAATGAGCATGTGCCACGCCTGGTCAACCGGAGTTTGCTATTCATTACAGGCAAACGTTTTAGGCATTAAACCAGCAGCTCCGGGTTTTAAAAAGTTCAGCGTCATACCAAAATTGGCCGGATTAAAATGGGTAAAAGGCTCTGTTTTGTGCCCTCATGGTTTAATAAGTGTTTATTGTAAAATCAATAAATATTCTTTAAGGGAATTTGTACATATACCTGAAGGGACTACTGGAGACATTGCTGTTCCTGGATTATATTTCAATAAAATATATTTAAATAACAAATTAGTCTGGGATAAGTTGGGAATTAAATCTAAAACTGACGGGATAGCTGCTATTTATGAAAAAGAAAATTATATATATTTTGTGATAGATAAGTCTGGAATGTATAAATTCATTGCAGCCTTATAATATCCGGCTTTTCAACAACTTCGTTCATAATGCTTTTAATCATTTCCTCATGGGTTTGCCAATCGGAAGAATAACCCAAAACCTTGATGGAAATTTCCATGAAATTTGCCCCATATTTACCGGAAAATTTATCAATTATTATATTTTTGAGCCGTTCGGACACTTTTTCTGTTTGGTCTTTATTTGCAAAAAATATAACTGAATAAACCTCACCTTCTTTAATGTAGCCTGAAATATCCGTTTTTCTTATGTTTTCTTCCATTATCAACAACAATTCATCATACATCGCAAGTTGTTGCTTCTTTTTTTTAAATTTGTTTTTAATTTCACTGATATTCTCTATCTTGAACGTAGCTATAGAAAAAGATACCTGGTATCTTTTTGCATTATAAAATGCCTCTTGCAGTTTTAAATAGAAATATTTTTGGTTTACAATCCCGCGATAATCTATCTGGCATATTTTTTCCAGAAAATATATATTTATTTCGCCCAAAATTTTTTCCAGCGGGCCGCCTAAAATAAAAGACAGCAGCATAAATACAGAAAATGAACTCAGCCAGAAAATGAAATTAATCTGTAAAATACCTGAAAGCTTCATAATAGATTCTGCAAAAATACCTTTTTTTGAAACAGAAACCATTAATTCTATTATGCATATTATAAAAATAGAGAAAGAAAGCAGCAGGTATGTTAACGGAATCTTTTTTTCAATAAGATATTCCTTCTTTTTTAATGCCCCGGTAACTATTCCTGCCATGCACAAAATCAGCATAAAAGGGAGGACTTTTTTTAATAAAACAAATTTGGCTTCAAAAATATATACACCAAATAATAACACCATTAAAAAAATTATCAAACAAAGTGTTACACTTGATAAAATACCGGAAATCATCAATTCAGTTTCAGATGAATTCACATAAAATACTTCGCGTTTTTCTTCTTTAGTTATATTAATCATATAATTACTTGCTTTATAGTATAATTTTATTAAAATTCTTTCAATGTCTTCCAGAAAAATTGATAATACCCCGCATTTTTGTTATAAATATGTAAATCTTATTTCTTTTCAAAAAACATGAAACCCTTTACCTTATTAATAAAACCAACCTCTTCTGACTGCAACTTAAACTGCAAACATTGTTTTTACATAGACAAAAAGTTTCTTTATCCGCAGACTAATTGTCATAAAATGCCGGAAATAATCCTGGAAAAAATGATTTCCAGTTATATGGCAACCGAACAACCCCAGTACATCTTCGGCTGGCAAGGCGGTGAACCTACACTTCTGGGAATAGATTTTTTCCGTAAAGCCCTTTCCCTGGCAGAAAAATACGGTAAAAGAGGAGCTGTTGCAGGCAACACGCTTCAGACAAATGGAAAACTGCTTAATGATGAATTTGCCCAGCTCTTTTTCAAGTATAATTTTTTAATCGGAGTCAGCCTTGACGGGCCGAAAGAAATTCATGACCATTATAGAAAAACTGTTGACGGCAGGGGCTCTCATGCAGATGCCTTAAAAGGGATTGAGTGCCTTAAACGCAATAATGTTGAGTTTAATATACTTACACTTGTGACCTCCGCAAATGTAACGAAAGCTAAAGAAATTTATCATTATCTTTGTGATAATGGTTTTCTATTTCATCAATATATACCCTGTGTTGAGTTTGATACCCAGGCAAACCTTAAACCTTTTGCCATTTCCGGCCGGCAATGGGGCAATTTTTTATGTGAAATATTTGACGAATGGCTAAAAAAAGACACAAAAAAGGTTTCTGTCCGCCTCTTTGATTCTATACTTACTTATATGATAAACGGCACTTATAATGTCTGTAATATGCAAAGCAACTGCTGCAGTTATTTCATTGTAGAACATAATGGCGATATTTATCCCTGTGATTTTTTTGTTGAAGAGAACAGGAAGCTTGGAAATATTATGAATAATTCCTGGGACGAACTTATGAATTCCGAAAAATACCTGAGTTTTGGAAAACAAAAACTTTTATGGAATGATGCCTGTGCAATATGCCCATACATTAAATTTTGCGCCGGAGACTGCCTTAAACACCGGCTTTTTGAAAATAATAACCCAAAAAAACTAAGCTGGTTATGCGAGGGCTGGAAACAATTTTATGCCCACGCTCTTCCGGCTCTTAAAGAATTGGCAATAACAATAAAAAAAGAAATGGGCCCTGCTCAGGAGGTATCAAAGTGAGAAAAGGATTTGTAGATTTACAGTTAAACGGCCATCTTGGCAAGAATTTTTCATCAACTGCAATTACTGTAGAAGATATCCGCTACATAACAAAAGAACTTGTCAAAAAAGGCACAATTGCTTACTGTCCTACGGTAGTTACAAATTCCATGAAAGTTTATGAACATTGCCTGCCCGTAATTGCAAAAGCTATGGAAGAACCCGATTTAAAACCTCATCTTCTTGGAATTCATATAGAAGGGCCATTTATTTCACCTGAAGAAGGCGCCAGAGGTGCCCACCCGAAAGAACACATAATAAAACCAAGTATTGAAAAATACAAGAAAATGCATGATTTAGCCAAAGGCAAAATAGTGATGATAACCCTGGCTCCGGAAATTGACGGCGCTATGAAGCTTATTCAATATATTGCAAAAAACAGCAAAGTTGTTGTTTCTCTCGGGCATCACAACGCAGATGCAAAAACAATAAAGGAAGCTTGTTCAAAAGGCGCAAAATGCTGTACTCACCTGGGAAATGGCATAAAAAATTCCATACACAGGTTCTTAAATCCGCTATGGGCGGAATTATCCAATGACGCGCTTTGGGGTATGTTTATTACTGACGGAATCCATTTGCCGGCGGAATTTATAAAAGTAGCGCTAAAAACAAAAACCCTTGATAGATTTATTGTAACCAGTGATGCAGCAGCGCTTTCAGGGATGAAACCCGGTGAGTATAGCTGGATGGGCAAAGATATTCTTATTGAAAAAAACGGCAGGCTAAGCCTAAAGGGAACCGGTTACCTGGCGGGCTCCAGCAGTACAATGATACCCTGCATGGATTATCTGTCTTCGCTTAATCTGCTGAGTGAAAATGATTTATGGAAAGCGGGCTTTGAAAATCCCCTGAAACTCATCGGTAAAAAATTAAATGAAAAGAATTACTCAAAACTGCCAAATATAAAATTCCAAAAATGGAAATTTTGCTAAGAGGGTATTATCTCACCACCCCTATTTTCCCCGTTATCTTTGCTCCGGAAGAATCAGTAATTCTATAAATATACTTCCCGCTGGAAAGTTTTTCTTTCTCTTTATTCTTTACATCCCACTGGTATTTCCCGTCATTATCCGTTTCTTCAAGCATGATTACAAGTTCACCCGACACCGTGTATATATTTATCGTTGAATTATTTGTCAAACCGTAAAAGAATATTCCCGTGTTCCAATCGCCGGTCTCAGGTTTGTTATCATTGGGCTTAAACGGATTTGGGTATACCTTTATATTATCCAACACTGTAGAAAAAATTTCCCTGGGCTTTGCGCTGACAGTATTTACAATTAAAGACCTATTACTTCCTTTTATAGCTTTTATCGCAAAATAGTATGTTTTTTCCGGATTTAATCCTGTAATTGTTAAAATTTCTTTTGCTCCGCTTATTTTCGGCGCAAGAGGCACGAAATATGGAATCGCCAAATTCCAGTCAACATCTGTCACAGTAATAAATAAATATCTCAAATCATAACTGTCCGCGTAACCTGGCACATTATTAATCGTCGGGGCTGTCCAGCTTAGCTTTATTTCTCCCGCGTTAATCCCGGGTTGCGCTTTTAAGTCCGTTATTGCATCGGGCGTCAAACTGCTTACAAACGCTGTCCCGGTAAAGCTTTGGCCGGAGAGGTTTGAAACCAATGAACTAAATAGTAATTCTACCGGGTCAAACGTGTACTCCGCGGCGACGGGTGTAATCGTGTAATTGCCTGCTGTTAAACCTGAAAATATATAATATCCGGAATTATCCGTTACGACTGATGAAATAGAAACACCCATTAAATTTAATTGCAGGCCCGACAAACCGGACCCTGAATCATTAGTAACATACCCGCTGATTGAATAGGCCTGCGTAACTATGCCGGCAAAGTTTTGGTTTAGCTGATTTGTATTCAGTGAACTGTATATTTTATTTACAGGACTGAATACAGCATTTTCTAAAAATGGCGTTATTGTATAAGTGCCTGAGCTTAAATTATAAAAACTGTATACTCCGGAACTGTTGCTTCTAGCAGACGCTGCCGCTGTTCCTGACAGGCTTATTGTTACTCCCTGTAACGGCGCGTTGGCCCCGTCACGAACTGTACCACTTATTGAATAAGTTAATTCAGTTGTCACTCCAAGGAAGTTCTGGTCTTGATCCGAATCAAGCGAAGAATAAGATACATTTGCCGGATTGAAGGTCCAGTTCGTTTTTGACGGTGTTAACTGATATGTGCCGTAGGCCAGACCGGTAAATTCATAGTATCCGTCGCCATCAGTAGTTATTGCCCGTGTAGCTGCTCCTGTCAAATTCATTGTCACTGCGGATATTGCCAGGCTTAAATCATCCAGCGCATACCCGCTGATTTTACAAACGCGGGTTCCAAAAAAGTTCTGATTACCTTGATTAGCAGAAAGTGAAGTATATACTTTATTCGCCGGGGATATAACCCAGCCGGTTGACGACGGAGTTATTGTATAATTCCCGGCCGCCAACCCGGTAAACTGATAATACCCGGAAGCGTTTATTCTTGTATTATCCGTTAAACTGCCGGTTAAATTTACCGCTATACCGTTTATCGCTATACTGCTTGCGTCCTTTACATACCCGCTGATAGTGTAAGTGGTTACTGCAATTACAGCGCCAAAAAAGTTTTGATTGGCCTGGTTTGCCGATAACAACGAATAAACTTTTTTTACAGGGCTGATTATATATCCTGTTTTGGCTGGCGTGACAGTGTAGCTGCCGCCAAGAGCCAATCCGCTAAACTGATAAAATCCTGATGCATTGGTGCTCACGCTGGAATGAGAACTGCCGTTTATATACACGGTCACTGCTGAAATCGCCGCGCTGCTGTTATTCTTTACATATCCGCTGATAGTGCAGGTGGTTACTGCCGTTATTGACCCAAAATAATTCTGGTTACTTTGATTAGCGGAAAGCGAAGTATATACTTTATTTGTTGGGGAAATTGTCCAGCCCGCTGAAGCGGGTGTTACCGTATAATTCCCTCCGCCGGATAAATTTGTAAACTGATAATACCCGGTAGCGTTTGTGCCGGTGTTGGCTGTTAACGCTCCGGTTAAATTTACCACTGTACCGCTTATCGCTGTACTGGAATTATCTTTCACGTATCCGCTGATTGTGTAAGTGATTGAACTGCCGGTAGAAGTATAAAAATTTCCTGCTGCCGACGATACACTTACATTGTTTGAATCATCTATTGCATAGATCCCGTAATTGTATGTTGTGCCTGCTGCTAATCCCGAATCAGTATAACTTGTTCCGGCCGCCGTGCTTATTAATATTGAATTGCGGTATACTCTATAAAAACTTGCATAATCTCCGTCACCTGCCTGAGTTGAGGCAGTCCAACTCAAGCCGATGCTTGCTTGTGTCCTGTTTGGGCTGATTAGGTTAGTTGGCGGGTTTGGAGGAGACGAATCACCGGTAGCGCCTGTGATAAATGCATACCAGGCATTGTTTTGGGCGAAATGCAGTCCCGCATATTCATTCATGGTATTGATATAATCTGTTCTTGGATAGAAAATTCCTAATCCATGTAAAGACTGCCAGCGCACAATATAGTTTGGAGTGCCGACAACGCTGACATGCCCCTCTGCCAAAACACACGGCCCGAAAGCATTAATTACACCCTGCGCCGCATTGCGTACAGCTGACGGCAGAGCTGTTTGCGCTATTATCTTTTCGCAGAAATCGTATAGATCAACTGTTTCTTTTTTGTAGATTAGCCCGGTATCCGCAGCATCATTGAGATAAGCGCAATTGGTTCTTGCCTGGATAATTTCGGCCCTGGTTTTTCCTCCTGCATTAATTAATTCCTGGGCGAACAAATTTATAGCATCCAAAAGCTGCGTATAATCCTCATTCAAGTTGACTGTACAGGAATATGCACTCCCTGCGGCAAAATAAGAAATATATTTATCGGTCCAGGAGGCCCCAAGCTGTTGCGCCGTAGCTGTGGGATTCGCCGATAGCCACTGCAAATTATCCCTTGCGGAATTTTCAAAATTAGGAATACTTCCTTCGCCACCCACAACAACATCGCTGTACTCCGAGGCCTCATCAAACACTTCCACCTGGCCCATCCGGCAGTTCATGAAAATTAACAGATCAATTTTCCTTCCAAGCTGTGTTTTAATGGACTGCATAGCTGAAGCTAATTCGCCGTCAGAAACACCGATTTGTTCCGGGCCGTATAAATTATCAGCCGGCTGATTTGTTACATCAGGGCCGCAGAAACCCATTAGGCCCGGCCCTTCATAGAGAAGCTCTTCAATACTTTTCGAACCCGGGACTTTTTTTATAGATAAACTTGAAACCGGAGAGTAAGGAGGCCAGTTCATAGCTCCTGCTGCAACCGATGCGACCCAGGAATACCCGTGCCCCCAGACTATCACGCAATACTTATTAGCGGGATAATTCTGCATGCCCCAAATTACAAACTCGGCAAGTTTATCAGGATCGGCTGACCGGAATTCCGCCAAGTTCGCAATCTCGGTTGACCTTATGGTATTATCGCTATTTGTGTCAGACACAAGCTCAAATCTTTTTACATTCTGCCAATCTCCGTTTGAACTGTCATAGCCGGGCGCGCGGTCTAACTGAACAACTACGTTCATTAAACTTGGATTAATGCCCCTTTCCATTGCGTTGATGTCTTTTATAGCCAGGGGTTCTACATCATTATCCCCGTTCATATATACAAGAATAGTCCATTCTTTCGCGTATAATCCAGGCACGGAGAATAATATTATTGCTGCAATAAAATAAAGGAAGTTATTTTTCATTTTTTATTTTCAAATTAAAATCTATTCGTTATTGAAATCCTATGCGCTACGCCTAAATCCCCATAGGGCACCCACGCATAATCCAGGCCTATTCCGCTTTTATCTATATATCCGAACCCGCCGGATAAACTGGTTAAACTTTCACTGCCTCCGGATTTCTTATACCCGGCTCTAAGCGCTATTGATTTGCCCATCATATATTCCGCTCCCAAATGCAGGTCCATATCATTGCTTCCCGCCTTGCTTACATCAAAAGCTAAATTTATTTTGTCTTCGGATTTAGCAACCATGTATATGTACGATAAACCAACCCGGTAAGTCATAGGAAGGGTTTCAGTATCCTGTGTGTACTTTATTCCCGAACCCAGGTTCTGTACAGATATGCCTAACATTAAAGGAAGGTCATAGTTTATCAAATCAGTTAATATGCCTACATCTCCCGCGTAACTGCTGGCTGATTCGTTTTCTATCTTGCACTGAATGAGCTTTAAGCTTACCCCTCCTACTGTATCACTGCCTATCGATCTAGCTAAACTTACATTTGCCATCATATCGTTACTGCTGAAGGTTTTTCCTGTCGCTACATAACTACTGTTTGTGTCTATTTCTGTCTGTTCTATTGTACCGCTGGTTAAATAGTCCACCCCGATTCCTATCACATTCCCGTTGGACTGTTTCTGGGCAAACGCCAGCTGGCCGCTGCTGATTCCTTCCAGCCACATGATGTAACTGCCACTGATTTCCCTGCCGCTGACATTATTCAATCCCGCTGGATTCCAGTACATGGCATTTATATCATCCGATAAACCCGCGTACGCTCCTCCCATGGCTATTGGACGCGCTCCCACGCCAATATTTAAGAAATCCGCTCCCGTAGTACCAGCGGAATAAACAACACCTGAAAATTCCATCAGACAAAATAACAACATCGCGGGTACTAAATTCCTTTTATTGTTTTTCATTTAAGTACACCTCCTGAATTTTTTATACCTACCTCACTATTCCGATTTTCCCGGTTATCTTTTCTCCGGAAGAATTGGTGATTCTGTAGATATAGGTTCCGCTGGAAAGTTTTTCTTTCTCTTTATTTTTTACATCCCACTGGTATTTCCCGTCATTGTCTGTTTCTTCAAGCGTGTTTACAAGTTCTCCTGACATTGTATAAATCTTTATTGTTGAATTATTTGTTAATCCGTCAAAGATTATCCCGGTATCCCAGTCACCGGTTTGAGGTTTGTTGTCATTGGGTTTGAACGGATTAGGGTATACCCGCACATTTGTGAGCTTATCCGCTGATAATACAGTTCCCAATATTCTAAACACGCTGAAATGCGAAGTTATCGCTGATACTGTATTGTTTACTTTATCTATTGTTTGATTTCCGCTTACCAGTTCCCACTCGTTGGTTGTTTCATTTAACGTATAAATTTTCAATCCGTCTTCCGTTTCACCTGTTATCATTGCCGTATAGGGTATAACTATTGTAACTTCCGACAATAAACTTAATTTCGCTTTGAATTCCGTACAGGTATCCGACAACTGATTGACAGTTGCAGCAACAATTTTTGTATCACTTAACGCCGTTGTGTTTGCTGAATTAATTTTTGCTGTTTTATCTGAACCCGGCACTGATATGTCTATATACACCCCGTTGTTGGTCCCTGCGGGGACTATGACTTTTAGTTTTGAGTTAAATCCTGATACTATTTCATAATTTCCTGTACCAACTCTATTATTTGTTGCTTTTATGGGCCCGGTGCTTAACAACACAGGGTCAATATTCCCTGATAAATCTACAGCCACTACCGCAAAATAATAATCGTGCGTATTATCCAGCCCGGTAACCGCGCAGGAAGATACAGTCGCATTTGTTAACGGCGAACCGCTAAAATACGTAGCTTCCATAGTACTGGTGAACTGCGTGTAAGCGTAATATATTTTGTAACCTGAAACATCTGCGTCAGCAACTTTCGTCCAGCTGACTATTATTTTATCCCCAACGTCCGCAATATAATCTTTTGTGCTGATTTGAGTTACTTTTGACGGAGGAGTTGTATCCCCGAACATATAACTTAAATGGCTGTTTGCCGCTATTGTGTTGGGTGTGCCGGCTTTATCCTGGATACCGTTTATCGTTATTGTGTAAGTTATTCCGGCGCTGTGCTCGCTTGTGGCAAATGTTACTGTTTTTAAATCCGCGCCCAATACTGCGCTTGTTATTGTTATTGAATTATCTATGCTGTAATTACCGATTGTTTCCGCTGATACTTCATCCACCGGCTCGCTGAATTCTACATTTATTGCCCCTGAACTTATTGCCGTTACAGAAACCAGTGACGGCGGGATAATATCGCCTCCCGAAGACAATGTAGAAAAACTTCCTGTTGCCGCAGTAGTGCTAGCATTGCTTGAATCATCTACCGCATAAATAGAATAATTATATGTGGTATTTGCGATTAATCCAGTATCTGTAAATGTTGTGTTTGAAGTGGTGCTTATCTGAACCGAATCCCTTGAAATTTTATAATATCTTGCATAATCGTTGTCGCTGGCTTTCGCGGAAGCAGTCCAGTATATTGTTATGCTGGTTTCGGTCTGAGCAGAACTGCCTAAATTTGCCGGTGCATTCGGCGGAGTGGTGTCTAATACCGGGGGAGGAGTTCCTGTGCTTGCTGATGTGCAAAAACTTCCTGCGGACGAAGAAACGCTTACATTATTTGAATCATCTACCGCATAAATTCCATAACTGTAAGTGGTTCCCGCTGTCAATGCGCTATCAACATAACTGACACCTGTTGCTGTACTTATCTGCACGGAATTCCTGTATACCCTGTAATAACTTGCATAATCACCATCGCCTGCTTGCGTACTTGCGGCCCATACTAATGATAAAGTTGTCTGGGTTTTTGTTGGATTGGTAAGATTTGCGGGCGCATTAGGCGGCGTGCTATCAGATGACATTGATAATAACACTGTTTCTATACCCTGGCTTAATGTCGGGACAGTTATATTGCCGGCTGTAATTGCTATCGTGGTTGATGATTCTTCTATCAGGTTTGCTCTTTGGGCACCCACTACGGGGAAAAATGAATCAAAGGTTATGTCCGCAGATACATCCTGGTCAAGAGTTTCAAAATAACGCAACACATAACCGGAACTTCTCTCGCATTTTTTTAATACTGAAACTATTACATTATTATCCGGGACTGTCAATAAACTTTCTTCTTCAGGCAATGTAGGATTGCTTGTAGCCGCTGTCCCTGCTACCAGCGGGGTGGACATTTCCCAGCCTAACCGGGGCGCGTTGGTTGTAGACCAGTTGCCGGTATGGCCGCGAAAAGAAAAATTAAACTCAGGCCGGCTACTTATATCTTCGCCCCCTATCCCTTTATACGAAAATATTAAATAAACATCCGCTTCATCACCGGTAAAAATCCCCGCGCTGGAACCTATAAGAATTTCCGTGTGCGAATCCGCGTAAGCGGTAGTTATTCCATAACTATTATCCGCTTTTTTAACATCCCACCATTTGGACGGTATCCAGTATTTACCAAGATGGTGGAACATGTCGTCCTGGTCCGTAGATTCATAAACAAAAGTGTTTGCGGCCGAGCGCTGTGAAAATTTTGCCCCGGCGTCCGTATGAAATCTCCAGCTCATATCATCAGAGACAGGAGTGCTTCCATACTGGATGCCTGCCTGAAGTTCCGGAGTAGTTATGTTGTAATGTATCGGAAAAGACTGATTTAGCTGATTCGCGGTTGCCCATAAATCTACCCTGTCAGTATAGGCGCATAAAGAAATCTCAACCGTGCCGCTGCTGCGGATTATACGCACTTTTTTTCTCAATGAGCCGTCTTCCAAAAGGCTTGAAGAAATACCCGCGCCAAATTCAAACGAACCGCTTTCCATCATTTCTTTAGAATTGGTTTTGTCATATACGGATGTTATTGTATTTCCCGCGTAGTTTACCCTGTAATACGTATTTTCTATCTGGCCCGCGGCCGCGCTAAGGTCGCTGGAAGGGGCAGCTCCGCTTTCTTCTTCCACATAAAAAGTTTTGTATCCCATTGAAGGGACATTTTTTGCCTCAAATAGTAACGTAAATCCGGTTGATGAAGAAGAAAGAGTTTGTGTAAGAACCCGGGTTCCGTCTTTATCTACAACCATCGGGGTTGTTACTCCGTTTTTAGGGACTGTTATTATTACCGCGTCTGTTCTTGTCCAGTTGAGCGCATTGAACACAGTTACCGCCGTGCTGGCTCTTGACCTCTGGATTTTTGAGGTTAATAATTCCATCTGCCCGTTCAAAAGCTGGTTAGTTGAATCATACCCTGCCTTAGCATCAAGGTCCTTGCGCCCGTCTGTGGTAAGGCCTTCAGAATCTACAGCTAATCCGCCGTTGTGTTCCTCCATCCATAAAATACGTTCCCATATGGAATTTATTTCTGTCTGGGGATAAGAATATATCCCTTTCATATCCAGAAGAACCGAAACTTTTTCTATTATTGGAAGCCGGTTGGCTGTATAGTTGGACCAAAATTTTTGTCTTTCCTTTTTTTTAATACGCCCTCTCCAGGGTATGCCGTATGAACTAAATGCTACCGGGTTATAAACTCCTGCCGTAATTTTACTATTGACCGTATCCGCTAATTCAGAACACGGGCGCATCTGCCATAAACGGTTCTGGGAGGCGCTGTTTGCCGTATTCCAGGTGGCTATATCATTAGCCCGGGCTACTATCGCGCTTGAAGTAACTCCATAATCACCGCCCGCCTGGGTAAAACACACGCCTAATGCGGACTCTGCTGCGTCGGGAGTTATATTTAAATTAAAAGAATATCTGTCCGCGCCGGCATAACCAATTATTCCCGTACCATCAAGCCCCACCATGCGGAAAATACGTTTTGAATAAGTATCAACCTGGGAGGGGCATCCGTATCCCCAGTGTATTATGATAAAATTTACTCCGCTTTTTGCAAGTACCTGCGGCAACTGCGGCGTAAAAGACGGGGTATCATTTAACTGGTACCAGTTAGTCCGGTAATTCAATGTATCTTCAAGATAGCGGACTGAAAAAAGAACCGTTCTTACTAAATATTCCCCGGAATGGCCGTTTACAAATGCCCCGGTCCAGTTTGCCGGAAAATCCATCTTTTTTTGCGCAAGTAAATTAGTCACATTGCTTGTATATTGAGGTTCTTTTACAGTGAAATCTTTGACATTGAGGATGTTGCCGTGATTATAGACCGTTCTGGTTTCTCCGCCTTCTATTAACTGCATATTTGTCCTTATTTGATCGCGGGAATACTGCATGCAGGTAAGATAGTCTTTGGCGTAGCCCACATCATAATGCGGGTGCGCAATTACAAACCCTTCAGCCATTTGCGCATTTGAAACACCGGAAAACCAGGCTCCAATAATTAGTAAACTGCAAATGCCGGACTTGTAAAAAAAATGGGTTTTGTTCATTGTTTTACCTCTTTTTGCGCAAACGTCTTCGCGAATGCTTAAAAAAAAAACAGCAGAATCGGCTTCTGCTGTTTAGACGCATGAGTATCCAAAATGTTACACCTTATTTTTTTTCTTTTTCTTTAACAATTTGTTCAAATTTTTTTGAAGTTGTTTTAAATTTTTCCAATTGTTCCGGTGTAAGCAATTTTGCAATTTTTTTATGCATCTCCAGCACAATTTGATAAACCCTGTCTCTCATCTTCTGCTTTTCTTCACTTACCTTTCCCCAGCCTTCTTCCATAATTTTAGCCGCTTCTTTCTTTTGCATTTCAGTCAAACCTAAGTTTTTCGCGAAATTATCAATACTTTTACCGCTTTTTTCCTGCCTCAGGGCTTCAATATCGCTATTTGCAGGTTCGTTTTTGCTTGCTTCTGAACTAATAAACAGGATTGCAAACAAATTCACTGTCAAGCTTATTATTATAAGAACTTTCCATATGCTTTTCATTTCAATATCTCCTGGCCAAACGAATTGTAATACAAATCAATAAGCTCCTTATCAAAATCTTGATCTATAACTTTGTCTACATTGAGTTTCATCACGTTGTTTATATCACTTTGAACATTAACCGGCCCCTGTTTTGTTTTTTGATTCATCACCCCAAACACAAAAAGAACCAAAACTACAGCTACGGGTATGGTTACAGGCATGAATTTCCCGTAAAACGGCCTGCCTGCAAGCTGTTGTTCTTCTTTCAGTTTCGCTCTTATACCGGCAAGTATTCTTGTTTCAAAATACTCATCAGGATTCTTTCTTTCCTTCAATGCAAATAATTTCCTTGTTTGCAATAAACAACCCAGCTCTTTTCTGCAGCTCGCGCATTCTTTTAAGTGCCCGGTTAATTTCCTTTCTTCAACCGGAGACAGCTCTTTGTCAATATATGAAGACAATAATAGTTCGTTGCAAGCCACGGCTTGTTTCCCCCTTTTAATCAGACAAAGCTAAATCTTTTTTTAATTTTTTCCTGGCCCTGAACAGCCAAACTTTGACTTTATTAACGGAAATATTCATAATTTTTGAAATTTCATCATAGCTCAATCCTTCCAGTTCTTTTAATGTTAAAATTACCCGGAACTTTTCCGGCAAAGAATTCATTACTTTACTTACTGTTTTTTGAAATTCCGTTTTTTCTAAAACCACCAGATCGCTGTCTTCTTTGCTTGATAAAACATCCAATAATTTCAGTTTTTCATCATTATCAAGCTCAGTTTCAAGGGATATTGCCTTATTTTTCTTTTTCCTGACATTATCGATGCTTTTATTAACAGCTATCCTGTAAATCCAGCTGGATAATGAAGACTGCCCACGGAAAGAATTCAGGGTTTTGTAAATATTTAAAAATACTTCCTGTGAAACGTCTTCCGCGTCCTGGATATTTCCCACAATGGAATGAATAGTGCCATAAACCACCGTTTTATACTTACATACCAATGATTCAAAAGCCTGTTCATCACCCTTTAAAAATTCTTCTAAAAGTTTAGAATCTTCCTGTACCATCAAGGCCCCGTTGCCTTCTTAAGACGTGCAAACCGTAAAAATGTTACAGTTTATCCTGCTTTTTCCATCAGGTTTTTGAAATATTCGATATCGGTTTTTGTCTGGGCTATCAGGGCTTCCAGGGGGAGATTGTATTCGCTGTGCATGGAAATGGGCCCTGAAAATTTTGTTTCATTTAATAAAACTGCCAAATCGTGCAAATCCACAAAACCTTCACGCAGGGGCACCGGTTTGATTCTCCATTTATCCAATCCATTTTCATCTTTGTACTTTTCCCTGGTAACATCTTTTACTGCAACTATGGAAATATACTCTTTTACAATGCTGAATGCCATGGGAAGCGGCTCGCCTACTATTGAGAGATGCCCAGGGTCAAGGATAACACCCACACATTTCGGGTCGAAACCTTTTACCAGGTTCATAACACTGCACGAATTAAGGCCCATGGAACTTTCAGAATGATTATGAATACATATTTTTACATTATGTTTCCGTGCAAGTTTAACAAGCTTTTCCAGTTCTTTGCGGACCCTGTCAACCGTAGGCCAATAACCTTCTTTGTCCATGAACCAGTAACCCAGCTTTATCAGCCTTATTCCTGATTTTCCACAGGCCACCAGCACTTTTTCCATCGCCGGGTCACCCGGAGAAACAAAAAGCGTGGGAGTGGTAATCATCGGGATTGAAAGTCCTGCTTCCTTGAAAACCTTCACAACCTCAGGCAGTTTTTCAGAAATATTTTCTGGTGTTACATAATAACCGGGCCTTACGCAAAGGTCCGCTCCGGTTGCGCCTGCTTTTTTGATAGCTTCAATGGTTTCTTCAATGCTCTGTCCTTTAAAATGTTTTGTAAAAACAATTAGTTCCATTTCATTTCCCTCTTATTCAAATTTGCGGTTTATTTTATCCATCTGGTATCCAAACCCGCTGCCTTTTAAAGTTGTCAGGTTCAGACAACCTTTTTCTCTTTTAAAAACTCCCGGGTGTACTTTTGCTTCCGGCAGAGAGGTGTTCGGATAGAACTGGTGAGCGTTTGCTTCAACTCCTTTAATTGTATTTATCCTGGATGCAAACCCTGCGGACTGCAGTAACGCTATCCCTGGATTAGTTAAGTCCTGAACAGTATATTTTATTTTTGCTTCATCCGCTTTTGCCATGAATAATAAAGCGGAAGAATGGCATTTGCATACCTTTAATGCAACACCGCTCCAGCCCAGATCCATGGCCAGGTCAAAATCTTCAAAAGAAATCAGGCTTTCGTCTATCATAACCGGTTTAATTTTTGATAATTTACTCATATCATATTTATGCAGCCTTAAATCTCTCTCCGTAGGTTGTTCTATGTAAAGCATTTCTTCCAAAGCCAGAGGATATTTTTCTTTTACCTTCATGCAGAAATCTATCATGTATTGGGGTGTCTCGCACTGCTCGTTGGTATCTACGGTAAAGAAAAATTCTTTTGCTTCCTTATTTGATTTATGCGTAACTTTGACAACATCCACAAAGCGATCAACATCCCACTGCAAATCCTTGCCCCTGAGTTTTACTTTCAAGCAGAACAAACCATCCGCTTCTGCCCATTTTTCAAGCGAAACAGGCAACCCGTCTTTTGGGTCCTTGCTGTCAATTTCCGATTCCAGCAATTTATCTAAACCACCCACCAAATGGAACACAGGAATTTTTTCGCCGTAACTCTTTTTTATGTAATCGCTTATATATTTTCCTTTAAAACTATTGCCAAGCCACCTGGAAATATCGTGTTTCATAAAATCTTTTGAATAGCCGTCATAAGTTGAAATATTATTTACATTTCCGAAAGCATCATGCAAGGCCGCATCTATGGGCGATGCTGACACAAGCCCGGCTAAAAACGGCATTTCTTCCTTGAAATTAAATTCTTTTGATATATCTTTCGTAAGTTTTTTTAAATCTTCTTCCAAGTCCATGAAAATTTCAACAGGGTGCGCGAATTCCTTATAATCCAAAACCATTTTAGAGAACCTGCGGGTTATTTCGGACATGGCTTTGTCTTTTTCTTCATGGCTTATGGCAAAAGTAGGAAAAGCCCAGACGTCCGATAAAAATATACTGCCGTAGCCGTAGGCAGTATTGCCGGCTTTGTTTTGAACTTTTACTTTAATCTGGGCATAAGTTATCCTGTCCATGGTTACTGCGCCGAACTTTAGGGGATAGCGCGCCAGCTCTAAACTAAAATAAGCTTTGATTTCCAATACCTTAATGTCTGAGTTCATTTAAAAATTCCTCTCTTCTGTTCGTATTATTTTTGGATTTTATCGTAGTAAAGGGTTTTAAATTTATCCTGGAAGGTTCTTTTTATTTTATAGCCTCTTTTTACGGGCTTGTTTTCTGTATCTATCATCCAGGCAAGTAATTTATTTTCCATTTCCCTGCATTTTTTTCCATAACCTTTTTTGTAAGCCAGGTTATGATATTCATAAGGGTCTTTGCGCAGATTATATAATTCTCTGATTGGTTCATTGTAATAATAAACATATTTCCAGTCTTTAGTCCGTATCATTTTTATGCTTTTGCCAAGCTCACTGAATACCGCTTCGCGCCAATCTTCCTGCCGGCCGTGTTTGACTAAACCTGACAGGCCTTTCCCCTGCACAAACTCAGGCACCGGCAAACCCAGATATTCCATTATTGTAGGCAATATGTCCACATTTGAAATCATGGCATTAACTTTTTTATGTTTCGTCCCGGGCATTCTGCAGATAAACGGAATCTTTACTATCCCGTCATACATGTAAGGGCCTTTCCATAACATTTTATGGTCGCCCAGCATTTCACCGTGATCACTGGTAAAAATTATCAGAGTATTTTTTAAAAGGTTCTGTTCTTCAAGCTGTCTTACTATTTTCCCGATATTTTTATCTATCAGTGAAATCTGGCCATAGTAATAAGCCGTTACTTTTCTTATTATTCTTTCATTGAGTTTATTAAACCCGAATCTTTTATAAATATCTTTCTGCAGCTGCGTTTTTGAGCCGGGTTCTTTTTTGTGATAATGAGGCATCGGTACTTTTTTGGGGTCATACATAACATCAAACGGCTTGGGTGCTACAAACGGCAGGTGAGGGCCTACAAAAGAAGCCCATAAAAAGAATTTATTATTTCCTTTCTTTTTAATAAAATCAACCGCCTCGTTGCCGATAAAAGTGCTGTCAAAACATTCTTCCGGCAGGGGTGATGTAACGGCCTGAAAATCTTTATGATATGTATTCCAGTCCCATTTTCTTTCTTTCCCGCCAAAACCATTTTTCTTTAGAAATTTCTGAAATGCATCTTTGTCTGCAGGTAATCTGCCTTCTTCTGTTAAAACTTTATATTTTAACCCGTAAGCAGCTTCCGGCGGCGCAAAATGCATTTTACCTACAGCAGCTGTCAGGTATCCTTCTTTGTTTAATAAATCAATTAAAGTTACCTGGCCTTTTGCAATAGGCAAATCGTTATTGTTGGACCTGTGCGTGTGCGGGTAACAGCCGGTTAAAATGCTGGTTCTGGACGGCCCGCAGACTGGCGCACAAGTAAAAGCATTGGTAAAAACAACCCCTTCTTTTCCTAACCTGTCAATATTGGGTGTTTTAATAACAGGGTTGCCGTAAATACCTGCTGCATCTGCCCTGTGCTGATCTGTTGAAATCAATAAAATGTTTTTATACTTTTTCATTATTTAATATGCACCTGTACTTTGTGCCTTTTTCCGTCGTTAAAAGGCTTTATAAGGTTTCCCTGGATTATCTTACTGTCAACTTCAATTTCAATTTGTTTTTTCTGCCCTTTTGAATTATCCTTAATATCAATTTCATAAATATCTTTCCTGAAATGCCTTATAACGCTTGCTTTTTTCCAAACAGAAGGCAGGCAGGGGTCAACTCTTAAACCATCGTACTCTGCACGTATACCTAAAAACCACTCCAGGACAATGAAGTATGACCAGCTGCAGCTTGAACTAAACCAACTGCAGTAGGTTTCACCGAATTTTTCTTTGTTTTCCGGGCCGGTATAACAGTTCGATAATGAATAAGGCGGCTCTTTGGTGATTTTTTGGTCATGCAGTTCAAACCAGGGTGAAACTTTCTTTAAGCAGTCATAGGCAATATCCGGACGGCCGTATTTCAGGTTTGCCATTATATAGAAAAACACAGCGTGAATATAAATATTTCCGTTTTCACCGAAAGCTATTGGTATAATGCTCAGTCTTCCTATATTTTCATTGTAGCTCTGATATGCAGGAGTAAACAGTAACGGCCCGTATTTTGTCTGAAGATTTTTTTCAACAGAATCCAGACAGGTTTTGGCTCTGGGTTCATCAGCTGTTCCTGAAATAATAGCCCAGGCCTGGGGCAGAAGAAAAACTTTTCCTTCATTGCATTTTTTTGAACCGAGCACTGTACCGTTATCTGAAATTGCACGGATATACCACTGGCCGTCCCAGCAGGATTTATTTATTTTGTTTTTTAAATCTTCGTATGCTTTTTTGTATTTTTCAACTAAATTCTTTTCACCTTTTAATTTTGCCATTTCCATCATTTCAAGAAGTGCTGTGCAGGCGGCCTGTGAAAGCCAGATACTTATTCCTTTTCCTTTTCTGTCTATACCGTCAAGCGAATCATCCCAGTCACCCTTGCTGGGCCTGATTAACCCGCCGATACCCCTTGTTTTTAACAAAAATTCCATGGCCCTTTTATTATGTTCATAAACACTGCCTGATTCACTGCTTTCATAAAAAGGAAGTTTTTCATCTAATATTTTAAAATCACCGGTTTCTTTAACGTACTTTGCTGTGGCAAATATGGCCCAGACAGGAATATCATTATAAAGGCGTGTATCGTCCCTGCCGGTAGAAAAACACCACTGCCTTATTAATTTGCCGTCAGGGTACTGTTTGGATAACATTTGCAGAAGCCTTTTTCTTGATATATTACGGTCAAGATGGCAGTTGGCCATAACGTCCTGAAAAGTATCCCGGGAACCCTTATAACCTTCTCTCAGTATGCGGATTAAAGTATGCAGGTTGGATTTAAGCCATATGTTTGACATGGCATTAAATTTTTCATCCGGAGTAGTTATTTTGTTGCGGTCAATCATTACCTGCCAGAATTTTTTAGTTTCCAATAGCGCTTTTCCGGTTTTATTGCCGCCTAAATATTTCTTTACATAACTGCTGCGTTTTTGGGCATCTTTTGAAAAACCCATAATCAGGTTTATGGTTTTTTCTTCGTTGGGTTTTAATTCCAAATCAACCTGAAATATACCTACCGCGCGCTCACCGCCGGTTACAGCGCTTTTTGATAACTTTCCATTAATTACTGCTTTCGGATTGCTGACAGTATTTCCACCAAAAAAACCTGAACGTTTACATTCATAGGAAGTAAACTTGCAGTCAATGCCTGCAAACCCCTGATATATTTTTTCAATCATGCGGGGGTTGCGGATAGAACAAACAATAAGTTTTTCCGTTTGATTATAATTGCATTTTGTGTACCAGGCATAATTATCCCAGGGTTCCATAAAAGGGGATAACTGCCATTCAATAAAAGGAAATATAGATAACTTTCTTTTTTTTGTATCTGTATTCTTAACTTTATAAATCCATAGTTCTACAGGATCCTGAGGAGGAACAAACAAAGTCAGGGAGGACTGTATTTTTTCTGTTTCAGTATTAAATGTTGTATACCCTATGCCGTGGCGGCATTCAAAATATTTACAGGATTTTTTTACCGGCGCAAAGTTTGAAGACCAGAATTTTTCTGTATCCCTGTCTCTTACATAAACATATTTCCCCTCATGAGTATCAGGATGGTAATAGGTTACTTTGTTTCCATCTGCGTCCGGCAGAAGGCTGTAACCTTCGCCAATCTGATTAATTCTCATGCCATATTCGTCATTAGACATATGGTTATCCCAGTCTCTGGGTGTATCAGGCGTAGTTATTACATATTCCATATAATCTTTGCTGAAACTTCCGTATTTCATCTTTTACTCCTGTTAAAAAATTCATTATATAGTTTTTCTGCAACCTTATCCTGTTTTACAATTTTTATAACTTTGGCTGTATATTTAACAGATTCTTCCAGCATTTTTTTACCCATATTTATATCAGATTTTGAAGCATCACCGGCATAATGGTCAGGATAATCTGCATACCAGCTGACCGGTGTAGCAATATCGCCTAAATGTTTTAACCTGTTTAAACACACGGCAGGCTTTTGCACATCTTCCATTTTAACTAAATCCCTGCATACAGCAAGTAATATACTTGTTTCCAGATGCCCCCCGTGATTATCTGCTAATTTAGGGTTTTTGAATTTTTCCCAGCAAACTTTCCAGGATTCTTTCGGGTAATAAACCATATAATCTTTTTTCTTGTTCAGCAGGCTCTGGATAAAAAATGAAACAAATGAAGGGTTGCCTCCGTGGCCGTTTAAAATTATAATTTTTTTAAACCCATTCCTTCCTATTTCATCACAAACACTTTCAAGCAATTCAAGCACAAGATTTGCACTTAATGCTATTGTTCCCAATTTATGCTTTCCTTCCAAAATCTGCGTAAAATAATACATTGGAAAAACAACAGCTTTTTCAATTTCTGCCGCCAGGCAGGCAATTTTGTGGTTAAAAAATACATCAGTTCCCAAAGGCAGATGGTCCCCATGCCTTTCCATTACAGCTATAGGCAGGACACAAACTTTTTGTGATTTTACCAGTTCTTTCCCAAAATCTTTTTCCGTCAAATTTTCCCACTGAGCCATTGTAATTCCCCTTTAATTTTTCTCCGGAATTAAGCTGTAAGAATTTCGGAGTTTCGTCCTACTCAAAATTTCAAATCTGAAATCAACTTTATACATGATCCGGGCCGAGGAATGATTTTTCTTTTAACCATTCATTAAGTTTTTTATCGTATCTACCCAACTCCGGCTCCACCTCCTGCGTACCAAATTGTGTCCAGCCCACCAGTGCATCAAAATGCACTTTTCTCAAATTATCACCTTTAACCTCATTTTTTCCAAGCTTATAAACAAAAGGCGGTTTAATGACAAAAGGCTTAATATTTTTTACGTTTTTCAATGCTTTTTCAGTTTCAATACGGATAAGTTCCTGGCTTTTTTTAGGCATCCGCGTTTTTATAGCATACGGGCCGAACGATTCTTTTGTAATAGCATACCGGACATCAGGAACAACCTGTTTAACCTCTTCTATGGTTGTACTGTCTCCGCTTATAAATATCATAGGAACTTTATGCCATCCGCACATAGCAGCAAACATTCCCACCTCGCCAAGTTTCATACCGTTAAGTTCATTGCAGGTATGCGGTGTCACTGCATTAGGAGTACCTTTCATCGCATGACCGCCTATATAAACACCAGCGCTGAAACTATCATCCAGTAAAGGGAAAAATTCCGGCAGGCCTTTCCAGCCCACTATCAGCCACACTTCCTTATTAAGTTCTTCATAATACAAATTGTCACAATTATTAAAAGGCCCGTGCGAATCCCAGATAACTATCTCCGCAGCGCCTGCCGCATATAACCCTTCAACAGCCGCATTAACTTCACCGGTTAGTATTTTTCTTAAACGGTTTCTTTTTTCCACAACCAGCGGATCAACCGACATACAGTTATCCCATTCATGAAATCCTGTTGCTCCCTCAAAATCTACCATAACATAAACTTTCATTTTTCACCATCCTATTTACGAAATAATTTATTGTTCTTAATAAGTTTTTTAAATACAGGTGTCAGGGCATCTGCCATTTTCATAAATCCAAGGTCGGTAGGATGCACCCCGTCAACCGTGCACTCATCGGTGTATTTCCCGAAAAATTTTGAGCCGTCAATAAAATAAATATTTTTATCTCCGGCTTTTTTAAGCTTTTTTATTAATTTTACAGAAAACTTTCTTCGTTCAATTTTACTATTCAACCGCCGGGCTTCAAAATAATCCTTTGCAACAGGAATCTGGGAAATAAGAATAATTGGAATTAATGGGTGCTTTTCTCTCAATATTTTAATAAAATTCGGCAATGTGACTTTATAATTCTCAGTGCTTACGCAATTTGCCTCGTAATCAAGAACAAAACATCCGGGATTTTTTATCTCCGTAATAATCCTGGCAAGTTCCGGTTCACCTTTGCCATTGCCTGAAAAACCAAGATTAATAAACTCATAATTAAATCTCCTGCTTAAAATATTTGTATAAGCCATGCCGGGCCTGGAAGCGCATCCGCCCTGTGTTATAGAGGTCCCGTAAAATATAATCCGTTTATTGCTTATGCGGGATTCTGCGCTCAATATTTTAGCGTTTTCATTAAGCCCGATCTCAATACTCTTTACGCCCTGATACAACGGAAAATTAAGGGTTACACTGCGCATTTCCGGTTCATCAAATTCAAAAAAAGTAAATTCATAATCTGTTTTAAATCCGAATCTTGCGGTACTTACATATTTTTGCCTGCCCGGATTGCCTAAGTAACAATCAAATCCGCCCTGACCAGTAACAGTCATGTGTTCCATCCATTCCAGTTCCTCTAATTTAACCCTGATTGCCAGGCGCTTTGAATTTGTCTTAAAACTTAGTTGCGCTCCGGCAGGCATGCCCGCTAAATAGCTGACTATCTTGGGAACCTGGTGTGAGGGTTTAACCGGAAGCCTCTGATAAAGTTTATCTTTGTCAAACCAGGCTAACCCGGAAATACGGAATGGTTTTTCTTTTGGGTTATACCATTTCAAAGGATTAGTATTTGTTTTTTGCAGCGCCATATTTTTGTCCATTTTTTTAATGTTATTTTTCATGTTTATATTTACCTGCCTCTTATATCACGGTAATTTAATTTCTTTTCCGGTTTTTGAAGATTCATATATGGCCAAAATAATTTCCAGCGCCTTTTTTCCATCTTCACCGGTTACTACAGGCTCACGATTTTCTTTTATTGCTGACACCATGTCCCCAATAACTTGTTGGTGGCCTTCCCAGCTGATATCCGTAGGCTTAGTAATAGCTTTCTGGGTTTCTTTGGCTGTATCCTGCAGTTTATCTATAACCTTTCCGTCAGGGCCTTCTACTTCCCAGCGCGCCAGGCCGGAACCTGAAAACATTATTGAACCGCGGTCGCCGTGCAGTTCCAGCCGGTGAGGAATATTGGAAGGGAAAACCGAAGTAGTTCCTTCAATAACTCCTATGGCGCCGTTTTTAAACTTAATTACCGCAGCCGCCGTATCTTCAACTTCTATTTTACGCGCCAATGTTTTACAATGGCCAAAAACACTTTCCACCGGGCCCATATACCATTGCAGTAAATCTATCATGTGTATGCCCTGGTTCATCAGGGCTCCGCCGCCGTCAAATTCCCAGGTACCGCGCCAGCCGGCAGAATCATAATAAGCCTGGCTGCGGTAATATTTCAGATAGCAGTCTCCCAGAGTTAATTTTCCTAATTCTCCGCTGTCAATTACTTTTTTTATTTTTGCGTAAGGCTCTGTAAAACGAAGCTGAAATACACAACTTAATTTCACTTTATTTTTTTTGCAGACATCAATCATCCGGTTTGCTTTTTCTAAAGTAATTGCCATAGGTTTTTCAGTAATTACGTGTTTCCCTGCTTGTGCAGCTGCTATGGCCTGTTCCGTGTGAAGCGAAGAAGGGGTGCAAATACAAACTACATCCAAATCTTTACGTTTAAGCATTTCACCAAGGCCAGTATAATAATCAACATTTTTTTCAGAGGCGGTTTTTTTTGCTTTATCTTCTGATCTGTCGCACACGGCAACTAACTTTGCACCTTTGGTATTTTCAATTCCGTTTATATGCCAGGAAGCAATGGTCCCGCAGCCGATAATCCCAAAACCAATTTCTTTTTCCATTAAAATCCCCAAAAATTCCAGATTATACAAATGACAGCGAATTCACCTAATATTTTTTCATATCTTCTCAACTACGCTTTGCTTCGTTCGAAGAATACTTATTTTATGTTTTTATTTGTCTGCGCCAATCTGCGTAGTATTTTCTGGGCTAATCGGCGTTTTTATTCCACCCAAATTGGGCTGGACCACGCCATTTCATTATTTTCCTGAATGACGCGCACATAATAATAATCAGTGTCTTTTTCTTTCTCTTTATCGGTAAAACTAAACTTCGCGTAATGCGGCTGGTTATAGAGCACGTGTATTTCCTTGTTGTTCTTTATCAAGGCTATGCTTAATATTCTGCCGCTTCCCGCAACTTCTACTTCAATATTGCGCACATCAGTTTTCTCTGAAACGCTGCTGATAACATCTCCCATAATATGCCCGTTTAGTTTAAAATCAAGGAATATTCTGTGGTGGGTTACTCCGTAACAATGCCTGTTTCGCAATGCTTCAAATACCGCTTTCTTACTTTTATCTTTCGCAATTACAGCGGTTAAATGATGGTTGCCCGGTTGGCCCATATGGTCGTCACTGCCGCAATAGATGCCTAATTTTTTCCCTTGTGCCAGTTGGTACTGGACTGTATAAAATTCGTTCTTCATCCGTTTAGGATGGCGGGGCTGGTTTCCTAAAAACTCATACCTGCCGTGACAGGAACTTACTTCTACCAGGCGTTCCAACTCTTCATCGTGCCACTGCCAGGTTTCTTCTTTGCCCCAGTCAGCATGGAAGTGCGGCATAGTAATAACATCTTTTCCTTTATATAACTTCCAGAGTTCAGTGACTTCTAAAATTGAATTATTACAATAGGCCTCATTGTTATTTAGATAAATAACATTTGTGTGCCCTCTTCTGGACTGGTATTCTATACCGGCAAACACCACAAATTTTCCGTCTTTATTCATTCTGTTGCTTGTTTCAACCGTTGCTTTCCAGGCTTTTTCTGACAATTCAAATGCCAAATCACTGTGCGTATTATGATGGTCTGTAATCACTATAAAATCCAGATTGGCTATATCGCGCGCATAACCGCAGGTTTCATCCGGAGTTGCATACATTCTGTTTCCAATGTTATCATACGATACGTTTGTATGATGATGCATTTCACCCCAATAAAGGCTGTCTTCATTATTCTGCATTACCTTTATCGGATAACTTTCACCTTTTATTTTATTTTTATTATCGGTTACAGTAATCCAGTAAACACCGGGTTTAAGCGCAGAAACATTTTTGATTTTAATAACACCCAACGCATTCTTTTTAAAAACAACTTTTGCAGGCAGCATCAAGCCCTTACTGCTGGCTTTAATATTTAATACTCCTGAATATTCGCAAGTCGGATTACAAAATATATCTCTTGCTTTAACATGCACATCAAATTTCTCACCCGCCTTCACTACCGAAGGTGCTATCACTTCTAAACTTTCTGTTTTTTGCGCAGAAAGCTTAACTTCCGGAAATTTATTTATTTCTTTAAATTCACCGGAACCGTTTTTATCTATCTGAACAACAAAAGTACTGAGATTCTTTTTTGATTTTATATATTTATGAGAACAGATTGTGCCGAATCCTTTGCCGCCCTGCACATCGCCGTAAACTATTTTTACTTTATCGCCTTCTTTTATTTCAGAATTTAGCACCTCTATTTCCACCGCGTTCCAGTCTCCGGAAAATCTTTTTCCTTCAAATTTTTCGTTGTCAATTTTCTCGCCATACTCATCAACATTTGTAGAAAATATGGAAGGCTTTAATACTACCTGTCCATTACTGCAGCGTACGGTTATATACCCGTTATAATGCCCTATCTGGAAAATCTGCGGCTTTGACCAGCTGTGCCCGCCGGGAAACAAAACCCTGATTTTACCGCCTTTTTTAATTCCGTCTTTTCCTGCAACATAAACCAAAGTGTAAATATTAGTAGTCCCGACAACTGCTTTTTTTGGAGTTATTTCAGCTTTTCCTAAATTATTAATCATTTTTTGCCCCTCTATTATTTCTCGTTCCATGTTATTATATTTATCAGCTTTATACAACCGCCTGTATTGTCAGTTTGCCTGAACAATCACCCTTCTGTACCTGGTAAGCGCCGGTGAGCCGTCATCGGTAACTGCTAAAATAATATGTATATTTTTTTCTCCGGCATCTTGGGGTATACTGACTTTACACTCTTGCTTATCAGCATTACTGATTGATACTTCCCCCTGGTAGCTGCTTGGCTCAGGGTAAACATACCAGCTATAAATAAGCTTATTACCGTCAGGATCCATTGTTCCTTTTGCGCTTAGTGTTACATCTTCTCCGGATTTTATATTTTCATAAAGCACATCAGTTGTCTTATTATCCTGGCACACAACCACGGGTTCGTGATTACACTCTTTATAAGATTTTACGCACCAGTCCATTCTGGCTTTAAAATCATTTTGTATGTGTACTGCCCACCTTAATAAGGTATTATCCCTGCTTATGGTGCGTTCCCATCTGTCTCTTTGATTTATCCAGTACCAATTAGGATTATTGTAAGTTTCATTCACTCCATAGCGGCCTGCCCAGCAGCCCCACTCAGGATGATTTACATCAGAAAGGCCTGTAGGTAACACATAAAGAAACTCACAGGTGTCCCCTTCTTTCTGAATTGTATAAAGCGGCCCAAGAGGCCCGTGATTAGTTTTAACATCAGCGTCTATATCAAACCCGCCTGCTTTATAGGTTAAAGGTTTGAACCTCCAGTACCAGGTGCCGCAATCCATATCCGGAAGTTTTGTGTCAATCGTAATTAACCAGTCAGGTTTAATTTTTCCCGTATGGCCTCCAAATTTATTATCCGGATAAGTCATATCGGAACAAAGATTTATTTTATTTTTAAAAACAGCATAACCTTCCGGGCCCCTCTCGGCCAAAACTTTATCCAGCGCTCTTTTTAAACTGCTGATAGTACCGTCATCAGTTCCCCAGTTGCTAAACCATACAGGCCTGGGGTCATCTTTATCAACTATGGAAATTATCAGGTTCACGCCGTCATCAGTATTATCATAACCTGCCACGGTCCTATCCCATAAATATTGTTTTGTTGGATATTCGGGGTCATTTTCTTTAAGTTTATCATAGACTTCGCCATAAGCGTTGAGGTAAGAACGGCAAATATCCAGCCCGGTACGCTGCGGATTTGTATTATCTTCCCTGGTTTCCGGCCTTGTGGCAATCATACCTTCAAGTTCAATATCGTTTAAATATAACATAAACCTAACAAGAGAAGCTTCATCATCCGGGTCACCCCCTGCATCAGTTTCTACAATGTAACGGAGCTTTTCTGCATTTACATTTCCGACAAAAAACAATGAAAAAAAAGATAATAATAAAACCAATAATAGTGATGTTCTTTTTGTTTTTTTCATCAAATATTTCTCCTTTACCGTTTTTTTCTCAATTTTCCACTCTTATGTCGCTTATATATATAACAACCTGCTCGGGGCCGGTTTCTTCCCATTTCTGCTCAGGAAAAAGCTTATAAGAAAAATGCCATTGTTTTATTTCAGAAAGATCTATTTTTTTCTTATCTCCAAAATGTTCAGCTTTTTTCAGATTTAATGATACTCTGTTCATTCCGGGCTTCAAAACAAAGGGCAGGACTATCCAGGTATCCATGTTTTTCCTGCTGCTTATGCTGTTTTTATCTTTTATTACAAGCGAAAACGTAAGATTTTTATTTTGGGCGTTATAAGCGCTAAATTTGAAATACTTGAAATCTGACCAGGGTTTTTCAACGTTTTTACGCCCGCAAAAACCACGGCCTACAAAAGTGATTTTTAAACTTAACCCCTGATCACCCTCAATATAATCTTCTGCTAATACCGGTATAACAGTATCATTTACTATGGTTGGCATATCCCATTTTGAAAAATCCATTACAGCTAACCTGTTGCCGGCCGAGGCATATACTGTTATTGATAAAACAAACATACTGATTACTGCAAAATTAACAAAAAACTTATTTATTTCACTGCGCATGTTTTAAAAACCCCGCTTACCTTTGACATAAATTTACTTATTGGCAGCCCTTGAGGACATTTCTTTTCACACTTAGCACATTGAATACACGCATCAGCTTTCGCTTCTCCTAACATAGAATAAGCCCTGGAGTAACTTTCAAAATGCTGGTGTATAAAACCTTTGTTATATAATTCAAACACCCAGGGTATATTTATTTTTTGAGGGCATGGTTTGCAATAATTGCACCCTGTACATTTAATGGGAATTAATTTTTCATACTGCGCTCTGGCACGCTCAAGAACTTTTAACTCTTTGCGGTTTAAAAGCCCCGGACTGGAAATATTTGCTGACTTAATATTTTCTTGAACCTGCTGCATCGCGCTCATTCCGCTTAACACCACAGAAATTTCCTGCTGGTTCCACACCCATTGTAAAGCCCAATCTGAAGGAGAACGTTCTTTTCTATAACCTGAGTTATCGAAAATATCTTTAATAATTTGCGGAGGATTTGAAAGTTTTCCTCCAAGCAAAGGTTCCATTACAACAACAGCAAGCCCCTTTGACGCTGCATATTTAACACTTTCTGAATTAGAATCCAAATAATTATATTGAAACTGGCATAAAACCCATTGATCAAAACTATCAATTATTGTTTTTATATTCTTGTAACTATCGTGAGATGAAAAACCTATATTCCTGATTTTTCCTTCTTTTATTGCAGACTGGGCTTTTTCAATTAAATTGAATTTTTGTATTTTTTTCCAATAATCTATATTAAGTGAATGAAAAAGATAAAAATCTATATAGTCAACATTGAGCCTTTTTAGTTGTTCGTCCAGAACTTTATCAAAATCGCTTTCTGTATTTACAGCCCAAACAGGAATTTTTGTAGTTAGTTTGACTTTTTGCCTGTATCCGGCCTTTAAAGCCTTACCTAAAACCACCTCGCTTTTACCCTCGTGATAACCATAAGCTGAATCCAGGTAGTTTACACCGTTATCAATTGCATAACGAATCATTCGTATGCTTTCCTTTTCATCTACTGCATCACTGTTATTAACAACTGGAAAACGCATACAGCCGAACCCGAGTACGGAAGCCTGCCAATCTAATTTGCCAAATTTTCTAAATTTCATATTTTTTGCACAATACTGTGACACTTTTAATATGCGCAACCGTCTGCATTGACATACAAAAATAATAGGAAATGCACAATATGCGTATTTCCTATTATTATTATACACCGTAAAACCCTGGTTTTCAAGGGTTTTTTTATAGTGAAGCACTATGGGCTTACGCCCATAGCAGCTGCTTCATCTTCGGCAAAAACCGCCGAAGCACATCCCCTGTCGCTAACCGTCCGCCAATGATTTGTGGCGGACAGCTTTAGGGGATACCCTACAACGCATTCACGCCTAAGTTTACACTCGGGGCATTCTGCGAAAGCGGGTAAATACCCCTCAAATAATTGCGAGGTATTTTGGACTCATCTCACTATCCCTATTTTTCCGGTTATTTTTTCACCGGTAGTGTTAGTGATTTTATAAATATAGGTTCCGCTTGAGAGTTTTTCTTTCTCCTTATTCTTTACGTCCCAGGTATATTTACCGTCATTATCTGTTTCTTCAAGCGTTATTACAGGTTCACCTGTCAACGTATATATTTTTATCGTTGAATTGTTTGTTAGATTCTCAAACGCTATACCCCGGTCCCAGGTTCCCGTTTCTGATTTAGTGTCATTAGGTTTAAACGGGTTTGGATATACCCTTACCTCTTTTAAGTTGTCTTTTGATAATACTGCTCCCATTATTCTGTACACGCTGAAATGCCCTACTTCTACCGCTACCGTATTTGCAAGCGGGGATAATTCCTGCGCCCCGGGTACCAGTTCCCACTCCTCTGTTGTTTCATTCAGGCAATATATTCTTAATCCGTTTTCTGTTTCTCCTGTTATAGTTGATGGATAGGACAATACTATTGTTACTCTGTCTACCAGGCTCAACAAAGCATTAAACTCCGTGCTGGTATCCGATAAATCATTTATTGTTGTACTCATTATCTTTGTATCATTCTGCGCAGCTGTGTTTGCCTGGCTTATCTTTAATGCTTTTGTTTCGGGTTTCTTTATGTTTACATATACTCCGTCGTTTAAACCGGGGGTTGCTATCACTTTTGCTTTCAGGTTATAACAATTCATTGTTATTTCATAAACTTTCTGCCCGTTTATGGTTTCACCTAACCGGTTATTTATGGCTCGTACCGGGCCTACATTAGCTATGACAGTGCTTACATTTCCTGATAAATCTACCGCCAATACTCCAAAATAGTAGTCCTGACTGTTTACTATTAAGCCGGTTACTACGCATGAAGATGCGTTTAGGTTTGAAACCGGCGAACCGCTGAAATAGGTTGCCCCGGTTATACTGCTAAAGGGCACCGGTGAATAGTAAACTTTATAACCTGCTATATCATTGTCAGAAACTTTGGTCCAGCTGACTATTGCCTTACCGCCTCTGTCTGTAGGATTATCCATAACACTTAAGCTGGTTACATTGCCGGGGGCTACTGTGTCTCCGTACATATAGTTCATTGTGCTGTTGGCTGCTATTGTGTTGGGCGTTCCTGCCTGGTCCTTGATACTGCTTATTGTTATTGTATAAGTTGTTCCTATGCTATGCTGGCTGGTAGTTAAAGTTACTGTTTTTTCATCTGAATCTAATACCGCGCCTGCTATATTTATACTGTTATTAATGCTGTAATTTGCTTTTGTTTCTGCTGTTGTTTGGTCTACTGGTTCACTGAACACTACTGTAACTGTTGTTGCATTTGTTACTATCACCGATACTATTGTAGGCGCTGTTGTATCTGCTCCTGAAGTTGAAAAACTTTTACTGGCAGCACTGGTACTCTGATTGCCGGCATCATCTACCGCATATACTGTGTAACTATAAGTTGTATTTTTTGTTAATCCTGTATCTGTAAATGTTGTATCACCGGGTGAACCTGCCAAAACTGCATTCCGGTAAACTTTATAGTAACTGGCATAATCATTATCACTGGCCTGTGCACTGGCTGTCCAGGTTAAGGTTATACTGGTTTCTGTTTGTACGGAACTATCCAAACTTGTCGGAGGATTAGGCGGAGTTGTATCTGCTCCGGATCCGGATGTATTAAAATCTGCGGTTACACATTCACTGCACTGGTTACCTATATCATCAACAGAATATACTTTATAATTATATGTTGTTCCTGCACTCAACCCTGTATCTGTAAAATTCAAACCTGTTGTAGTGCCGGCCAATACCGCATCCCGGTATATTTTGTAATACTCTGCATAATCACCGTCACTGGCCTGTACACTGGCAGTCCAGCTTATGGTTAGGCTGGTTTCTGTTTGGTCTAAAACTGCTAAATTTGTCGGCGGCTCCGGCGGAGTTATATCGCTTCCTGCACCTCCACTGTATTCATCCGCCCCAATATCCCAGCTGCCGCTTCTTGAATCACCGTCAATGTCAGTACTGAAAGATAAATATGTGTCGGTAGATAAATACATTCCGAAATCTTTTGCGCTTGCATCTGCTTCTGCTATATGGAAATTTTTATTGGTTTTACTTTCAAAGGTAACCGTTGTTGCATTCTTGGAATTTGTTCCCGGAGCATCGCTGGCTATATCCGATAAATTGTAATCGGATGCCGCATCCCAGCCGCCTCCGCCAAAACCGTCTGTGCAGTCCTGTGCTATATTGTTCTTAACTATTACTGTTGCCAAATCTCTGTAATATCCGTATTCACAATTTACTGCCGTGTTATTGTAAAGGTAACAGGTTCGGCTTGCATCCTTTATATAGGCCCCTATATAACTACTGCCGGTTCCTTTAAAATCATAAAAAATGTTGTTGTATATCCTTACTTTTGAACCTGCCACTGCTGAAGCTGCTGTAAATATTCCCCGTTTTGAATTTGTTGTGAAATTTCCTGCCCCCTTGATAATACAATTATTTATCCTTATATCTTCAGGGCTTGTAGCGTCACCATAAATCTGAATTCCATTTGATGTTGCTGTATCGTCCTTTGTTACATTTATCTGTAATCCGTTTATTCTTACATTGGCTTCATTTATGTATATTGAATCTGATGCTGCTGCTCCTGTGTTCATTATATACGCATCTGTATCCCACTGCCCGCTGTGTTTATATGATGCAGGAGTACGGATTTCTATATAATTTGTTGTACTGGTGGTCCAGCCGGCTATTGTTAGAGGAGTTGTATCTGTCATGGAATAACATTCCGCCACAGCAATAACTTTATCACCGGAATTATTGGCCGTAAAATAATTGCTTGCATTTACGCGTATCTGTTCACCGGCTTGAAATGTTCCGCCGGTAACATTCAAATATATTTGAGTTTGAGTACAATGATATACTGTCCCGGTTGCACCGGAAGTTGCACCGCTTACAGTGGCTGCATCGTTTATCGTACCGGTTTTGATACCATTAAATACTTTCACTGCTGAACTGGTTAAATCACTTTGTATTGCTGTTTCCCAGGCAGATAAAGAAGTGTAATCACCGCCGGTAGCTTTTATTGAACATACAAACTCGCTGTACCCTGCAGGGATTATAAAGGTACCTGTGAAGTTCTGGTTGCTTTGATTATCCCCCAGTCCTGTGTAGGTACGGTTTATAGGGCTGAAAGCCCAATTTGATAAACTGGGTGTTACTACATAATTGCCGGGCGCTACACTGCTAAATTGGTAAGCACCGCTTCCGTTAGTTGTTGTACTTCCGCTGGCACTTCCGCTAAGCGTTATTGGTACACCGCCTAATGCACTTCCGGTACTGCTGGTTACTGTTCCGCCAATACTATAGCCGCTGCCGCTGTAAGTACCTGTAAAGTTCTGGTTACTTTGCGCGCTGGTAATATTTGCAAAACTTAAATTTACAGGGCTGAAGCTCCAGTCTGTTTTGGTTGGGGTTACTGTATAAGTGCCGCCGGTTGAAACACTGAATGTATAAAATCCGCTGCCGCCGGTTGTGTAACTGCCGGTACTGCTTCCGGATAAGGCTAAATCTACTCCGCTTATGCCAGAACCGCCGCTATCTTTTACACTGCCGGTTATGGTTGTTTTACCGTTAGCGGATATTACTTCCATTCTAACATACACAGGCGTAGTACTGGCCCCGCAAAAAATTGAGTAATTTGATGTACCTGAACCGGGAACAGTCCTTTCGTCCGTATGTAATGTTTTGGTTTCATTCCAGGCATAAGTTATTTTTAAATCTGAAGTAGATGGATCCTGATAAAGAGCATAGATTTGCATTGCGCTAATACCAGCGCTGCTATTGCCCTGAGGATCCATTTCAAATTTTACCTGGCAGCTGTTAACACCCGCTGCTGATATATCCAATTCACCATCCATAAATCCCCAGGCTGAGTATTCTTTATTAGGCGGATAAAATTCACCGGCCTGAGTCCAGGTAGAACCGTTATCAACAGAAACATAAATGCGGTATGCCTGATTCGTTACGGTAGGAATGCCCTGGGCATAAGCAAAACTGGCAGTTATTTTTTCTATAGTATTCGGTGCATCCATCTGATAAATGACATACCCTTTTTGATTCTTATCCGTAATGCAAAGATGTTTTAGTGAATTGTTATACCAGTAAACGTTACTGTCTGAAAGACGTTTGGCTTCATATACTGCCTGGCTGGTCCAAATGTCCGGAATAAATGTTTTACAGGAAAGCCCTGAACTATTATATTCAATATTGTTTGTTCCTTCATTCAGCCAGGGAAGCATGGTATTACTCATCATTGTGCGGGTATCAAACTGCAGATTATCCAATCCGTTTGACCCGGCAGAAAACCTGAACCGCGCCCAATAAAGATAATGGCCTTTTACCTGGTCTGTTATATCTTCACTGAAACTTCCTGACACACTGCCATAGGAAGTCCAAGTGGCCCCATGATTTATTGAAACATCCAAGGCAGCCGTTCCAACAGCATCCCCTGAAATTATTGCACCGTTAGTTGCACCGGGATCAAAAACACTGGTAGTTGCCGGAGAGGCTCCTATGGGATACGGAGTCTCCACTAAAAATATTATTTCGCCGGTTCCTGATGTGGCATAAAGTTTCGGGGAAGATCCTTGAGTTCCTACATTACTGTAAGATTCTACCCCGTTCCAAAAATCTCCGCTGGTAAAGTCCGGATTCCATACTAATTGGCCGTTGCCGTGATAACGTTTGCCTGAACTAACGGAAAATTCATTTCCCGGATCCTGTAAAACAAAATTCAATGCAAAAGTAGTCCCGCTGCGGTAAGGTTCAGAAGCGGTACCCCACCAAACATTTTTTGATGCGCCAAAACCTTGTGGATGGAAATATCTGGTAAAAGTTTCATTTTCTTTTAAAGTAAAATTCATCCGGTGAGCATCGACATGTATTTCATACCATTGAGGGCCTATATCGTAAGGATTATTCGGGTACCAGCCGTTATAACAATTATAAACAAAGGCAGGATAACCCGGAACAATAGACCAACTGTTGCCCGGAAAATGAGGGTCAGGAGGATTCGGTGATGCCTGCGGGCCCAGCAATGTAGGGTCCCCATTAACACCGTTGCCGTACTGAGCTATTGCCAGGTCATTTGAACTTGCTACTTTACCTTCATTATTAATTGCATAACCTGCCTGGTTTGCGTCATAGTAATGCCAGGCGCCGTCATAATAAACTTCCGGTACTGTATGCGAACCAAGATGACGGATACGTGTAGGAAAACCTGCTGCATCATATAAGCCTGAACTCAAAGTTGCATTATCGCCGCATACAGCAAACCCGTAACAATGCAGAAATTTTATAGTATCTCTTACTGTAGAATTTGTAGTGCCCATAAAAGGTTCCGTCATACCAGCGTTATGAGAAACATGCAGCATATTCCATTTCCATAGAGCCATAACTTTTTGCTCGTCTGTCATGCCTGAATTTATTACATTTGCAACTATTTTTTCTAAGGTTGTATTATCCGGGCTTACGTCAGTTGCAATTATCGGGTCTGAAACTCCGCAAAAAGAGTTTACTGCTAATCCAATAATTAATAATGCCGTAAAAATAATATTTTTTTTGCTCATTAATCCTTTCCTCCGTTTTTTGATTCTTTTCAACTATTTTCAAAATCTGTTCGTTATTGAAATTCTATGTGTTACCCCTAAGTCTCCGTAAGGTACCCACGCATAATCTATTCCTATACCGCTTTTATCTTTATATCCAAACCCGCCTGATAAACCCGCTAAACTTTCACTGTTTCCTGAATTCTTATATCCAGCCCTTAACGCTACTGATTTGCCTACCAGGTATTCTGCCCCTGCATGGATACTCATTGCACTGTCAACGGATTTACTTACATCCAGCATGATGTTTACCTTGTCTTCTGATTTATCTATTAAGTATATGTATGATACTCCTGCACGATATGTCGTGGGCAGGGAATCAGTGTCCTGCATATATTTTATGCCTGCTCCTAAATTCTGTACCGATATGCCAAGCATTAACGGCAAGTCATAGTTTATTAAATCTATTAATACACCGGCATCTGCGGCATAACTGTTTGCTGATTCCGCCTCAATACTGCTTTGAATCATCTTTACGCTTATCCCGCCGACTGTATCTTCACCGATGGGTTTTCCCATGCTTACATTAACTGCAGTATCCTGGCTGCTGAATGTTTTACCGGTTTCTACATAACTATTGTTTGTGTCCATTTCAGTTTGCTCTATGGAACCGGTTGTCAGATAATTTACACCTATTCCTATTACACTGCCATTAGCTCCTTTTTGGGCAAAACTTAACTGGCCGCTTGAAATCCCTTCAAGCCACATTATGTAATTAGCGCTTACTTCTCTTCCTTTAATATTAGTTAAACCTGCCGGGTTCCAATACATTGAGTTAACATCATCTGCCAATCCTACATAAGCTTCACCCAGTGCTATGGGACGCGCTCCAACACCCATCCTTAAAAAATCTGCACCGGCTGTTCCGGCTGCAAAGGCCGTAAAGGCCGTAAAGGATGAATAGTAAATAGTGAATAGTACAAATAAACTGTAAATAATTGCTTTTTGAGTTTTCTGTGTTATTTCCATGATTTTTTCCTCCGTATACTTATAATCTATGTATTTTTAATTTTTATCTGTGCAAAAAGTCTGTGCAAACGTCTTCTGTGTGTTGCAAAAAAAACCGACCCACTTTAGAAACCCTAAAATAGCTCGGTAATATCTTTAAATGCATTCATCTCCGCTTGAAGCAGAAAATTCTGCTGCTGTTTAAGCATTATCGATGGCCCGGCAGACTTGGGTATTAAATACCTTTAGTTCCGTAGCTTTGTGTCCCCTGGTTTCCCAGGGTTTACCGTTTCGGGTTTCTTAAAATCATTTTATACAAAGAGCAGCTTCCTCATTCGTGCCTACTGCCATCCGATTGGAAGGATAGTAGGCCAGCTTCCTCATTCGTGCCTACTGGTATCCGATAAGAAGGATAGTAGGTGCAGTTACCACATTCGTGCCTTATGCCACACGTTAGGAAGTGTATAAGGCCAGTTACCACATTCGTACCTACTGGTATCCGATTGGAAGGATAGTAGGCCAGCTTCCTCATTCGTGCCTACTGCCATCCGATTGGAAGGATAGTAGGCCAGCTTCCTCATTCGTGCCTGTGGATACCAGTTTCAAACAACTTTTTTAAATCCACAGGATTCTCTAACAATTAATTCCGGTTCTATAACTATCTTTTTATATTTCATATCCGGATTTTTAACATTTTCAAGCAATAAATCCACGCTATTTTGTGATAATACATCAACCGGAATACGCACAGTTGTAATAGGCAAATTTAAATAAGTGAGATATTTAATATCATAAAAACCTACCAGCGCAATATCTTCAGGAATTCTTATTCCCCGTCTTGTCATTTCTCTCCAGTAAAATATTGCCATATTATCATCCGGTACCGCTACAGCCGTAGGCCGGGGATTCATGTTTAATATTTTATCAACTGATTTTGTAACTTCTTTCATATCAGTAATAAACATCAGGTCTTCATTAAAATCTATATTGTTATCCATTAGTGCTTGTTTGTAACCATGAACCTTTTCAGCATTAGGAATAGCTGTCATACTACCGTATGCATAACAAATATTCCTATGGCCCATCTTTATTAAATGTTCTGTCAGCATATATTGGCCTTTATAGTGGTTAAAACTAACACAGTTGCATTCAATTCCGGCATCGCCAAACATTAAAACAAAAGGAAACTTTTTATCTTTCAGCCTTTCAAGGCTTTTTACAAAGAGCTCGGGTTCATTGGTAGGCATAAGGGTAATTATGGCACCGTCTATTTTGCGCTTCATTAACAAATCTATATAAGCTGATTCTTTATCTTTCTTCTGTCCGCTGAAAAACAATGTAAAATCCTGTGCTTTATTGTATATTACATCTTCCAGGCATTCTAAAAACTCAGACCAGAACGGGTTTGTAATAGTATGTAAAACCAACCCAAGGGTTTGTGTATTCCTGTTTTTCAGAGACCTGGCAACCGTATTTGGAGTATATTTGTACTGTTGGGCTATTTTAAATATTCTTTCCTTAGTATCTGTACTTATATAAGGATGATTATTCAATGCCCTGGAAACCGTAGAATGGTTAACATTAGCCATTTTAGCAATATCTTTGATTGTTAAAAGCCCTTTTACTGACATTTTATCCTCGCGCACACGTGTGCTGGTTCTCTCAAAAAAAATGGACTACTCTCTAAAGTCCTATCTTCACTATAGTGATAGTATGAAAACCTAAAAAAGTCAAGGGTTTTTTAAAATAATCCAACACCTTTCCCCGTAAGGGGCAGTGTTTATGCCGAAGCCTAGGGCTGTGAGTAGTGTAATGATTACTTATGTTTTAAAGGAAGAATCAGGGTAGGCTGAGGCAAAAAATCGTCCATTTTAATGTTTAAATTGTCCAATTTTCAAATTTAACTGATAGGAGAATTTAAATGTTTTTTGAATTCTAATAAGAACCTATATCTTTGACAAGTTCCACCACTTTTTTGAAATCTTTCAGGCTTACGTTTGAAGGAACCGAATGGTCGGTTGCAAAGATATAGCCGCTTGATTCCTTTAATGCCGGCATAACTCTTCGTATCTCCGCTTCCATTTTTTCGATATCGCTCCACAATACGGCATTTATTCCGCCATGTAAAACAATCTGTTTGCCGTATTTTTTCTTTATCTCAATAGGATTCATTCCGGCTTTTACTTCCAGCGGATTTAACGCATCAATGCCGATATCAATAAATTCCGGAATAAAGGGATTCACATCACCGCAGGAATGAAGCCTCGTTTTTATTCCTTTTGCATGCGCCCAATCCACCGCACGTTTATGAACCGGTTTAAGCAATTCCCTGTAAGTGTTCACAGAAAAAAACTGATGATTCTTATACCCCATATCGTCGCACCAGAAAATACTGTCAAACTTATATCCTTTTTCCCATACCTTATCCAATAATGCCAGGTTGACATCAAGGCAATGATTAAACATATCAACACACCAGTCAGGATTTTCAACCAGAGCCATCAATAAACGTTCCGTGCCCACTACCCAGGAATGAGTTACATCAAAACCAAAAAACATGGTGGCGCGGATCCAGTACCCTTTTTCGCGCCAGGTTTTATAATTTGCCTTTAAGTAATCCCAGTCTATCCTGTCTTCGGAAGGGACCATTTTCTCTTTTGCTTCTTTCCATTTATCAGGATTTGTAATTGTAAAATCCATAAACTCGGGGGTTGATTCCGCGTTATTCCATTTTTTCAGGGTTACACCCCATTTGGTAGTAACTATTTTATAATCAGCTGTTTGTTCAATTACTTTCTCCGGGTACTGCGGTGATGTATCCACTTCCATTTTTGCTATGCGGTCAATATCAAGATAATCGGTATAATCCATATTTTCAGGCAGCCCTTCTTTATGCCACCTTGCAATAGTTGTCTTCCAGGGGCTGTCATAAATAGGAACCCGGTCCGGATCTTTGTGCTCAAAAACTCTTTTAATTCTTTCATAAGTTGTCAATTTTTCCATTTTAAAGCTCCTTTTTTATAACAATCATGTTATAAATATCCAACTTAGGGACAATGAACATTATTTCATCATTCTTTACATAAAATTTAAGTTTTTTTGTTTTATTATCCGGAAAAATGCATATAACATCTTTTGCTTTATTCTTTTTTACCCTGATTTTTATATTTTTAACGGGTTTTTTATAATTATAGTTCAACAGGTGCAAATATATTTCGCCTAATTGCTTATTTTGGGACATGTCTGTAACCACTGTAACCGGCGCTTTCACTTCAAGTGAAAGACTGTCCCCTGAAGCCCACTTGACTGACTCTATAAGTTCCTTGTAATTTTTTGGCAAATGCCAGTATTTGACGTCAACCTGCCACTCTTTTCCGCCGTAAATAAAAGGAACAACAGGAATAATCTGCGGTATATAAGCAATCCTTCCTTTACCGTATTCTGTTTTTTTGGCTGCTGTTAGTGTTTCTTCCTTAAACATACCGCCTAACCCATGTTTCTCCCGGGTTCTGTGCCATTCATCAAATAGTGAGGCATTTTCTGTAAACACTGCGCCTCCGCCGGCGTTTACAAAATCTTTAACCAGTTTTATTTGCCCGTCGTCCATACATTCGCTGTCAGGCAGAACCAGAACTTTATATTTTTTAAGGCCTTTCAGGTTATCGTCAAAAATAATATCAAAAGGAATGCCTGACTGTATCAGGGTTTGTTCAAAAAGAACAACGCCCAGGTGCGGGTTGGAATTATTATAAGCAAGGGAATTTTTGGACCTTAAAACTGCAACTTCTGCCATGCTTTCAGAATCCATGTAACGGTTTTTATTATTATTCAATAATTCAATATATTTTTTGTGTTCCGGTTCAAGATCCTTCATTATATTACCGGTAACACCTATCATTCCCTTATTAAAAACCAGAGTTTCTGCCAGTGAAAGCTCCAGCTGTTGCGGAGAAGAGCATTTGTTCTGGTATATTATCATTATATTTTTCCAGATTTGTCCCATTTTAAACGCTCTTATCCTGGAAGTAAGTATTCCCTCTTTATTTATCCCGGCCCTGCTTCCTTCTTCGTCAAACATCGCGTTGGTGTATTTTGAAATTGATGCCAGGTCCAACCCCCTGAAAAAATACTGGTTTTCACCGCAGGAATAAATCATCGCGTTTATTTCCACGACAGCTTCCGGGTTTAACTTGCGGATGAAACCGCTCAGCCTGGCAGTTGTATTAACTAACGATTCAGTACGGAAATTAACCCACTCCTGCGTTGCCGGATTTTTTATCAAAGACAAAACCTTACCGGGGCTTCCCCATCTTTCATAAACAGGCGGCTGGATTTCCTGCAGGTTATCAAAACCAAACCGTTCACGCCGTTTCTCCGGCGTGTCATATTTTTTTTCTAAATATTCCCTGAATGAGTTCCTGCAATTTTCACACCGGCAGGACTCGGGTTCAACTCCGTAGCCGTAATTATCAAAATGTATCATGTCTACTTTCGCATAATTGATTGCTTTTTCCAGCACCTTTTCCAGGTAGCTTAAAAAACCCTCGTTCATCCAGCACGGAGCTTTTCTAAACGGCTGGTTTACAAGATCCGCATCCAGCCCGATGGCTCTTCCGGACTGGTTGACCTGCAGCCAGTTTCTTGCTTCGGGAACTTCTATAAAAAAAGTCTCATACATTAAAGAACCGAACTGAACATAAGCAGCAACCTTGATGCCGTGCTTATGGCACAATTCGGTAAAATTTTTTGTATTCTCCATTTCTTCTTTTTCAGCTTCTATTCCAAAACCCTTGAAGAAATGGGTCATAGCAATGCTGACACCCTGGCTTTTAAGCCTTTTTACTGTTTCTTCGGAATGTTCCTGACCGTATTTTTTAACTTCATCCCGTGACTGAGAACCTGCACGCCGCCTGAAAATAAGCGGCTCCCAATTACTTGTGGCAACAAATCCTTCTTTTAGCCATTTAGGCCTGCTTAGCTCTTTGTCCTGGTTCATTTTATTAGTATGGAATCTTTTAATTTTCTGGAAAAATTTATTTGCTAATCTGTATTTTTATCAGCCTTCCACTCTTATGTTACTGACAAAGATTGTGATCTCATCTGGGCTAGTTTCTTCCCACTTCTGTTCCGGGAAAAATTTATAAGAAAAATGCCAGCCTTGTATTACCGAAAGGTCCAGCTCTCTTTCTTCTTCGTAAGGTTTTGCTTTAGTCAAATCAATTGATACATCATTCATGCCGGGTTTTAAAACAAAGGGGATTACTATCCACGTCGCGCGGCCCACCTTATTACTTACGCTATCCTTATCTTTAATCACAAGGCTGAATGTAAGGGCCTTGTCCTGGGGATTATAAGCATTGAAATTAAAACTAGTGAACTTAGCCCAGGACCTATCAACTTTGGGGCCGCCGCACCAACCGCGGCCGTTAAAATTAATTTTTACGCTTAGCCCGTCTTCGGATGCTGAATGTTCCTCAGATAATACTGCTGCAGCGGTGCCATTAAGCCCGACTATCGGCAAATCACCTTTTGACAAATCCATAACAGTTAACCTGAGCGAAGGCCCTGATGAACTGATTTTTTTTGTTTGTTTAATTTTTTTAACTGCTTTTTTATTTTCTGCGCCTATTGTTACACAAGTCATAGTAAACAGGACCAGTACAACTGCTGTAATAATGCTGACTGCCTTTTTGTTGAGTTTTTGCATCTCTTACCTCCAAATTTAATTTTCTAATACAATTACAAATCTGTTTCCATACTTATTTTTTCATGCTTAACTTTGTTGTCATTCCGGCACTGAAACAAGTTCAAGGTTACATTGTTTTAGTCAGCCGGCCATCCGACTATCCCACTATCTAACTATTCCTATCTTTCCGGTTAGTTTCCCGCCCAGAGAATCGGTAATTCTGTATATGTACATTCCGCTGGATACTTTTTCTTTTTCTTTGTTTTTTACATCCCAGGTATATTTACCGTCGTTGTTTGTTTCTTCCAACGATATTACAGGTTCACCTGTTAACGTATATATCTTTATCGTAGAATTGTTTGTTAATCCTTCAAAATTTATTCCCGTATTCCAATCTCCGGTTTCTGGTTTTCCATCATTTGGCTTGAATGGGTTTGGGTACACTATTACGTTAGTAAGCACATCTGCTGATTGTTTTGTACCAAGAATACGATATACACTGAAATGTGATACCTCAACGGCTACCGTATTTGCAAGCGGTGACAATTCCTGCGCCCCGGGCACTAATTCCCATTCATTACTGGTTTCATTAAGACAGTAAATCCTTAGCCCGTCTTCCGTTTCTCCCGTTACAGTAGAAGGATATGATAATACTATTGTTACTTTATCTACTAAACTCAACAAAGCATTGAATTCTGTACTGGTGTCTGTTAAGTCATTTATGGTCGTACTGATTATTTTTGTGTTGCTTTGTGCATTCGTGTTTGCCTGAATTATTTTTGGTACTTTTGTTTCCGGTTTCTTTATGTTTATATACACCCCGTCATTTAAACCGGGGGTTGCAACTACTTTTGCTTTCAGGTTATAACTATTCATTGTTATTTCATATACTTTCTGCCCGTTTATAGTTTCACCCAATCGGTTATTTATTGCACGCACAGGACCCACGCTTGATATGGCAGAGCTTACGTTTCCCGATAAATCCACAGCTAATACTCCAAAATAGTAATCCTGACTGTTTACTATCAAGCCTGTTACAACACAGCTGGATGTATTGGGATTTGAAACAGGCGACCCGCTGAAATACGTTGCACCTGTTATACTGCTAAAGGGCACCGGTGAATAGTAAACTTTATAGCCCGCCATATCGTTGTCTGAAACCTTGGTCCAGCTGACTATTACCTTTCCGCCCTTGTCTGTAGGATTATCCATAACACTTAAGCTGGTTACATTGCCGGGGGCTACTTTGTCTCCGTACATATAATTCATTGTGCTGTTGGCTGTCATGGTATTTGGAACACTCGCTAAGTCTTTAATATTGTTTACGGTTATTGTGTAGGTTGTTCCTACTGTATGCTGACTGGTAACAATGGTCACTGTTTTTAAGTCTACACCCAATACTGCGCTTACTATGCTTATACCGTTGTTTATACTATAGTTTGCTTTTGTCTGGGCTGATGCCTGTTCAACCGGCTCGCTGAACTCTACTGTTATTGTGGTTGCGGTTGCTACTGTTACCGATACTATCGTCGGCGCTGTTGTATCTGCACCAGAAGTTGAAAAACTCCCTGAAGCTGCGTCCGTGCTTTGATTACCGGCATCATCAACCGCATATACCGTATAACTATAAGTTGTGTTTTTTGTCAGGTCGGTATCTGTAAATGTTGTCCCGCTAGGGGAACCTGCCAATACCGCATTACGGTAAACTTTATAGTAGCTGGCATAATCTCCGTCATTAGCCTGCGCGCTGGCGGTCCAGCTTATTGTTAAACTCGTTTCAGTTTGTTCAGGACTGTTTAAACTTGTCGGTTCGTTAGGCGGGGTTGTGTCGCCGCCGGCTCCGGAAGTACTGAAACTGCCACTGGCTGCGCTGGCGCTCTGGTTTTCTTCATTATCTACCGAATAGACTTCATAACTATAGGTGGTTCCTGCTGTCAATCCTGTATTTGTATAACTGGTTCCGGAAGCAGTGCTTATTAAAACTGAATTCCTGTAAATCCTGTAATAACTTGCATAATCGCCGTCATCAGCCTGCACGCTCTCCGTCCAGCTTAACGCCAAACTTGTTTCTGTCTGATTGGATACCGCTAAATTTGCGGGTGGTTCCGGAGGTGTTGTATCAACCTGCCCGGAACTGCCGTTAAACTCATCTGCTCCTATATCCCAATTCCCGCTTCTTGCATCACCGTCAATATCAGCGCCAAATGATAAGTATGTATCTGTAGACAAATTTATCCCAAAATCAAGTGCATTGGCATCATCTTCTGCTATATGAAAGTCCTTATTAGTTTTGTTCACAAAGGTTACCGTAGCTGAATTTCTGGAATTGGACCCGGGTGCATCAGATGCTATATCCGATAAATTGTAATCGGATGATGCATCCCAACCTCCTCCGCTGAATCCGTCAGGACAATCCTGGGTTATGTTATTCATTAGTATATCCACCCCGCTGTCCCTGTAAAACCCGTAGGCGCAATTTACTAACGTGTTGTTATATATATAGTAAGTCCTGTTTGCGTTTCTTACATAAGCACCGTAATAATTGGCTCCCGCTCCTTTAAAATCATAAATAATGTTATTCCATATCCTTATCTTTGAACCGGCTGCACCTACATTGGGAGCAAAAATTCCGCGCTTATTGTTGGTGGCATAATTGCCCTTCCCTTTTATTATGCAGTTGCTGATCCTTATATCATCAGGATTGGTACCGTCGCCATAGATTTCTATACCATTTGATGTGTCTGCATCATCTTTGGATAGATATATTTGCAACCCGTTTATGCGCACATTGGCTTCGTTGATATATATTGAATCTGCATTGGCAGCACCAACATCCATTATATATGCGTTTGTATCCCACTTGCCGCTGTGTTTGTAAGCCGCGGGCGTCCTGATTTCTATATAGTTTGTTGTACTGGTGGTCCAGCCGTATATTGTTACCGGCGTTGGATCTTCCATAGGGTAACATTCCGCTACCGCTATTACCATATTGCCTGCATTGCCTGAGGTAAAATAATTACCCGCATCCACACGTATCTGCTCGCCAGACTGAAAGGCTCCGGCGGTAACGTTTAAATATAGCTGGGTCTGGGTGCAGTGATATACAGTACCGGAAGCTCCGGAGCTGGCACCGGTTACTGACGCACCGTCAGCTATCGTCCCGGTTTTTGTTCCACTGAACACTTTACTGCTGGCGCTGGTTAAATCACTGTCTATCGCTGCTTCCCAGGAAGCAAGTGAATTGTAATCCCCGCCGGTAGCTTTTATCGAACAGATGAATTCGCTGTACCCTGCAGGAATTATGTATGTACCCGTAAAATTCTGCGCTGTCTGATTATCACCCAGGCTTGTATAACTATTGCTTGCCGGGCTGAATGTTACACCGGTTTTGGAAGGCGCTACTACATAATTACCTGGATTTAAACTGCTGAACTGATAAGCGCCGGCTGCGTCAGTTGTAACGCTGCCGGTACCGCTGCCGCTTAGTGCTACTGTCACACCGCTCATAGCACTGCCGGTACTTGAGATTACTGTTCCGCTGATATTGTATCCGGAACCTGTATAAGCGCCAAAAAAGTTCTGGCTGCTTTGACCGCTGATAAGATTAGTGTAGGTTTTTTTTACAGGGTTTATTACCCAATCGGTTTTTGAAGGTGTTACTGTATAATTCCCGCCGGTAGATACGCTGAATGTGTAGAACCCGCTGGATCCGGTGGTATAACTGCCTGTATTGCTGCCGGTTAAATTTACTATTGCGCCATTTACACCGGCTGAAGAATTGTTGTAGACATACCCGCTTATGGTAGTCATACCGCTTGGGATAGGGACTTCCAATCTTAAATATTTGTTGTCTGCAACGGTCCATGTGTTTCTGCCTAAAGCCAGGGGCGCGCCGACATTAATTGTGTATGCGTAAAATGTTGTGCCGGGATGAATAGTTTCAGTGTGAGTTTTTGGAACACCGCTTTCTTCCCAGCCATGCGTGATTATTACATCCGAAGTGGTTGGATCTTCGTAATAGGCATACATTCTTGGATTTCTGAATCCGCAATTGGTATATTTGCCAAGTGCATAAGCTTCCATTTTTACGTAACATTGATTTGTTACTGTGGTAAAAGTGTATGTGCTTTGAACAGGATAATCCCAACTGCCGAGTTCAGTATTTGTTCTTTCCGCCATTTTTATCCACGGGCCTGACGGGCCGGTTTCTGAAACAGACAGTACACACCTGGTATTACCTGTAAATATTACTCCTGTATCCAGTTTCTTTATGGCGGCAGGGCAGTCCAGTTTATAAATAAGTACCCCCGGAGACGCCGAGGGATAAGAGGCCCAGTCTGTTGTTGTCACGTGCCAGGTTTCTTTAAAATACCAGGTAAGGTTTGTAGAGGAATATTTCTTAGCATCAAAAATTGCCTGGCTGGACCAAATGTCAGGAGTAAATTCCATAACTGATAAATTGCTTGACTGATACTCTATATTATTTGTTCCCTGCTCAAGCCCTGCCATACTGTACATCATGGACCCTGATACCATTACCCGGGTATTTAACGTTAAACTGTCCAGCCCGCTGCCGCTTGTGAACTTAAATCTAACCAAGTATTGATACCTGCCTTTTACCAGATCTGTTATATCCTCGCTGAATGAACCGCTTAAGGTACCGTAATCCTGCCAGCTGGCTCCAAAATCTTTTGATACCTGCATTGTTACTGTTCCTGCTGCATTTCCGCTTATTATGGCACCACGGGTGGCTCCGGCTAAGTTGGGATGGCCGGGAAGAAGCGCGGTAGAATAATCTGAAGGAAAAGCGCAGATTACATACGGCGTTCTCATGTTAAATACTACTTCTGAACTAGAACTGGTCCCCCTCAACTTCGGAGAACTGCCCTGGGATACTACATCTGTGCTTGTTGAAATTCCTTCAAAGCAGGAAGAATGGGAAAGGTCCGGCGTATAAATATATTCCCCGTTAGCCCACAACCCGTCTCCGAGGCCGGCACTGGTTTTTGTAGGAGGGTTATCAGGGGCCTTGGTGTACATGTAACCCCAGGTTTTCCACGGCGGTATTGCGGTGCTTCCGCCGGTTCCCCAGAATTGGTAAAAAGGGTACCACTGATAAGAAAAATACCTGGTAAAAACTTCACCGGGCCTTAATGTGAAATTCATTGAATGGACTGATAAAGCCCTTTTGTATTTCACCATTTTATCGAGAGTTGTAATGCCGGTAGCCGCGGTCCATAACCTGGGCCAATAATCCAATAAAAAATGCGGGTCCTCTGCGGGAGTCGGGTTATCGCCATAAGCTATTCTTGTGGTTTCATCCAACGCTCTTAATTCATCCACGCTCAATATTTTACCATCTAAGTCCATGATATAACCGCCCTTGTCGCCGTCAATATAATGCCAGGCGCCGTCATACCATACTTCAGGAACCGTATGATAGCCGATGTTTCTTATTCTTGATTCTAATCCGGCCTTTTCCCATAAACCTTGTAAAACAATTGAATGCATACCGCAAATTGCAAGCCCATAACTATATAGGTATTTCTTTATGTCATAGGGTTCAAATAAACCTTCCGGATAAAAACTGCCTGCGCCGACTGCTGTTATGGGCTCCTGAGCACTCGCGTGGTATATGTGGCACATTGACCACTTCCAGATTTTAATCGCTTTTTCCTTGTCTGTCATACTGTCATTAATAATGCGGGAATAAACATCTTCAAGGTTAAAAGCATCTATATAATATTTACTTGTTCTTTGCGGTGTAGGGGGCACTTTTACCCACGGCCCTGATACGCCCGCAAAGACATTTACATAACTGATTGCTGTAAATAATAACGCAATAAACAATACTTTGATGCTTATTAACTTTTTCATTTTTTTTATCTCCCTTACCAGTTAACCGGACTTTCGGTATTATTATATTTTGTTTTTTCAAACTGCGCTTTGGCAGTTTTCAGTTCTGTTCTTTTAAAAAATGGCGCTATTTTCCCCGAAGGAGATATATTTATTACCGTGTCACCTTTCCATTCCAGTTTATATTCCTTACCCATAACTTTTTCAGATTTTTTTTCAATTTCCAGAGGATACTCTACTACTGCCTGCTGGCCTATTTTTAAATTTTTCACCACAATATAACCTTCCTGCAATATTTTATTAATTTTATTTCCATTCACATAAACATTTACCGCATTTTTATTCACATTGCCGGGAATTCTCACATGTAAATCAGCATTAGTGCGCATTGTTATTTCAACTTTGCCTTCATATGGAATATAACTGTTTACCTGCGCCCATTTAGTATCGCGGTTGAGGGATAAATTAATCCAAACTCCCTCTTTGGTTTTAGTAACTATATTATTCCAGATTAAAAATGTGCCGTAAGCGCAATGGGGGCCGCAGCAGTTTTGTACCGTTTTTCTGCGCTTGGCTGCAGGGTGCACAAAATCATTTATACCGCCCCAGCCCACATAACATCCCAGAGAACGCTGCGGAATATTTTTAAATGAGGAAACAATGGTATCTTCTTTTCTTGCCCTGAGCGAAGCCGAACGGGTCATCCAGGATGAATCTGTCAGCTGGGCCTGGTCAAAATAATTGCGAATAAACTTTTCAGCAATATTCCAGTATTGCGGGTACCCTGATTTTGCCAGAAGCATTGCTGTATCAATGGCATCGGTTACCGTACAACTTTCACAGCTCTGGGTATAACCGTGTTTGAGTGATTCCTTGTTGCTAAGCGCCTGTTCAGCTATCCACCCGAAACTGCTGCCGTAAACTTTTATTATATAGTCAAACTGCTTTTTTACCCACTCTATATGCTTTTTATTCCCCGTATGCCCGGCAAGGCGCAATATGCCGGCAAGAGTGAACATCATTGAATGTGTATTGAAATCAGAGTTACTAAACCAGATTCCTTTTTTTAAATATTCAACTAAAAAATTTGCAAGCCCGCAGGCAAGGGAAAACGCTTTCTTATTTCCGGTATATTCATAATACTTTACCAGCGGTGTAAGCCAGCCGCCCATATTCTGCCCTACTACAGGGGCTTCATTTTTCCCGGGTTTATACCCCGGATTATAGGTATGCTTTGAAAAATAGCAACCATTGCCTTTTTTTATTGCAAATTTTTGCAGGCCTTCAATAATACCATCGGCACATTTTTTAGCTTTTTTATCTTTATCAACCAGATAAGACATGTAAAGAGCTGTAAATATACTGCGGTTTTCCCATAGATCCGTTGCGTGTTTACTTATGCCAAACACGGTTGATGCCGGCCTGTAGCTCATCCCGTCATTTTCGCTAAAATTGGAGTAAATTGTTTCTCTAAGGCGGGCTTCAACGGGTTTGGTTTTGTTTTCACCGGTAACCAAACGGGAAAAAAGCATGCCGTAAAGGTGACGCGCAGGATTTTCACAAAAATCCCAGTAAGAATGATGCCTGAATTCTGCCGGGTCTTCCTGGAAAACTATATAAAAGTACGGAATATAGTATTTTTTGTCCAGGCTGGCCTGCAGGAATCGCAAACTCAGACGCGCTTTTTTCTCCAGATTGATTGTTGCCGGTTTCATTTTTTATTTACCTGTACATAGCACAGCGTACCCGCCCTGGGGGATTGAAACAGCCGTACCATTATTTATTTTTATTTTTTTCTTGTTTACCAGAACGCATTTGTGATTGTAAAACGAAACGTTGGCAGTAAACGCTTTTTTTGTCTTTATGAATATTTCTTCATTTTTTGTGCCGTTCATAATAACAATATTTTTATGCAGTTCAATTTCCAGTATTTGGGTTGTAAAAATTAAACTATAAAGATGCGCTTTCGCGGCCTTAATCTGCCAGACGCTCATATCGCCTACCTGAGGCTCCCGTTTTTCTTTTAACAGCCAGAGATAGTCTTTATAAAAGCTCATCCAGCTTTTTATTACCTCCAGATGGCTTTTTGGCAGGCCCGGCAAGGGTGATGAAAAAGTGGGCACGCCTCCGGTAATAAGTTTTATCATCATAATGGCCAGATTCTCCGGCTTTTCATAAGGGGTCCACGCCAGGTAGTCATTGTGAGTAACAGCTGCATACGACTGAATGTAAAAACATCTCCATAAATCCAGGTCAATATCAAAAGGCGTATCTCCCGCACGCACCATACTGCCGTATTGGCTGGCGAGAACGTTGCCGTAATTCTGTTTAAGTTCAAGAATAACATCAGGTTTGTATGCTTTCATGGCCTGCCAGATAGCTTTCATCATAATATGCAAACCCTCAATCAGGGAGCCGCAGTCATGTTCGTGTGCAGTGCTGTCGCAATTTTCTTTTCCATAACTATTGTAAAGGTCTATTTTAAGCCCGTCAACGCCGTGCACTTTTAATAAACGGACGGTTTCATTGACAACATATTCGCGGGCTTCCTTGTTGCAGGGGCACATAGCATGAAAGGATTTATTGAGCAAATAATTAGCCCCGCCAACCTTCTTAAATAAATGTTCATATTTTGAAAACTTCTCCGAAAGGGGCGATATTCCGTGCGGCGCTACCCATAAAATAACTTTTGAACCCATAGCCTGGATAGTTTTTATTGTTTTATTAAAATCAGAAAATTTTGTTTTATCCGGGTAAAAATCCCCCATATTGTTTCCCGATTCCTGGTCCAGCCCCGGGCCATACCAGCCGTCATCTATCAATATGGAATTAATTCCCAGTTTTTTGGCAACAACTGCATTATCTATGAGTTTCTGGTCAGAAAGGCTGGAAAAATATGCTGTCCAGGTGCACCATACAGGTTCATAGGCCAACGGGTTCACAGGTTCAGTCTTATCCGGGATATTCAACCATTTTTTCTGTTCCTGGGTATATTTTCTTAACGCGTGGAACCAGGTTGGGCTTGATTCATCAGTAAAAAACATTTCCTTTATTTCTTTGGTTTTTCCCCATTTAAAACCTTCGTAGGGCCTTTCGATTTCCATGGTGAGTATGTTAGAACCAATCAAGGTATTATTCTTTTTTGAGGCACCCGGGCTTACGCAGGTATATTTAGCTTCCCGGTATTTGCCGATAATGCCGAACGAAAAATACGGGCGCCTGTTTGCATCCAGCAATGACATAAAATGATGCCCGTTAAAAGCAATACTCTGGTAAAATTTCATTCTCCACAAGTACAAAGGAAAGAAAAATTCGGTATAATCCCTGCCGCATTCCGGAATAATTACCTGAGAAATGCTCTGTAAAGGAAAACTTACGTTCATAATATACCTTTCAACATCCATTTCTTTGCCGTCATTTCTGCAGAAGCTAAATTCCAGATATTTATTTTTGGTTAATTTTAAGTTGTATTCGCCATCAATACGAGACAGCCCGCCGCTGACAATATCGTCAAATTTAAATTCTCTTCCGTCTGCGAAAATGGACAAAGACACTTTTAAGTTTTTCATTTATTCTATTAACTCCCCTCTATCCCCTTCAGTAAACCCCTCTTTTCTTCCCCTCTTTAGCGGTTAGGGGTGTTGACCATTCAGTGGGTTTCGCGCTTTGCTCAGAATCTGTTCGTTATTGAAATTCTATGTGTTACCCCTAAATCTCCATAAGGCACCCACGCATAATCTATTCCTATACCGCTTTTATCTTTATATCCAAACCCGCCTGATAAACCCGCTAAACTTTCACTGTTTCCTGAATTCTTATATCCAGCCCTTAACGCTACTGATTTGCCTACCAGGTATTCTGCCCCTGCATGGAGACTCATTGCACTGTCAACGGATTTACTTACATCCAGCATGATGTTTACCTTGTCTTCTGATTTATCTATTAAGTATATGTATGATACTCCTGCCCGGTAGGTCATGGGCAGGGAAGCAGTGTCCTGCATATATTTTATGCCTGCCCCTAAATTCTGTACCGATATGCCAAGCATTAACGGCAAGTCATAGTTTATTAAATCTATTAATACACCGGCATCTGCGGCATAACTGTTTGCAGATTCCGCCTCAATACTGCTTTGGATCATCTTTACGCTTATCCCGCCGACTGTATCTTCACCGATGGGTTTTCCCATACTAACATTCACCGCCATATCCTGGCTGCTGAATGTTTTGCCGGTTATTACATAACTGTTGTTTGTGTCTATCTCTGTCTGCTCCACAGAACCGGTTGTAAGATAATTTACACCTATTCCTATTACACTGCCATTAGCTCCTTTTTGGGCAAAGCTTAACTGGCCGCTTGAAATCCCTTCAAGCCACATTATGTAGTTAGCGCTTACTTCTCTTCCTTTAATATTAGTTAAACCTGCCGGGTTCCAATACATTGAGTTAACATCATCTGCCAATCCTACGTAAGCTTCACCCAGTGCTATAGGACGCGCTCCTACACCCATCCTTAAAAAATCTGCCCCGGCCGTTCCGGCTGCAAAGGCCGTGAAGGATGAATAGTAAATAGTGAATAGTACAAATAAACTGTAAATAATTGCTTTTTGAGTTTTCTGTGTTATTTTCATGATTTTTTCCTCCGTATACTTATAATCTATGTATTTTTAATTTTTATCTGTGCAAAAAGTCTGTGCAAACGTCTTCTTTCTGTTGCAAAAAAAACCGACCCACTTTAGAAACCCTAAAATAGCTCGGTAATATCTTTAAATGCATTCATCTCCGCTTGAAGCAGAAAATTCTGCTGCTGTTTAAGCATTATCGATGGCCCGGCAGACTTGGGTATTAAATACCTTTAGTTCCGTAGCTTTGTGTCCCCTGGTTTCCCAGGGTTTACCGTTTCGGGTTTCTTAAAAATGTTTTTATTGAAAGAACAGTTACCACATTCGTGCCTTATGACACACGTTAGGAAGTGTATAAGGCCAGTTACCACATTCGTACCTACTGGTATCCGATAAGAAGGATAGTAGGTGCAGCTTCCACATTCGTGCCTCATGACACACGTTAGGAAGTGTATAAGGCCAGTTACCACATTCGTGCCTACTGCCATCCGATTGGAAGGATAGTAGGCCAGCTTCCACATTCGTGCCTTATGACACACGTTAGGAAGTGTATAAGACCAGTTTCCTCATTCGTGCCTACTGCCATCCGATTGGAAGGATAGTAGGCCAGTGTTTCAAACAACTTTTTTTATTCCGCAGGATTCTCTAACAATTAATTCCGGTTCTATAACTATCTTTTTATATTTCATATCCGGATTTTTAATCTGTTCAATCAATAAACTAACGCTATCGTTAGCCATAATGTCAGCCGGAATCCTGATGGTAGTAAGCGGGAATTTAATTAATTTAAGATAGGCAATATCGTAAAAACCAACTATCGCTATATCTTCAGGAACTCTAATTCCTCTGCTGGCAAGCTCTCTCCAGTAAAACATTGCCATATTATCATCTGCTGCCATTATAGCTGTAGGCCGGGGATTTAAGCCCAGCACTCTGTCAATTATAGAACTAATATCTATCATATTATCCGGAAATATCACTTCGGGCCGGGCCTCAATATTATTAGCTTCCAGCGCTTTCTTAAAACCGTCAATTTTTTGAATATTAGGAATAGATAATAATGAACCGCGTGCATAACATATATTTCTATGCCCTGTTTTTATCAGATGTTCTGTAAGCAAATACTGTCCCTTGTAGTGGTTAAAACTTACGCAATTACATTCAATGCCTATATCGCCGAACATTAACACAAACGGAAATTTATTTTTCTTCAGGCCCTCAAGACTTTTTACAAATCTATCCGAATCACCGGTAGGCATAAGAGTAATTATTGCGCCGTCCATTTTATGATTCATCAACTGTTCTATATATGTCTCTTCCCGGTCTTCCTGCTGCCCGCTGAATAATAACACCATTTCCTGCTTACTGCGATACATTGCAATCTCTATGCGTTCCAATAACTCGGACCAAAATGGATTTGTAATAGTATGTAAAACCAAACCCAGGGTCTGTGTATTCTTGTTTTTCAAAGACATAGCAGCTGTGTTGGGTACATAATTATATTTGGTGGCAATTCTGAATATTTTGTCTTTGGTATCCGCTTTAATATAAGGATGGTTGTTTAGGGCCCTGGATACCGTAGAAAAGTCAACTTTAGCTATTTTTGCTATGTCTTTTATGGTTACTGCGCCCTTTCTTGACATGGACATTACCCTCATGCAAACGTTTGGTGATATTCCTAAAAAAAATGAAACACTTACAAAACCCTGTCTTCACTATAGTAATAGTACGAAAACCTAAAAAAGTCAAGGGTTTTTTGAAAATTCTTAAATATACTGAGAATTATATGGTTATATTAATTCTTAATTTTCAATTTTAGAGTCTTTATTTTATTTTTTTCTACCTTTAATCTAATCCTATTCATATTTGTATCTAGTTTTTTATCTATATCCTCAAGCATTGACGTTTCATGTATTTTTTCAACCGGGCAGGAAAATTTAATAGCTCCATTCGTATTTTTTCCACAGGTTTCATATAATCTCAGAATCCAATATCCGGGAACATCCGCTTTTTTAAAACTTGTTACAATAAGATGGGGGCTGATATTTAATAAACTAAATTTCTTTGGTAATTTTCCTTTGTGTTTTGGCATAAAATGCACAAATAACGGGTAATTAAATTCAAATGCAGATTCTTGAGTTTCTGCTTCTTTCCAGGTTTTCTTATGCGGTAAAATAGAATAATTTATTATATGTTTTCCCCTGTCTGACACCGGATCAGGTGTTGACAGAGGTTCGTTGAATGTGGCGGAAGACTTTAAAAGAGTAAGCCTTATTATATTTTCATGGATATCCATCCCATACTTTGAATCATTGATTAGGCTGACACCATAACCGGAATCCGAAAGATCAGCCCATTTTAACACAGGAACCTCATATCTTGCTTTTTCCCAGGAATTCCTGAAAGTTGTCGGCCTTTCAATACTTGCTCCGGGTATTTCATAGCTCGCCTTACTATTTTTAACATTTACAGGAAAAACTGTTTTTAAAAGAAGATGGTCTTCCCACCAATCTACCTTAAGCTGAAAATCAATTCTTGGCAAATCATTGTAAAGAATGATATCCTGTACAAAAAAAGAAGACGGAAAATCTATACCTGGCAAATTATATTCAAAAACCCTTGGCGGAAGATATTTTTTCCTTCCCTGCCCTGAAAAACTTTTCCAGATACGGACAACGGTTCTTACGGGGCCTTTTTCTACAATTTTTATATCATCAACTGTCCCTAATTCCCAGATTTTACCAGTATATTTAATCTCCCAGGAATCGCATTCAGCAGGTATATCTTCAAGTAATTGAAGCATATTCCCCTTAGGAGAATTTAATATATTTTTCTTGTTTATTTTATCATAAACTTTTTTTAAATATCCGGTTTTCTCGTCTATTTCTATTTTGAAATACTTATTTTCTAAGTTGTATTTATCTGTTTTAATTTCCGAAAGCCGGCTGCCGGCTGGCTGTGCCTCACTCAGACGGTAAACGCTGTAGCCCAAAGAAGAAATTTTACTTGTTACAAATAAAAGTTCTTTTCCATTTTCTCCATCAATAACCTGAGCAGGTATCTTTTCTCCGTTTTCATTAAAAACGCAGGGGTTATTGAATTTTGTTTCATTTAAAGAAATTCTTACCGGTGCTTTTCTTTCCCAGGAAAGTGTATTCATTATTAATAGAGGCTGGCCTTCAATATCTGACGTATTTATATTATCCGCAATATTTTCCAGCGACTCCTTTATAATTATTTCTCCTGTTATTTTTGCTGTTTCATAATCTTCAAATGTATCCTGATACACGCTCCTTATGCAAGTTCCGGCAATAATATCATGAAATTGGTTAAAAAGAACTTTTTTCCAGGCTTCCTCAAGGGCTTTGCCCTGATAATGCTTTCCGGTTAAAATATTTGATAATGAAGCTATTTTTTCCGCATCAGTGAGCAGTATTTCATTTTTTCTGTTTTCTTTTTTTACATCTGCATAGTTTGTAAGGGCGGGTCTCCCAATCTATGGGGAAATTGTGGATAACTTCTATAATTTACGGGACAATAATTGCTATAATTTGTCATTGCGAACGTTAGTGAAGCAATCTCGTTGTTTTAGATTGCCGCTTCGCTAAA
>Ga0208977_1000134_pt1 | contig 83370 bp, 39 predicted proteins | sample RifOxyA2_FD_184030 | JGI IMG/M metagenome (GOLD analysis project Ga0208977, IMG submission 184030) | Groundwater microbial communities from Rifle, Colorado - Rifle Oxygen_injection A2 (SPAdes) | ecosystem: Environmental > Aquatic > Deep subsurface > Groundwater | place: Rifle, Colorado, United... | reverse complement strand
TGAAAACTCACCCCGTCCCTACTATAAGGAAGTAAAAGAAATAATGTATATTAAGTAAGGACTTTCGAGTAGTGGTGATCAACCATCCCTTTCACTTTTAAGTGACGAAGAGAGACTTTCACCACTACATATTGAAACTCTTGGTCAATTAACTTGTTTCCCTGCTAATGGGACTATAAATAAGTAGGATACCAATTGAGTTTCAGAAAGTTTTTCTATTTTTTTATTTTTTAAACATATGATAGAAAAAACTTATGTTGGAATAGATGTTTCAAAAGCCAAATTGGATATTGCTATTAGAAGGGAAGGGTTGAGGAAAATAGCTACATTTATAAATTCTCAGGAAGGTATAGAAGAATGTAGAAAATGGCTTAGTGATAACAATGCTAAAGAAGCTATCATTGTAGTTGAATCAACTGGATCATTGCATTGGCTTGTTTGTTTATTATTAACAGATTATGGATATGATGTCCGTTTAATTAATCCACTCATAACAAAAAAATATCAAAAATCATCTATTCGTGATGCAAAAAATGATAAAATAGATGCTATAAGATTAGCTGAAATAGGAAGAATAGAAGAAAATTTACCTCAATTTTTTGATTCTCGTGAAACATTAAAAATAAAAAGATATGAATCTCTTTTAGCTAAACTGGTACATGCAAAACAACAAATAAAAAGAGCGTATGAAGATGCTATAGAGGCTAGTACAATTATTGATGTTTCATTAAATTTAGATTGTATTCTGGAATGTATAGAATTATTAGATACAGCCATTGATGTTTTAAAAAAAATGATTACAGATACAGCAGATGATTTAGCTAAAGAAATATCACAAATTAAAGGTGTTTCCATATTTCAGGCAACAGTATTAAGTACTGCAATTAAAGGAAGATCTTTTGAGAATAGAGATCAAATGATTGCGTTTTTTGGATTAGATATAAGAGTTAGGCAAAGTGGTACATGGGAAGGGAAAGGATGTTTATCTAAAAGAGGAAATCCATTTTATAGAAAAATATTATTTCAGATTGGATGGAGTTTATGGAGACACAATGAAGAATACAAAGCTTATTATGATTCAATTCATGGAAGAGGAAAGCATTATTATACTTGCATATTGGCCACTGCTCGAAAGTTCTTACGTTATTTCTTTAGAGTTTATAAATTTTCCCTTGTTAATTCCTTATAACTTGTCTCTCTTCAAAGAGAGGGGGATTTCTTACGAATAAATACATATGGATAATAGACCAGATCTGAAAGCTACAGTTAGAGAACTTAGAAAGAATCAAACTAAAGCAGAATATATATTTTGGACTTATGTTAGAAATAGAAAAATAAAAAATAGAAAATTCATAAGACAATTTGCAATCATATTTGAATTTGAAAATAAAAAAAGATTTTTCATAGCTGATTTCTATTGTCATCAATTAAAACTGATTATAGAAATTGATGGTACAATTCATGATAATCAAAAAGAATATGATAGCTTAATAACATATATCCTTAATAATTTAGGTTATAAAATTATAAGATTTAGGAATGAAGATATTTTAAATGATATAAACAAAGTTATTAAAGAATTAGAATCTTATTTATAAACAAGTCCCTCTCTTTCAAGAGAGAGGGATTTAGGGTGAGTTTTTAAAGGATATCTATATTTTTCCAAACCAAAAATCAGATGATCCGGTTGGTCTGCCATTTATTTTACAGAAGAAAGGTTAAGTTTGATACAAAACTTTGCTCCGCCTAAATCTGCATTTTCCACCCAAATTTGGCCTTTGTGCAGTTCCACAATTTTTTTGGAAATATACAGTCCTAAACCAATACCCATGGCCATTGACGCTTTTTTGGTCTGAAATTTTTCAAACACCCTTTGTTTTTCGCTATCAGCAATTCCCGGGCCATTATCAGCTATAGAGATAATGATATCCGCTGCATCTTTACGCAAATCAATATAAATTTTCCCACGATTATCAACGAATTTATAAGCATTAGAAAGAATATTATTAAGTACCTGTCTCATTCTTAGTTCATCCATGTATATTCTATGATCAGTTTGTTTTAAATGATTAAAAAGTTTAAATATAATTTGTTTTTCCGCCATAATGTTCCTGAAATCCAAAAATATGTCGTTAACAAATTTAACAACGTCAACAGTTATCGGTCTAATTTCAACTTTATTTAAATCATATAATTGGACATCAAATAATTTTTGTGTCAGATATTTCAAATTTTCCAGAGAACTCTTAATAGTTTGAATACTGTCGCCTTGCTTAAATTGGGCAGAAGACTCATCAAGCAGTTCTTCCAATTGAAACAGGGCAATCGATAAAGGCGTTCTAAATTCATGGGCGGTCACGGCAATAAAATCAGATTGCATTTTAAACAATTTTTTAATTTCTTTATTTTGCTCTCGTAAATTTTTAGTTTTTTCCGCAATTTCAATATGTAATTCATAATTGTACAAAATTACCGATAAAGATAAAGCTATATACCTGGCCGTGGTATTCAATAATGACAATTCCTCTTTGGAATAAGGATCGTCAAACGGTTTTCTTCCCAAGACAAAAAAACCGATTAATTTTCTATCTGCTTGATATAAAGGGAAACAGACCTGCCCAAGTTGTTTTAATTCACTTAAAAATATAATTTTCTTTTCATCATTATTTTGTTGTAAATTAATTTCTTCAGTAACCAAAAAATCATGATGAGTCTCAAAATACCGTATTAAATGCCTGAATTTATAATAAATTTTATCTTTGTTATCTTTTCTAATAACTACGATTCTAGCTGCACTGATTCTCAAATTTTGACAAAAAGTTTTAAGCATTTGCTTCTCAAATTCTTCCAAATGGGTATAAAAAGGAACTTTATTTTTAAAATCATCAATAATTTTTTTAAAATCAACAAAATTATGATAATTAAGAGTTTTATGAAAAAATTTATAAAAAGAATTTGAATCCAATAATTGATTTAAGGCAGTCTGACATAAAGCAAAAAATATCAATCCAATAAAACCTGCCAAAGCTGGTCTTAAATTCACAATGATCCAGCCATATACCACAATGCCAAAAAACACTAAAGAGGCAAGAATAAAGCTTATAATTCTCTTTACGCCTTTCGATAAATTCAATCTAAGATCCAAAAAGCGATATTTAACAACAGCATAAGCAAGAAAAATTACATGCGCAGAAGAAAAAATTGTAGCGTATGGTGCGATATCTATATTATAAGCCAACAAATAATTGGTCGAACCTGCAACAAAAGCGATAGTATCGCCAATAAAAATTAATTTAAGCTGATACCGCCTGATTCCAGTTGATTTTTTGTAATATGTGTACAATAAATACATGGCATAAGCGATATAAGCCACCCAAACAAATAGCCATATATGATAGACAACACCTACATCAGGATAATACGTTAATGGGCCTTTTGGCACCACCCGTGGGATAAACCATCTCGTATAAACAAATGGAAGGGTTGCTAAATTAAAAATATAACCAAGCCAAATTAGTCTTTTTTTTTCCTGAGCAATTCCAATTATCGTACAAACGAAATGAAACTGGGCCACTCCGATAAACAATGCTCCTATGTGCAGCAATCTTTCCGACAGCAATGTCAGTTCTGAATTATTTGGTGTAAATGGGAAAAAATATCCTAATGACCAAAGAGCCACAAATAAACAAAAAATCGCAAAAGTCCGATTAATAGGATTTTGTTTGTTTTTGGAATAGACGAAAATTCCCGTAATCACCGAGGTAATCAAATTAAATATCGCGCTGAAAGCTAAGAAAGGGTAGATCATAATTATATAATTGGGACTTGATTGCCAAATATTCGATGTACAACATTTATGGTTACAGCGCCAACTAACTCTCCTGGTAATCCTTTCGATAATCCAGCTGATAAAGCCTGATGAATTCGAGCACCATTTTTCGGATCAATATCCAAAATGTTTCCTAGGCATTTTCTAAGATAATCCTGATAACCGGTAATTGATTCCTCACCTTCTTTGTTATGCCATCTTTCATATATTAAAATAAAATTTGGATCAACATAATGTAAAGGCTCTTGTCTAACTTTAGCTTTTGGATCCTGAAACGCTTCATCATTAAATCTGACAACATGTTGATTAGATCGTAACGATTCTAAAGTATTGCCTTCCTTTGCTAACAAAGTTTTCATAAATTCCTGCACTGATTCCATAATCGCTTCAAAAATAAAATCCAATTGTGTTTGCGTCAATTTTGCCGGAATGCTTAGCCTAACCCCTCCTTTATCCAAAGGAGTGGCATGTGCCACAAATGCCGATCCAATTACCCCTCTTTTTTTTAAAATTTCAGTAAATTCAAAAGCCGCTTCACTGAATCCAACCGGTATGAAAACAATGGCGGAACCTTCTTTTGACTCAATATCAAAATCCCTACTCTTTAATCTATTCCGCAAATATTCAGCATTAGCTATACATTGACTGCCTCTTTCTCCTCGTTCATCCTGCATAATCTCAAATACCTTTCTATCATGAGCAATAGCACTGCCATGCAAAGTAGAAGTGAATGTAAATGGCTCAATTAATTTAAAAATTCTAGCCACATGATCCGATCCTTCTCCGTTAATAGTTAAAAAACTAGCCCCTCCACCGGTACCTTTTGAACCGCTAGCAGTTTTAAAATGAACTAGATGATTTAATCCCCATTCACTCATCAAATCTGGATTATGAACACCTATGGCGTGAGATTCATCGATAATGACAATAAAACTTTTTTGATTAGCTAATTCCAATAATTCTTTTACTGCCTGTTTATCACCATCTCCTAAGATATCACCTTCTGCACTATAAACGCTTTCTAAGATCAATACTCCATTTTCATGCTTAGATATTAATTCCTTTAATTTGTCTATATTATTATGATCAGCGAGAGATGGGGTAATAATTTTATTATCTGGTAGCTTACTATCTCTTATTGGTTTTTGTAGTGAGGTATGATCTCTTGGATCCATAATGATACAGGGAGCCTCTTCTAAATTCCTAAATAAAGATAAAATACCTTGCAATACCGCCGCATTGGCAATTGTACCATTATTAAATAACATAACCTCTTCAACCTCTAATGTACTCAAATAAATATCCAAAGGATCTTCATAAGCTTGCCCTTGCGCATTTCGAAAATCCCCTGATCTATCACCGCTTGTCCCTTTTTTTAATAATGACTTTACCATTGCCACCACTACTTCTGGGTCTCTATGAAAATCAAGTACACTATTGGAACTTAAATCAATTCTACCTTCGCTCAGAGAAGTGATTTCATCTAATAATTTTGCTAATCTGGCATAAAATGCTAAATATTTATTTGGGTACAAAAATGTTAAAAAATTTCCAAATAATTTTCTCAGGTGTTCCAATCTTTCTGTGTGATCATCACCTCTCAATTTTGCATTGAAATCACCTCCAGCCTCCCAAGTTCTTCTTTTGACTGCCCCTTTTATTTTTTCCATAAACCAGCTCGGGAAACTCAAAATTCTCTCTTGCTCCCCTTCCATTTTTTCTAATTTTTCATCATTATTCATAGATACTATAAATACATTTATAAAATATCTAATTTACTATAACTTAAAAATTAAGTTTACCCAACTTTTTACACAATAAATTCTTAATCAGGCAAGAGTTTTTGATGTTTATTTACCATACATACTGGGAGTGATGCACATTTTATCCCCTAGCCTGCTATGCACCTCGTAAGTACTTTGCACCACTTCAAAAGCTTCATCACTATTATCAGCATGGATAACAAAACTTAAATCTTCTTTATTAAGATAATTTTTGGACAATGGCTCTTTTTTAATCCAATCAGTTAAACCTCTCCACATAGGTCCCATCAATACGATTGGCATTCTGGAAATATGTTTGACCTGAATTAATTGCCAAGTATAAAACAGTTCCAATAAAGTGCCAATACCTCCATCAGCCACCACTACTATATTTGACAGTAGCATGAATTCATCCAGCCTGGTAGAGAATCGATCATGAGTTTCCTGAAGATCAAGCCCTTTATTATCATATTGTTCCATCGGCAATCTAATATTAAGTCCTATTGATCTCGCTGGATTATCTTTTTCCGGTGTGCCTGCCCGATGTCCGAGATTAGCAGCTTCCATGACACCAGGTCCGCCACCGGTAATAACGTCATGACCAGCTTCTCCTAAGCGTTTGGCTAAATTAAAAACATTTTGATAAATTTGGTCGTCAGGTTTAACTCTTGCGGAACCAAAAATCACAATTCTAAATCGCTTAGAATTAATCTCATCAAAAATTTCTGAAGACATTTTATGCAATGGCGTGGAAATATGATTTTTTGATAAAAATAATCCTATGGCCTTTTTATTCTTCATGTCTGGGGATTTAATTAAATAAATGATTTTCTATTTATTCTAGCATAAAATCCTAAAAGAATCTATATTTAAAAAGAAAAAAAACTGTTAGTTTATTTTCCCAAATGATTATTCAAAATAAACAAATAGATTTTTTAAAAACAATTACCTGGTTTGACGTGTTTAATTATCCATTGCAACAAAATGAAATCAAAACAAATTTTGATTTAAATAATAATGTTAATAACATACAATTAGAAAAAGGACTTTATTGCTTGAAAGACAGGGGAAATCTTATTGATTTAAGGGGAAAAAAAGAAATCATTGCCAAAAAATTATGGGAAAAAATTAACTTCTGGAAATGGATTTTTCAAATTACGCCTTTCATCAAAATGGTGGCTGTTTGTAACACGCTAGCTTTCAATAATCCTGATGAAAATAGCGATATTGATTTATTTATTGTCACTCAAAACAATAGGCTTTTTATTAGCCGAACCATCTTAACCTTTTTAACTTCGATTTTTGGACTAAGGAGGCATGGTCAAAAAACTGAAAAGCGTTTTTGTTTAAGTTTTTGGATCACTGAGAACGCTTTAAATCTAGAAAACATTCAAATAAAAAATAACGACCCCTATCTGGCATTTTGGTGTAAAACTTTGAAACCAATTATTAATAAAGACAATATTTATCAAAAATTTCTAGAAATCAATCAACGTTGGATAGGGGAAAATGATCCTTGCCCTTGCTATAATTACCCCAATAAGTATTTTCGCCCTAAAAAAGAATTTTCGATTCAAGACAAAAAACTTATATCAAAATGCTCTGTTCTCTATTCTCTGTTTTCTATGCTTAATTCTATCCTATGCCACTGGCAACTCGCCCGTTGTCAAATAAAGATGAGAAACCTTAACCAAAATGCCTCAGTGATTGTGTCCAAAAATATGCTTAAATTCCATAATGTTGATATGAGAGAATTTTACAAGAATAAATGGCTTGATATAATTAATTTGTATAAAGAATCAAAAACATGATATAAACCTGTTGAATCTCATTCAACAGCATGAATCACATCATCACCAATTTTCTGCAAAATTACGGTTTTAACGACACTGATATTAAAATCTATTTAGATATTTATAAATATGGACGATCATATGCCAGTTCCATTGGACACCGGACAAATATAGATAGAACAACTGTATATTCAGCCTTAAAAAGGTTAATCAAAAAAGGCTTTATTATTCAAACAAAATCAAAAGATGTCACTTCTTATTTAGCTTTACCAACTGAAATTTTTCTAGAAAAAATCGATGCTGAAATTCAATCTGCGCAACAAAAGAAAAAAATTGCCCAAATATTTATAGATGAAATTTCCAAATTAAAAACCGGGCATTATGCCAAACCAAAAATCAATATTTACGAAGGTGAGGAATCGGTAATCAATCTTTACGAACAAACTTTAGTCCCCAATAGCCAACAAAAAGCTTTTTTAACTATTCAAAAAATCCCAATAAGTTTGAAAAACTTTTTAATCAATAAATTTATTAAGACTAAAATCAGTAAAAATGTAAAAAGTGAAGTTTTGATATGTGATAGCGAAAGAAGCAGAAAATATAAATCATTAGATAAAATCTCAAATAGAGAAACTAAAATTATTACCAATCATCCGTTCGAACTACATTCAGAAATAATACTTTTTGATAAAACAAAAATAGCAATCATTGATTTTAATGATGAAATTTTTGGAATATTTATTGAAAGTAAAACACTTTATCAAACCATTGAAACTATTTTCGATTGTATTTGGCAGATAGATAAATAATCCACCACCAACGATCGAGCAATGCCATGTTCCTACTACACTTAACAATTTTTACTGACAGCCTAACGCCCTAGCTACTTCCCTTCCCCCGATATTCAATTTTGATTGCCGTGCCACCAAATCCATATTTTTCCCTTAAACGGTTTTCCAGGTATCTTTTGTAAGAAAAGTGAAAAGATTTTGCGTCATTCACAAAAAAGATAAAATGTGGCGGCTCAATTGATACCTGAGTTGCATACAAAATTTTTGGTCTTTTCGCTTTTGTACCGGTAGGGTGGTGTCTAGCTATACTATCTTGTACAAAATCATTAAGTCCAGCGGTTGGAATCCTAATTTTCCGATTTTGTTTAATTTCAATTGCTAAATCTAAAATCTTATGAATATTTTTTTTGTTTTTAGCGGAAACAAAAACTACTGGAGCCCAAGGAACAAAAGATAATTTTTGTTGCAAAAAATGTAAAGACGTGGTCATGTCTTTTTCTTTTGATTCCATTAAATCAGATTTATTAATCACAATAATCAGTCCTGAACTAGCGTCAAGAATAGATTCGCAAACATGACAATCTTGACTGGAAACTCCTTCCTGGAAATCCAAAATTAATAAAGCAACATCAGATTTCTCAATAGACTGAAGTGATCTCAGGACACTATATTGCTCTAATTTTAATTGTCTTTTGCCCGGACTTCGGATCCCAGGGGTATCAATTAATACAAATTTATGATCTTGGTAACTAAATTCAAGATCAATAGCATCTCTAGTCGTACCTGACAGGTCAGAAACAATTACTTTTTCATCGCCAAAAAAAGCGTTAATTAGCGATGATTTTCCTACATTTGGCCTGCCGGCAAAAGCAATCTTAATATCATTGCTTTCTACTTTTTCTACGCAGGCATTTTTCTTAAAACCAATTTTTTTTATTTTTTTTATCAGCTCTTTTTCTAAATCGTCAATTCCAATACCATTCAAAGCCGAAATTTCAATTGGCGAATTAAATCCTAATCCATAAACTTCAGCCAACTCATAACCATGTATTACATGTTCACATTTGTTTGCCACCAAAATAACCTCTTTACCTGATTTTCTTAGCAAATTAGCGGCCGCATGATCAGTAGCTGTCAACAGAGCTCGCCCGTCTACCAAAAAAAGAATCAAATCAGCATCATTAATCGCAATCCTAGACTGCAATTGTACATCTTCTTCAATGTTTTCTTTGTTTTCAAATTCAATGCCTCCAGTATCAACCAGTAAAGCTTCATAATCGCCAAACTGTAATTGATGAAAGATACGATCTCTAGTAGTTCCCTCAAATTCTGAAGTTACCGCTTTGCTATAGCCAATCAATTTGTTAAATAAAGTGGATTTGCCTGTGTTAGGTCTGCCTATTATGGCAATAATCGGTCTATTTGTTTTTGCTTCTGACATAACAAAGATTTAATACTTCACGAATATATAGGAAAAAGCGAAAAGACAAAAGCAAAAAGTATTTTCCAAACTTGTGGCTTGGTTTTTTTAAAAAAGCATGTTATATAATTTAGTTTGTAAAGTTATAAAATTTTTTTAAAAATTATTTAAATAACTTTATGAACTTTTAATTCATCCGGGTCAGTAGCTCAGCTGGTAGAGCAGTTGGCTCTTAACCAATTGGTCCAGGGTTCGAGTCCCTGCTGGCCCACCAGAAATTTGCTGTCACAAATTAGAATTAACTACTTTCTCCCTTCTGGCTACCTCCATTACTTCCCCTTCATACTTAATACTTTATCCCCCGCCTCCATGCCTCTCAAAGATCAAATTCAGCAAGATTTAAAAACGGCAATGTTCTCCAAAAACACTATTGCCTTGGATGCCATTAGAGCTTTGAAAACCGTCATTATGAGATATGAGACATCAGGCCCAGATAGAATTGCTACTGATGATATTATTATTGATTTAGCTAAAAAAGAGGTTAAACAAAGGAAAGATTCTATTGAACAGTTTGAAAAAGGCAATCGCCCTGAATTAGCGGAAAAAGAAGAAGCAGAAATTAAAATTCTTGAAAAATATATTCCAGCCCAAATGGGAGAAGATGAATTAAAACAAATTATCAGCCAGACCCTTCAAGAAATTGGCGTAAAAAGCCTTCAGGAATTAGGCAAAGCCATGAGTGCCATAATGCCAAAAGTGAAAGGCAAAACTGATGGCGCTTTGGTAAATAAGATCGTGAAAGAATTATTAAGCAACAGTTAGCAATTAACAACCATTATCTATTTCATTCTGTTGATTCTGGTGCCGAAGGAGGGAATCGAACCCTCATGGAGTTGCCTCCACACGATTTTGAGTCGTGCGCGTCTACCAATTCCGCCACTTCGGCTCTTGCCTTAATTTGGCTTGAATAACCTTACCGATTAAAAAAAAAATTATCAAGTTTTTTACGTTCCAGTCATCTCTCAATCCATAATTAATAAATTTTTCATAAAAGCGGAAAGAGTTGAATATCCCCTTTCCAAAGCTTTTTTTTGAATGATTTTTTTCTCTTCACTACTGACTCTGAATCTAATAACCTCCTTTTTTTTTGATTCTTTTTTATTTACCAGAATTAAAGCAGGTAAACTGAAAATTACATTAGGCAAATCTTCATTTAGAAACTCCTGAGCTAAATTTGCTGCTTTGCATTCAATATAAGTACTTTCATTATGATTTTTTTCAATTACATACTTATATTTTTTATTATTTGCAGTAAGGAAACAAGTTAAAGTTGATTTTTGCATGTAAAAAAATAATTGCTACTCTTATGCTACATTATATAGAAATGTAGCTACAAAATCTAGCATTTTCCCTTCAAAAGCTATGAAATCTCAATTTTATATCACAAAAGTAAAGTAATAATACAATGATTTGCAGAGATTACATGATAAAATTTAAACAGAAAATTTTGAATTAAATTAAAAATATCGCTTAATTCAAAATTTACAACCTAAAATTTAACACTTATTTATGGACGAACAATTTAATAACCGATTCAACAAATTTACCAAGGAAGCCAAAGCAGCTTTGATCCATGCCCAAGAGAAAGCCAAAGAAATAAATAGCAGTTATGTTGGAACAGAACATATTTTGATGGGCATTCTCAACCAAAATAACTCTTTGGGAGCGGCAATCATCAAAGAGTTTGGAGTCTCCAGGGAAAATGTTGAACTGGTGCTAAAAACCGTTGGTAGAATTAGTGGCGCCATGGCTACACCTCAACAACAAGGCGGTGGCTTAAGTGGTTTTGCTAAGAAAGTCATTGAAGAAGCAGTAAAATGTGCTCATGATTATGGTCATTCTTTCGTCGGCACAGAACATTTATTATTTGCGATAGTAAATCAACAAAATACAGCGGCTACAGTTATATTAGAGAACATGAAAATTAGGATTCAAGATGTAAAAAACAGAATAATTGAAATATTCAATGAAATGCGCAATGCTCAACAAAATCAAATATCAAATATGCCTAATCCCATGATGAATCCTTTAGAATTTTTCTTAAATGGATTACATGGAGTGCTGATAGGAAAAATGCCTGATCAGTATTATAAAGATGCTGAAAATCCACCGGTTGATCCTAACGGTCAGCCAGTTAAGAAAAAATCAAAAACTCCAGCCCTTGATTATTTTACTACCGATTTGGTCAAACAATGCCGTGATGGTAAGATTGGCCCTATTATCGGCAGAGAAAAGGATATTGAACGAGTTATCACAATTTTACAGCGTAAAACCAAAAATAATCCGGTGCTGATTGGCGAGCCTGGCGTAGGCAAAACCGCTGTTATTGAAGGGCTAGCGCAAAAAATCATGAAAGAAGAGATCCCGGAGAAAATGTTCAACAAAAGAGTGCTTTCTTTAACGATGGCCGCCGTTGTAGCTGGCACTAAATATCGAGGGGAATTCGAAGAAAGAATCAAACAAATTATTGATGAAGCCGCTTCCCAAAGTGATGTAATTTTGTTTGTTGATGAGATCCATACTTTAATTGGGGCTGGTAGTGCAGAAGGTTCTCTTGATGCCGCTAATATTCTTAAACCGGCTTTATCAAGAGGAAAAATTCAATTAATTGGTGCCACTACTATTAATGAACACAGAAAATACATTGAAAAAGATGCAGCTTTAGAAAGAAGATTCCAACAGGTGGTGGTAGAAGAAAGTACTGAAGACGAAACCTTACAAATCATGTTTGGTATCAGAGAGGGATTCGAAAATCACCATAATTTACGAATTGACGATGCCGCCATTAAAGCCGCAGTCAAATTATCCAAAAGGTATGTAAATGACAGATTCCTACCTGACAAAGCTATTGATGTTTTAGACGAAGCAGCGGCTTTCAAAAGCATTTTTATCAAACCTTCCAACGAAAAAGTAAAAATTTTACAACAAAAACTTACCAAGACTATTCAAGAAAAAGAATCAGCAGTGTCATCGCAAGATTACGAAAAAGCTGCATTATTACGAACGGAAGAGCTCAAGATTATCGACGAAATCAACGAAAGTAAAAAAATCCAAATTCCACGAAATGAAAGACAAAATATCACGGAAGAAGATATAGCCAAGGTTATTTCAAAAATTACCGGTATCCCCATGACTAAATTAATTGAGTCAGAAATTAAAAAATTGCAGACTTTAGAGGATACAATCAAAAAACATATTATTGGTCAAGATGAAGCAATTACAGCTATTGCTCAGGCTATTCGTCGTAGTAGGACCGGAATATCTAATCCTAATCGTCCGATTGCTTCATTTATATTTTTAGGGCCTACTGGCGTTGGCAAAACCGAAGTTGTCAAAACCTTAGCACGGGAAATATATAATGATGAAGATGCTTTAATTAAAATTGACATGAGTGAATTTATGGAAAGGCACAATGCTTCAAGGTTAACTGGCACTACTGCGGGTTATGTTGGTTATGAAGAAGGAGGGCAATTAACAGAATCAGTCAGACGCAAACCATATTCAATTATTCTTTTCGATGAAGCAGAAAAAGCACATAAAGATGTGTTAAACATGCTTTTACAAATTTTAGAAGATGGTTATCTGACTGACGGCAAAGGTAGAAAAGTAGATTTTCGTAACACTATCATTATTTTAACATCCAACATTGGAGCTCGTTCTTTAACGGAAAAGGCCGCTTCTATCGGTTTCAAAATCCCTAAAGATGAATTAATTAGAGCAGAAGAGGCTTTTGAAGAAAAGAAAAAACAAGTATTAGAAGATCTGAAAAACGAACTCAGGCCTGAATTTATCAATCGTGTCGATAAAATTATTGTATTTAAGCCTCTGACACATGACATGATTAAAGACATAGTCAAACTTAATCTTAACAAACTGCAAGATCGTTTAAAAGAAAGGAATCTCAGTTTGGACATTAGTAATGATGCCTTGGATTATTTAGCAGAACTCAGTTATGATCCTGATTTTGGCGCCAGACCAGTACGAAGAAAATTAGAAGAATTAGTGGAAAATCAGTTAACAGATGGTTTGCTAGAAAGAAAATTCTTAGATAATGACAAAATTAATATTAGCAAAAACAATAACGCCATTGTTCTTATCAAGAAGAAAGTTCGCACGACTAAAAGTGAGAAAAAATGATTCCCCCTCACTGACAACTAGTAGATAAGGTCTCAATTTCCGTTTTCAGAGTATTAATTTCTGTCCGGATTTCCTGGGGATCAAAATTTGCAAGCTTAATCTGCATCTCTTCTTTACTTAACTTCTGCTGATCTTCTAACTGATTTTCGTATTCGTCTAATTTAGATTTCAAGATGCCTAGTTGGATTTGGGCTTGAGTAATATCAGCACCGCATGTTGTCTGTAAAACCAACAAAGCGCTATCTGCTTTATTAATAAATATATCTACATTTTTCAAAGCAATTACCTGAGCATCAAAAACAACTTTTTGCATTTCTACTACTAAAGCATTAGCAATATCTTTTAAATCATCAATATTTTTAGCTTGTTTCAATTTAGTATCTTCATCTTGCAAAAATTTATCCAAATCATCCAGCTCCCCACGAAGTTGATCAACAATATCTTGAGGCATTTTAATTTGTAAATCTAACGCTTGATTCACATTAACAATAATTTCATTACCTTTATTAATAGCTTTTCCCAGTATTGTATAAAATATTTGATAAACTTTGGCACTAATTTGATTTTCCACTTCATCTGGTAGGTTTTGTTGAATTTGCTGAAGTTTTTCTTGTGCCTGAGAATTGCTTATTTTGCTTTTCAAATCAGCATTAGCTTGAACAGAGAAAACTGATATAAGGATTAAAGTTAAAAAAAATATTTTTAAAAATTTATTCATATAGAAAATGATTGAAATTATTAATTAAATTATTGAGCGTTTTCAGCCTGCGCTTCCGCCTCAGAAATGTTTTGAGTGGTGTTGTTCAAAGTATTAATTTGCGATACTATATCAAATATAGTATTCACATTTTCAAAAGATTGGTTAAATTCCTCCACTTCTGGTGGTAAAGCTAGCTCCTTTTTACATGAAACCATAATAATCAAAACCGTCAGTAATAAAAATAACAAGAAAAAACTCTTACGCATATTTGAAAGTATTTAGGATAATTGTATTGTAAAACTAAAAAAAATATAGGCAAGAGGTTTTCTGGAATTCTGCGAATTCAGATAAGATATTTTTTGAAACTAAAACTGGGGTGAGAGGGGTTTTATTTTTGTTTTTTTTGAAACTTTGTTTTTGTTAATTTTATTTTTGTTTTTTTTGGGATTCTTTTTACTTAAGTTTGAAAGTAAAAAGAAAATTTTCTCACCCCAGTTCTAAATTTAAAATATTATTTAAGACTATAAATAAATCTTTTAAGTTTATCATTTTTATGTTTAAATTTCAATACCACTAACGGTTTGGAAATTTAATATTCTTTTTTTATGAATGGTAAATTGTATCTGATTGTGGGCCCGTCAGGCGCTGGCAAAGGCACCATTATTGAGGGCATTAAGCAAAATTTCCCTGATATTATTTTTCCTTTATCCTGCACCACACGTGAGATGAGGCCAACTGAAAAACCAGGGCAGGTCTATTTCTTTATTTCCAAAAAAGAATTTATGAAACGGATTGAGAATCATGAATTCCTGGAATGGGCTCACGTTCATGGTCGAGACAGTTTTTATGGGACACTAAAAGCTCCCATTCTTAAGGCTTTACATTCCAACAAAAAAATCTTAAGAGAAGTAGATATACAAGGAGCTCAATCTATTCGTGAACTTATTCCTGCCAAGAATCTTTGTACTATTTTCATTACTGTTCCTGATTGGAGTATTTTGGAAAACAGAATATTAAGGCGTTGCCAAATGTCTCACGAAGAATTGACAAAAAGAAAATTAAGTTTTATAAAAGAAATGGAATTTGCGAGAGAATGTGATTTCATTGTTCACAGTAATGAAGGTAAAATCACAAAAGCAATTAATGAAGTTATTAAAATCATAAATAAATGAAACTTTTTGCTCGGCAAAACTATATAAATAATGTATAATCTCAATAAGAAAATATAAAAATATATATTTTCTTGACAAAGTCGGAAATAACAGTTAAGATAAATTCTAAACTTAAATCCAAATAAATGTCAGACAACAACTCAAAACTCGAATTAAAAAATAAATTGGAAGTAGACAAAGAGCAGAAAAATGATCACAAAGATGAATCAAATATCCCTACGGGAGCGGATATCAATCAATTTCGTGAGGATTTAGGCTCTTTAAGTGAAGGTTTGACTGGTAGTGAAACAGTCAGCGAAAGTGCGAACGAAAACCCTTCTGAAAATGCTGCTAGCCAGCATTCATCAAATTCCACTTCTACCACCGGAGATCAAAAAGCTATTCAAAAATTACAGGTAGGATTAAAAGAAAGCACTCCCAAAAAAGAAAAAATGATTAAAGAAATTAAGAAAGTTCTAAAAAAAGAAGAAAAAGCTCTAAACAAAGAAATTCATTCATATATGAAAACTAAAGCTTATGATGCCTTAAACAGCGCAGTTGCCAAATTGCGCCAAATATATCTAATGCTGGAAGAATTAGCTTATGCTACTTACGAAAGCATTAAAGGCATGTGGCTAAAAATCGTGCATAAAGTTAATTGATTAAAACACACCTTACTTTTTTTATATTTTCATCGTAAAATTAAGATAGATCTTTTAGTATTATTATGGATTTAACCAGTAAACAAAAAACGCTTATTAAGCAAATCAATCAGCTGAAAAAAGTAAAACAAGCCCTTATTCTTTGTCATAACTATCAAAGACCGGAAATTTATGAAGTGGCTGATTTCATGGGAGATTCCCTAGCTTTATCTATCAAAGCCAAAGAAACCCAAGCAAAAATAATTATTTTTTGCGGCGTGCACTTCATGGCCGAAAGCGCAAAAATATTAAATCCAGATAAAAAAGTATTACTGCCAAATATGGATAGCGGATGTGCTATGTCTGATATGATTGAAGGCTTCATGCTCAAAATTTGGAAAAAAGATTATCCTGGAGTTCCCGTTGTTTGTTATGTAAATACTACTGCTGAAGTAAAAGCGGAAAGTGATATTTGTTGCACCTCAAGCAATGCTGTCAAAATCTGTGCTTCCCTACCTTCAAAAAAAATCTTATTTGTCCCTGATAAAAATTTAGCAAGATATGTACAATCTAGGCTTCCTGACAAAGAAATTATTGCCTGGAATGGCTATTGCCCTATTCATGATAAAATTGATGAAAATTACATCAAAAAAGCGCGTAAACTGCATCCCAAAGCAGAAATAATCGTCCATCCTGAGTGTATCACCAGTGTTATTGATTTAGCTGATCATGTCTGTAGTACCAACGAAATGATTTATGAAGTCGCCAGAAACTCTCAAGCCACAGAATTTGTTATCGCCACTGAATGCGGTATGATCAATCGTTTAATCAAAGAATTTCCCAATAAAAAATTCTACACAGTCTGCAATATGTGTTATGACATGAAAAAAAATACCCTAGAAGGTATTATTGATTGCTTAGAAAAAGGTATCAATGAAATAAAAATTCCAGAACCTATCCGCAAAAAAGCCGAAAAAGCTTTAATGAGAATGCTTAAGATTAAATAATGTTTAACAGTTCCATTTTCATTTCAAATTATTACAAAAATTTTGTTCTAAAATATCTTTTTGAATCTATTGGAAATGACTTATATCCAAATGGAGACATTACAACTAAAGTGATTTTTGGAAATACAAAAAAACTTGCTACAGCTCAAATTATTGCCAAAGAAAATGGAATAGTCGCAGGCTTTGAAGAAATAAATTGGTTTTTTAGTTCCTTTATGGCATTCCTGCGGAGGCAGGAATCTAAAAATAATACAATAAATATATTATCGCGGTTTTATAAGAAAGACTCTGAAAAAATTTTTAAAAATGAAAAAATTTTAGAATTTACTGGTCCGCTTACTTTAATCCTACAAATTGAACGAACAATTTTAAATCTTCTTCAACGAATGTCTGGAATTGCGACAGAAACTTTTAATTTAATAAAAACTCTTCCACCAAACACACAAACCTTGATTGCCTCAACAAGGAAAACCCCGCTTGGACTAATTGATAAAAAAGCTGTAGTTGTTGGCGGAGGTTTCACTCATAGATTAAATTTAAGTGATGCAATTTTGATCAAAGATACACATCTCGACCCATTTGGTCGAGAGAATCTAAATATAATTATTGAAAAAGTTCTAAAAACTCTCAGCTCTCAGCTCTCAGCTCTCAGCCCTAAATTTATCGAAATAGAGGTTTTAAACAAAAATGAAGCAATTTTAGCCGCCCAAACTTTTCAAAAAATCCTCCATAGCACCGTACAAAAGCGGCAATGTCACGTTTTTCCACAACCCATCATAATGCTAGACAACTTTAGCCCAAAGCAAATTAAAGAGACAATAAACGAATTAAATAAAAAAAATATTCAAGAGAAAATATTAATTGAAGCCTCTGGCGGTATAAATAAAATAAACATTAAAAAATATTTAATCGAAGGGATAGACATTATTTCACTTGGCTATCTAACTCACTCACCAAAAGCATTGGATCTGAGCATGAAAATATTACAAAAAATTTAATTTAATTATACTTTAAGCTAATATTTGTTCTAATATTAATTTAATTTCTTCAGAATCAAGTTTATACATTTTACTCGATTCTTCACATCCTAATCTTCCTTCTTGATCTATAATAAAATTATAACAATCATCTTCATCGGCTCTTGTAAAATCTTTATCTCCTTGATCATCAACTGGAGGTATAGTGAAATCTACAGTTCCATCATCTAAAATCACTTTGTCAACCGCATATTTTAATCCCCCGATTGTTATTTGTTTAGGCCATATTTGCTCATTTAGAGGTAAAGCTTCCCCATCAGCAGTCCCATACAAACATGTTGGTAACTGCATAAGCTTTTCCAACATATCCTTTGGTAAGGCTTCACTTAATAAGCGAAGAGAGTCGATTCTTGATCGAACTACACCTTCAGTTACAGGACCTTCAGCTACAGAACCTTCAATTACAGAATTTTCGGCTACAGGACCTTCAGTTACAGGACTTTCAGTTGTCAAAGTATTCATAATTTTTTAAATAAAAATTAATTAAGGACAAATAAACAATAAACCTTATTTGCCTTTTTGTCAATATTTTGTGTAAAGCACGAAAATCAAGAATAAACCAATTCACCTGGATGATATTTATCCAAGTTAGATTCCCCAATTAACTTCACCACTTCATCAAGAATCTGATCGTAAAGTATAATCGCCTGTGTCCCCTTCTCCATATTCCTGATAATCGCCACTCCTTCTTTTACCTCAGTCAGCCCCATCAAAATTGTGTAAGGTACTTTGAACTGTTGAGCCAATCTAAGCTGTTCTTTCATACTGCCCTTCCCTAGTGCGCCTACAGATTTAACACCAATATCTCTTAAATCTTTAATTAATCTCAAACATTTAATTTTTGCTTCCGGACCTAACTGAGCCACAAAAACATGCAAATTATCTTTTGATGGTACTTTAATTTTCTCTTTCTTCATCATGGCAATTACTGCGTCAGCATTCATCTTGGCACCAAAAGCAAACAAATCACATTCATATCCCAAAATCTTTGTTAAAGGATCAGCCCGTCCACCTGTAGCAATGCTATCAGTAACTTTATCAGTACCGACAAAATCAAACACCAAATTACTGTAATATAATTCCGATAAAAATAATTTTTCATCAATGGTAAACGGCACATCAATTTCTTTCAAATATTCTTTGACGCTTTCCAAATACGCAACAGAGTCTTGAGAAAGAAATTGACTAAACTTCGGAGCAATTTCCGCCAAAATCTTACAATCTTCTTCTTGACAACTCAATAATTTCAAAGGTTTAACTAATAAATTTTTATTACAATTTTCACAAAGAGACCTTTCTTTACCAATATAAAAATCCTGCAAAGCTTGCGCATAATTCTTTTGATCGTCAATGCTCCCGACATTATTTAATTTCAACGTAACCAAGTGGCTCACACCCAAATCATCTAAAATTTGATAAAGTAATTGAATCACTTGCGCATCAATGGCCGCATCTGTCTCTCCAATCACCGACAATCCAAAACATTGCGATTGCAAATATTCATACTTGCCTTCTGTCATGCGACGAAAAACAGGTTCAATATAATAAAGTTCTACTGGTTGGGCCCAATCACGCATATTATGCTCAAAATAAGCTCTAATCATTGCAGGCAAACGATCAGCTACCAGCATTGCTTTACAATTTTCTTTGAGACTACAAGTAAAAAACTTTGCTAGTTCTTCATCGCTTAAAGCAAAGCTTTTCTGAAAAAGATTGGCATCTTCAAATAATGGTGTAGTAAAACGGCGATAACCTGAATGCCTGCACCTATGACGCACAACTTTTTTGAAATATGTGAAGTATTGATGATCTTTTGGCAAAATATCTTTTGCTCCCTCAATGATTTTAATATCCGACATGGCTAAATTTATGTTATTTCCCACTACAAAATATCACAAAAAAATAAATTCACAAAGTTTTTATTGGCAAAATATGCTAAAATTCTTTTAGTCTATTAATTAAATTCGTGCAAAAAACCGCCTTACAGATCGTCCAAATACTCCAAAATCACGGCTTCATTAGCTATTTTGCAGGCGGAAGCGTCAGAGATATGCTGATGGGTCTTTTGCCTCAAGATTTTGATATTGCTACAAATGCAAAACCTGAAGAAATTCAGAAACTTTTTGATAGAACTTTTGAAATTGGAAAAGATTTTGGCGTTATTCTTACTCATATAAATGGACACAATTTTGAAATAGCAACCTTCAGGAAAGATTTGGAATATTTAGATGGAAGACGCCCAAGTAAAGTACATTTTTGCAGTGCAAAAGAAGATGCCTTGCGCCGTGATTTTACAATCAATGGAATATTCTATGATCCAATTAAAGATGAAATTCATGACTATGTTAACGGCCAAAAAGATTTAAAAGAAAAATTAATACGCTTTATTGGTGATCCAGAAAAAAGGATCAAGGAAGATCATTTACGCATTATCAGGGCTGTTAGATTCAAAAATCTGCTGAAATTTCAATATGATCCCAAAACCTATCAAGCCTTAAAAAAATATTTTAAATTAAGTGCAAAAGTAACTGGAGAAAGACTAAATCAGGAATTAAATAAAATGATAAAAAGCAATTTTATGATTAATTGCTTGCAAGATATGGATGATTTGGGAATTTTGAAAGAAATTTTACCGGAAATAAAAGAAATGCACGGAATTGCCCAACCATCAGAATTTCATCATGAAGGCGATGTCTGGATTCATAGTTTCAAATCTTATCAAGCTTTAAAAAATAACGCTTCATTACATTTAAAATGGGCAACACTTCTCCATGACATTGCCAAACCAAAAACGTATGAATATAGAACTAAGAACTCAGGACTAAGAGCTAAGAAAGGAACTGTCATTCTGGCCTGTCCAGAATCTTCACAACGAATCCGCTTTGACCAGCATGCAGAAAAATCAAAAATTATTATTAAAAAAATTCTCAAAAGATTAAAATTTTCAAGAAAAGATATCGATCATATAACTTGGCTTACCTCTCATCATATGATTATGGAGAATTTAATTGAAATGCCAAAAGGCCGACAAAGGCACTGGTTTTTGCATGAATGGTTCCCTGAACTACTTGAACTTTTTCGTGTTGATATCGAAGGCACTGATCCAAGTGAATTTACTTTGTATAATAGAATTCAAACTTTATACAATGATTTTTTGGAACATTTAGAAAAAAATAAACCACAATTAAAAAATTATTTGAACGGAGAAGAAATTATGAAAATTTTAAAAATCCCTGCCGGCCCAGAAATTGGGAAAATTTTACAAGATCTCAAAGAAAAACAACTCGCCCATGAAATTAAATCGAAAGATGAAGCAGTGGAATGGATAAAATCTAAAACAGTAAAATTATAAAAATAATTTTCAAAAAATGCCAATCCTCCAAGTAAAAAACATATCCAAATCCTTCAACGGCATTCATGCCTTAAAAGATTTGAATTTTGATATCAATAAAGGTGAAATTGTTGGACTGATTGGTCCAAATGGATCAGGAAAATCTACTTTTTTCAATGTTTTGATGAATGTTTATTCAAAAGATAATGGTGAAATTTTTTTTAACAACATAAACATTTCAAACAAAGCTACTCATAAAATTGCAGAACTTGGAATTTCAAGAACTTTTCAGGATTCAAAAAACTGTCCGCAAATCAAGGTTAATGAAAATTTGGATTTAGCTTTTCGATATAAAAATAAAATTTCTCTTTTAAATGTTTTTTTTCAAAACAAAACTCTTAAAAAAGAAGAAAAAGAACATATGAAAAAAATAAAATTTTTACTTAAAAAAGTTGGCATAGAAAATAAATTCAATGCGCTTGCAAAAAATTTGAGTTATGGACAAAGCAAACTTCTGGAAATTTTGAAAATCATGGCAAGTGATGCAGAGTTAATTTTGCTCGACGAACCATTTTCAGGACTTTTTGAAGAGATGATTAAATTAATTTCCAAACTAATTATTGAACTTTCAAAAAAAGGCAAAACAATAATCCTAATCGAACATAACATGAAGCTGATTTCAGAAATTTGTGATAAAGTGATAGTACTCGATGCAGGGATGAAAATTGCTGAAGGGGAATTTGAAGAAGTTAAAAAAACGCCTGTTGTGATTGAGAGCTATCTTGGAAAGTAATTTTAAATTCTAAATTCTTAATTTTCAGCTCTCAGTTTTCAGTTCTCAATTCAAAATTCAAAATTTAGAATTCAAAATTTTTATGTACCCCCTTCTCCAAATCCAAAACCTCACCACTTTCTACGGTGAGAACAAAATTCTTGATAATCTTTCATTTGATTTAAATGAAGGAGAAATCATTATGCTTGTTGGAGCAAATGGTGCTGGCAAATCAACACTTCTTAAAACAATATTTGGAATAGTGCCGAAATCTCATGGACAAATAATTTTTGAAAATGCAAAAATAAAGACCAAACCCCATCAAATGCCAGAACTTGGAATTTGTTATGTACCTCAGGAATTCAGAGTTTTTCCTGAAATGAATGTTTTAGAAAATATAAAAATCGGTGCTTTTATTCTCAATGACAAAAAACTTGTTAATGACAGGCTTGAAGAACTTTTTAATTTTTTCCCGATGCTTAAGAAAAAAGCCAAACTCAATGCTTCAGCCTTGAGTGGTGGCGAAAGACAACTCGTAGCTTTAGCGAGAAGCCTAATGTTAAAACCAAAAATTTTGTTACTTGATGAACCATCAATAGGACTCGCCCCAAAACTCGTTGCTGAAATTTTCAACAAAATCAAAGAAATAAATCAAAAATTCAATACATCACTTATAATTGTAGAACATAATTTAAAAACCCTCCTCGAAATAGCAGATCGAGCTTTAATTTTATCACAAGGTAAAATCATAAAAGAAGGTCGTCCAAAAGAATTGCTTCATTCCAAAGTGTTGGAGGAGGTGTTTTTTGGGGAAAGGGCGTGAAACTCACCCTAAATCCCTCTCTTAAAAAAGAGGGACTTTGAAAAAACTGTCATCCTGGCTTGTCCAGAATCTTTAGCATATTCAATACAAGCTAATATGTCTTCTTTTGTAATATATGGATAAGTCTCAATTATAGCATCCAAACCTTGACCTTGAGATAATAATTTTAATATTAATTCAACTGTTAACCTTGTACCTTTTATAACAGGCTTCCCAGTCATAATTTCTGAATTTAATTCTATTCTATTCATAAATTAACGAATTAATTATTTTTTATATTACAATAATACAACTTATATCAAAATTTCTTAAATTTTATGATTTTTATATGTCAAATTTAAGGAAAAATAGGATCAAGCGGAAAATAGTTTGAAGAAATTTTAATTTATCGTCAGTCGTCATACCAGCGAAGGCTGGTATCCAGTAGAGGAGTAACGTCAATAGTGTTTTTTATATTTTATATGGAGGATTAGTTAAAACAAATAATACAAATCTTTCCAGTTAAGATTATCTTTCTCAATTAAATTTACTGGATTCCAGACTAAATATGGAATGACCTTACGACAAATAATATCCATCATTTCTGGTCTTTTCATGAATTTTTAAAATTATTTTTTCAAACTAATTTTCGCGTGATCCTTTTTCTCATCCTCTCCCCCTCTCTGCCTTTTGGAACTTCCCATTTCTGTTTCATCTCCTCTGTAGAATATCCAAATAAAGCTTTATCTCCTTTGCTTCTAATTATTCCAAAATTTTTATCACTTCCAGTTTGTTGAAATATAACACTTGATAATTCTTTTTCAACCACAGATAACTTTTTTCTAGCTGATAACCTTTCAAATTCCAAAATCCTTTTCTCAATAATTTCAAATTTTCTTGTCTGTACTGCAAAATAAGTTTGAGCAAATGCAATTTCTTCTTTCCTGGGATCACCATTTTGTTAGCGTCAACAAAATGGTCATTAACGCTGTGTCCAGCCACTTCACAAGCAATTTTTGCTTTATTAATAATTTGTAAAAAATTCCTCCATTCAAAATATCCAAGTAATTGTTGAAGATCTCTAGCAAACCAAAACTCTATATCTGCCTTATTTTTATGAGCATAAGATTCAAAATTATTTGTAAGCGACTGAATTATTTCTTTTTTCATAAATATCTATAAAAAAATATTACAATTTAAATATAGCTGAGCTTGCACTCACCACGCAATAAATTTTAAGGAACTGTATATTTTGCGCCTTTTTTAACTAATTCTGTTTTATTTTTAAGATATGTCGTTTAAAATGTCGCTTATTTGTCGCTAAAATTTCTAATAAATAATTTTTAAAACGTCAATTTTTGTATTTGCATGGTTAATGTATCGGGATCACTGGATAATATAAATATTGAACCATTAGAAGTAGTCATAGATCTTACTTCAGTTACGGTGTCATAAAGCTTTTCAATATGTGTTGAAACTTGATAACCATTCGCTGTATTTACTAAACACACTAAACGTTTTTCTTTATATAGAGTATCGTTTATTTGAGGTATTGAATAAGCTATCATTGCTGCTGTACAAACTTGATCTAAACTGTCTAATTTGATTTCCGCGCTACCAATATTAAATGGAGAATAGCCATCCTGAAATTCCGGTTGCCATTGTAAAAACCATTTTCCATCATCTATAGAGTTTATTTCTTTATTATCTTCATCCCATTCTAGAATATCTCCATCCAAAGATAAATAAACACTTTCTGCCCCAAACCACATCATCCTAGCAATAAATCCATGGTATTCCCTCCAGTTATCGCCTTTTAAACTATCTTCACCTAGATATGGAGCGCTACTCTGGGCAGTTTGAATATTGGATATCCAAAAATTAGAACTGCCAGGCGTCTGACAATTAACATCACAGCTAATAATGTCATCACCTAATAAACTTATAGGTCTTAAATTATTCACTGTAGTATTCTCATTAATTTGGATAGACTTTAAATATTTAATAGTATCATCTGTCAGATCATATATTTGTAAAGTTGGACTAGAAGAGCTGGCAGAATTTGTTATTAATAATGGATAAGAAACCAAAGGTATACTTGTGTATGGAGTATTGGCTGTAGCTAACATAGCCCCACTCATATCTTCAATTGTTGTAAACCCAGCAGAACCCGATCTACTTACGATCAATTTTATTGCCCCATTTGCAGAATATAAATTATAATTATATGATTGATTATAACTAAAAGTTCTTACTGTTTCCAATGTTGGTGTTGTAAATATTCTAAAATTATTATCTGGCAATGATCCTGCAGCATTATTTTTTTTATCTACCATTTTAGAACTCATTGTACCTAAATAATAAGGTGTAAATGGAGAACCGTAATAATCTTCTTTGATAGTTGAATGATCTTCAGAAGAATTTGTTGCACCATAATTGCTAATAAAATCTCCATCTAAGTATGAACAATGTGTATTATCTTGATCATCCCAACAAATTGCTTTGAAAGCTTCTGCATATCCGTTATTATTATAAACATGGGAAATTTCATGCGTTAATGACATTTTTCCACCTCCTCTTGATTCCATATAATTACAATCTAATTTAACTTCATTTGTACCTGAATTTGTACAACTTGTTTTGAGTCCGTCGCAAACTTCTGGTAACTGATCTGTTGGATATATTCCTATTTCAGGTATTCTCTCTCCATAACCTATATCATGATTAACGATATCACATAAATTTCGTCTAATTTCTGCCATTTTATAATCTTCCAAACCACATCCATGATCCACAATTGGTATTGCATTACAATCTATAGTAATAGTATCTGAACTATCATCATCATCATCTGTATCTGAACTACATCCAGTTATATGAGTTATAGGAGATACTAATAATACAGTAGAAATTAATTTTGATAAAAAACCAGAATAACGATTTTCCATTTTTACCGTTTTTATAATGATGAATAATACCACTTTAATACAAAATGTCAAACCAGATCGCTCTAAAAAAACCCAATCACAGTATTCACAGTCTAACCCTCAAAATCTCCCTTACCTTATCTGAGGTGATATCTGAACGTTCACCTAATTTCAACTGTCTCTTTTCAAATCTTGCGACAATTTCATCAATAACACCTAAAGAAACTTTATAATCACTTAATTTGGTTTTCACGTTGAAAAAATGAAAAAACTTTTCTGTTTTCTCAATTGCTAAATTTATTTTTTTAGATTCATCAACCTCATCAATATTCCAAACTTTTTCTGCATATTGTAAAAGTTTAATTTTTTTATTTTCTTTCATTACTGACAAAACTCCAGGCAAAACAATTGCCAGTGTTTGAGCGTGATCAATTCCTGTTAAACTAGTTAATTCATGTCCAATCATATGAGTCGACCAATCTTCAGGCACTCCGCATACAATCAAACCATTCAGAGCCATTGTTGCACACCACATAATATTCCCAGCACTTTCGTAATCTGATGAATTTGCAAAAAGTTTTGGTCCTTCTTCAATTAACGTATTCAAAATACTTTCAGCAAATCTATCCTGAAGCGGACTATTAACTGGGAAAGTTAAATACTGCTCAATTACATGAACAAAAGCATCAATAATTCCATTTGCAATTTGTTCTTTTGGGAGCGATGTGCAAACACTAGGATCAAGAATTGAAAATTGTGGATAAACAAGTTCATTTGAAAAAACTAATTTTTCATGACTTTCTTTCCTGGAAATCACAGCTCCATTATTCATTTCAGATCCTGATGCAGGTAAAGTCAAAACTGTAGCAAAAGATATAGCTTTTTTAATTTCTACCTTCTTACTCAAAATATCCCAGGCATTACCATCAAATAAACTAGCGGCAGAAATAAATTTTGTGCCATCAATTACAGATCCACCACCAACTGCGAGCAAAAAATCTATTTTTTCTTTTTTAACAATCGTAACTGCTTTCATTAATGTTTCATAACTAGGATTTGCCTCAACGCCTCCAAATTCCAATAAATTATAATCTTTCAAAGCCAATTTCACCTGATCATATATCCCATTTTCTTTAATACTCCCCTTCCCATATATCATTAAAATTTTATATTTTTTAGAAATAAAATTTTGTAATTCTGAAATTGCATTTTCCCCAAAAATTATCCTTGTCGGGTTATAAAAATTAAAATTTTGCATGATAATAGTTTAAGGATTTAAAATTCAAAATTTCCTACATCCTATATTCCCCCATCACCCCCTGCGGCCTGAAATAGATTAATAAAAACAAAAGAAAACCATAAATAATTTGTTGTGTTTCAGCCATAATTGAATCAGGTAATCCAACAAAACGTAAAATTTCAGGAATTATAAAAATTATTATTGCACCTAAAACTGATCCCCAAATATTTCCAAGACCACCAAAAATTGCCATAATTAATACAAATATTGATGATATTAATAAAAATAATGATGGTTCAAGATAAGTTATGTAAGTTGCAAAAATACTTCCAGCAAGCCCAGCAAAAGTAACGCCAAGAACAAAAACTAAATGTTTATAAATTGATGTTGGATGTGCAAGATTTTCAACAACTTCACAGTTATCTCTTATTCCTTTGATCACAGTACCGTATGGAGATTTGATAATTTTACGAAAAAACCAGATTGTAAAAAGTAATAAAAACAAACACAGTAGAAAAAACTTCCATTTCTCAAAAAAATTAACACCAAAAATTTCAATAGCTGGTATTCCCTTGATCCCCAAAGTCCCATTAGTTAATGATACCAAATTAAGCATTAAATTATAAACAATTAAGGCAAAAGCAACCGAAACTAACATTTGGCCATCATCTTTTAATCTCAAAATAAAAATTGACGCAATAAAACCGCATATTGCAGTAATTATTAAAGAAAAAAATAAAACTGATATAAAAGATAAATCAAAATTTTTCAATAAAATTGCAGTTGAATAAGCTCCAATTCCATAAAAAGCAGCATGGCAAAATGACATTATTCCAGTATAACCAGCAATATAATTCAAACTTATGGTCAGTATTGAGAAAATACAAACCATAATGAGAATGTGGAGGATGTAGTCCATAGAAGAGTACTCAGAACTCAGAGCTCAGTTTAAAGAGTATAAATTAATTTAGAAAGCATCATTAGAATTTCCTGCAATTTAAATATTAAATCATCAAATATTTCTTTAGAAAAATAAGCTAATTTATGTGAAATAATTAATTGTGTTTTTAATTCTCCAGCTGATCCTTTTGCTATTCCCAAAAATTGTTTAAACTCTCCTTTTGAATTTCTTTCTGCACCTTCGGCAATATTTGATGAAATAGACACAGATGACCTCCTAATTTGACTAACCAAACCATACAACTCTTCTTTAGGAAAATTTGCAGTGATTTTATAAATATAAACCGATAAATCTACAGCTTTTTGCCACACTATTAATTTTTCATAATTTGATTGCATATATTTTATAATAAAGTTTCTACTGAGTTCTAAATACTGAGCACTGAGTACTGAGTACTGAGTTCTATTCAAACACTCCCTTCGGTCTAAAAACCAAAAACAATGTCAACAACGCAAATGCAATTGTATCCTGCCATATTGAACCAAAAAAATAAATTCCAAAATTTTCAATTATTCCTAACATCATAGCTCCAGCAATCGCTCCTTTTACTTTTCCCATACCACCAATAACACATGCAACAATAATTTTCAAAATAATATGAAATCCATATATCGGCCTAATCCCAATTTCAAGTGAGATCAAACTTGCCCCAATAACAGATAAAAAAGTCGCAATAAAAAAAACATAATTCATAACAGACTCATAATTTATACCAACAGTCATAGCTAAATCATTATTTTGACCAACCGCCTTAATTGACATTCCGAATTTCATTTTATTCATCATAAATTCGAATAAAATGCCTACTATAATAGTTACGGCCAAAATAACTAATTGATTATAAGTTATAAATAAATTAAAAAATTCATAACCTTGTGACAAATTATCATGAATTGAAATTGATTTACCCCCATTTCCAAATATAAGCGACATAACATTTTGCAAAACTATCAAAAGTCCAAATGATGCCACAATCATTGATACTGAACTCGTTTTCTTTTTTTGAAGCGGACTATAAAACATTTTCCAAAACAAAATTCCAACAAATCCAAAAATAATACTTGATAAAATCATGCTTAGAAAAAAATTCAACCCAACTGAATATCGAAAAACATAAGTAATATATGCTCCAAAAAAAGCCAAACTTCCATAAGCAAGATGATAAAACCTAACAGAAGAAAATATCAAAGCAAATCCTACTGATATCAGCGCATATAAACCACCAACAATTATACCGTTAAGTAAAACTTGTATCATTAAATTATTTATTCCCCTCTCTTTGAAGAGAGGGGTTAGGGGTGAGTTTTCTACTTCATTATCTCAAACTTTCCATCCTTCAAAACCATCAAGTTTGGCAAAATTGTACCGTCACCATTTGAATCAAACTTAGTCTTACCAGCAAGTCCATCATATTCTGGCATTGTATATAACCATTCTTTAATCTCACTAGCATCATATCCAACATTTTCAATGGCATTTTTCATAATCACAATTGAATCATAAGCCAATACTGCATAAGCTTTTGCTGTTGATTCCTGCCCAAATTTGACTTTAAATTTATTTAAAAAATCCTGCACAGATACTTTTGATTCATCTGCTGAAGTCATTGCAATTATTTCTCCATTGCTAGCTTCTTTTGCTGTATCAAGATATTCCTTGCTAGTCATTATATCAGTGCCAATTTCAGGAACATTAATAGCTAATTCATATTTTTGTTTAGTAATTAAACCACCAGTAACACCACCATTTGCAAAATTTAAAAAAACCTCAGGCTCTGATTCTTTCATTTTCGTTAAGCTTGTTTTGAAATCAGTTGTATCTGGATTAAAAACCTCATCAAAAACCACTTCAAGCCCTTTAACTTTAGATTTATCTATTATTTTTTGTCTATATGCTTGTGCAAAATCAGTATTTTCAGATAGAATTGCTATCTTTTTATATTTTGTAGAAATATAATCAATTAAAACTGTACTAGCTAATTCATCACTTGGAGCGTTCCTAAATCCGAAATCTCCTCCAGCCAAAGTAATTTCTGGGCTTGTTGATACGCTTGAGAAAATCACAACTTTATTGGCATTGGCAATTGGCGCAACTGCCAAATATGATCCGCTACAACTATGAAGTAGAATTACCTGGACTTTATCACTTGAAATTAATTTATTTGCCGCAGTTACAGCTTTCGAAGGATCACACATATCATCTTCAGCAACTAATTCAACTTTTCGACCTGCAAATACTGGATTTTCATCCAAAAACAATAACACTGCATTTCTCATATCAACTCCCAAAGATGCCAAATTACCAGTTAAAGGTCCAATAAAACCAATATTCAAAATCTCTTGAGTATTGCTAGTTGCTTGCTCATCAGTATTTTGCGGTTGTGCTTGAAGGCAAGAAAATAACACAAAACTCATGACTATCATAAGGACAAGCATCCCTAAAAATTTCTTTTTCATAAAGCTTAAGATTAAATGAATAAAAATACTTTCAAAACACTTTTTATTTTAATACCAACCATAAACCTAAGGCAAATGTTTTTTACTATATTATTCCTTCCAATTCTCAGGCCTTAATTTTCTCACCTCGCTACCTGCTCTCCACATTTCAGAATTTTTAATTTCATCAAGTTCTTTATTTAATTCCTCTCTATAATTAGGTTTACTATTTTTGTCCAAAACTATTTTTGCTTCTGTGCCATTTTTTACACTTTCATATAAATCACTGAAAACTGGAGCAACTGCATCACGAAACTTATCTTTCCAATCCAAAGCACCACGTTGAGCTGTTGTTGAAATGTTTGCATACATCCAATCCATACCTTTTTCTCCTACCAACTTAATCAAACTTTGAGTCAACTCTTCAACTGTTTCATTGAAAGCTTCGCTTGGTGAATGTCCATGTTTTCTAAGTTCGTTATATTGCGCTTCCATAACACCAGTCAAAGCCCCGACCAAAATGCCGCGTTCGCCAGTTAAATCGCTATAAACTTCACTTTGAAAAGTTGTTGGGAACAGATAACCAGAACCAATTGCAATTCCAAGAGCTATACATTTTTCTTTCGCCTTGCCTGTTGCATCCTGAAACACGGCATAACTGCTATTAATTCCACTACCATTTAAAAAATTTCTGCGAACTGATAATCCTGATCCTTTTGGTGCGACTAAAACGACATCGACATCAGAAGGTGGAATTATACCAGTTAATTCTTTATAAGTAATTGAAAATCCATGAGAAAAATATAAAGTTTTTCCAGCTTTTAAATGTTTTTTTATGCTTGGCCACAATTCTTTTTGACCTGCATCAGATAAAAGATATTGCAAAACAGTCGCCTTCTCAGCCACTTCTTCCAATTCAAATAAAGTCTTACCTGGAATCCAGCCATCAGCAACAGCCTTATCCCAACTCTTAGAACCTTTTCTTTGCCCAACAATTACATTTATTCCATTATCTCGTAAATTCAAAGACTGACCAGGACCTTGGACCCCATAACCTAAAATTGCAACTACTTCGTCTTTTAAGACTTCTTTTGCTTTCGCAAGTGGGAACTCTTCCCGAGTTACAACATCTTCTGTAACTCCACCAAAATTGATTTTTGACATAGATAAGAAATTTTAAATTTTAAACATGTCATTCCTGCAAAAGCAGGAATCTTACTATTAAGATAAATCAATTACTAAAATTAGTCAAAATATATCATCAAATTTATTCCAGATAGTTGACTTTATACTGATAAAAGCTTAAACTTATTCTGTCGGAGATGATCGTCAACAACTCACTTATCCCCTGGCCCCTTTTCTCTCTTGGAAGAGAGACAAGGGGAAATAATATGCTTACAAAATTCCTCAAATCTATCGGACTATCTGAAAAAGAAGCACAAATATATTTAAGCATGCTTGAAATTGGCTCTAATGGAGTGAGTGTCATTGCAAAAAAATCAAATTTAACAAGAACTACTGCATATTCAGTATTAGAGACGCTTCAAAAGAAAGGATTTGTAACTTTTTATGAAAAAAATAAGATCAAATATTATTCAGCAGAACAGCCTGAAATTATCAAATATATTTTAAATCAAAAAGAAAATGAATGCAGAAAACAGGAAAAAGAATTTCAAAACTTACTGCCTGAATTTGAAAGTTTAATTAACAAAAATCAAATTTTACCAAAAGTTAAATTTTTTGAAGGGCTTGATGGCATTATAGAAATTTACGAAGACACGTTAAAAAATAACAAAAGCAAATTAGCTTATTCCTCAATTCCAAATGTACAAAACGAAAAATTAAAAAAATACATTCAGGAAGATTATTTAAGCAAAAGAAAAAAATTAAAAATAAATGTTCGAGCAATTTTTCAAGATACCCCCGAATCTAGGGAATTTATAAAAAACGACAAATTTCTACTCAGAGAATCGCGTTTAGTTCCAGTTTCACAATTTCAATTCAGAAGCGAAATCAATATTTATAAAAACAAAATAGCCATGATGTCTCTTGATGCCAATTCAATGCACGGAGTAATCATCGAAAGCGAACCAATTGCCGAAACCCAAAAAGCAATATTTGAAGTGGCATGGATGAATGTTAACAGCAATTTACTTTATTAAGTTATTTCAATTGTGATTCCAAGACTAATTCTCTTCTAAGCCATACTGCATATTCTGAGATATGATCAATATTATTTAAAGCAATTTGAAGCATTTTCGCGTCTTCCATTGCTATTGCAGTTAATAAATTTGCAACATTATGATTTGCAAATGAAACCAATCTTAACACGTCAAAATCTTCTATATTTTTTACAATTTCAAAATCCAACAACAATCCATGTATTTTTTCTATATTTTGAGGAGATAAATATTCACACATCTTTTCCCAAAATTTCTGCTCTTGTTGGGATGTCATATTCTCATCTAAAGAATAATCTGTTAATTCTGAAACTAAGTCCTGTACGATATGTCCTAATCCTGTAAAACCAAAAATACGGCTATATTCTTCTGTCATATGCCAAAGTAAATGTATTGATTCGGTGTCAATTTCTGGAAAATCAATCCCTGTAGGTATATCACCTGTCGATAATTTACCTTTTTCAATTGTTTGTGATATTTCTCGTGCATATGTAGTTCGCCAATCAAATATAGATAAAAGATTCCCAATTTCAACTCTAATTGCTTTTATCAAACTTTCGTTACCTGTTTCATTTTTTAAAAAATCTACTAATTTAGAATGTCGATCATTTATTATAGCTCTTAAATTCAAAAGTCTCTCTCCCAAAATAACAAGCTTATCTCGATATCCTTTAAAATATTCATCAAAATTACGTCCATTTGTATATTTTTTACCCTTTCTAGTTTCAAAAAAACTTGGTAGATTTTGCTTATAATCATTTATTAATTGATAAATAACAAATAGATCATCCATCTCCCAGCTACAACCAGATGTTTCAATTTCTACCATACAATAACTAAAAAGAATTTATCATTGCATAATTAAATATTTTTTCAGGAAAGCAAAAAAAATTTGCTCACCGCTTTGCGGATTAAAGTTTAAAATAAAAATAAAAGAAAAAGAAAAGCTTCAAATACTTAAGCTTTAGAGACCTCTAGCGCGCAACGGAGACCCCAATCCCGACTAAGAATGCTAGCACTGTCCTTGCCCACCCGCCCACGGTCGCAACAAAGCGCAAAACCAGCTTCACGAGTTTTTTCATCTGTGTCAAGGTAGTCCCAAGTCTCTTGATTTGGAGATTCCTCTAATAATGTCACCCAATGATCATGTAATTCACGCGACATAAGTTTTGCTCCTAAACTTCTGGCAATATCTACAGCATTGCCATCACATTTTTCTTCTGGATAATTGTCAGATAACCATTTTTGAGCTGTTGCATCATAAACTACATTTCTATTACCTATTGGTGATTCCTTTGATGCATCACCGAATAGAAAACTCTTAGCTTTATCCTGTAAAACTGCAGTTTTACCACCACGTGAGATTAACCTCCCCAATACATCTATTTTTTCAGGATCTTTTTTTAGTGATGCTTCAACTTCACCCCAATTAATTCCTAAACGTTCTAGATATGGAGCAGAATTATCTTTTACTGCATAAAGTATTCCTTGCCTTTCAGGAGATAAATCTGTACTTACTGCACTTACGGCTTCTCTATAAGATTTTTTACCTCCTAGCGCGCCACGACCGCCCCCATCCTGAAAATGATGGTCAGCAAATTCCCTGCTCACCCCTTCACTGTTGCCACAAAGCGCACGGCCAACTTCATGGTATATTGTGTTATCACGGTCAGATCCCTGTGTAAGAAGCCAGCTCCAAGTTTTTTCATCTAATTTGAACCCAACACTTCTTAGATATTCAAATAATACTGGAGGCATTAGTTTACTACCAATCTTTCCTAGAATTGTAACGGCATCACCATTAAATTCTTCCTTTGGGCGCTTAGCCTTGAACCATTTTGCGACTTCTGGATCATAGACGGTATTGCGATTTGGATTGCCTTCTCCCCCAGTAGGAGAATCATTAGATGCTTCAGCAACCCAAAAATGACCTAAATAATCATGGAGAGAAACTAAGGAAGTTCCCTTTACTTTATCTCCAATTTTATGTTCCACTTGATATATATATCCATCAATAAGTTGACCAACACTTTTTATATATGCTGCAACTTGATCTCCATTCACTGCCACCGGTTCCCCCTCACGGTTATTATATTCGTTAGCTGTATTTACAACGTTTGGATTATTAGCTAAAAACCTTTCAAATTCAGCTTCATTAATTTGGATTTCTGGATGTTGCTTAGTATTTCTCATTATTGTCTCAAATAATTCTCTAGCTTCAGGATATAATTCTGTTTTTGGTGGGTTTTTAAGTAATTTACCCATTTCTTGTCTTGCAGGATTAATAAACTCACCCTCTCTTGTTAAGATAAGATCTGGTGGTACTGTGACGCCTTCTCGTTTCTGTATTTCTCTAGCTAGAGAAATAACATTCGACATGTCTTGTTGAATTGATCGGCTTTTTCTTCTATCGGGACCTTCATAATCTACTGTTTTTATAATAGTTGGAGTTGTTTCAGACATAAGTTAAATGTTAGGTTACAAGAGTTAAACTTCCCACAGATTGACAATTTTGTCAATACAAAACTTTTTCGAATTATATCAAGCTATTTTTGCAAGCATACATTGTATTAATCAAACGAATTATCTAAACTCGCTAAAATGAAATTACTCAATTATTAATAATATGAAATTTTAAATGAATTTGCAGTTAAGCGAGGTTAGTACCCATCCGAGACAACTATAAAAAAATCGAGACTAAATATCTTAGCTTCGAACCAGACAAAGATGGCTCTAGCAAAAACTACGAAGCTCATTTAGAGAACATTCATACACACTGGCGGAGAAGGGGGGATTCGAACCCCCGATACGACTTTTCAATCGTATAACGGTTTAGCAAACCGCCGCTTTCAACCACTCAGCCACCTCTCCAGAGGGAGTTTAAAGTAAAAAAATCATGAAAACTTTAAACATCGAATTTTACAAGCTTTATAAACTTACCTAGTTGAGGCAATTTTGACAAGGCTGAAAAAGATTGACAAACGGTAAATAAGTTTTCTTTGCTTGTTTTAAATACAAATTTATGATATGATTAAATAATATTTTTAAAAATTTTATCCTTTTATTTAAAATAAATATGGAAAACAAAAATATTTGTTGTACAAATCATCTGCACAATTTAGTGCTAATATGGCTAGGCGTACTAACAGGCGCTTTGATTGCCACTATTGTTTTTGGCTACAAAATGTTTGAAATAGCTCAAAATATTAAAGCAGCCATGTTAATGGCCGGTTTCTAATAAATTTCAAATTACACTTATCTAAAAAAGCCTTTTTAAATAAAAGGCTTTTTTAGGTTTAACATTTTTTTAACAAAAACTATTGACTAAAATATTATTTGTAATATATTTCAACTAGACAAATTCAAAGTTTATATTTTTACTTATGAAATATTTTATCTGGTCAATTGCGTTAAGTTTATTAATTTTTGTTAATACAACCTTAGCAAAATCAGCAATGTTAATGTCAGGACTTTGATATTCCTTCTTAACAGGTTTACATACGAAATCTATGTTGCTTTTTTATTAGATTGCAATTGTTTTAATTGTTCCTGACACTCTGACCGAGTGGCTTCAGGCCAAATATTTTGGCATATATCAAAAACTCGTTGCAACATAACGAAATATTTTTGACTGACTTGATCATCAGGGGAAATTTTTAATTTATCGTTCAATTTTCTAAAAAACTCTAAAAATAATCCATTTACCAAATTACCTTGATAGAAAGATTCTAGTACTTTCATTATTTCTGCATCATCAGCAATTTGTTCATGAGCAATTAATATATATTGATAAGCTAAATCAAAATCAGCTTCTCCTCCATCAGGAGCTTTCAACGCTAACTCAATCATATTAAATATAATATAAGACAATTGCCTTGGAAAATGGTGTTTATCTGTCATAACCAAAGCGAAAGCCTCTCGAGCATATCGTAATCCTTCCTGCTTAGCTCTTTGAGTAAACCCATCTTGACATATAGGATTACCAGGAGCTTGTTCTGGCTCATAACAGGAAGCTAAAAAATAAATCAAAGATTGCACTACAGAAGTAATTGCTTCTGAAGCTGTACTATCTGTAGATAATTTTCTAGCTAATTCTAAATTTTGCACATTAGCATCATAAACTATCTGGCCTCTATTTCTACTTGGCAAATTGTGTAACATTTCTTTATAAAAATTCATTCGAAAAATATATTCTTGTGCTTGATAGGCCGCACGCATTGCCAATGAACTAATTGGCTCAAGGCTATCCGATCGACAATCTATTGCTTCAAAAATAGCATCAATACATGTTTCTGCTCTCAGCCGGAACAATTGACAAACATGTTGATGTTGATCGGGATCATCACCTTCATCAATTCTTGCCGCATCAACTAAAACGTATGCCCATATTTTTACTAATTCCATTCTCCCTTCAATGATTTTAGGATCATCTTGATTACCTAATATAAATAAAGTTAATTGCGCTTTTAAAGCTTCCACTGAAATATTAAAATCAAGTAAAGGTAAATTGTCGGCTTGCTTAAAAATATTGGCAATTAAATTTTTTGCTTTGATGCTCAGGTTTTTTAGATATGTTCCTGCTTGTCTGGCTTCATCAAGAGCATGTATTGTGATTCTTAGCTCACTAAATTGCGTCGAACAATCAAGGGCTTGCAATAAAATCGGACATTCTCGCTCTTCTTCAGTGACTGCCCCCTGAGAATTATCACTTTCTATTAATAAACGAAACTGTAATTCTTCTAAATTATCTCGTGTTGGTTCTATCATTTGACCCAAATCACCTCTCAAATGGGCATTGGTAAGCCTTAACGCTTGTCCATACATATATAAAATATGCATGTATGGTCGAACTAAACCAGCATTTTGACTAACAGAAGCAGGCGTTAAAGTCTGGTGAACTGATAGGAAATTTTTGCCAAAATCAGCCGCTGCTACAAACCTATCTTGATTCATCAATAATTCCATATAACTTCCCGCCATTTCCGCGAATATTGGTTCTTGTAAGGCATCTATAACTAACTCAGGGCTTACTAAATTAGGCGTTAATAACTGAAAAAATTCTAAAGCTGAACCCATATTTTCACGCTCTTGGTAGACACAAGCCAGTCTGCCAGCTAGCTTTAAATATTCGTTAGTAGTAATACCAGCACCAGCAGATAAACTAATATCCGCCCCTCCATTTAATCTACGAATTTCTGTAATATTTTTTACAATATTTGCTACTACATCAGCCTGCTCCTTAACACTTTGCATGCCCACTGGCCAAAAAAGTTTTGTTGCTCTTAGAATACCATTTAAATAATTGACCCTCCTGTCAAAACTATCCCCCCTTAAACCAAAAACCTGAGATAATTGTTGGTCTCCAAATAAAAATACAGCATCTTCTTGTTTTTCTGAATCTTCAGCATCATCTGAATTTCGATCAAACGCCATATTTTGAACCACACCATTGCCATGTTCGTCTCGTATTTTCAAAATGCCTAAACTCAGAAAAACATTTAATCTACCCGCTAAGTATTCCACCTTATATTTTTTTAAGGCAGGCACGGCCTCAGCTATGCATCGTAAATCCGTTAAGGTAATTTGTCCTAACATACCTATATATTCCAAAATCGATACGTCATCAGTAGTAAGGTCATATTGTTGAATAAATTGCTGGATATTAACCTCATCAATATTTATAGCTTGCGTATCAAGATCCACTTTACCATCACTAACAGTCAAACCTTTTTTTAATCTAGCTACTGTATCATAATTAGCCAATGGAGGACGTTCTTTATCAAAAATACCTGTTATTCGCGGGACCAAAGCTTCTTGAATAGCGTTACCACTTGCCTCTTCGTGATTTTCGGCAAGTAAATTGATAATTTGATCTGTTGTTAGAAATGATCTGCGCATAACCAGCTCCTTATCGCTTGCTATCTCTTCGTTTTGAGATAAAACAAACAAAATATTATGACCCAAACATCTACCCATAATATTATTCATTGACTCTCTTGAAGCTGAATCAAGCCTATCCAGGCCATCAATAAAAATAACTAAAGGCGGGTTGTTTTGCGCTTGTTTTGTTAATACATTAACGATCTCATTCGTTGCCTGACTAACAAATTGAGCTAAATTTTCATAAGTTTCTGCTTCTGTTAAGGATTTGCTTGTTACTGCTCTATAAAATTTTTTAAAACCTGTATATGGTTTTTTACTTTCCCAGTCATGAATTCTTAGTCTTAACTGATTATTGACACTTTCCTCTCCCTCAGCAAAGGAAGATTCAAGTTTAGCTATAGCCATACTGGCTCCCATGCCTTTATCCGCCACAATATATAATTTATTTCTATCCAAAGTCCCGCTTTCCCTACAAGCCAAAGCCATCTCTTTCCAAGCTTGAAATTGTAATTCCTCCGCCTCAGAATACTTTAAATCGGGCGGACAAACAGGCGGAGCATCTGGAGAACTAAGTACCGCCAATTTAACTTCACCCATATCTTTAACCCCAAGTTGTGTTAGCATTTGAATGATTCTTTCTGGATGCCTTTCCAGAGCCTGACTGGCAAAAGCCAAAACTTTACCTGGCGCTATTTGCACTGCAGTATCTGCTACACGCGTACCTGTTGATAATAATGTGCTATTCATCATCAAAGCTTGGGCACCAATTTCGCTTGTAAATATAAGACATTGTCCTCTTACTATACTTGCCCCGCCACTAGATCCGAAACAACCTTCTGCTACTCGCTGAATGATTTCAGCTACTTGATAAACTTCATTTTCTGAACCAAGCAGATAAGCTCGTCCATCGTACAAAGATACAATGTCCACCCGCCCAAAAAATTCAGCACTGACTGACGCTATCTGCCTCAAAAACTGTTGCATTTGATTATTGATCTGCAAAGATGCAAGCTTTGAAAAAACTGATATTCCCATAGTGGTCAGGACATTCGCTCTTCTTTGCCCCAGTTCTAAAGACTGTAATCCATGGAAACTGCCGTACGGATAATGACTAACACCACGCCTTACAAAAGCTTCTAAAATTAGTTTTAATTTATCGCTATTATCCCAGGGAAGCTCGCTTAATTCATTAACTTGATCTTTTTCCGAAACTGCAATTTCTGCCATTGCTTCTAAACCTTCCGGAATATAAAATTGACCTTTACCAACTTTTTTTTGTTGTTCAACTAAACATGTATATGCTGGACCAAATATAAATCTATGCCCCCTGCCTGCGCCCTGGCTATAAGCACAAGTTAGCGGAAATTTAGGGGTTAATGGTTCACTAACAGCCACGCTTGAAGTTACTTCATTTTCCTGTGGGATTTGATAAATCCTGTTTGTTCCATTTAAAGCTTCAATTTTTCTATTACGTGCTTTAAGAGCTTCTTTTATTTCCTGATGGTATGGATTCTGCAAATCTAATTTTAAACGAACACTGGTCATTGCACTTGCCGCTACTTTCACTTGATTTGGATCAGCATCTTTCACATGAAACAACAATAAATCACCAGCTGGCGCCATAATAAGTTTAAATCCATAACTATCAGCAATTTTCATTATTTCTCCCAAAGCCAAATCAATAAATATCTGTTTAGCTTGTTCAGTACTAAGCAAGGTCATGGTCACTGTAAACCAATTTAAATCTGGCGAAATTAATAATCCTTCATTTAAATTAACAAACTGTACTTCAGGTATTTCCACCTGACCGCTTTCATTAAAATGAAATCCTTGGCCTTCAATATTTCTTTTTTTCTCAATATCATTATCAATTAGCCATCGTGGCGCATGAGTTACACAATAAGCACAAATTAAGATGCTAATTTCTTTAGCTTTATCTAAACCTTCAGCGCTAACAATCTGAGAAATTGCTTGTTTTTGTTTTGAAGTCAAAAATTCTGCTCTACCATATTTATCAGCAATTTGATCGATGATTGCTAACAATGAATTAAGATCATGACAGTTTTCAAAATTTTCATTTAATTTAGGTAATATCAGCCTATCCATTAAGCCTTGAACTCTAGCATCAAGACTAACCCATGTTGGATGTAAAGCCTCTTCAATGTCTGCCCTGGTTAACACCAAAGGCTGATCAGTCACCATAGCATCAGTTGCTTTAATATCTTCTGTCTCCCCAAATCCTTCTAAACTACTTTCAACTAATCCGTCTCCATCAGGACCATCACTGGGATAATATCTTAATACAAATTTCCCGTTTTTTCTTCCCTCCGATTCTGCTAACCCCATATCCATAAATTTTAATATTTATTTACTTATTAAAATAATTTCAATTTATTATAGCACACAATATTAACATATTTAAGCAAACAAATTAAACGTTAAAATATTTTTTTTGCAAGATTATCTTAAAAAAAAGTTTATTTTTCATGGTCAAAGATTGTAGTAAGAACAGAAAAAGCGTATAATATTCAGATTATTTTGAATTTTAAATTTTGAATTAACGAAAATTAATTTAAATTCTAAAACTTAAAATTCCTTGTAACATGAAAAACAAAAACTTTTTGTATATTGCCTTTCTTTGCTTCATTTATTCAGTAATCTTAAACCTCGGACTTTATGGTCTACATACTCAGGCCATGTGTCCGATTGATCCGGAAACAGGTTATTGCCAACCAGCGGATACAGGCGATGGTACTGTTCAGCTCAGCCTTGATAGCGATAAAGATGGGATAAAAGATCTACAGGATAATTGTCCGGATGTGGCCAATAAAGATCAATTAAACACCGATAAAGATACCAATGGTGGTGATGCTTGCGATGATGATGATGATAATGATGGCGTATTGGATGTTAATGATTGCGCTCCCACTGATACCACTAAATGGAAATCAGCTAATTATTATCTTGACAGTGATGGTGATGCCTATGGCTCTGGTTCAGCAGTAGCAATTTGTGGTGATAATAATTATAAACCTGCCGGATATTCCAGCAATAACACTGATAATTGTTCTGCCGTGAGTAATCCTGATCAAAAAAATACTGATAATGATTTAAAAGGTGATGCTTGTGACTTAGATGATGATAGTGACCGAGTAGCTGATACTCAAGATTGCGCTCCTACTGATGCCAGCAAATGGAAATCAGCAAACTATTATCTCGATAGTGATAATGATAGTTATGGCTCAGACTCAGGTCAGTCAGTTTGTGTGGGAAATTCTATGCCGCAAGGCTATAGCTCCAATAATACCGATAATTGTCCGGACATATCCAATGCCGATCAACAAGATAGTAATAACAATGGCGTAGGTGATGCTTGTGACACAACTTCAAGTGCAGATTTCTCAATCATGGAAGATCCTAATACTGACTTCACTATTCCTAGCTCTACAACTTATTATTTAGATCCAACCGAATCTTCTGTATTTCAAAACACTGTCAAAACGGAATATGCTGGCCGTCTTTCTGGCTATGATAATTCTTGGTCTGCTAATGGTTGGCTTCAAGGCCCTAATGTTGGTTGGGTGAGCTTGTATTGTGACGCCAATTCCCAAAATAATATGAATATTAATTGTGGTAACTATCCTTACGAAGTGAAAACCACCGGTGATATGTATTTATATGGAAATGCTTGGAGCGATACTTGCGGATGGCTCTATTTTGAACGAGTCGATTCCAAAAGTCTTGGTGTAAAAATTAATTTGGGAAACAAAGTTTTGCAAGGCAAAATTTCCAGTGATAATTGCGGATATATATCATTTGACAATATTAAATTAGTAGACAATTTAGAAATGATTCAGGAAGAATCTCAAGCAGAAATCATTGCCGTGGAAGATAATGTTGAGGCTCCAACTATAGAAACAAAAATTGAAGATTCTGATCAAGATGGGATAAGTGATCTAGAAGAGGGAAGAGTTTATGATAAAAACTATGTGGCTATTTCCTATGATGTTTGTCCGGACGGTTATATTTGTACTGATGGAGCTTGCCAGCCCCAAGTACAGTCAGAAAAAGAACAAAATATAGATTTATATATTAATAAATTTGGTATTGATGATAAAAATAAAAATAGTTTTTATATAGACATTTGTTCAGGTGACTCACAAACATCAGATGCGGATTATAAAATTTCTATAAACAATAAAGAAAGCACTACTAGTTATTATGAAGGCATTCCAGCTAGTACTTGCCAAAGAATGTATAGCGAAAATTTTGACTTCTATGGCATTGATTCTGCCGTTAAACAATGTTACCAAGCCAAAGCGACAGTAGATAGCGAAGAAAATGTCGACGAAAGCAATGAAAGTAACAATTCTATTTCCAAACAATTCTGCTTTGGTCCTGATTTATATATTTCTGATGCTGGTATAGACACTGTCATGCCTGATAATTTTTATGTTGATGTTTGTGCGGCTAATACGGATATCAGCAATGTTGATTTCAGTGTCAAAGCCGATAAAACAAAATTAACCTTCAATTATAGCAATACCATTCCGCAAAACGAATGTGTCAGATTATATACTTCATCTGTATCCAATTTTAATTTAAGTTCCGACTCGTCTGGCTACAAACTTAAAGCTGAAGTTGACCCCAAAAATACGATTAAAGAATCAAATGAAGATAACAATAAATTTGAAAAAGACAAACAAGATAAAAGTACGGTTAGCTATTTTTTAAATGTGATTGGTCAATACTTGAAAGCTGATATCACTTCGCCTGTCTGCACCGATAGCGATGGCGGTCTCAATAAAAATGAATTTGGTTACACTATAGATAGCGATGGCGGTCAACATAACGATTCATGCTCAGGCACTGCTGGTGTTATTGAAAATTATTGCGATGGTTCACAAAGTTTATTTAAGACTATTAGCTGTAATGCTGATGAAATTTGTCAAAACGGTTTGTGTGTAGCCAAAGAAGAAAACTCCCCATCTATCATCTGTACTGAAACTGATAATGGCTATGATTTATATCAAAAAGGCACTAATACCGGTATTCTTTACATCACAGGTGAACAAGTCAGCCTCACTGATACATGTACTAGTCAAAGTGAAATTATGGAAGTTTATTGTTTTGAACCTCAGCCAATTTATGATTATTATCCTTATGTAAGCAAAGATACTGACAGTGATGGCACTCCCGATTATGAAGATAATGATAGTGATAATGATACAATTTTAGATGTGACTGAAACTTCAGTGGATACAGATGCTGATGGCACGCCTGATTACATTGACACTGACAGCGATGGTGATGGCATGGGAGATTCCTTGGAAATGTATTCTGATCCAGATGGTGATAACGTACCAAATTTCCGCGATCAGGACAGCAATGATAATAACCTTCCAGACGCAAAAGAAAACACTGATAGCAATAACAATGGCATCATTGATGCTTATGAATATAATGTTTACATTGTTGCCAAAATTTACCCTGACCCTAATAACTACAATGTTTACGCTGGCGACGAGAATGGCTACACTATTGAATTAAGCAATGTGCCTTCATCATTGGGCGAAATTAGCAATCTGGAAATTACTGCTGTAAATACTTTGAGAGCTGATCAAACCACTGATAACCCTGAATCACAAACTCCTTATCAGCCAATTATCAAAAAAGATGATAATATTAGTAACAAATGGCATATTACCTCAGCCGTGCCTACCGGCATAAGCGGCAATGATCATTGCGGTTCTAAAGACTATAATTATCTTTATGCTGTTTCTGGTTTAAAAGCAGAAGTTGACGGCGTTAAATATCCAATCAACTTAAGCAACGGTTTTAATTATGACAGCAATGCTGACACTAAAAAAGATAGTTTGCTGTTAAATTTTGATAATCCTATTAAAATTAACTCTATCAATGTTAATGGCTTGCCATATTTCAACACAATAAACGGCATTGATCAAAATATTAATATCGATGTGACTCTAAACAATCAAGCCCTGTCTTCGGCGAATATTATTTACGCTTTATCAGCCGAAACCATTGATGACGGCACTCCCATTACTTTTCAGTTCAAAGGAGAATCAAGCACAAAAACTGTTAACTATGATACCAGTACGATCAGTAAATTAATAGCTGTAGCTGACACTGATTCGACAACTGAAATTGTTAATGAATTATTAACTGCTAAATCAAATTATACTGTTGATCAAAATGGTTCTTCAGTGCTAGTTGAGACTTGCCAAATGTCTCTGCCGAAATCCACAGATAGTTCAGCAAATATTTTCACTAATTATAATATAAATATCTCTGGAATTATCTCTGGCAGCTCTAATAATATAGCCATCAGCATTGGCAATGAAGGTCAAAATGCCATTCGGAATTTAAATGCTAACATTGCGAAATTTACTCGTAATTCCTCCACTGGCTCAATTGATATTGGGAATGAAAATATCAGAATCACGGAAGGAGATTTAAAACTAACCGATTCTAATGATAACGGCGATGATATCATCCAAACTTATATTGTAAAAGGAGCCAATGTTTATCTTACGGGCGATATTACTAACGCCAAACTAGTAATCATTGCAGAAAAAAACCAATATGGCAAGAATGGCAATATCTACATTGGCAATAATGTCCAGTATCTAATGTCTGTCAGTTTAGTGGCGGAAGGCGGAGTGTATCGATATGATCAGGAAAATTCAGATTTACCAGACAGTGTCCCCGATCGACGCAGTTTTATTGTTAAAGATCAATTCCTGATTGCTGGTAACATCATTAGTGAAAATAATATCTTAACCTCATCAACTCCCTATGCGAATTTAAGCCCAGCCGATCAAAACAAAGATCTAAGAGGCTTAAGTGATTTCGGCTGTATTGCGAGAGTAGCTGATGACGTTGGTAATCCGGAAGGCGCTAATTCCAGCAAATGCAAAAACATTTCTGACGATTCTCCTTTGCAGTATTCTGGCTTACCAATTGATGCTCAATATAATCTTAATCCGTACACAAAAAGTCAGGATCAATATAGCTATCCTGTATTCATCCTTTATTCAGTAATCGATAGTGTGCTATTTAAATAAATATTGGCTGGCCACTTATTCCTTTATCCATCCTTTGGCAATTTCCGGGAATTTTTCCATGGCTTTAGCAAAAATATTTTGAATTTCCATTAATTTTTCTTTTGTTTCAGCTTCAAATCTCAAGGTTAAATTAGGACTTGTGTTTGAACATCTGACTATACCCCAAGCAGTATCACTAAAATTTACTCTGATGCCATCCAAAGTTAGGCAATCTTTATAATTTTTTAAGAAATATTCTTTTAATTTTTCCACGATTTGGAATTTATATTCATCGCTACAGGCAACTTTTATTTCAGGAGTGGTAAATGTATGGGGAATGTCACTTAGAAGTTGCGATAATGTTTGATTTTGTGTTGATAAAATATAGGCAATTTTTGTAGCCGCAAATATAGCATCGTCAAAACCATAATAATTTTCCCCAAAAAATAAATGCCCGCTTACCTCTCCTCCGAGCATACATCCTTCTTTATTCATTTTTTCTTCTATATGTGAATGGCCTGTTTTTGAAACTACAGGAATCCCTCCAAGTTTATTAATTTCATTTCGTAAACTAGTAGAACATTTAACATCAAAAACAATTTTCGATTTTGGATGTCTTTTTAATAAATCCCGTACCAATAAAATTAAAATTTTATCAGACGCATGAAATTCTCCTTTTTCATCAATAACTCCAATTCTATCACCATCGCCATCGAAACCAAAACCAAAATCAGCTTTCTCTCTTTTCACTGTCACCATTAATTCCTGCAAATTTTCTTCATATTCAGGATTAGCTTCGTGATTTGGGAAATTACCATCTGGGTCTGTAAAAAGTTCAATAACTTCAGCTCCAAGATTTTTCAGAATTTTGGCTATAAAAGGTCCAGTGACCCCATTCCCACTATCAACAGCAATTTTTAATTTTCTTTTCAGAGTAAATTTTTTCTTTAAATCTTCTAAATAACTTTCAAAAAGATTTTGAGCTTTTAAAATTTGTCTCAACTGATCACCGACCACTGACCACTGACTACCTTCTATTTTTTTATAAATTTCCTGCAACTGCTCCCCGCAAATAGAATGTGCGTTTTTACCAATAACTTTCACGCCATTGTATTCTTTTGGATTATGACTGGCTGTGATTACAACCCCACCATCAAGTTTATATTTGCAAACCGCATAATAAATCATTGGAGAACTAACCACTCCAAAATCAATTACATGACATCCAATTTCGAGCAGACCTTTAACAAAAGCTTTTTGTAAAATTTCTCCGGTAAGGCGCACATCTCTTCCAATTGCAATTTTTTTACCTTCATTCTCTATTAAATAACTGCCAATTCCTTTGCCCATTAAATACATAGTATCTTCAGTCAAATCCGCAATTGGATATTCTGTTGTTGGAATTGCTATTCCACGAATATCATAAGCTCGAAAAATGTGAGGATTGATTTGAGACATATTAGAAAAAAAGAAAAAGTGTAATGAAAAATCTATAAAAATTCTAACAAAAAATTTTAAAAAATAAAAAAAATTTTTGATTAATTCATATAATTATTATTTAAGCCAAAATTTTTCTGTGACGAAATAGTTTGAAAAAAGCATGAAAACTCACCCCGTCCCTACTATAAGGAAGTAAAAGAAATAATGTATATTAAGTAAGGACTTTCGAGTAGTGGTGATCAACCATCCCTTTCACTTTTAAGTGACGAAGAGAGACTTTCACCACTACATATTGAAACTCTTGGTCAATTAACTTGTTTCCCTGCTAATGGGACTATAAATAAGTAGGATACCAATTGAGTTTCAGAAAGTTTTTCTATTTTTTTATTTTTTAAACATATGATAGAAAAAACTTATGTTGGAATAGATGTTTCAAAAGCCAAATTGGATATTGCTATTAGAAGGGAAGGGTTGAGGAAAATAGCTACATTTATAAATTCTCAGGAAGGTATAGAAGAATGTAGAAAATGGCTTAGTGATAACAATGCTAAAGAAGCTATCATTGTAGTTGAATCAACTGGATCATTGCATTGGCTTGTTTGTTTATTATTAACAGATTATGGATATGATGTCCGTTTAATTAATCCACTCATAACAAAAAAATATCAAAAATCATCTATTCGTGATGCAAAAAATGATAAAATAGATGCTATAAGATTAGCTGAAATAGGAAGAATAGAAGAAAATTTACCTCAATTTTTTGATTCTCGTGAAACATTAAAAATAAAAAGATATGAATCTCTTTTAGCTAAACTGGTACATGCAAAACAACAAATAAAAAGAGCGTATGAAGATGCTATAGAGGCTAGTACAATTATTGATGTTTCATTAAATTTAGATTGTATTCTGGAATGTATAGAATTATTAGATACAGCCATTGATGTTTTAAAAAAAATGATTACAGATACAGCAGATGATTTAGCTAAAGAAATATCACAAATTAAAGGTGTTTCCATATTTCAGGCAACAGTATTAAGTACTGCAATTAAAGGAAGATCTTTTGAGAATAGAGATCAAATGATTGCGTTTTTTGGATTAGATATAAGAGTTAGGCAAAGTGGTACATGGGAAGGGAAAGGATGTTTATCTAAAAGAGGAAATCCATTTTATAGAAAAATATTATTTCAGATTGGATGGAGTTTATGGAGACACAATGAAGAATACAAAGCTTATTATGATTCAATTCATGGAAGAGGAAAGCATTATTATACTTGCATATTGGCCACTGCTCGAAAGTTCTTACGTTATTTCTTTAGAGTTTATAAATTTTCCCTTGTTAATTCCTTATAACTTGTCTCTCTTCAAAGAGAGGGGGATTTCTTACGAATAAATACATATGGATAATAGACCAGATCTGAAAGCTACAGTTAGAGAACTTAGAAAGAATCAAACTAAAGCAGAATATATATTTTGGACTTATGTTAGAAATAGAAAAATAAAAAATAGAAAATTCATAAGACAATTTGCAATCATATTTGAATTTGAAAATAAAAAAAGATTTTTCATAGCTGATTTCTATTGTCATCAATTAAAACTGATTATAGAAATTGATGGTACAATTCATGATAATCAAAAAGAATATGATAGCTTAATAACATATATCCTTAATAATTTAGGTTATAAAATTATAAGATTTAGGAATGAAGATATTTTAAATGATATAAACAAAGTTATTAAAGAATTAGAATCTTATTTATAAACAAGTCCCTCTCTTTCAAGAGAGAGGGATTTAGGGTGAGTTTTTAAAGGATATCTATATTTTTCCAAACCAAAAATCAGATGATCCGGTTGGTCTGCCATTTATTTTACAGAAGAAAGGTTAAGTTTGATACAAAACTTTGCTCCGCCTAAATCTGCATTTTCCACCCAAATTTGGCCTTTGTGCAGTTCCACAATTTTTTTGGAAATATACAGTCCTAAACCAATACCCATGGCCATTGACGCTTTTTTGGTCTGAAATTTTTCAAACACCCTTTGTTTTTCGCTATCAGCAATTCCCGGGCCATTATCAGCTATAGAGATAATGATATCCGCTGCATCTTTACGCAAATCAATATAAATTTTCCCACGATTATCAACGAATTTATAAGCATTAGAAAGAATATTATTAAGTACCTGTCTCATTCTTAGTTCATCCATGTATATTCTATGATCAGTTTGTTTTAAATGATTAAAAAGTTTAAATATAATTTGTTTTTCCGCCATAATGTTCCTGAAATCCAAAAATATGTCGTTAACAAATTTAACAACGTCAACAGTTATCGGTCTAATTTCAACTTTATTTAAATCATATAATTGGACATCAAATAATTTTTGTGTCAGATATTTCAAATTTTCCAGAGAACTCTTAATAGTTTGAATACTGTCGCCTTGCTTAAATTGGGCAGAAGACTCATCAAGCAGTTCTTCCAATTGAAACAGGGCAATCGATAAAGGCGTTCTAAATTCATGGGCGGTCACGGCAATAAAATCAGATTGCATTTTAAACAATTTTTTAATTTCTTTATTTTGCTCTCGTAAATTTTTAGTTTTTTCCGCAATTTCAATATGTAATTCATAATTGTACAAAATTACCGATAAAGATAAAGCTATATACCTGGCCGTGGTATTCAATAATGACAATTCCTCTTTGGAATAAGGATCGTCAAACGGTTTTCTTCCCAAGACAAAAAAACCGATTAATTTTCTATCTGCTTGATATAAAGGGAAACAGACCTGCCCAAGTTGTTTTAATTCACTTAAAAATATAATTTTCTTTTCATCATTATTTTGTTGTAAATTAATTTCTTCAGTAACCAAAAAATCATGATGAGTCTCAAAATACCGTATTAAATGCCTGAATTTATAATAAATTTTATCTTTGTTATCTTTTCTAATAACTACGATTCTAGCTGCACTGATTCTCAAATTTTGACAAAAAGTTTTAAGCATTTGCTTCTCAAATTCTTCCAAATGGGTATAAAAAGGAACTTTATTTTTAAAATCATCAATAATTTTTTTAAAATCAACAAAATTATGATAATTAAGAGTTTTATGAAAAAATTTATAAAAAGAATTTGAATCCAATAATTGATTTAAGGCAGTCTGACATAAAGCAAAAAATATCAATCCAATAAAACCTGCCAAAGCTGGTCTTAAATTCACAATGATCCAGCCATATACCACAATGCCAAAAAACACTAAAGAGGCAAGAATAAAGCTTATAATTCTCTTTACGCCTTTCGATAAATTCAATCTAAGATCCAAAAAGCGATATTTAACAACAGCATAAGCAAGAAAAATTACATGCGCAGAAGAAAAAATTGTAGCGTATGGTGCGATATCTATATTATAAGCCAACAAATAATTGGTCGAACCTGCAACAAAAGCGATAGTATCGCCAATAAAAATTAATTTAAGCTGATACCGCCTGATTCCAGTTGATTTTTTGTAATATGTGTACAATAAATACATGGCATAAGCGATATAAGCCACCCAAACAAATAGCCATATATGATAGACAACACCTACATCAGGATAATACGTTAATGGGCCTTTTGGCACCACCCGTGGGATAAACCATCTCGTATAAACAAATGGAAGGGTTGCTAAATTAAAAATATAACCAAGCCAAATTAGTCTTTTTTTTTCCTGAGCAATTCCAATTATCGTACAAACGAAATGAAACTGGGCCACTCCGATAAACAATGCTCCTATGTGCAGCAATCTTTCCGACAGCAATGTCAGTTCTGAATTATTTGGTGTAAATGGGAAAAAATATCCTAATGACCAAAGAGCCACAAATAAACAAAAAATCGCAAAAGTCCGATTAATAGGATTTTGTTTGTTTTTGGAATAGACGAAAATTCCCGTAATCACCGAGGTAATCAAATTAAATATCGCGCTGAAAGCTAAGAAAGGGTAGATCATAATTATATAATTGGGACTTGATTGCCAAATATTCGATGTACAACATTTATGGTTACAGCGCCAACTAACTCTCCTGGTAATCCTTTCGATAATCCAGCTGATAAAGCCTGATGAATTCGAGCACCATTTTTCGGATCAATATCCAAAATGTTTCCTAGGCATTTTCTAAGATAATCCTGATAACCGGTAATTGATTCCTCACCTTCTTTGTTATGCCATCTTTCATATATTAAAATAAAATTTGGATCAACATAATGTAAAGGCTCTTGTCTAACTTTAGCTTTTGGATCCTGAAACGCTTCATCATTAAATCTGACAACATGTTGATTAGATCGTAACGATTCTAAAGTATTGCCTTCCTTTGCTAACAAAGTTTTCATAAATTCCTGCACTGATTCCATAATCGCTTCAAAAATAAAATCCAATTGTGTTTGCGTCAATTTTGCCGGAATGCTTAGCCTAACCCCTCCTTTATCCAAAGGAGTGGCATGTGCCACAAATGCCGATCCAATTACCCCTCTTTTTTTTAAAATTTCAGTAAATTCAAAAGCCGCTTCACTGAATCCAACCGGTATGAAAACAATGGCGGAACCTTCTTTTGACTCAATATCAAAATCCCTACTCTTTAATCTATTCCGCAAATATTCAGCATTAGCTATACATTGACTGCCTCTTTCTCCTCGTTCATCCTGCATAATCTCAAATACCTTTCTATCATGAGCAATAGCACTGCCATGCAAAGTAGAAGTGAATGTAAATGGCTCAATTAATTTAAAAATTCTAGCCACATGATCCGATCCTTCTCCGTTAATAGTTAAAAAACTAGCCCCTCCACCGGTACCTTTTGAACCGCTAGCAGTTTTAAAATGAACTAGATGATTTAATCCCCATTCACTCATCAAATCTGGATTATGAACACCTATGGCGTGAGATTCATCGATAATGACAATAAAACTTTTTTGATTAGCTAATTCCAATAATTCTTTTACTGCCTGTTTATCACCATCTCCTAAGATATCACCTTCTGCACTATAAACGCTTTCTAAGATCAATACTCCATTTTCATGCTTAGATATTAATTCCTTTAATTTGTCTATATTATTATGATCAGCGAGAGATGGGGTAATAATTTTATTATCTGGTAGCTTACTATCTCTTATTGGTTTTTGTAGTGAGGTATGATCTCTTGGATCCATAATGATACAGGGAGCCTCTTCTAAATTCCTAAATAAAGATAAAATACCTTGCAATACCGCCGCATTGGCAATTGTACCATTATTAAATAACATAACCTCTTCAACCTCTAATGTACTCAAATAAATATCCAAAGGATCTTCATAAGCTTGCCCTTGCGCATTTCGAAAATCCCCTGATCTATCACCGCTTGTCCCTTTTTTTAATAATGACTTTACCATTGCCACCACTACTTCTGGGTCTCTATGAAAATCAAGTACACTATTGGAACTTAAATCAATTCTACCTTCGCTCAGAGAAGTGATTTCATCTAATAATTTTGCTAATCTGGCATAAAATGCTAAATATTTATTTGGGTACAAAAATGTTAAAAAATTTCCAAATAATTTTCTCAGGTGTTCCAATCTTTCTGTGTGATCATCACCTCTCAATTTTGCATTGAAATCACCTCCAGCCTCCCAAGTTCTTCTTTTGACTGCCCCTTTTATTTTTTCCATAAACCAGCTCGGGAAACTCAAAATTCTCTCTTGCTCCCCTTCCATTTTTTCTAATTTTTCATCATTATTCATAGATACTATAAATACATTTATAAAATATCTAATTTACTATAACTTAAAAATTAAGTTTACCCAACTTTTTACACAATAAATTCTTAATCAGGCAAGAGTTTTTGATGTTTATTTACCATACATACTGGGAGTGATGCACATTTTATCCCCTAGCCTGCTATGCACCTCGTAAGTACTTTGCACCACTTCAAAAGCTTCATCACTATTATCAGCATGGATAACAAAACTTAAATCTTCTTTATTAAGATAATTTTTGGACAATGGCTCTTTTTTAATCCAATCAGTTAAACCTCTCCACATAGGTCCCATCAATACGATTGGCATTCTGGAAATATGTTTGACCTGAATTAATTGCCAAGTATAAAACAGTTCCAATAAAGTGCCAATACCTCCATCAGCCACCACTACTATATTTGACAGTAGCATGAATTCATCCAGCCTGGTAGAGAATCGATCATGAGTTTCCTGAAGATCAAGCCCTTTATTATCATATTGTTCCATCGGCAATCTAATATTAAGTCCTATTGATCTCGCTGGATTATCTTTTTCCGGTGTGCCTGCCCGATGTCCGAGATTAGCAGCTTCCATGACACCAGGTCCGCCACCGGTAATAACGTCATGACCAGCTTCTCCTAAGCGTTTGGCTAAATTAAAAACATTTTGATAAATTTGGTCGTCAGGTTTAACTCTTGCGGAACCAAAAATCACAATTCTAAATCGCTTAGAATTAATCTCATCAAAAATTTCTGAAGACATTTTATGCAATGGCGTGGAAATATGATTTTTTGATAAAAATAATCCTATGGCCTTTTTATTCTTCATGTCTGGGGATTTAATTAAATAAATGATTTTCTATTTATTCTAGCATAAAATCCTAAAAGAATCTATATTTAAAAAGAAAAAAAACTGTTAGTTTATTTTCCCAAATGATTATTCAAAATAAACAAATAGATTTTTTAAAAACAATTACCTGGTTTGACGTGTTTAATTATCCATTGCAACAAAATGAAATCAAAACAAATTTTGATTTAAATAATAATGTTAATAACATACAATTAGAAAAAGGACTTTATTGCTTGAAAGACAGGGGAAATCTTATTGATTTAAGGGGAAAAAAAGAAATCATTGCCAAAAAATTATGGGAAAAAATTAACTTCTGGAAATGGATTTTTCAAATTACGCCTTTCATCAAAATGGTGGCTGTTTGTAACACGCTAGCTTTCAATAATCCTGATGAAAATAGCGATATTGATTTATTTATTGTCACTCAAAACAATAGGCTTTTTATTAGCCGAACCATCTTAACCTTTTTAACTTCGATTTTTGGACTAAGGAGGCATGGTCAAAAAACTGAAAAGCGTTTTTGTTTAAGTTTTTGGATCACTGAGAACGCTTTAAATCTAGAAAACATTCAAATAAAAAATAACGACCCCTATCTGGCATTTTGGTGTAAAACTTTGAAACCAATTATTAATAAAGACAATATTTATCAAAAATTTCTAGAAATCAATCAACGTTGGATAGGGGAAAATGATCCTTGCCCTTGCTATAATTACCCCAATAAGTATTTTCGCCCTAAAAAAGAATTTTCGATTCAAGACAAAAAACTTATATCAAAATGCTCTGTTCTCTATTCTCTGTTTTCTATGCTTAATTCTATCCTATGCCACTGGCAACTCGCCCGTTGTCAAATAAAGATGAGAAACCTTAACCAAAATGCCTCAGTGATTGTGTCCAAAAATATGCTTAAATTCCATAATGTTGATATGAGAGAATTTTACAAGAATAAATGGCTTGATATAATTAATTTGTATAAAGAATCAAAAACATGATATAAACCTGTTGAATCTCATTCAACAGCATGAATCACATCATCACCAATTTTCTGCAAAATTACGGTTTTAACGACACTGATATTAAAATCTATTTAGATATTTATAAATATGGACGATCATATGCCAGTTCCATTGGACACCGGACAAATATAGATAGAACAACTGTATATTCAGCCTTAAAAAGGTTAATCAAAAAAGGCTTTATTATTCAAACAAAATCAAAAGATGTCACTTCTTATTTAGCTTTACCAACTGAAATTTTTCTAGAAAAAATCGATGCTGAAATTCAATCTGCGCAACAAAAGAAAAAAATTGCCCAAATATTTATAGATGAAATTTCCAAATTAAAAACCGGGCATTATGCCAAACCAAAAATCAATATTTACGAAGGTGAGGAATCGGTAATCAATCTTTACGAACAAACTTTAGTCCCCAATAGCCAACAAAAAGCTTTTTTAACTATTCAAAAAATCCCAATAAGTTTGAAAAACTTTTTAATCAATAAATTTATTAAGACTAAAATCAGTAAAAATGTAAAAAGTGAAGTTTTGATATGTGATAGCGAAAGAAGCAGAAAATATAAATCATTAGATAAAATCTCAAATAGAGAAACTAAAATTATTACCAATCATCCGTTCGAACTACATTCAGAAATAATACTTTTTGATAAAACAAAAATAGCAATCATTGATTTTAATGATGAAATTTTTGGAATATTTATTGAAAGTAAAACACTTTATCAAACCATTGAAACTATTTTCGATTGTATTTGGCAGATAGATAAATAATCCACCACCAACGATCGAGCAATGCCATGTTCCTACTACACTTAACAATTTTTACTGACAGCCTAACGCCCTAGCTACTTCCCTTCCCCCGATATTCAATTTTGATTGCCGTGCCACCAAATCCATATTTTTCCCTTAAACGGTTTTCCAGGTATCTTTTGTAAGAAAAGTGAAAAGATTTTGCGTCATTCACAAAAAAGATAAAATGTGGCGGCTCAATTGATACCTGAGTTGCATACAAAATTTTTGGTCTTTTCGCTTTTGTACCGGTAGGGTGGTGTCTAGCTATACTATCTTGTACAAAATCATTAAGTCCAGCGGTTGGAATCCTAATTTTCCGATTTTGTTTAATTTCAATTGCTAAATCTAAAATCTTATGAATATTTTTTTTGTTTTTAGCGGAAACAAAAACTACTGGAGCCCAAGGAACAAAAGATAATTTTTGTTGCAAAAAATGTAAAGACGTGGTCATGTCTTTTTCTTTTGATTCCATTAAATCAGATTTATTAATCACAATAATCAGTCCTGAACTAGCGTCAAGAATAGATTCGCAAACATGACAATCTTGACTGGAAACTCCTTCCTGGAAATCCAAAATTAATAAAGCAACATCAGATTTCTCAATAGACTGAAGTGATCTCAGGACACTATATTGCTCTAATTTTAATTGTCTTTTGCCCGGACTTCGGATCCCAGGGGTATCAATTAATACAAATTTATGATCTTGGTAACTAAATTCAAGATCAATAGCATCTCTAGTCGTACCTGACAGGTCAGAAACAATTACTTTTTCATCGCCAAAAAAAGCGTTAATTAGCGATGATTTTCCTACATTTGGCCTGCCGGCAAAAGCAATCTTAATATCATTGCTTTCTACTTTTTCTACGCAGGCATTTTTCTTAAAACCAATTTTTTTTATTTTTTTTATCAGCTCTTTTTCTAAATCGTCAATTCCAATACCATTCAAAGCCGAAATTTCAATTGGCGAATTAAATCCTAATCCATAAACTTCAGCCAACTCATAACCATGTATTACATGTTCACATTTGTTTGCCACCAAAATAACCTCTTTACCTGATTTTCTTAGCAAATTAGCGGCCGCATGATCAGTAGCTGTCAACAGAGCTCGCCCGTCTACCAAAAAAAGAATCAAATCAGCATCATTAATCGCAATCCTAGACTGCAATTGTACATCTTCTTCAATGTTTTCTTTGTTTTCAAATTCAATGCCTCCAGTATCAACCAGTAAAGCTTCATAATCGCCAAACTGTAATTGATGAAAGATACGATCTCTAGTAGTTCCCTCAAATTCTGAAGTTACCGCTTTGCTATAGCCAATCAATTTGTTAAATAAAGTGGATTTGCCTGTGTTAGGTCTGCCTATTATGGCAATAATCGGTCTATTTGTTTTTGCTTCTGACATAACAAAGATTTAATACTTCACGAATATATAGGAAAAAGCGAAAAGACAAAAGCAAAAAGTATTTTCCAAACTTGTGGCTTGGTTTTTTTAAAAAAGCATGTTATATAATTTAGTTTGTAAAGTTATAAAATTTTTTTAAAAATTATTTAAATAACTTTATGAACTTTTAATTCATCCGGGTCAGTAGCTCAGCTGGTAGAGCAGTTGGCTCTTAACCAATTGGTCCAGGGTTCGAGTCCCTGCTGGCCCACCAGAAATTTGCTGTCACAAATTAGAATTAACTACTTTCTCCCTTCTGGCTACCTCCATTACTTCCCCTTCATACTTAATACTTTATCCCCCGCCTCCATGCCTCTCAAAGATCAAATTCAGCAAGATTTAAAAACGGCAATGTTCTCCAAAAACACTATTGCCTTGGATGCCATTAGAGCTTTGAAAACCGTCATTATGAGATATGAGACATCAGGCCCAGATAGAATTGCTACTGATGATATTATTATTGATTTAGCTAAAAAAGAGGTTAAACAAAGGAAAGATTCTATTGAACAGTTTGAAAAAGGCAATCGCCCTGAATTAGCGGAAAAAGAAGAAGCAGAAATTAAAATTCTTGAAAAATATATTCCAGCCCAAATGGGAGAAGATGAATTAAAACAAATTATCAGCCAGACCCTTCAAGAAATTGGCGTAAAAAGCCTTCAGGAATTAGGCAAAGCCATGAGTGCCATAATGCCAAAAGTGAAAGGCAAAACTGATGGCGCTTTGGTAAATAAGATCGTGAAAGAATTATTAAGCAACAGTTAGCAATTAACAACCATTATCTATTTCATTCTGTTGATTCTGGTGCCGAAGGAGGGAATCGAACCCTCATGGAGTTGCCTCCACACGATTTTGAGTCGTGCGCGTCTACCAATTCCGCCACTTCGGCTCTTGCCTTAATTTGGCTTGAATAACCTTACCGATTAAAAAAAAAATTATCAAGTTTTTTACGTTCCAGTCATCTCTCAATCCATAATTAATAAATTTTTCATAAAAGCGGAAAGAGTTGAATATCCCCTTTCCAAAGCTTTTTTTTGAATGATTTTTTTCTCTTCACTACTGACTCTGAATCTAATAACCTCCTTTTTTTTTGATTCTTTTTTATTTACCAGAATTAAAGCAGGTAAACTGAAAATTACATTAGGCAAATCTTCATTTAGAAACTCCTGAGCTAAATTTGCTGCTTTGCATTCAATATAAGTACTTTCATTATGATTTTTTTCAATTACATACTTATATTTTTTATTATTTGCAGTAAGGAAACAAGTTAAAGTTGATTTTTGCATGTAAAAAAATAATTGCTACTCTTATGCTACATTATATAGAAATGTAGCTACAAAATCTAGCATTTTCCCTTCAAAAGCTATGAAATCTCAATTTTATATCACAAAAGTAAAGTAATAATACAATGATTTGCAGAGATTACATGATAAAATTTAAACAGAAAATTTTGAATTAAATTAAAAATATCGCTTAATTCAAAATTTACAACCTAAAATTTAACACTTATTTATGGACGAACAATTTAATAACCGATTCAACAAATTTACCAAGGAAGCCAAAGCAGCTTTGATCCATGCCCAAGAGAAAGCCAAAGAAATAAATAGCAGTTATGTTGGAACAGAACATATTTTGATGGGCATTCTCAACCAAAATAACTCTTTGGGAGCGGCAATCATCAAAGAGTTTGGAGTCTCCAGGGAAAATGTTGAACTGGTGCTAAAAACCGTTGGTAGAATTAGTGGCGCCATGGCTACACCTCAACAACAAGGCGGTGGCTTAAGTGGTTTTGCTAAGAAAGTCATTGAAGAAGCAGTAAAATGTGCTCATGATTATGGTCATTCTTTCGTCGGCACAGAACATTTATTATTTGCGATAGTAAATCAACAAAATACAGCGGCTACAGTTATATTAGAGAACATGAAAATTAGGATTCAAGATGTAAAAAACAGAATAATTGAAATATTCAATGAAATGCGCAATGCTCAACAAAATCAAATATCAAATATGCCTAATCCCATGATGAATCCTTTAGAATTTTTCTTAAATGGATTACATGGAGTGCTGATAGGAAAAATGCCTGATCAGTATTATAAAGATGCTGAAAATCCACCGGTTGATCCTAACGGTCAGCCAGTTAAGAAAAAATCAAAAACTCCAGCCCTTGATTATTTTACTACCGATTTGGTCAAACAATGCCGTGATGGTAAGATTGGCCCTATTATCGGCAGAGAAAAGGATATTGAACGAGTTATCACAATTTTACAGCGTAAAACCAAAAATAATCCGGTGCTGATTGGCGAGCCTGGCGTAGGCAAAACCGCTGTTATTGAAGGGCTAGCGCAAAAAATCATGAAAGAAGAGATCCCGGAGAAAATGTTCAACAAAAGAGTGCTTTCTTTAACGATGGCCGCCGTTGTAGCTGGCACTAAATATCGAGGGGAATTCGAAGAAAGAATCAAACAAATTATTGATGAAGCCGCTTCCCAAAGTGATGTAATTTTGTTTGTTGATGAGATCCATACTTTAATTGGGGCTGGTAGTGCAGAAGGTTCTCTTGATGCCGCTAATATTCTTAAACCGGCTTTATCAAGAGGAAAAATTCAATTAATTGGTGCCACTACTATTAATGAACACAGAAAATACATTGAAAAAGATGCAGCTTTAGAAAGAAGATTCCAACAGGTGGTGGTAGAAGAAAGTACTGAAGACGAAACCTTACAAATCATGTTTGGTATCAGAGAGGGATTCGAAAATCACCATAATTTACGAATTGACGATGCCGCCATTAAAGCCGCAGTCAAATTATCCAAAAGGTATGTAAATGACAGATTCCTACCTGACAAAGCTATTGATGTTTTAGACGAAGCAGCGGCTTTCAAAAGCATTTTTATCAAACCTTCCAACGAAAAAGTAAAAATTTTACAACAAAAACTTACCAAGACTATTCAAGAAAAAGAATCAGCAGTGTCATCGCAAGATTACGAAAAAGCTGCATTATTACGAACGGAAGAGCTCAAGATTATCGACGAAATCAACGAAAGTAAAAAAATCCAAATTCCACGAAATGAAAGACAAAATATCACGGAAGAAGATATAGCCAAGGTTATTTCAAAAATTACCGGTATCCCCATGACTAAATTAATTGAGTCAGAAATTAAAAAATTGCAGACTTTAGAGGATACAATCAAAAAACATATTATTGGTCAAGATGAAGCAATTACAGCTATTGCTCAGGCTATTCGTCGTAGTAGGACCGGAATATCTAATCCTAATCGTCCGATTGCTTCATTTATATTTTTAGGGCCTACTGGCGTTGGCAAAACCGAAGTTGTCAAAACCTTAGCACGGGAAATATATAATGATGAAGATGCTTTAATTAAAATTGACATGAGTGAATTTATGGAAAGGCACAATGCTTCAAGGTTAACTGGCACTACTGCGGGTTATGTTGGTTATGAAGAAGGAGGGCAATTAACAGAATCAGTCAGACGCAAACCATATTCAATTATTCTTTTCGATGAAGCAGAAAAAGCACATAAAGATGTGTTAAACATGCTTTTACAAATTTTAGAAGATGGTTATCTGACTGACGGCAAAGGTAGAAAAGTAGATTTTCGTAACACTATCATTATTTTAACATCCAACATTGGAGCTCGTTCTTTAACGGAAAAGGCCGCTTCTATCGGTTTCAAAATCCCTAAAGATGAATTAATTAGAGCAGAAGAGGCTTTTGAAGAAAAGAAAAAACAAGTATTAGAAGATCTGAAAAACGAACTCAGGCCTGAATTTATCAATCGTGTCGATAAAATTATTGTATTTAAGCCTCTGACACATGACATGATTAAAGACATAGTCAAACTTAATCTTAACAAACTGCAAGATCGTTTAAAAGAAAGGAATCTCAGTTTGGACATTAGTAATGATGCCTTGGATTATTTAGCAGAACTCAGTTATGATCCTGATTTTGGCGCCAGACCAGTACGAAGAAAATTAGAAGAATTAGTGGAAAATCAGTTAACAGATGGTTTGCTAGAAAGAAAATTCTTAGATAATGACAAAATTAATATTAGCAAAAACAATAACGCCATTGTTCTTATCAAGAAGAAAGTTCGCACGACTAAAAGTGAGAAAAAATGATTCCCCCTCACTGACAACTAGTAGATAAGGTCTCAATTTCCGTTTTCAGAGTATTAATTTCTGTCCGGATTTCCTGGGGATCAAAATTTGCAAGCTTAATCTGCATCTCTTCTTTACTTAACTTCTGCTGATCTTCTAACTGATTTTCGTATTCGTCTAATTTAGATTTCAAGATGCCTAGTTGGATTTGGGCTTGAGTAATATCAGCACCGCATGTTGTCTGTAAAACCAACAAAGCGCTATCTGCTTTATTAATAAATATATCTACATTTTTCAAAGCAATTACCTGAGCATCAAAAACAACTTTTTGCATTTCTACTACTAAAGCATTAGCAATATCTTTTAAATCATCAATATTTTTAGCTTGTTTCAATTTAGTATCTTCATCTTGCAAAAATTTATCCAAATCATCCAGCTCCCCACGAAGTTGATCAACAATATCTTGAGGCATTTTAATTTGTAAATCTAACGCTTGATTCACATTAACAATAATTTCATTACCTTTATTAATAGCTTTTCCCAGTATTGTATAAAATATTTGATAAACTTTGGCACTAATTTGATTTTCCACTTCATCTGGTAGGTTTTGTTGAATTTGCTGAAGTTTTTCTTGTGCCTGAGAATTGCTTATTTTGCTTTTCAAATCAGCATTAGCTTGAACAGAGAAAACTGATATAAGGATTAAAGTTAAAAAAAATATTTTTAAAAATTTATTCATATAGAAAATGATTGAAATTATTAATTAAATTATTGAGCGTTTTCAGCCTGCGCTTCCGCCTCAGAAATGTTTTGAGTGGTGTTGTTCAAAGTATTAATTTGCGATACTATATCAAATATAGTATTCACATTTTCAAAAGATTGGTTAAATTCCTCCACTTCTGGTGGTAAAGCTAGCTCCTTTTTACATGAAACCATAATAATCAAAACCGTCAGTAATAAAAATAACAAGAAAAAACTCTTACGCATATTTGAAAGTATTTAGGATAATTGTATTGTAAAACTAAAAAAAATATAGGCAAGAGGTTTTCTGGAATTCTGCGAATTCAGATAAGATATTTTTTGAAACTAAAACTGGGGTGAGAGGGGTTTTATTTTTGTTTTTTTTGAAACTTTGTTTTTGTTAATTTTATTTTTGTTTTTTTTGGGATTCTTTTTACTTAAGTTTGAAAGTAAAAAGAAAATTTTCTCACCCCAGTTCTAAATTTAAAATATTATTTAAGACTATAAATAAATCTTTTAAGTTTATCATTTTTATGTTTAAATTTCAATACCACTAACGGTTTGGAAATTTAATATTCTTTTTTTATGAATGGTAAATTGTATCTGATTGTGGGCCCGTCAGGCGCTGGCAAAGGCACCATTATTGAGGGCATTAAGCAAAATTTCCCTGATATTATTTTTCCTTTATCCTGCACCACACGTGAGATGAGGCCAACTGAAAAACCAGGGCAGGTCTATTTCTTTATTTCCAAAAAAGAATTTATGAAACGGATTGAGAATCATGAATTCCTGGAATGGGCTCACGTTCATGGTCGAGACAGTTTTTATGGGACACTAAAAGCTCCCATTCTTAAGGCTTTACATTCCAACAAAAAAATCTTAAGAGAAGTAGATATACAAGGAGCTCAATCTATTCGTGAACTTATTCCTGCCAAGAATCTTTGTACTATTTTCATTACTGTTCCTGATTGGAGTATTTTGGAAAACAGAATATTAAGGCGTTGCCAAATGTCTCACGAAGAATTGACAAAAAGAAAATTAAGTTTTATAAAAGAAATGGAATTTGCGAGAGAATGTGATTTCATTGTTCACAGTAATGAAGGTAAAATCACAAAAGCAATTAATGAAGTTATTAAAATCATAAATAAATGAAACTTTTTGCTCGGCAAAACTATATAAATAATGTATAATCTCAATAAGAAAATATAAAAATATATATTTTCTTGACAAAGTCGGAAATAACAGTTAAGATAAATTCTAAACTTAAATCCAAATAAATGTCAGACAACAACTCAAAACTCGAATTAAAAAATAAATTGGAAGTAGACAAAGAGCAGAAAAATGATCACAAAGATGAATCAAATATCCCTACGGGAGCGGATATCAATCAATTTCGTGAGGATTTAGGCTCTTTAAGTGAAGGTTTGACTGGTAGTGAAACAGTCAGCGAAAGTGCGAACGAAAACCCTTCTGAAAATGCTGCTAGCCAGCATTCATCAAATTCCACTTCTACCACCGGAGATCAAAAAGCTATTCAAAAATTACAGGTAGGATTAAAAGAAAGCACTCCCAAAAAAGAAAAAATGATTAAAGAAATTAAGAAAGTTCTAAAAAAAGAAGAAAAAGCTCTAAACAAAGAAATTCATTCATATATGAAAACTAAAGCTTATGATGCCTTAAACAGCGCAGTTGCCAAATTGCGCCAAATATATCTAATGCTGGAAGAATTAGCTTATGCTACTTACGAAAGCATTAAAGGCATGTGGCTAAAAATCGTGCATAAAGTTAATTGATTAAAACACACCTTACTTTTTTTATATTTTCATCGTAAAATTAAGATAGATCTTTTAGTATTATTATGGATTTAACCAGTAAACAAAAAACGCTTATTAAGCAAATCAATCAGCTGAAAAAAGTAAAACAAGCCCTTATTCTTTGTCATAACTATCAAAGACCGGAAATTTATGAAGTGGCTGATTTCATGGGAGATTCCCTAGCTTTATCTATCAAAGCCAAAGAAACCCAAGCAAAAATAATTATTTTTTGCGGCGTGCACTTCATGGCCGAAAGCGCAAAAATATTAAATCCAGATAAAAAAGTATTACTGCCAAATATGGATAGCGGATGTGCTATGTCTGATATGATTGAAGGCTTCATGCTCAAAATTTGGAAAAAAGATTATCCTGGAGTTCCCGTTGTTTGTTATGTAAATACTACTGCTGAAGTAAAAGCGGAAAGTGATATTTGTTGCACCTCAAGCAATGCTGTCAAAATCTGTGCTTCCCTACCTTCAAAAAAAATCTTATTTGTCCCTGATAAAAATTTAGCAAGATATGTACAATCTAGGCTTCCTGACAAAGAAATTATTGCCTGGAATGGCTATTGCCCTATTCATGATAAAATTGATGAAAATTACATCAAAAAAGCGCGTAAACTGCATCCCAAAGCAGAAATAATCGTCCATCCTGAGTGTATCACCAGTGTTATTGATTTAGCTGATCATGTCTGTAGTACCAACGAAATGATTTATGAAGTCGCCAGAAACTCTCAAGCCACAGAATTTGTTATCGCCACTGAATGCGGTATGATCAATCGTTTAATCAAAGAATTTCCCAATAAAAAATTCTACACAGTCTGCAATATGTGTTATGACATGAAAAAAAATACCCTAGAAGGTATTATTGATTGCTTAGAAAAAGGTATCAATGAAATAAAAATTCCAGAACCTATCCGCAAAAAAGCCGAAAAAGCTTTAATGAGAATGCTTAAGATTAAATAATGTTTAACAGTTCCATTTTCATTTCAAATTATTACAAAAATTTTGTTCTAAAATATCTTTTTGAATCTATTGGAAATGACTTATATCCAAATGGAGACATTACAACTAAAGTGATTTTTGGAAATACAAAAAAACTTGCTACAGCTCAAATTATTGCCAAAGAAAATGGAATAGTCGCAGGCTTTGAAGAAATAAATTGGTTTTTTAGTTCCTTTATGGCATTCCTGCGGAGGCAGGAATCTAAAAATAATACAATAAATATATTATCGCGGTTTTATAAGAAAGACTCTGAAAAAATTTTTAAAAATGAAAAAATTTTAGAATTTACTGGTCCGCTTACTTTAATCCTACAAATTGAACGAACAATTTTAAATCTTCTTCAACGAATGTCTGGAATTGCGACAGAAACTTTTAATTTAATAAAAACTCTTCCACCAAACACACAAACCTTGATTGCCTCAACAAGGAAAACCCCGCTTGGACTAATTGATAAAAAAGCTGTAGTTGTTGGCGGAGGTTTCACTCATAGATTAAATTTAAGTGATGCAATTTTGATCAAAGATACACATCTCGACCCATTTGGTCGAGAGAATCTAAATATAATTATTGAAAAAGTTCTAAAAACTCTCAGCTCTCAGCTCTCAGCTCTCAGCCCTAAATTTATCGAAATAGAGGTTTTAAACAAAAATGAAGCAATTTTAGCCGCCCAAACTTTTCAAAAAATCCTCCATAGCACCGTACAAAAGCGGCAATGTCACGTTTTTCCACAACCCATCATAATGCTAGACAACTTTAGCCCAAAGCAAATTAAAGAGACAATAAACGAATTAAATAAAAAAAATATTCAAGAGAAAATATTAATTGAAGCCTCTGGCGGTATAAATAAAATAAACATTAAAAAATATTTAATCGAAGGGATAGACATTATTTCACTTGGCTATCTAACTCACTCACCAAAAGCATTGGATCTGAGCATGAAAATATTACAAAAAATTTAATTTAATTATACTTTAAGCTAATATTTGTTCTAATATTAATTTAATTTCTTCAGAATCAAGTTTATACATTTTACTCGATTCTTCACATCCTAATCTTCCTTCTTGATCTATAATAAAATTATAACAATCATCTTCATCGGCTCTTGTAAAATCTTTATCTCCTTGATCATCAACTGGAGGTATAGTGAAATCTACAGTTCCATCATCTAAAATCACTTTGTCAACCGCATATTTTAATCCCCCGATTGTTATTTGTTTAGGCCATATTTGCTCATTTAGAGGTAAAGCTTCCCCATCAGCAGTCCCATACAAACATGTTGGTAACTGCATAAGCTTTTCCAACATATCCTTTGGTAAGGCTTCACTTAATAAGCGAAGAGAGTCGATTCTTGATCGAACTACACCTTCAGTTACAGGACCTTCAGCTACAGAACCTTCAATTACAGAATTTTCGGCTACAGGACCTTCAGTTACAGGACTTTCAGTTGTCAAAGTATTCATAATTTTTTAAATAAAAATTAATTAAGGACAAATAAACAATAAACCTTATTTGCCTTTTTGTCAATATTTTGTGTAAAGCACGAAAATCAAGAATAAACCAATTCACCTGGATGATATTTATCCAAGTTAGATTCCCCAATTAACTTCACCACTTCATCAAGAATCTGATCGTAAAGTATAATCGCCTGTGTCCCCTTCTCCATATTCCTGATAATCGCCACTCCTTCTTTTACCTCAGTCAGCCCCATCAAAATTGTGTAAGGTACTTTGAACTGTTGAGCCAATCTAAGCTGTTCTTTCATACTGCCCTTCCCTAGTGCGCCTACAGATTTAACACCAATATCTCTTAAATCTTTAATTAATCTCAAACATTTAATTTTTGCTTCCGGACCTAACTGAGCCACAAAAACATGCAAATTATCTTTTGATGGTACTTTAATTTTCTCTTTCTTCATCATGGCAATTACTGCGTCAGCATTCATCTTGGCACCAAAAGCAAACAAATCACATTCATATCCCAAAATCTTTGTTAAAGGATCAGCCCGTCCACCTGTAGCAATGCTATCAGTAACTTTATCAGTACCGACAAAATCAAACACCAAATTACTGTAATATAATTCCGATAAAAATAATTTTTCATCAATGGTAAACGGCACATCAATTTCTTTCAAATATTCTTTGACGCTTTCCAAATACGCAACAGAGTCTTGAGAAAGAAATTGACTAAACTTCGGAGCAATTTCCGCCAAAATCTTACAATCTTCTTCTTGACAACTCAATAATTTCAAAGGTTTAACTAATAAATTTTTATTACAATTTTCACAAAGAGACCTTTCTTTACCAATATAAAAATCCTGCAAAGCTTGCGCATAATTCTTTTGATCGTCAATGCTCCCGACATTATTTAATTTCAACGTAACCAAGTGGCTCACACCCAAATCATCTAAAATTTGATAAAGTAATTGAATCACTTGCGCATCAATGGCCGCATCTGTCTCTCCAATCACCGACAATCCAAAACATTGCGATTGCAAATATTCATACTTGCCTTCTGTCATGCGACGAAAAACAGGTTCAATATAATAAAGTTCTACTGGTTGGGCCCAATCACGCATATTATGCTCAAAATAAGCTCTAATCATTGCAGGCAAACGATCAGCTACCAGCATTGCTTTACAATTTTCTTTGAGACTACAAGTAAAAAACTTTGCTAGTTCTTCATCGCTTAAAGCAAAGCTTTTCTGAAAAAGATTGGCATCTTCAAATAATGGTGTAGTAAAACGGCGATAACCTGAATGCCTGCACCTATGACGCACAACTTTTTTGAAATATGTGAAGTATTGATGATCTTTTGGCAAAATATCTTTTGCTCCCTCAATGATTTTAATATCCGACATGGCTAAATTTATGTTATTTCCCACTACAAAATATCACAAAAAAATAAATTCACAAAGTTTTTATTGGCAAAATATGCTAAAATTCTTTTAGTCTATTAATTAAATTCGTGCAAAAAACCGCCTTACAGATCGTCCAAATACTCCAAAATCACGGCTTCATTAGCTATTTTGCAGGCGGAAGCGTCAGAGATATGCTGATGGGTCTTTTGCCTCAAGATTTTGATATTGCTACAAATGCAAAACCTGAAGAAATTCAGAAACTTTTTGATAGAACTTTTGAAATTGGAAAAGATTTTGGCGTTATTCTTACTCATATAAATGGACACAATTTTGAAATAGCAACCTTCAGGAAAGATTTGGAATATTTAGATGGAAGACGCCCAAGTAAAGTACATTTTTGCAGTGCAAAAGAAGATGCCTTGCGCCGTGATTTTACAATCAATGGAATATTCTATGATCCAATTAAAGATGAAATTCATGACTATGTTAACGGCCAAAAAGATTTAAAAGAAAAATTAATACGCTTTATTGGTGATCCAGAAAAAAGGATCAAGGAAGATCATTTACGCATTATCAGGGCTGTTAGATTCAAAAATCTGCTGAAATTTCAATATGATCCCAAAACCTATCAAGCCTTAAAAAAATATTTTAAATTAAGTGCAAAAGTAACTGGAGAAAGACTAAATCAGGAATTAAATAAAATGATAAAAAGCAATTTTATGATTAATTGCTTGCAAGATATGGATGATTTGGGAATTTTGAAAGAAATTTTACCGGAAATAAAAGAAATGCACGGAATTGCCCAACCATCAGAATTTCATCATGAAGGCGATGTCTGGATTCATAGTTTCAAATCTTATCAAGCTTTAAAAAATAACGCTTCATTACATTTAAAATGGGCAACACTTCTCCATGACATTGCCAAACCAAAAACGTATGAATATAGAACTAAGAACTCAGGACTAAGAGCTAAGAAAGGAACTGTCATTCTGGCCTGTCCAGAATCTTCACAACGAATCCGCTTTGACCAGCATGCAGAAAAATCAAAAATTATTATTAAAAAAATTCTCAAAAGATTAAAATTTTCAAGAAAAGATATCGATCATATAACTTGGCTTACCTCTCATCATATGATTATGGAGAATTTAATTGAAATGCCAAAAGGCCGACAAAGGCACTGGTTTTTGCATGAATGGTTCCCTGAACTACTTGAACTTTTTCGTGTTGATATCGAAGGCACTGATCCAAGTGAATTTACTTTGTATAATAGAATTCAAACTTTATACAATGATTTTTTGGAACATTTAGAAAAAAATAAACCACAATTAAAAAATTATTTGAACGGAGAAGAAATTATGAAAATTTTAAAAATCCCTGCCGGCCCAGAAATTGGGAAAATTTTACAAGATCTCAAAGAAAAACAACTCGCCCATGAAATTAAATCGAAAGATGAAGCAGTGGAATGGATAAAATCTAAAACAGTAAAATTATAAAAATAATTTTCAAAAAATGCCAATCCTCCAAGTAAAAAACATATCCAAATCCTTCAACGGCATTCATGCCTTAAAAGATTTGAATTTTGATATCAATAAAGGTGAAATTGTTGGACTGATTGGTCCAAATGGATCAGGAAAATCTACTTTTTTCAATGTTTTGATGAATGTTTATTCAAAAGATAATGGTGAAATTTTTTTTAACAACATAAACATTTCAAACAAAGCTACTCATAAAATTGCAGAACTTGGAATTTCAAGAACTTTTCAGGATTCAAAAAACTGTCCGCAAATCAAGGTTAATGAAAATTTGGATTTAGCTTTTCGATATAAAAATAAAATTTCTCTTTTAAATGTTTTTTTTCAAAACAAAACTCTTAAAAAAGAAGAAAAAGAACATATGAAAAAAATAAAATTTTTACTTAAAAAAGTTGGCATAGAAAATAAATTCAATGCGCTTGCAAAAAATTTGAGTTATGGACAAAGCAAACTTCTGGAAATTTTGAAAATCATGGCAAGTGATGCAGAGTTAATTTTGCTCGACGAACCATTTTCAGGACTTTTTGAAGAGATGATTAAATTAATTTCCAAACTAATTATTGAACTTTCAAAAAAAGGCAAAACAATAATCCTAATCGAACATAACATGAAGCTGATTTCAGAAATTTGTGATAAAGTGATAGTACTCGATGCAGGGATGAAAATTGCTGAAGGGGAATTTGAAGAAGTTAAAAAAACGCCTGTTGTGATTGAGAGCTATCTTGGAAAGTAATTTTAAATTCTAAATTCTTAATTTTCAGCTCTCAGTTTTCAGTTCTCAATTCAAAATTCAAAATTTAGAATTCAAAATTTTTATGTACCCCCTTCTCCAAATCCAAAACCTCACCACTTTCTACGGTGAGAACAAAATTCTTGATAATCTTTCATTTGATTTAAATGAAGGAGAAATCATTATGCTTGTTGGAGCAAATGGTGCTGGCAAATCAACACTTCTTAAAACAATATTTGGAATAGTGCCGAAATCTCATGGACAAATAATTTTTGAAAATGCAAAAATAAAGACCAAACCCCATCAAATGCCAGAACTTGGAATTTGTTATGTACCTCAGGAATTCAGAGTTTTTCCTGAAATGAATGTTTTAGAAAATATAAAAATCGGTGCTTTTATTCTCAATGACAAAAAACTTGTTAATGACAGGCTTGAAGAACTTTTTAATTTTTTCCCGATGCTTAAGAAAAAAGCCAAACTCAATGCTTCAGCCTTGAGTGGTGGCGAAAGACAACTCGTAGCTTTAGCGAGAAGCCTAATGTTAAAACCAAAAATTTTGTTACTTGATGAACCATCAATAGGACTCGCCCCAAAACTCGTTGCTGAAATTTTCAACAAAATCAAAGAAATAAATCAAAAATTCAATACATCACTTATAATTGTAGAACATAATTTAAAAACCCTCCTCGAAATAGCAGATCGAGCTTTAATTTTATCACAAGGTAAAATCATAAAAGAAGGTCGTCCAAAAGAATTGCTTCATTCCAAAGTGTTGGAGGAGGTGTTTTTTGGGGAAAGGGCGTGAAACTCACCCTAAATCCCTCTCTTAAAAAAGAGGGACTTTGAAAAAACTGTCATCCTGGCTTGTCCAGAATCTTTAGCATATTCAATACAAGCTAATATGTCTTCTTTTGTAATATATGGATAAGTCTCAATTATAGCATCCAAACCTTGACCTTGAGATAATAATTTTAATATTAATTCAACTGTTAACCTTGTACCTTTTATAACAGGCTTCCCAGTCATAATTTCTGAATTTAATTCTATTCTATTCATAAATTAACGAATTAATTATTTTTTATATTACAATAATACAACTTATATCAAAATTTCTTAAATTTTATGATTTTTATATGTCAAATTTAAGGAAAAATAGGATCAAGCGGAAAATAGTTTGAAGAAATTTTAATTTATCGTCAGTCGTCATACCAGCGAAGGCTGGTATCCAGTAGAGGAGTAACGTCAATAGTGTTTTTTATATTTTATATGGAGGATTAGTTAAAACAAATAATACAAATCTTTCCAGTTAAGATTATCTTTCTCAATTAAATTTACTGGATTCCAGACTAAATATGGAATGACCTTACGACAAATAATATCCATCATTTCTGGTCTTTTCATGAATTTTTAAAATTATTTTTTCAAACTAATTTTCGCGTGATCCTTTTTCTCATCCTCTCCCCCTCTCTGCCTTTTGGAACTTCCCATTTCTGTTTCATCTCCTCTGTAGAATATCCAAATAAAGCTTTATCTCCTTTGCTTCTAATTATTCCAAAATTTTTATCACTTCCAGTTTGTTGAAATATAACACTTGATAATTCTTTTTCAACCACAGATAACTTTTTTCTAGCTGATAACCTTTCAAATTCCAAAATCCTTTTCTCAATAATTTCAAATTTTCTTGTCTGTACTGCAAAATAAGTTTGAGCAAATGCAATTTCTTCTTTCCTGGGATCACCATTTTGTTAGCGTCAACAAAATGGTCATTAACGCTGTGTCCAGCCACTTCACAAGCAATTTTTGCTTTATTAATAATTTGTAAAAAATTCCTCCATTCAAAATATCCAAGTAATTGTTGAAGATCTCTAGCAAACCAAAACTCTATATCTGCCTTATTTTTATGAGCATAAGATTCAAAATTATTTGTAAGCGACTGAATTATTTCTTTTTTCATAAATATCTATAAAAAAATATTACAATTTAAATATAGCTGAGCTTGCACTCACCACGCAATAAATTTTAAGGAACTGTATATTTTGCGCCTTTTTTAACTAATTCTGTTTTATTTTTAAGATATGTCGTTTAAAATGTCGCTTATTTGTCGCTAAAATTTCTAATAAATAATTTTTAAAACGTCAATTTTTGTATTTGCATGGTTAATGTATCGGGATCACTGGATAATATAAATATTGAACCATTAGAAGTAGTCATAGATCTTACTTCAGTTACGGTGTCATAAAGCTTTTCAATATGTGTTGAAACTTGATAACCATTCGCTGTATTTACTAAACACACTAAACGTTTTTCTTTATATAGAGTATCGTTTATTTGAGGTATTGAATAAGCTATCATTGCTGCTGTACAAACTTGATCTAAACTGTCTAATTTGATTTCCGCGCTACCAATATTAAATGGAGAATAGCCATCCTGAAATTCCGGTTGCCATTGTAAAAACCATTTTCCATCATCTATAGAGTTTATTTCTTTATTATCTTCATCCCATTCTAGAATATCTCCATCCAAAGATAAATAAACACTTTCTGCCCCAAACCACATCATCCTAGCAATAAATCCATGGTATTCCCTCCAGTTATCGCCTTTTAAACTATCTTCACCTAGATATGGAGCGCTACTCTGGGCAGTTTGAATATTGGATATCCAAAAATTAGAACTGCCAGGCGTCTGACAATTAACATCACAGCTAATAATGTCATCACCTAATAAACTTATAGGTCTTAAATTATTCACTGTAGTATTCTCATTAATTTGGATAGACTTTAAATATTTAATAGTATCATCTGTCAGATCATATATTTGTAAAGTTGGACTAGAAGAGCTGGCAGAATTTGTTATTAATAATGGATAAGAAACCAAAGGTATACTTGTGTATGGAGTATTGGCTGTAGCTAACATAGCCCCACTCATATCTTCAATTGTTGTAAACCCAGCAGAACCCGATCTACTTACGATCAATTTTATTGCCCCATTTGCAGAATATAAATTATAATTATATGATTGATTATAACTAAAAGTTCTTACTGTTTCCAATGTTGGTGTTGTAAATATTCTAAAATTATTATCTGGCAATGATCCTGCAGCATTATTTTTTTTATCTACCATTTTAGAACTCATTGTACCTAAATAATAAGGTGTAAATGGAGAACCGTAATAATCTTCTTTGATAGTTGAATGATCTTCAGAAGAATTTGTTGCACCATAATTGCTAATAAAATCTCCATCTAAGTATGAACAATGTGTATTATCTTGATCATCCCAACAAATTGCTTTGAAAGCTTCTGCATATCCGTTATTATTATAAACATGGGAAATTTCATGCGTTAATGACATTTTTCCACCTCCTCTTGATTCCATATAATTACAATCTAATTTAACTTCATTTGTACCTGAATTTGTACAACTTGTTTTGAGTCCGTCGCAAACTTCTGGTAACTGATCTGTTGGATATATTCCTATTTCAGGTATTCTCTCTCCATAACCTATATCATGATTAACGATATCACATAAATTTCGTCTAATTTCTGCCATTTTATAATCTTCCAAACCACATCCATGATCCACAATTGGTATTGCATTACAATCTATAGTAATAGTATCTGAACTATCATCATCATCATCTGTATCTGAACTACATCCAGTTATATGAGTTATAGGAGATACTAATAATACAGTAGAAATTAATTTTGATAAAAAACCAGAATAACGATTTTCCATTTTTACCGTTTTTATAATGATGAATAATACCACTTTAATACAAAATGTCAAACCAGATCGCTCTAAAAAAACCCAATCACAGTATTCACAGTCTAACCCTCAAAATCTCCCTTACCTTATCTGAGGTGATATCTGAACGTTCACCTAATTTCAACTGTCTCTTTTCAAATCTTGCGACAATTTCATCAATAACACCTAAAGAAACTTTATAATCACTTAATTTGGTTTTCACGTTGAAAAAATGAAAAAACTTTTCTGTTTTCTCAATTGCTAAATTTATTTTTTTAGATTCATCAACCTCATCAATATTCCAAACTTTTTCTGCATATTGTAAAAGTTTAATTTTTTTATTTTCTTTCATTACTGACAAAACTCCAGGCAAAACAATTGCCAGTGTTTGAGCGTGATCAATTCCTGTTAAACTAGTTAATTCATGTCCAATCATATGAGTCGACCAATCTTCAGGCACTCCGCATACAATCAAACCATTCAGAGCCATTGTTGCACACCACATAATATTCCCAGCACTTTCGTAATCTGATGAATTTGCAAAAAGTTTTGGTCCTTCTTCAATTAACGTATTCAAAATACTTTCAGCAAATCTATCCTGAAGCGGACTATTAACTGGGAAAGTTAAATACTGCTCAATTACATGAACAAAAGCATCAATAATTCCATTTGCAATTTGTTCTTTTGGGAGCGATGTGCAAACACTAGGATCAAGAATTGAAAATTGTGGATAAACAAGTTCATTTGAAAAAACTAATTTTTCATGACTTTCTTTCCTGGAAATCACAGCTCCATTATTCATTTCAGATCCTGATGCAGGTAAAGTCAAAACTGTAGCAAAAGATATAGCTTTTTTAATTTCTACCTTCTTACTCAAAATATCCCAGGCATTACCATCAAATAAACTAGCGGCAGAAATAAATTTTGTGCCATCAATTACAGATCCACCACCAACTGCGAGCAAAAAATCTATTTTTTCTTTTTTAACAATCGTAACTGCTTTCATTAATGTTTCATAACTAGGATTTGCCTCAACGCCTCCAAATTCCAATAAATTATAATCTTTCAAAGCCAATTTCACCTGATCATATATCCCATTTTCTTTAATACTCCCCTTCCCATATATCATTAAAATTTTATATTTTTTAGAAATAAAATTTTGTAATTCTGAAATTGCATTTTCCCCAAAAATTATCCTTGTCGGGTTATAAAAATTAAAATTTTGCATGATAATAGTTTAAGGATTTAAAATTCAAAATTTCCTACATCCTATATTCCCCCATCACCCCCTGCGGCCTGAAATAGATTAATAAAAACAAAAGAAAACCATAAATAATTTGTTGTGTTTCAGCCATAATTGAATCAGGTAATCCAACAAAACGTAAAATTTCAGGAATTATAAAAATTATTATTGCACCTAAAACTGATCCCCAAATATTTCCAAGACCACCAAAAATTGCCATAATTAATACAAATATTGATGATATTAATAAAAATAATGATGGTTCAAGATAAGTTATGTAAGTTGCAAAAATACTTCCAGCAAGCCCAGCAAAAGTAACGCCAAGAACAAAAACTAAATGTTTATAAATTGATGTTGGATGTGCAAGATTTTCAACAACTTCACAGTTATCTCTTATTCCTTTGATCACAGTACCGTATGGAGATTTGATAATTTTACGAAAAAACCAGATTGTAAAAAGTAATAAAAACAAACACAGTAGAAAAAACTTCCATTTCTCAAAAAAATTAACACCAAAAATTTCAATAGCTGGTATTCCCTTGATCCCCAAAGTCCCATTAGTTAATGATACCAAATTAAGCATTAAATTATAAACAATTAAGGCAAAAGCAACCGAAACTAACATTTGGCCATCATCTTTTAATCTCAAAATAAAAATTGACGCAATAAAACCGCATATTGCAGTAATTATTAAAGAAAAAAATAAAACTGATATAAAAGATAAATCAAAATTTTTCAATAAAATTGCAGTTGAATAAGCTCCAATTCCATAAAAAGCAGCATGGCAAAATGACATTATTCCAGTATAACCAGCAATATAATTCAAACTTATGGTCAGTATTGAGAAAATACAAACCATAATGAGAATGTGGAGGATGTAGTCCATAGAAGAGTACTCAGAACTCAGAGCTCAGTTTAAAGAGTATAAATTAATTTAGAAAGCATCATTAGAATTTCCTGCAATTTAAATATTAAATCATCAAATATTTCTTTAGAAAAATAAGCTAATTTATGTGAAATAATTAATTGTGTTTTTAATTCTCCAGCTGATCCTTTTGCTATTCCCAAAAATTGTTTAAACTCTCCTTTTGAATTTCTTTCTGCACCTTCGGCAATATTTGATGAAATAGACACAGATGACCTCCTAATTTGACTAACCAAACCATACAACTCTTCTTTAGGAAAATTTGCAGTGATTTTATAAATATAAACCGATAAATCTACAGCTTTTTGCCACACTATTAATTTTTCATAATTTGATTGCATATATTTTATAATAAAGTTTCTACTGAGTTCTAAATACTGAGCACTGAGTACTGAGTACTGAGTTCTATTCAAACACTCCCTTCGGTCTAAAAACCAAAAACAATGTCAACAACGCAAATGCAATTGTATCCTGCCATATTGAACCAAAAAAATAAATTCCAAAATTTTCAATTATTCCTAACATCATAGCTCCAGCAATCGCTCCTTTTACTTTTCCCATACCACCAATAACACATGCAACAATAATTTTCAAAATAATATGAAATCCATATATCGGCCTAATCCCAATTTCAAGTGAGATCAAACTTGCCCCAATAACAGATAAAAAAGTCGCAATAAAAAAAACATAATTCATAACAGACTCATAATTTATACCAACAGTCATAGCTAAATCATTATTTTGACCAACCGCCTTAATTGACATTCCGAATTTCATTTTATTCATCATAAATTCGAATAAAATGCCTACTATAATAGTTACGGCCAAAATAACTAATTGATTATAAGTTATAAATAAATTAAAAAATTCATAACCTTGTGACAAATTATCATGAATTGAAATTGATTTACCCCCATTTCCAAATATAAGCGACATAACATTTTGCAAAACTATCAAAAGTCCAAATGATGCCACAATCATTGATACTGAACTCGTTTTCTTTTTTTGAAGCGGACTATAAAACATTTTCCAAAACAAAATTCCAACAAATCCAAAAATAATACTTGATAAAATCATGCTTAGAAAAAAATTCAACCCAACTGAATATCGAAAAACATAAGTAATATATGCTCCAAAAAAAGCCAAACTTCCATAAGCAAGATGATAAAACCTAACAGAAGAAAATATCAAAGCAAATCCTACTGATATCAGCGCATATAAACCACCAACAATTATACCGTTAAGTAAAACTTGTATCATTAAATTATTTATTCCCCTCTCTTTGAAGAGAGGGGTTAGGGGTGAGTTTTCTACTTCATTATCTCAAACTTTCCATCCTTCAAAACCATCAAGTTTGGCAAAATTGTACCGTCACCATTTGAATCAAACTTAGTCTTACCAGCAAGTCCATCATATTCTGGCATTGTATATAACCATTCTTTAATCTCACTAGCATCATATCCAACATTTTCAATGGCATTTTTCATAATCACAATTGAATCATAAGCCAATACTGCATAAGCTTTTGCTGTTGATTCCTGCCCAAATTTGACTTTAAATTTATTTAAAAAATCCTGCACAGATACTTTTGATTCATCTGCTGAAGTCATTGCAATTATTTCTCCATTGCTAGCTTCTTTTGCTGTATCAAGATATTCCTTGCTAGTCATTATATCAGTGCCAATTTCAGGAACATTAATAGCTAATTCATATTTTTGTTTAGTAATTAAACCACCAGTAACACCACCATTTGCAAAATTTAAAAAAACCTCAGGCTCTGATTCTTTCATTTTCGTTAAGCTTGTTTTGAAATCAGTTGTATCTGGATTAAAAACCTCATCAAAAACCACTTCAAGCCCTTTAACTTTAGATTTATCTATTATTTTTTGTCTATATGCTTGTGCAAAATCAGTATTTTCAGATAGAATTGCTATCTTTTTATATTTTGTAGAAATATAATCAATTAAAACTGTACTAGCTAATTCATCACTTGGAGCGTTCCTAAATCCGAAATCTCCTCCAGCCAAAGTAATTTCTGGGCTTGTTGATACGCTTGAGAAAATCACAACTTTATTGGCATTGGCAATTGGCGCAACTGCCAAATATGATCCGCTACAACTATGAAGTAGAATTACCTGGACTTTATCACTTGAAATTAATTTATTTGCCGCAGTTACAGCTTTCGAAGGATCACACATATCATCTTCAGCAACTAATTCAACTTTTCGACCTGCAAATACTGGATTTTCATCCAAAAACAATAACACTGCATTTCTCATATCAACTCCCAAAGATGCCAAATTACCAGTTAAAGGTCCAATAAAACCAATATTCAAAATCTCTTGAGTATTGCTAGTTGCTTGCTCATCAGTATTTTGCGGTTGTGCTTGAAGGCAAGAAAATAACACAAAACTCATGACTATCATAAGGACAAGCATCCCTAAAAATTTCTTTTTCATAAAGCTTAAGATTAAATGAATAAAAATACTTTCAAAACACTTTTTATTTTAATACCAACCATAAACCTAAGGCAAATGTTTTTTACTATATTATTCCTTCCAATTCTCAGGCCTTAATTTTCTCACCTCGCTACCTGCTCTCCACATTTCAGAATTTTTAATTTCATCAAGTTCTTTATTTAATTCCTCTCTATAATTAGGTTTACTATTTTTGTCCAAAACTATTTTTGCTTCTGTGCCATTTTTTACACTTTCATATAAATCACTGAAAACTGGAGCAACTGCATCACGAAACTTATCTTTCCAATCCAAAGCACCACGTTGAGCTGTTGTTGAAATGTTTGCATACATCCAATCCATACCTTTTTCTCCTACCAACTTAATCAAACTTTGAGTCAACTCTTCAACTGTTTCATTGAAAGCTTCGCTTGGTGAATGTCCATGTTTTCTAAGTTCGTTATATTGCGCTTCCATAACACCAGTCAAAGCCCCGACCAAAATGCCGCGTTCGCCAGTTAAATCGCTATAAACTTCACTTTGAAAAGTTGTTGGGAACAGATAACCAGAACCAATTGCAATTCCAAGAGCTATACATTTTTCTTTCGCCTTGCCTGTTGCATCCTGAAACACGGCATAACTGCTATTAATTCCACTACCATTTAAAAAATTTCTGCGAACTGATAATCCTGATCCTTTTGGTGCGACTAAAACGACATCGACATCAGAAGGTGGAATTATACCAGTTAATTCTTTATAAGTAATTGAAAATCCATGAGAAAAATATAAAGTTTTTCCAGCTTTTAAATGTTTTTTTATGCTTGGCCACAATTCTTTTTGACCTGCATCAGATAAAAGATATTGCAAAACAGTCGCCTTCTCAGCCACTTCTTCCAATTCAAATAAAGTCTTACCTGGAATCCAGCCATCAGCAACAGCCTTATCCCAACTCTTAGAACCTTTTCTTTGCCCAACAATTACATTTATTCCATTATCTCGTAAATTCAAAGACTGACCAGGACCTTGGACCCCATAACCTAAAATTGCAACTACTTCGTCTTTTAAGACTTCTTTTGCTTTCGCAAGTGGGAACTCTTCCCGAGTTACAACATCTTCTGTAACTCCACCAAAATTGATTTTTGACATAGATAAGAAATTTTAAATTTTAAACATGTCATTCCTGCAAAAGCAGGAATCTTACTATTAAGATAAATCAATTACTAAAATTAGTCAAAATATATCATCAAATTTATTCCAGATAGTTGACTTTATACTGATAAAAGCTTAAACTTATTCTGTCGGAGATGATCGTCAACAACTCACTTATCCCCTGGCCCCTTTTCTCTCTTGGAAGAGAGACAAGGGGAAATAATATGCTTACAAAATTCCTCAAATCTATCGGACTATCTGAAAAAGAAGCACAAATATATTTAAGCATGCTTGAAATTGGCTCTAATGGAGTGAGTGTCATTGCAAAAAAATCAAATTTAACAAGAACTACTGCATATTCAGTATTAGAGACGCTTCAAAAGAAAGGATTTGTAACTTTTTATGAAAAAAATAAGATCAAATATTATTCAGCAGAACAGCCTGAAATTATCAAATATATTTTAAATCAAAAAGAAAATGAATGCAGAAAACAGGAAAAAGAATTTCAAAACTTACTGCCTGAATTTGAAAGTTTAATTAACAAAAATCAAATTTTACCAAAAGTTAAATTTTTTGAAGGGCTTGATGGCATTATAGAAATTTACGAAGACACGTTAAAAAATAACAAAAGCAAATTAGCTTATTCCTCAATTCCAAATGTACAAAACGAAAAATTAAAAAAATACATTCAGGAAGATTATTTAAGCAAAAGAAAAAAATTAAAAATAAATGTTCGAGCAATTTTTCAAGATACCCCCGAATCTAGGGAATTTATAAAAAACGACAAATTTCTACTCAGAGAATCGCGTTTAGTTCCAGTTTCACAATTTCAATTCAGAAGCGAAATCAATATTTATAAAAACAAAATAGCCATGATGTCTCTTGATGCCAATTCAATGCACGGAGTAATCATCGAAAGCGAACCAATTGCCGAAACCCAAAAAGCAATATTTGAAGTGGCATGGATGAATGTTAACAGCAATTTACTTTATTAAGTTATTTCAATTGTGATTCCAAGACTAATTCTCTTCTAAGCCATACTGCATATTCTGAGATATGATCAATATTATTTAAAGCAATTTGAAGCATTTTCGCGTCTTCCATTGCTATTGCAGTTAATAAATTTGCAACATTATGATTTGCAAATGAAACCAATCTTAACACGTCAAAATCTTCTATATTTTTTACAATTTCAAAATCCAACAACAATCCATGTATTTTTTCTATATTTTGAGGAGATAAATATTCACACATCTTTTCCCAAAATTTCTGCTCTTGTTGGGATGTCATATTCTCATCTAAAGAATAATCTGTTAATTCTGAAACTAAGTCCTGTACGATATGTCCTAATCCTGTAAAACCAAAAATACGGCTATATTCTTCTGTCATATGCCAAAGTAAATGTATTGATTCGGTGTCAATTTCTGGAAAATCAATCCCTGTAGGTATATCACCTGTCGATAATTTACCTTTTTCAATTGTTTGTGATATTTCTCGTGCATATGTAGTTCGCCAATCAAATATAGATAAAAGATTCCCAATTTCAACTCTAATTGCTTTTATCAAACTTTCGTTACCTGTTTCATTTTTTAAAAAATCTACTAATTTAGAATGTCGATCATTTATTATAGCTCTTAAATTCAAAAGTCTCTCTCCCAAAATAACAAGCTTATCTCGATATCCTTTAAAATATTCATCAAAATTACGTCCATTTGTATATTTTTTACCCTTTCTAGTTTCAAAAAAACTTGGTAGATTTTGCTTATAATCATTTATTAATTGATAAATAACAAATAGATCATCCATCTCCCAGCTACAACCAGATGTTTCAATTTCTACCATACAATAACTAAAAAGAATTTATCATTGCATAATTAAATATTTTTTCAGGAAAGCAAAAAAAATTTGCTCACCGCTTTGCGGATTAAAGTTTAAAATAAAAATAAAAGAAAAAGAAAAGCTTCAAATACTTAAGCTTTAGAGACCTCTAGCGCGCAACGGAGACCCCAATCCCGACTAAGAATGCTAGCACTGTCCTTGCCCACCCGCCCACGGTCGCAACAAAGCGCAAAACCAGCTTCACGAGTTTTTTCATCTGTGTCAAGGTAGTCCCAAGTCTCTTGATTTGGAGATTCCTCTAATAATGTCACCCAATGATCATGTAATTCACGCGACATAAGTTTTGCTCCTAAACTTCTGGCAATATCTACAGCATTGCCATCACATTTTTCTTCTGGATAATTGTCAGATAACCATTTTTGAGCTGTTGCATCATAAACTACATTTCTATTACCTATTGGTGATTCCTTTGATGCATCACCGAATAGAAAACTCTTAGCTTTATCCTGTAAAACTGCAGTTTTACCACCACGTGAGATTAACCTCCCCAATACATCTATTTTTTCAGGATCTTTTTTTAGTGATGCTTCAACTTCACCCCAATTAATTCCTAAACGTTCTAGATATGGAGCAGAATTATCTTTTACTGCATAAAGTATTCCTTGCCTTTCAGGAGATAAATCTGTACTTACTGCACTTACGGCTTCTCTATAAGATTTTTTACCTCCTAGCGCGCCACGACCGCCCCCATCCTGAAAATGATGGTCAGCAAATTCCCTGCTCACCCCTTCACTGTTGCCACAAAGCGCACGGCCAACTTCATGGTATATTGTGTTATCACGGTCAGATCCCTGTGTAAGAAGCCAGCTCCAAGTTTTTTCATCTAATTTGAACCCAACACTTCTTAGATATTCAAATAATACTGGAGGCATTAGTTTACTACCAATCTTTCCTAGAATTGTAACGGCATCACCATTAAATTCTTCCTTTGGGCGCTTAGCCTTGAACCATTTTGCGACTTCTGGATCATAGACGGTATTGCGATTTGGATTGCCTTCTCCCCCAGTAGGAGAATCATTAGATGCTTCAGCAACCCAAAAATGACCTAAATAATCATGGAGAGAAACTAAGGAAGTTCCCTTTACTTTATCTCCAATTTTATGTTCCACTTGATATATATATCCATCAATAAGTTGACCAACACTTTTTATATATGCTGCAACTTGATCTCCATTCACTGCCACCGGTTCCCCCTCACGGTTATTATATTCGTTAGCTGTATTTACAACGTTTGGATTATTAGCTAAAAACCTTTCAAATTCAGCTTCATTAATTTGGATTTCTGGATGTTGCTTAGTATTTCTCATTATTGTCTCAAATAATTCTCTAGCTTCAGGAGATAATTCTGTTTTTGGTGGGTTTTTAAGTAATTCTCCCATTCTTTTTCTTGGACTATTAGGTTGTTCTTTAGCTCTTGTTAAGAGCATATCTGGGGAAATTGATGTATTGGTTTGTTTTGATATACTTCCAGCTAAAGTAATCACATCTAACAGATTTTGATCAGATGATTTAGATTCAGCCCTTCTATCTGGTCCTTTATAAGTTGGGGTATCTATCATTTGAGGAGTTGTTTCAGACATAAGTTAAATGTTAGATTAACAAGATTTAAATATCCCACGGGTTGACAATTTTGTCAATACAAAATTTTTTGGGATTATATCGGATCAAGCAGAAAATGGTTTGAAAAAAATTAATTTATCGTCAGATGTCATTCCAGATTTAGTCTGGAATCTAGTAGAGGACTAACATCGATAGTGTTTTCTGTATTTTATATGGAGGATTAGTTAAAACAAATAATACAAATTTTTCCAGTTAGGATTATCTTTTTCAATTCCTGATATTACAGTATCAAATTCTTCATACCATACTAATCTTGATACATTATATTTTGATGAAAAGCTTTTATTAATTTGTTCTTTATGTTCAGTAATTCTTCTTTCTAAATTATTTGTCATTCCTACATATAAAGTACCATTACG
>Ga0208977_1000129_pt1 | contig 84473 bp, 73 predicted proteins | sample RifOxyA2_FD_184030 | JGI IMG/M metagenome (GOLD analysis project Ga0208977, IMG submission 184030) | Groundwater microbial communities from Rifle, Colorado - Rifle Oxygen_injection A2 (SPAdes) | ecosystem: Environmental > Aquatic > Deep subsurface > Groundwater | place: Rifle, Colorado, United... | reverse complement strand
TGACGGAATTCGGAACCGGCACGAAGTTCGGCGCGCAGGCTAACTCATCGGCCCTGACAGCCGCAAACGGTGTCAGCAGCCCTGTGATAGCGGTTGCGGGGAATGTGGACCTCTGGTTCAGGCTGGATATGCCGACCTCGGTCAGCTTACAGGCCGCGCAGACTATCACGGTGCGCTTCACCGCTACGGCACAGTAAGTGTTTATACGAGGCTTGGAGGAGGAAAGTAGAATGAAACGCTATTTAATTGTTATCGCAAGTCTGTTGACGGGAATGACGTGGGCAAATGAAGCATGGGCACAATCAGCGCTGTCAACAAAGTTTGCCGACGTGATCATGGAGTATGTGATCCCCGGCAAGATATACAACCTGAGAACGATGCGCAACCTGCCTTATCGTGTCATCAACTCCGGCGGAGGCCCCACTGATGTAACCGTATTCGCTGAAATCCCTCAGCAGAATCAGTTAAAACCAGATTATGAACCTGTTCCCGACTTGTCTTGGGTAAGAACTATACCGGACAAATTACATTTGGAAGCAGGCCAGACCGGGATTGTGGATATCATTATACAGGTCCCGGACGATTCGCAATATGTGGGCCGCAATTTCCAGGCACACATCATTTGCCGCACCGCAGACCCACCTCCGGGCGAGGTGACGGGACTGGCTTTTCTCACGAGTCTACAAAGCCGCCTCAGATTCACTATTGGCGGGCCTGGACCGTCGGAAGTTAAGCGCATGCAAAAGAAGGGTATTTATCAGACGCTAAACTTCACGCTGGAACCGCAGTCGCAACAAGTACCCGGCTTCCTAGAGTTGGGGAAGAGAATAAATCTAGCTGAAGAGAAGGGAACGAGCGTCACCATTATTAATCGCGGCACACAAAAGCTGAAATTCAGCTTAAAAAGCGTCAGGCCGCCGGGAGAGATCAGCCCACCTATCGGCTACGAAAATGCGCCAGACCCCGACTGGCTTAAAATCACACCTGAAGTGATTAAAGTGAGTGGAGGAACCATGAAGGGCGCCAAGAAAATGGTATTAGAAATTCCAGACGCTCCGGAATTCCGGGGGAAGCGCTATATGTTTGTAGTCCAGGCGCAATTCAGCGAGCGGGAAATTCCTGTAGAAGTCTACAGCAGCATCTATGTAAACACCGCTCAGGCGGCAAAAGAGACAAAGCAAGCAATAGCGGACTCAACTCAAACGGTAAAAGACACTAAGTAACGGAGTGAATATGCAGAAAGGACGGAATGGAAATACCAAAAACAGTAAAGGAGAACCAGTATGAAAACGAAAACACTGAAGTATATGGGCCTTGTAGCCCTGTTGGTGCTTGTATCCGGCAAAGCACGGGCAGTCGATTACTTCGACGGCACCATCACTGTAACGCCGGTGGGCAGCGTATCGCTCAACCTGAGCCCGGATACCTACGCCTTCGGCAACCTGGACGTTAATTCATCCAGCAACTCAGCCACGGCGCTTAACCTGAGCAACACTGGCAACGTGAACGTGAGCGTGGCCAAGGTTATACAGACCAACCCGGCGAACTGGACGGCTGTTGCGAGCACCGGCACGGTGGACCAGTATACGCTCTACTGCGCCACGGCTGCCTCACGCATCGCACTGACGGAATTCGGAACCGGCACGAAGTTCGGCGCGCAGGCTAACTCATCGGCCCTGACAGCCGCAAACGGTGTCAGCAGCCCTGCGATAGCGGTTGCGGGGAATGTGGACCTCTGGTTCAGGCTGGATATGCCGACCTCGGTCAGCTTACAGGCCGCGCAGACTATCACGGTGCGCTTCACCGCTACGGCACAGTAAGGCGTTATCAGGAGCTTAGCTATGGAATAGAAAAGCGAAGGTATAGAAACCAAAAACAGTAAAGGAGAACCAGTATGAAAACGAAAACACTGAAGTATCTGGGCCTTGTAGCCCTGTTGGTGCTTGTATCCGGCAAAGCACGGGCAGTCGATTACTTCGACGGCACCATCACTGTAACGCCGGTGGGCAGCGTATCGCTCAACCTGAGCCCGGATACCTACGCCTTCGGCAACCTGGACGTTAATTCATCCAGCAACTCAGCCACGGCGCTTAACCTGAGCAACACTGGCAACGTGAACGTGAGCGTGGCCAAGGTTATACAGACCAACCCGGCGAACTGGACGGCTGTTGCGAGCACCGGCACGGTGGACCAGTATACGCTCTACTGCGCCACGGCTGCCTCACGCATCGCACTGACGGAATTCGGAACCGGCACGAAGTTCGGCGCGCAGGCTAACTCATCGGCCCTGACAGCCGCAAACGGTGTCAGCAGCCCTGCGATAGCGGTTGCGGGGAATGTGGACCTCTGGTTCAGGCTGGATATGCCGACCTCGGTCAGCTTACAGGCCGCGCAGACTATCACGGTGCGCTTCACCGCTACGGCACAGTAAGGCGTTATCAGGAGCCTAGCTATGGAATAAAAAAAGCGAAGGAATTAATCCTCAGCCCTTTGTATGGTCCCCCACTGTGGGCAGGCTGTAATCATCGGGCGAGAAGAGAGATTGGAAGGAGGAAAAAGCACTATGGCGTCCCCTAGATGCGGGAACGGGATAGCTGACTGATGTAACGGCAGAAATCCGAAGTGAAAGGAGCACTGTACGAATACGGCGTGGTTGGCAAAGACAAGGATTAAAACACTGTGGATCGTCCTATCCGCGGCATGGGGGCTTTTTGCCCTCACGGGCCAAGGATGGGGCAATCAATCAGTGGATGCCAACATTTCTGTTCGGCCTTTCGCGGGGGTGCCACCTGGTGTTATTAACGACTTGCAGGCATCCCCAGGCACAGGTGAAGGCCAAGTGGACCTGGTATGGACATCACCGGGCGTTTTCCCGGGAAGCATTCCAGAGGCTTACCAGTTGCGCATCCAGACTTTCTCGGTAGCGGATGTAGGTGGAAGCGTATCCCAATGGTGGAATGCACCCACTGGCTCTATTTTTCAGGGCCTATACGCGGAAGCATCCGGAAGCCAAGTGAAGCGAACTGTGGGAATTGGATCGCCGGATCATGCCGTCAATCTGACCCCCGAAGCAAACTATTATTTTGCCGTTCGTTCTGCCGACGATGTAGGGGTTACAAGAAGTTTTTGGTCCGACATATCAGCCGCCACCGCCGGTCAGGCAACTAATTTAACTCCGGCCACTCCACAGAATTTTATCGCAATAGGCGGAAACACCATGGTTTTCCTCAGTTGGTCTGATTTAGCACCTCTTCAAAAGACCTTAAATTTCGCTCATTACAAGCTAGAACGCTCCACCGATTCCGTCACATTCGTTGAAATAGCTACCACCACCTCTGCTTCATATACGGACACAGAGCTTACAAACTGCAAAACGTATATTTATCGTCTAATTGCGGTTTATAACGTATCGCCCGGCCCCGCAATTGAATCACCCCCATCCATTGCCAGCGCGATAACGAAAGCAGATATGTTGCCGCCTGCAGTTGTGTCTGGACTCTCCGGGCAGATTTCGGCAGACAACCAATCGTTCACTATTAATTGGAGCACAGTTACAACAAATTTAGACGGGACTTCAATTACAGATTTAGCGGCATATCGCATTACCAAATCGACTGGCCTGTTTGCCGGCGCCACAGCCACGTTCTACGTTACAGCCTCACAGAATTCTTTCATAGATGCGGTCAATAGCCAGAACTTCTATTACAAAATCCGGGCAGTAGATACTAGCGGAAACGAGTCGCCTGACTCCAATATAATCAACTCGTCAATCAGACCTGATATTACAGTGATATGCGATGACGGTAAAACCAGGTTATCCATCCCCAGTGAAATAAGTGCGGAACTTCGTAAAGAAAATAATTCCACGGGAAGTGACCTAATGATAACCCCGGTCCGTTTAGCCGCGGAAGAAACGGGGAATGTGCTTAAATCCTATCGGTTTGATGTCAAACGCGCTGACAACAATCAGTCCGTGCCATCTTTTGCCTTCTCCAAACCCATGATAAACGTCACATTCGGGTTCCTAACAGGGAGCGGCGTTAAAACACTTGCACAAGGCGATCAAAAACTGAGTATCTACTGGGATAACGGAAACAGGTTAATAAGTCTGGGCGGACACCCTAATTTCGGAGAGGGGACCATTAGCGTTCTCAGTTCCAATCCCGGCAGATATCAGCTTAGGGTTTTGAGCGACACAATAGACACGATTCTGACTGAAGGCTCCCCTTACCCCCGCACGATCACACCTAACGGGGATGGCATAAACGATCGAGTTTTCTTCTTCTTTGAAGCGACAAATGCCCCTAAAGAGGGCAGGATTTACGACTTGAAGGGAGCTTTTGTCGCCAATATGACCCCCGGCCCCGTGCAGGATTCCTCCCTTGTTTGGGATGGAAAAGATGGCAGGGGGAATGTAGTATCCAGGGGAATATATCTTTATAAGGTCAGTCTTGGCGAAAAGAACGTTACTGGAACTGTGGTGGTAGCAAGATGAAAACAACAGCAACGGGAAACCACGTAAAGCTGCGGAAGGCTGCAGAAGGACACGGGAAAAAGACATTTTCCTTCGTGCTCCCTCTGCTACTTGCTGTTGCTTTCTGTTGCCTGCCTGTGCTTTCCTTTGCGGCCTTTGAAGTCACAGACACCGGCGCCCGCCAAAGCGGCATGGGTGAAGCCTATACTGCTATAGGTGGAGATACACACTCCCTGCTTCATAATCCGGCTGGACTGGCCTATTTGAGCCGCAAGGAGCTTAGTTCATCTTACAGTAAGCTTTTCATGGGGTTGGATGACAAATCAAACATCTCCAGTTCCCAGCTCTTGTACGGCCAACCGGTAACTGCGCGAGGAAGTCTTGGAGTTGGCTGGATGGAAACGAAACTGGATAGTTTATACAAAGAGAGAACACTGTCCCTGGGGTATGGGTACGACTGGAAAGATAATCTGGCGATAGGCGCCGCCCTAAAACAGCTTCAAATAATGGAAGCATCTCCGGAAGTCAACTATGACAACAATGGATCGGCAACCGGAAATGCAGACCGCGTGTTTGCAAATGGAAACACCGCCACCGGCATGGGCATAGACCTGGGGATCCTATATACGCCAATTAGCGAATATAGCCTGGGGTTATCCCTGCAGAACATAAACCAGCCAAAAGTTTCACTTGCGGATTCCGACCGTGTGCCGCTTCTCTCTCGGTTCGGGATTGCCCGCAGAAGTCCCGCGCTTCTGGTTGCCGTCGAAATCAGAACCCAGGAATTTATCCTGGGAGTGAGAGACTACCAAACCGCTTTAGGCGCAGAGAAATGGTGGGGAAAGAATTCCAGCTTCGCGCTGAGAGGTTCGCTGGCAATCGGCAGCCGTTCCTTCAGTCAGTTTACACTGGGGATGGGTTACCGTATCAATGGCGTACAGGTGGATTATTCCTTCCTGATGCCGCTTTCCGGCATTTCGTTCGGAAACACCTACGGTTCCCACCGTATATCTTTCTCCGCGCGATTCGGCAAGGCGGTTCCCAAAAAGATTTCATGGGAAATGGCAGAACCTCAATTTGCCATAGAGTTAGAGAAAATGCAGCAGCGCGCGGCCCAAGCGGAGCAAACGGCGTGGATATTGCAGGAACAAAGTAAAGCGCTCTGGGATGAGCTTGAAAAGCAAAAACAAATCCTGGCATCTATATCCACAACCTCCACAAACAGTGATCCTTCTGCATCGCTGCTTATTAAGGACTTGGGACTGCAGATTCAGGATCTTAGGCAGCAGATGGAAACAACCAAACACCAAAAATCTCCTGAAAACCCTCAAGCTGAATTGGGACCATCAGCAGACCAGATTATTCGGAACCTGGCAATAGAGATTCAGGATCTGAAGGAACAGATTGAAAAAATTAAACAAAAACCGGCGGAAACCTCCCCTGCAAAACCGGAATTTAGTAAAATCGTTACAGACCCGAAAAAGGCCCAAGAGTTTTTCCAGGAGGGTATGCGCTATTACAGCAGTCGCCAACTTGGGAAAGCCGTCCAAGCCTTCCAAAAAAGCCTTGAATTTGATCCGACAAATGAGTGGACAAAGAAATCCCTGGAAAGAACATTGACTGAGTTGGAGCAGAAAAAAGCGCAACAAAAGCCGGATCCAAAGGATAAGCCATGAAGCTGCAAAGTAGATTTTTCATCACAATAAGCCTGTTAACAGCGTTCATTCTGGCTTTTATCACCTTCAGCATGGTCGCAGTAAATAAGCGGCTCCTGGCAAAAGAAGCGGATATGCGCCAGGAAACCGCTTTGGAAACCACCGTCGGCATTGTCAGGGAGGCTTATCTGACCCGGGACACCATTTTGATGGTCAATTACCTGAAATTGGTTAAACAGGACCATACCGAAATAGGATGGTTGTGCATTACGGATTCAACGGGCAAAGTGCAGGCCAGTCTGGATATGAACCTGCTTGGCATGGAGCGCAGCCATATACGTCTGCCGGAAAATATACGGCTCCTAAGCCGGACCGTATCTTCAAACGCGGGGACATTAGGCAGTGTAGAAGTCGGATTTGATATGAATATTGTGGAAACCCACCTCCAAGCATCCATGTTTAAAATAAAGAAGCGCATCGCGATAGCCGGATTATGGGCGCTGGTTCTGGGTTTTATCGGGTCTTACCTGCTTGCTCTCAACCTGTCCGGCCCAATAAGAGTTTTGTCTATGGCGGCCGGCGAGATAGGGAAAGGCAACCTGGAGGCATCCTTGCCTACCGTAAAACGCAGGGATGAACTGGGCGATTTATCCAAAGCATTCCTTGAAATGGCCACTCATCTAAAGGAACTTGACCAAATGAAGCAGGACTTTGTTTCCGGCACGACCCATGAATTCCGTTCCCCACTGGGAATTATTGAGTCTCACGCGACCGCGGTAATGCAGGATTTAGAAGCAGTTAAAGGAATCCCTGAAAATTACCGGAATGACTGGCTGTCCTCAATGAGTCACATCAAAAGCAGCTCGTTGAGACTGAATCGTTTTATTTCGGATCTCCTCAATATGGCCAAAATAGAGCGCGGGAAAATGAATCTAAATTTACAGGTGGTCCCCCTCTCAGGAATAATAGAGGAAACTTTGCTGTTTTTTTCCCCAAAAGCCGCAGAAAAAAAGATTGATTTACTCAAAGATATTCCATCGCATCTGCCTTTGGTCAACGCAGATGATGACCGCATTCGCCAAGTATTAATCAATTTAATAGGAAATGCCCTTAAATTCACTCCGTCGGGCGGGAAAATAACGGCCGGCGCACGGGTTCAACCGCAGGGCTGGATATATGTAAACGTAGTTGACACGGGGCCCGGCATTCCCGGAGAGTTTATGAGCCGGATTTTCAGCAAATTCGAACAGGCAAAGGGCCTTTCACCCAGGGCAGGGGAACGGGGCACAGGCCTGGGGCTGGCCATATGCAAGGGCATTGTGGAAGGACACGGAGGGGAAATAGGGGTAAAATCACAAACCGGGCAAGGAAGCGAATTTTATTTCACTCTTCCTATCCATTAAACTTAGAACGGATTTATCCGGAGGACAAATGAAACACAGAATTCTGATAGTGGAAGACGAGGAAGGATACCGTGATTTGCTACAGCGAATTCTCCGGCGCGCGGGCTTTGAAGTATTCTTCGCTGTGGACGGAATACAGGGCAAAGAACTGCTAAAGAAGACTTCCGTGGATTTGGCAGTTTTGGATTGGAACCTTCCCGGGATGAATGGCGGAGAACTGGCCGCCTGGATAAGAAAAAGCCCAAAACTAGCGCACCTGCCGATTTTAATGTTGACGATCAGGTGTAAGCCAGAGGAAGAAGCTTTAGGGTTTGCAAGTGGGGCGGATGACTATCTTGCAAAACCATACAATCCGATGGAACTTGTGTCCCGCATTAAAAGATTACTCGGCTTGCCGCCGGGATAGAAAAAATCAGGCACCGGTAAGAATAATTTTTTTGGAATTCATATTGTCTCCTGAAACAAGAACCCGGCCAGGTTACACTTGAGTTCTTTTATTTGTCATTCCGCATCGCTTCGGCAACGGAATGGGGGCAAACGCCCTGGCTAAACCCCTTGCAGGATTCGCTCAGGGTTCTTTAAAAAATCTTTCAGCTTGATTGTTGCGATATTATTAGGGCCATGAACACCGCCGATGCGGAAGAACCGGATAATATGACCCTTGGCCGCTGCCTGGGCGGCTTTTGATTGTCCCGATCAATGTGCGCTTTTACTATTTCGCTCCACCCCGGGATCTTCTGAAGCTCATCAAAGGCCAGGATGACAGCTTGACCTGTACGGGCCAGATCCGACGCCCTATCCCAGTGGCGGGAAATCCACTCGGAAGGGGGCGCCACCAGCGCGTCGGCACTTGCAAACCACAGGATTCTAACTATTATGGGTCAGGGGTGGTTGAAGCCGCAGAGCAGAATAGGCGGCATCGAACAAAACTCATGCCGATAAAAATATTTTAGGCGGTTGGTTACAACTGGTTCGATCTTTCTATCAATTGTTTGACAACCGAAAAGATTTCTTTTTGTTGTAACTTCACAGCATAAAGTCTTAATCCTGCGCGAGAACTATATTTACAAGTCTTTTTTTGACCACAATAGTCTTGAGTATACGTTTCCCTTTTATAGCGGAGGCGATAACTTCATCGGTCAGCGCAGCCTTCTCCGTCTGCTTTTCGTCGATTTCCGGAAGAACGTTTATCCGGGAGCGGAGTTTGCCGTTAATCTGAACAACAATAGTTATTTCAGGTTCAGCCGCTATTTTCGGGTCGAAAACCGGCCACGAAGCATCGCAAATCAGGCCCTTACCGCCAAGTCTGCTCCATAGCTCCTCGGCCATGTGCGGCGCGAACGGGGCAATAAGCAGAACAGCGGTTTCGACCACTTCAGAAACAACAGCGGGGGCTGGAGCTGGAGCCTCCGGCTGAACATACGCGTAGAGATCGTTCGTCAACTCCATAAAGGCCGCAATGGCCGTATTGAAACGAAAATTCTCGGTGTCCGCCCCCACTTTCTTTATGGTTTGATGGAGCTTTCTTCGGATCTTATCCTCTTCCGGTCCGAACTTGGCGGAAGCGATGGCGGTTTTCCAGTCCGGCAAATAGCCGGCAGAGAAAGCGGCCATCCACCGCCAGAACCGGTTGATAAACCGATAAGAGCCTTTTATACCCTCTTCGGTCCACTGCACGTCCTCCTCAAAAGGAACGACGAACATTTCATAAACGCGTAAACTGTCCGCGCCGTATTTTTCTATGATGTCGTCGGGGGAAACCGTGTTTCCCTTGGACTTGGACATACGCGCCCAGCGCCATACGATCTGATCTTCCGGAATGGTGTTTTTTTCTTCATCCTTCAACAGTATCCAGTCCACCAGACCTTCCCCCTCGCCGCCGGTTTCGGAGCGACGCGGCCGACGGCCGGGGGTGTAGGCCAGCATCGATCCCTGATTGCGCAATATCTGGAACGGCTCCGTAAAACCTATAAGCCCCGCGTCGTACATTACCTTACACCAGAACCTTGAATACAAAAGATGGGATCGGGCGTGTTCTACGCCGCCGCTGTAGAGATCCACGGGAAGCCAGTGGTCCACTTTTTCCCTGGCGGCAAAAGTCTTATCATTGTGCGGGTCGGCAAAGCGCAAAAAATACCATGAGGAGCAGGCATATCCACCCATCGTGTCTGTCTCACGCCTAGCCCGGCCTTTGCATTTCGGGCAAGAGACCTTGGTGAATTCCTGTATCTCCGCCAGCGGAGATTCCCCCGTTCCCGAGGGTTGATAATTATTCACCTCCGGCAGCAACACCGGCAACTGGTCTTCCGGCACAGGCACCTCTCCGCATTCGGGGCAATGGATTATAGGTATGGGCGCGCCCCAATAGCGTTGTCTGCTTATAAGCCAGTCACGCAAGCGATAGTGAACAGTTCTTTTGCCGAACCCTGAATCCTCCACCCATTTAGCGAACTTCTCCCTGGTTTCCGGAGAATCCTCCAGTCCGTTGAACTGGCCGGAATTTACCACGGTCCCGCCGTCCGGTTCCGCACAGGCGCCCGGACTGTCCGCTTTCCGGTAGACAAACGTTATATCCAGGCCGAATTTTTTGGCAAAGTCAAAATCCCTTTGATCGTGGGCCGGCACGGCCATAATGGCACCACTGCCGTAATTCATCAGCACATAGTCGGCCGCCCATATGGGAATTGGTTTTTTGTCGGCGGGGTTTATGGCATAAGCCCCTGTAAAAACGCCTGTCTTTGTACGCTCGGCGTTCATGCGTTCCATTTCCGTTAAGCGTCGCACGGACTTGATGTAATTATCCAATTCCGATTTTTTCTCCGGAACCGTTATCTTTTCCAGCATCGGATGCTCGGGGGCCAGGACGATGAATGTTGCCCCGAATATTGTATCCACACGCGTAGTAAAAACCTTTATGGATTCAAGCGAGTTACTAAGGTTGAAGTTTAACTCGGCGCCCTCACTCCTGCCTATCCAATCACGTTGCATTTCCTTGAGCCCGTCCGACCAGGATAATTGTTCCAGGTCGGTTAATAGACGATCCGCGTAGGCTGTTATCCTGAAGAACCACTGCGGCATCAGCCTCTTCTCTACCTGTGTATCACAGCGCCAACACCGGCCCTCTTTCACCTCTTCATTGGCCAGCCCGGTTTTGCATTCGGGGCACCAATTTATAGGAGCGGTGGACCGGTATGCCAGACCGCGCTTATACAAAAGCAGAAAGAACCACTGCGTCCATTTATAGTAATCCGGCAGGCTTGAGTTTATCTCCCGGGTCCAGTCATAACTAGCGCCGACCGATCGCAATGTGCGCTTATAATTGGCCGCATATTCAGGCACCATTTCGCGCGGGTTACGCCCGCGTTTTATCGCTTCGTTCTCGGCCGGCTGGCCGAAGGCATCCCAGCCCATAGGGTGTAGAATATTAAAACCTTTCATGCGTTTGTAGCGGCAGAAGGCGTCCATGGGAATATAATTTTTAAGGTGCCCCACATGCAGCCCGGCGCCGGAAGGATACGGGAACATTTCAAGCGCGTAGTATTTCGGTTTTTCCAGGTTTTCTTTTGTGCTATTGGCCTGTTTTTCTTCCCAGACGGTCTGCCATTTTTTTTCTATCGTTTTAAACTCATATCTGCTGTCCATATTCACCTCCTGTACGCTATCAAGAGAATCAACCCGACGTTAATTTCAGCGGCTCATACTTCTTTTTATATTTCGGATTGTAAAAGGGTGTAGTTGTTGCAATCAACCAATAGAGCCGGAAACCAAAAGTCCCCGCCTAAAAACGCCCTTCAAAAAAGCAAGATACTCGATAAATAATGTTTTTCCTGTAATGCCGGATTTGAGATGAACAGGTTGAAAGGCCGATGAGAAATACTTCTTTTGCGGCATGTAAGTTATAGTGAGATTGTCCGGAATGTTTTGCATAATTTGACGGTTTATATCGTAGTTTTTATACATTGTATCATATCTATTCCAATGCACTTTAAGAGTACCGCGTGCAACAGGGCAATCTATCCGTCTATACCGCTTCTACTGCATCGGAAGCGCACACGTAAACTGAACTTGTTTTTCAGATCACAACGAAGGGACCAAAGAAAAAGGGCGTCCAATCTTTTAATTATGGCCTTCTGGTTTAAAAAGCTTTCCGAATAAAACTTCCGGCCTGTGAGCAGCTCATTGAGTTTATTCCTGTGCCGCCGTAAAAAATCCTTCCAGATAGACATGGGGACCATGCCGCCGATTTTTTCTTTTCTTCAGCAACCGCCCTTCGGAAGAATGTCCGACATAGCCGTTCTCAATAAATACTTTGTCCAACCGTTATTTATTTTATAGCAGGCAGAGAAAAGACATATTCCACCAGGCGGCGGTCCAGGAACGGATAACGGTACCTTATTAAACCCGGGATCCATCTCCCCCCATGATATTTCTCAGGCCTCCTCCGGACGAATGAGGTAATGGGCGGAGCATACCGCCCCGGAAACTTCCTTTATATACTTCAGCTCATCTTTCCCGCCAATACTGAAATTTTTAATTTTTCAGACCTGGATCCGCACCCGGACTCTTTTTCCCCTATAACTCCGTCCGCCAGGCAGCAGATAGTGGACGAATCCATCCCCCCGGAAAGCGTTCCCCCCGCCGGATAAGGGGGGAGCATCCGCGCCCTTATTGAACTTGTCAGCAGTTCAAGAAATTCAGCCGAATATTTTTTAAGGGTTTTCTCGTGGAATTACCCCATTTCCGGATTATACCGGGGGAAGTAATACCGTCTGTTTACCGGCTCCTTTCCCGGAGATAACAAGAAACAGCAGCCGGCCTCAAGCTGCTTAATATCTTTAAAAAACGTTTTTCCGGAGAACTCGGAACGGTTGAACACCAGATAATCTAATACGGCGCCGCTATCCGGCTCTTTTTTTATGGCCTGGCAGGAAAACAGCGCGCAAATCACTTTCCGCCTATAACAATATTGTCTCCGTCGGGACAAATGTCAAGGAGTGTTAGCGCCAGCACACTAGCGAAGCGCCGCGTAAACCTTTTTGACTACATGCCGGTAATCGGCTCCTGCGAGCACGGTTTCTCTGGCCCGCGCACCAGCAGCTTCGCGGAACGCCTTTTTCATGCGCAGGACATGCCGAATCTTTTTGCGCAGATCTCCGGACAGGTTTTCATCATAAAAAAATCCGTTAACTCCGTCTTTCACCAATTTTCTCAAAACATTCGTTTTATTGGTAATTACAACTTTCCCGAGCGACATAGCCATTGTCAGAATGGAATTAACCCCCGGATTCAGACGCGCCTTAAAAGGTATTACAACGGCAAACGCGCCGCCCAACTCTTCCTTTAACCGTTCAAGATTCCCCCTCAGCGGATGAACGGACAACTTTCCGCCATCCGGTCTTCCCGTTTCAAGTTCAAGGTCCGTATAAATCTTCAGTCGTACGTCAATTCCGCACATGGCAGTCAATAAAGCGCCATAATCCCTTGCGGCATTGCCGGCTGAAATCAGATACGACCGAGACCGGCCTTTTAGCGGCGCGTAATACTCCGTGTTCACTGAAAACCGATATTTCCGCATTTTCCCAGCGGGAACACCGTATTTCCTATTAGCGGCGAACGTGTCGTTATCCAGAATAAACATGGTGTCCAACCGGCTAAAGAGCTTCTTACATGCGACCAAGTCCGCCCCCTCCGACTCGCCGCGGCCATATGCTAAATGGAGGTTCACAAATATTTTACGCGGCCCTTTAACGGACAGAAGGCCGCAAAACAAATCTGAAGCCCGGGCTTCAGGAAAATCTATAAAAACTATAGCATCATATTTATTCTTAATGACCCCGTTAATACAGTTTGCTTGATCAATAGGCAGCCTTTGACGGTATAGAACGCCAGCCGGCTCCCACCGCGAGAAGCAATTAAGCTCCGGCATTGCTATATCTAAAACAACCTCTTTACCCCGCCCGAAAAAATCCGTAAAGGCCAGGGTAAACAGCCGGCTTTCAAATGTGTTGCCCATGCTCACAAGCAGAATACGCTTTTTTATGCCCGAAGAAGCCAGCGCCTCAAGCCTGCGTATGTCCGTTGCCGCCCGCGCGAGCTGGACAGGATTGCACTTTTTACGCATCTCGTTCAAGATGGCAAGCGCCCTGTCGGATCCTTTATTTGAAAGATAACCGCGAGCGAGATTTATATAGGCGGAGATATTGTTCCCGTCTATCGCAATAGCCTTTATAAATAGAAGCTCCGCTTTAAGCCGGTCTCCAGCTGCGAAGGCTTTCATCCCGGCATTATTAAGCTGTCGGCAAACCATGGTTCGCGTCATAATTAAAAACTATTAGAACCGCTATAAACTGACGCCGGGCCCGGAGTGGGGCGATCCGCCTATAAAAACAATAGCCTCTAAAAGCGCCTGCCGGACCGCGGTTCAAGGCTTTACTGCGGCCTATTATTGAGTAACTTCGATACGCTGGGCGCGAGCAGCCGGGAACCGAGATCACGCGGCCGGTAACGGTTACTTTTAAGATAACCGCCGGGAAATTGATTTTGGTTTTTGGAACAATCTCACGTTACATGAAAACTACCACCCGGCGGCCTTCGCGATCGCGGCCAACACGGCCTTTTGATGGATAGGAGGGATCCAGGTGGTCGACAGGGTTTTCATAATGGTATCGATCCCGTACGGGCGGAACGATGGCAGTTTCCGGCTGCAATTGGAACCCGGATACAACCCCGGCTCCGCACCCGCCAATTCCATCGGCGTTCCCAATTTAAGAACGTTCATCTCGCCGGAATCGGCGGTGCTGGAAACCGTAACAGGCACTCCGGACTGGATATCGAAAACCCAGGGAATATCCGCTTGGTGACGGTCTCTGGCTTCGGCATCTGACACATAAGTTTCAAGCGTGACAAAGCTGCTTGTATTGGGACCTTTCAATATCTGGGGATAGTCACAATAAAAATCGGCCTCGGACGGTGAATATATGTACTCGTCATTCAGCGTCCAGGTATGAAGCATTTCGTGAAGCATGGTAGGCAGGGGGTAATCAAGAGATACAACCGGAAAGCTTCCACCGGCGCCTCCGGAGCCGCGACTGGTAAAAACCGCCGTCATGTGCGCCGGAGCAGTTCCCAGAGAAAGAATATATGTCATATCGCAACTGATGATACGCGGAGCTTGCGGAACATCGTTCCGGCAGTTCATACTGTCCGCATCGCCCTCAACATATTCGATCCGGAATCTATCCCGGATGGACGCAAACGCCTCATTGGTCAGCAACAGGTCAGAAAAATCATTGGCACGTTTCATAGCCAGCGCATCCGCGACAAACCGGATATGATAATATCCGTCTATAGGCACTGGAGCCAAGCTCTTTCGCAGCCGGCGTAGACGCGTGGCTTGTTCCGCATCTTCATACACGCCGCCGGTCAGGACAGATTTCCCATTGGCGTTTGTTTCGATAGAATCGTAGAACACCAACTCGGGTTCAGCGGACAAGGGAACCGGGGCCTCAAGAGACCGTTGCCCCCCCATAGCCCCAAGAGGCGATAGTATTAAAAGAAATACGGTAAACCGTTTCACAACCGGTGAAATGCAACCGGGCAGAAGCGCCGACGCGAGGCACAATTTATATATTTTCATTTTTATATTTTTCAATCCTCCAAACGCAAAGGATCAGCCACATTCTGATTATATAGTATAGCTGGTATACCGTAGAATACAAGTGCCTACGGTACCTGGTGATGCAGGGCTAAAGACCCAGTTGGACCGGATTATTTTCGGAAGTATAATGTTTTTTCAATCAAATGGTCAGGGGCAGGCGTACGCGCTATTTGGGACGTCGGCCGCGCAATTGTCAGAAAATAACAACCCTACTACTGAATCCGTATATTTAAGGAGCGCCTTTTATTCCCAAAACGATATCCAGATTTTTCCGGACATTCATGTCGGTCGGAGAAATTTTAAGAGCCATGCTAAAATTCCGAACGCTCTCATCCAGCCGGCCGGCATTGGCCGATTCAATACCCATATTATTATAAATGCCAACCAGCGCGGCCGCAGCCTTAGAATAGCCGGGCCTGATCCGCAATGCCTCCTGATAGAAGATTATCGCTTCCCCCGGTTTGTGCTGTTTGACCAGAGCCAATCCGCAATTGCCGTAAGCCTCCGCTAAGTCAGGTTTATCCCGCGCCGCTTCCTTGAATTGAGCCACGGCTTCCGCCAACCTGCCCTTATCCATAAGAAGCATACCAAGGTTGTTATGAGCCAGCCAACTGGCGGGGTTTTTCTTGATCGTATCGGTCCACACCAGTTCGGAATTCTTATAGATCCCACTTTGCCGCCAGGTTCCGACCCATAATAATGGCAGGACCACTAACCCCAGAAGCATTGCCGTCCGGCCTGGGCTGGGCTCCCCGGCCGGCCCCGAAATCCGGCTATTTCCCTCGATCAGGCGTGTGAAACCTCCGACGGCGATAGCCAATAACCCGAGGCTTGAGAGATACTGGTAATGATCGGCCACATAAGAATATTGGAATGTGTAATTACTGACAAAACCCAGCAACGGCCCTATGGTAATGAGATAGAACCACAGCCCTGCAAAAAAATTCCGTCCCAACCGTCGCCGGACGGACCAGAAATATGCGCCGGCGCCGAATACCCCCAAAACCCAGAGCCATTCTCCGGTACTATGGACATCCAGCGTCCAGCGTTCATAACTGAAAGCGAGGTTTACCGGCCATGCCAATTTCAAAGGATAGAACCACACCGCCCTGCCGGCCAGGAGTATCCGCTGCAACAAATGGAGATGTCCTTCCGCGCCCAAAGTGCGCACCTCGAAGAACATGGTATATAGGACTAATACAATGGAAAACAAGAAAAACGGCAGCAGGTTTACCAGCTCACGGGGGCGGATATTCAGGCCGCGCCGCCAACGCAATAATAACAATATTATCGGCAGAGTGAACGTTACAGGTTTGCTCAGGAGGGATAACAAAAACAATCCAAGGGCTCCTAAATACCATCTACGGCGGCCGCTATCCTCAAACCGCAGGTAACAGATCAGCGTCAGCAGATAAAACACGCCGGATAGCACGTTTTTGCGTTCAGAGATCCAGGCCACGGACTCGACATGGACCGGATGCAAAGCGAATAGCGCAGCTGCTAACCAGGCGAACCGCAGTCCCAGCTGCCTCAGCAGAAACCACACCAGGAGCGCGTTCAATATATGCAGAACGATATTTACAAGATGGTATCCCGCAGGGGCCAGCCCCCAAAGATGCCGTTCAAGCCAAAAACTTGTATACACTACCGGGAATTCATAATAATAATGCTCGTACGGCGGCTGCAGCGTCCATATCCGGCGCAGTCCGTCGGGCTGATCAAGGATCGGAGTGGCGGCATAGAGTTCATCGTCCCAGATAAATTCCCCCCGCATCGCGGGGGAATAAGCCGTAAGGGTCAAGAGAATCAGAAGCAACGCCGACAGCCCCCAATGCCTGGCGAAAAGACCCGCTATCGCACAGAATATAGAACTGCCGCTAATCGACGCAACGCCCTGCCTCGGATCCATGAAGGACATGCTCTCTTTGCCAAGATTTTCCACTAATCTTCAAGCCCGGCCAAATGCAGCGTTATGCCCTTGGATTTCAGCATGGCGACGAAAGCCGGCTTATCCGTGGCCTTGATATATGCCTCCTCAGGCGCAACAACCTTGTCAACAACGTATTTGAAGAGCACTTCGCCGAGCATAGTCATCCCCTGTTTTTTACCGGTCTGCATTATCGAGGGGATCTGGTATATCTTTCCTTCGCGTATAAGATTGGCCACGGCGCTGTTTACAAAGAGCGCCTCCATGGCCGCCACTCGGCCGCCTCCGATCTTCTTACACAAAGTCTGGGAAATGACACCCTTGAGCGAGGTGGAAAGCATGGTTCTTATCTGCGACTGCCTGTCGGCCGGGAACTGGTCTATTATACGGTCCACCGTGGATGCCGCGGTTGTGGTATGAAGAGTCCCGAAAACCAGATGCCCCGTTTCCGCCGTCTCGATGGCTATAGATATGGTTTCCAGATCGCGCATTTCCCCCACCAGCACTATATCCGGATCCTCGCGCAGAGCCGCGCGCAGAGCCTGTGAGAACGACCGCGTGTGAACATGCACTTCGCGCTGATTTATAAGACAATGCTTCTTCTGGTGCACGAACTCTATCGGGTCTTCTATGGTTATGATATGGTCCTTGCGATGGCGGTTTATAAAGTCCACCAAAGCGCAAAGGGTGGTTGACTTGCCCGAGCCGGTCGGGCCGGTCACCAGCACTAGGCCTTTGGAAAGAAAACAGAGATCCATTATTTCCTTGGAAAGGCCAAGTTTCTCGGCCGTCACGATCTCCATAGGTATCTGGCGAAAAACGGCGCCCATGCCGAACCTGTCCATAAAGACATTAACGCGGAAACGCGCCAGGCCCGTTATTTCATGGGCAAAATCGGTATCGTGGATCTCATTAAATTGCGCCGCGTTGTGCGCGGGCATAATAGCGCTGAGAAGAACGCCCATTTGATCCTGGTGTATTACAGACTGGTCGGAAAGTTCCCGCATATCGCCATTTACACGAACCATTGGCCGATGGGAGGACGTCAGGTGCAGATCCGATGCCCCCATTTTGAACATCTTGCGCAACAGAAGGTTTATCTCCGGCTCAGCCTCCTGCCCCGAAGAGGGCTGACAAACCGCCTCAGGCTTTGCGGCAAACTGATGCTCGGACGCGGCTCCGTTCCCGTTCCGAACGCCCATGGATATTCTAGCCGTAAACTGGTCGCCTTCTGACCCGCAGGCGACCGCCACTGTTTTAGTTCCTATGGCATATTCGAACTTCACCGTCGTATGCTGCGCTACCAGCTCCCGGAGGCCAACAGGCGCTATTTCCTGTATTAAACCTGTGAGCTGCAAAATAGAGAGCTGCTGGCTCAACATCGGCGCGGAACCGGACTCGCTCTTTAAAACCGGGGCCTTGCCGGACTCCAATATTATTTCCTGACCCGCCTGTATTTTTTCAATAAGTTTATCCAGTTGCGCCATATTACCTCTTAAAATGTCCGTCTAAGATTGCGCCCGAACATCGGCGCTACGATACGACACTTGCCGGCCAAGATTCCAGCGCTATTTTATCCGCCTGTTTTTCCAACGGGGACCGAAATAAACCGCGGGATTTGGAATAACAAAATGTAGCATATTTTCAGATCCGATAAAAAAGCCCGGATAAACAAGACTGTAAGATCAAACCGGCTTGGCGCCTTTAGAAAAGAAAGGGCCGTTGTCGTCCACTTCCGCATCTTTAAAGCCCGCGCCGGCATAAAGTTCCTTAAACCCGGCGTTGGAATACAGCATATGGTCCGCCACCTCCGCGCCGGCTTCACGGTGATGCCGGTCAAGGTCCGCGCGGGTCATGGAATGAACTATATAAAGACCTCCGCCCGGTTTGAGATAACGATATGAGTTTTCAAAAATCTTTTTTCGATCGTAAAAATGCGGGAAAGCGTTAAAAATAATAATTTTTGTGAAAAAGTCCGGGGGGAAAACTCCGGGTTCCTCATAATCGCCGCATACCACTTTCCGGCCGGGGAACTTCCTGAGATATTCTTTCACCATTTCCGGAGCAATGTCCATGGCGGACATTTTTTTCACGCCGCGTTTTTCAAAATGGGACGCAAGTATTCCCGTACCGCAGCCCACATCCAGCAGCTCGTCCTCCTGGGAAACCCCGATGCGGTCTAAAATAGCGTTTATAATCGGGACGATCTCCGGCTTTTCATAACTGTCCCATTTCGCCGCATGGCGGTCAAAGAATTCCCTGGTTTGAATCTCCATAGTCCCCCCGTTCATTTTAAAACCCGGCTTTTACGGCCGCACCGCGGACAAAAGCGAATAAATCCGGGGACTGACAGCCACCCGGCAAACAAATCACTCCCGAACCTCTCGAAAGCCTTTAAGGGCGTAGTAAACCTGGCCAAGCGCTATCCCGCCGTCATTGGCCGGGACCGTCTCATTTGCGAAGACTTTAAAACCTTCGCGTTCCAGTCTTTCCATACCGAGGGTGAGAAGCGTCCGGTTCTGGAAAACGCCGCCCGATAAGGCCACAGTGGTTATTCCGGTATCACGGCCAATAGCGGAAACCGTATTAACCAGCATATCGGCCAACCCCGAATGAAATCTTTCGGAAATAACCTGAGCCCGCCGACCGCCCCGCTCGCGCAAAGCGGCTAAGACCGCTTTCGACGGATCTATTATAAAAGCCCCGTCCTGTTTCTGAAGGCCGAAAATATAGGGACGGTTTGGCACCCTGACGATCAGGCTTTCAAGTTCCATGGCCCGCTGACCTTCGTACGTGGCCTCGGCCCCCAGACCCGCGATAAAACTTATAGCGTCAAAAAGCCGGCCCATGCTGGAAGTCAGGGGGGCGTTTATGCCATTAGCCGTGATCTTTTCCACAGCCGCGAGAACTTTAGCGTCCACCCCGCTAAAACAGCTTCCGGCCTCCTTACGCCAGTCCGGCCCCAGTGCCTCCATCACCAACGGGAGGGCGGAACGCCAGACTTCCGCCGCAGCGGCGTCTCCACCGGGCAGGGCAAAATATTTAAGGTGGGCGGCCCTGTGCCAGGTCCAGCCCTTATTTTCCCTTATGACAAAGAATTCGGAACCCCAGATATTCCCGTCGGTACCGTAACCCGTGCCGTCCAACGCCGCGCCGATAAAAGGGCCTGTGATGCCCTGTTCGGCCGCGACGCTCAGGACATGCGCCACATGATGCTGGACCGGGACTTTAATACCTTTAAGCGCACGGGCGTAATTTGAAGAATGATAATCCGGATGGAGGTCATGGGCGATCACGCCGGGTCTGACTTTCAAAAGAGATTTTGTCTTGGCGAGCGTCTCGGCATAAAAACACTGGTTCCCATATTCGCTTTGGTCGCCGATATACTGCGAAAGGAACGCAGAATCTCCGCGGGTTAGACAGAAGGCGCTTTTCAAATCCGCTCCGCAGCCCAGCGCCTCCTTGCCGCCAAGCCGCTTTGCCGCCCAGCCGCCCAGTTGCACCGATTCGGGAACATAACCGCGCGCCCTGCGGACAAGTCGGAAAGCTCCTCCGGCGTAAAAGCCCACGGAATCATCGATCCGGTTATGTATTTCCCTGTCGTGGAATAGAATAAGGTCGGCCATGGCGCCCAGGCTTTTTTCGGCCTCCGCGCGGTCTCTGGCTATCGGTTCATCCCGAAGATTGCCGGAAGTCATGACCAGGAAACCTTTAAAACCGCCAGAGCGCAGCAGCCGGAACAACGCCGTGTGTATAGGAGTGTAGGCCAGCATCACACCGATGGTGTCAAGTCCAGGCGCAACCGGGCCTAGAGCATCCGGCTTTTTTTTCTTCAACATGACCACCGGCGCCCCGGCAGATTCCAGCGCCGTACGCTCAGGTCCTGAGAGAAGACAGAAACTTTCCGCGCCCGCGAGCGTATCGGTCATCACAGCGAACGGTTTGGCCGGTCTGTCCTTAAAACGCCGCAGCCTGCCTATAGCCGCGGCATTGCCTGCGTCACACGCCAGATGAAATCCGCCCAGGCTCTGAAGAGCGACTATTTTGCCTTTCATTAAAAATTCAGCCGCCAGTTCAATGGCATAAAACCCGTTAACCCCGCCCGCCTGCTTCGCGGGCAAAGCCTCCCCCCCCCTGCCGCCCGCTTCGCGGTTGGACAGCGGGATAAGTTTACGGCCGCAGCGGAAGGCGCTGACTTTCGGGCCGCAAACAGGACAAGCATTAGGCTGGGCGTGAAACCGCCGGTCCAGCGGGTCCCGGTATTCCGCCAGGCACTTTGGGCACATCTTAAAACTTTTCATCGTGGTCAGCGGCCGGTCATAAGGGATGCGTTTTACTATGGTAAAGCGCGGACCGCAATTGGTGCAATTGGTAAAGGGATATAAATACCGCCGGTCCGAAGGGTCCAGAAGTTCTCCGCGGCAATCGGCGCAAAGAGCCAGATCGGCGGGAATACGCGCTTGCGCTTCAGCTTTTCCCCCGCTTTTTACTATGGCGAAACATTTATCCGTCCCGATGGGACGGTCGGAAGTTATAAGCGAATCTATCCGCGCGGCCGGCGGCTTCCGGATTTTAAGGTCCTTTATAAAGCGCGAAAGTTCCCCGCCGGCCCCCTGGGCTTCTATCGTAACTCCGGAGGCGTCGTTCTTCACCCAGCCTGAGAGGCGGCGTTCGAGGGCGAGCCTATAGACGTGCGGCCGGAAGCCCACTCCCTGGACAACGCCTTTAATAAATATCCTCTTCCTTAACACTGGTGACATAAATTTTATAGCAGGTTCCGGGATCAGAGATTTTGCGGAACGGCGCTGCAACCATGTTTCCAGTTTTCAGCGGTCTATTTCCGACCGTTAGTCACCTGGTTTTGGGAATAATCCAGTTCGCTGCCGAAAAGGCTGTGCGGCACCAGGTAAACCAACGCGGTTACGGAGAAGGCGGCTAAAAGCCAGGGCTTCGGATTCCCGGCCCTGAAGATCGCGTAAAGCGCGGCTAACCAGAACGCCAGCATCACCAATGTTTTATTGTCAGTCAGGTCATGGCCGAAGGGCCAGCCCGTCCAGTAAGCGCCGAAAGCATAGAACTGGGTAAGCGGGCCCAAAACGAACCCGCCCAATATAAGGAATAGGATATTGAGTACTACGGCGTGCTTTATTACAGTATCCATGGTGAAAACGGTTATAAAGATGCGCACCGAAAACAACATAAAAAGGAACATAAACAGTACGTGCGGAATAAGTATTGCCGCCGGAACAACCCCTTTAAACCTGGCCACCACCGGCTTTGCGTATAATTCCAGATCGCCTTTTTCGCGCTTTATAAAAACCCTGTACTCCAGCTTTCCGGCCGGCGGCTGGTCCGGCAGCCCCGCCGACAGCAGCCCGTCCCGGTACAGCATTTCTGTTTTGGTCCAGGAGTCTCCGGCCGGATAGCGCCGCCAGGAAACATATCCCTTTATTTTTTCCGGAGAGTCTATCTTTATAAGACAGTCTTTCCCCCCTATAGTGCAGCTCCTGGGCAAACGGAAGGAAACAGCCGCGGTTCCGTCCGGGAATACTTTATTCTTAAGGGGGTAGGTGGGACCTGTCACACGCTGGAAAACGGCAAAAACCAAAGTTATCGTCAGGCTCAACACCCAGTATAAAGCCTTTTTCATCAGCAGATCCTGGGGAGTTGTTCACCTTCAAGCATCATTACAAGGCGGGTCCCGCCTATCGATGTTTTAAGACGCACCTGCGGCTTTTTGTCTTTTAATACCCGGCCGATAATGCAGGCTTCTCGTCCATATTCGCCGGCGCGCAGGGCCGAAATTATTCCGGGCGCGTCGGCGGCGGCGGCAAAAAACACAGCCTTCCCCTCATTAGCCACATAGAGCGGGTCCAGTCCCAGCAGACGGCAGGCGTTTTCCACCGCCGGCCTTACCGGGATAGAATTTTCTTCTATCTCTATAATGGTCCCGCTGGCAAAAGCGGCTTCATTCAAAACGGTGCCCAAGCCCCCCCGTGTAATATCACGGATAGCTCTTATATTCGCTGAAGCTTTGAGGGCGCGCGCTATCATGGCGTTAAGCGGCGCGGCGTCGCTTTTAATATCTCCGGAAAGGCCCAGGCGGCTGCGCGCGTTCATGACCGCCACACCATGATCGGCCAGGCGGCCGCTGAGGATGACAGCGTCTCCGTGGCGGATAAAGGCCGAAGAAAGTCTCCGCCCCTTCGGAATAAGCCCGACTCCGGAAGTATTTATAAAAAGCTTGTCGGCCTTGCCTTTTTCCACAACCTTAGTGTCCCCGGTGACTACGCGGACGCCGGCCTCCAGAGCGGCTTTTTGCATAGAACTGACAATCTTCTTAAGCCGGGAAAGAGGAAACCCCTCCTCTATAATGAACCCGGCCGAAACGGCTAAAGGTTTAGCGCCCTTCACCGCAAGGTCGTTCACGGTCCCGCAGACGGAGATGCGTCCGATGTCCGCGCCGGGGAACTCAAGCGGGTCCACCACGTAAGAATCAGTGGTGAAAGCCAGGCGCTCTTTGCCCGCGCGGATCTCGGCGGCGTCCTCAAGGGGCGCCAGAGCCGGATTATAGAAGGTTTTGAGAAACAGGCGCTCTATGAGCTCATGCGTCATACGACCGCCGCTCCCATGCCCGAGCTTTACATTTTTTTCAAAAATCATATCAGCCCTTAACCGGCGCGACAGGTTTATAATTTTTTAGGAGTATTTCCAGAAAAGCTTTAGCGGAAGCCGGAAGCTTGCGCGACTTATTATAAATCAGGTATAGCGCCCTTGAAACCTCCGCGTCCGTAAACCGGACGATATGCAGTTTACTCTCCCGTTCATCCTCCCGTATAGCCGAAAGCGGGAGAATGGAAAGCCCCACCCCGGAAGAGACGGCGGTCTTTATGGTCTCTATGTTATCCAGTTCCATCTTTATATTAACCTTCACTCCGTGCTCTTTCAGGAAAATATCCACATATTTTCTGGATGGGACGACTTTGTCAAAAAAAATAAAGTCCCGGCCGGCGACTTCGCGCACCGCCACCGATCGTTTCTGGGCCAATTTATCCCCCATACCGGTCAGAAGCACCATCTCATCTTCGCCGATAGGAAGCATGGTGATACCCGACAGTTTGCGGTAAGGGCAGGCCATGATGCCGAAATCCGCGCGGCCGGAAACGATATCGCCATGGATCTGCGAGAACTGGCGGTACTCCACGCTCACCTTGGTGCTGGGGTAGTCGGTCATAAACTTTTTAATATAATCCTGCAACAGATAAACTCCGACGCTGTAAATAGTGGAGATCCTTATTTCCTCAGAAGCCGTTGAAGCGGAAAGCTGCTTGATGCTGACCAGGGAATTCTCATAAAGCAGGACCACTCTCTTGGAAGTTTCATAAAACTTCTCTCCGCAGGAAGTGAGCGCTATCTTATTGGCCACCCGGTTGAACAGCCTGCAACGAAGGACCAGTTCCAATTTTTTCACCTGCTGGCTTACGGCCGACTGCGAGATATAATTAAGTTCCGCGGTCTTTGAGAAGCTGTCGGTATCCACCAGGTCTCTGAAAACTTTTAAAGTTTCAATGTTCATAATCAGTGAAGGTCAAAAGGCCGGGTTACAGGTTGCAATGGAAGCGGATCTAAAACCCGCTACCTGCCGCCTGCGGCCTTAAACCGTTTTTTCATCCTCCGTATTTGAACCAGGCCGCGCACGCACCCTCTGAAGAGACCATGCAGGGCCCCACCGCATTAGACGGCGAACATGCTTTGCCGAAAAGCGCGCAATCGGCGGGCAGGGCTTTCCCCATCAGAACGCTTCCGCAGATGCAGCCTTTCGGTTCCGGCGCGGCGCGGTAAGACAATTTAAAACGCCTCACGGCGTCAAATCCGGCGAATGCGCGGCTAAAACCTAATCCGGATCCTTCTATCAAACCTATGGAACGCCAGCGGGCGCCGGTAACGGAAAAAACTTCCCGCATTATTTCCAAAGCCCGCGGATTGCCTTCGGACTTAACCACGCGGTCGTATTCGGATTCTACGGCCGGGCTGCCTGAAACGATCTGTCGGAGCAGCATATTGATGCCGGTAAGGATATCCAGCGGCTCAAACCCCGTCACCACGCACGGGACCGAGTATTTCGCGGCCACAAACCGGTAAGGTTTGAGTCCGATGATGGCGCTGACATGGCCGGGCAGCATGAAACCGGAAATACTATGGCTGGGATCCTTCAACAGAAGTTCCAAAGCCGGCGGGACCAGCTTAAAAAGCGGGATCACGGAAAAATTCTCAACTTTTCCGGCCCTGGCGCGCAGCACCGTGCCGGCTATCACGGGCGCGGTAGTTTCGAAGCCCACACCGACAAAAACCACCTGCCGCATGGTGTTTTCCCGCGCCAGTTCCAGAGCGTCCATGGGCGAGTACACCACGTTTACCGATGCCCCTTTCTCACGCATTGACTGGAGGTCCAGGCCGCCGGAGCCTTTCACCTTGAGCATGTCTCCGAAAGTGGCTATGGTGACTCCGGGACGCGCGGCCAGTTCAAGGATCAGATCTATATCACCCTGCGCGGTGACGCAGACAGGGCAGCCGGGCCCCGAAAGCATTTTCAGACCTTTGGGAAAAAGACGGCGCATACCACTGGCCGCTATGGCCATCGTGTGCGAGCCGCAGACCTCCATTATGGCCGTATCCCTGCCAGTATGCGCGGCGGCGGCCGCCGCCAGGCGCCGCATTTCCTCAAGCGCCGAAGCGGCCAGCGACTTGTCGCGCCAAAGAGGGGATTCAAAACGGTTAGAGCTTCTTAAGGTCTTCACGGCTGTAAATCTCCTCAAAAAGTTTAAGAGTTATTTCCGCTTCGGATTGCTCCACCACGGTGATGGCGAATCCGGCGTGGACAAGGACATAGTCGCCTTTTCCGGCGCCGGGCACCAGATCAAGCGCCACTTTTCTTTTTGCCCCGCTGAAATTTACCTCAGCGGTATTATTTTCAATGGAAAGTATTTTTCCGGGTACTGCGATGCACATACATTCTCCTGCCCGCGAAAAGGACGACGACAATAGGCGGCTGAAAAGGTTAAAGGTTATAAGTTTTATTAATACTTCTTTAATTATACTATTTTTGCGGAACTACCGGGCCCCGACCTGGAGGGGGCGGAGAATCCGGCATTTTCAGGTATTTATTTTTTGCTATACTATTCAACAGTAAAAGGAAATCCGCCCTTAAGGTGGTATCGCAAGGGTAAAACAAACGGTTGGGTGGCAGAGCGGTCAAATGCACTGGTCTGTAAAACCAGCGGACTACGTCCTACGAAGGTTCGAATCCTTCCCCAACCATATGATTTTGCAAAGATGGGAAGCAAGTGCCGGTTGAATGGAGGGCAGAGCCCTCCTTGTGAAGCACCGGGCGTCACCTTATAAAGCCCGGCGTAATCCGCCCCGCGCATGTGTTTAGCGCGGGGTCCGACAAGCATGAAGAAATGGATACAATTTTATTAAAGAGATTTCCACTCCGGGAGGTTCAGCGTAACGACCAAGCGAAGCGCAGGGAGTAAGCGACGATGAAACGGAGGGCAGAGCCCTCCTTGTGGAGCACCGGGCGTCACCTTATAAAGCCCGGCGTAATCCGCCCCGCGCATGTGTTTAGCGCGGGGTGCGACAAGTGGAGAGGTGGCCGAGTGGTTGAAGGCGCAGACCTGGAAAGTCTGTAAGCGCCAAAAGTGCTTCGAGGGTTCGAATCCCTCCCTCTCCGTATTTAAAAAGCCCGACTAAATTTAGTCGGGCTTTTTAAATCCGGAGCTTTCAGGATAAAGTTCGAACCTTCTTCGCGCAAAACATCCCGAGGAAACTATATAGATTCCGCTTTCCCCCTGGATCTGCGGTCCGGGGAAGCCTATCCGCGGGATGTCGCGCGGTCGGCCACGCCGCGCGGCCTCCCACGCTTGCCGCAAGGAAGTTCGCAGGCTCGCCCACACGCCGGCCGCTTTTGGCGGCCGGCTCCGGGCTCGCTCTGCTCCAGCAGAAAAGAGGTGTTTATCATACTCATCACCTCCTTATGCGCGGCCTGCTGGCCGCTCCCGTCCGCCTTCGGCGTCCGTACTGGGCTGTGCCCGTGCCGCAACAAGCGCTATGCGCCTCAAGCGGCCAACGCAGAAAATTATTTCCCGCGCGCATCAATCTTATTCGTTATAAGGTCCTGCCATACTACTCAAGTTTTCGTCAAATAATAAATTTCTAATCCTCGTTGCCTTTTTTCTTGGGCTTTCTGGATTTGTGTTCAATCCGCTTAACCTGTTTCTCAAGCTCATTTTCCGCGTCAGCCTCCAAGGCAATCCGGTGGGCATTGAATTTGTCGTATTCTGCAAGCGCCAGATTTTGAGCAACCTCCATCGAAACTCTGCCGGCGTCTTTTAATATTTCGTGCTCATGGAATTTTAGGAAACCGTCCAACTTCTCGCGCCAATCCTTCATATAAAGCACCTTGCGGCGGCGGGCCTGCTCTTCCGCATAATCAAGATACATGTTGACAATTTTATTAAGTTGTTTTATCTCATCCCCGACAAGATAATTTTTGGCCACAGTAACATCACCACGACGGACCTTTGAACCTTTCCAGCTCGTTAAGCCCATATTGGGCTTATTAGCGTTTGCCCGGCCATGAATTATTTCGGCGGCGGTATGCCCGGCAACCGCCCAATGCAGTTTGTTTTGAACTATCTGAAAAAATTCATGCGTTTCCTCTGCATCCGGCCTGTAATCTATTGAAAGTTTGTAAATATCCCGTATTTTCTGATAAAACCGTTTTTCAGAGGCACGGATATCGCGAATCTGCTCAAGCAGATCGTCAAAATAATCAAGGCCGCCGGGCTCCTTAAGCCTCTCATTATCAATGACGAATCCCTTAACGATGTATTCTTTAAGTCTTTCCGTGGCCCACCTGCGGAACTGAATGCCTCTTTCAGAACGCACCCTATAGCCAACCGCCATAATCAGGTCCAGATTGTAAAATTCAACATCCCTGGCCACTTCCCTTGAGCCTTCTTTTTGAACTATTCGGAAATTCCGAATAGTTGCCTCATTGGGGACCTCGCCCTCGGCATAGATATTTTTAATATGCTCATTTACAGTATGGACGGCAACCTGGAAGAGTTCGGCAATAAGTTTTTGCGAGAGCCACACCGTGCCGTCCTCAAGCCGCACCTGTATCCGGCTTTTCCCGTCTTCGGTGTTATAAATTATGATTTCGGATTTATTCATATAATCACGCCTTTATTCCCAAAGGGCCTCCAACTGACTGGATGGGGCCGAACAGCAAAGTCTATATCCATTAGGAATATCCTCAAGCCGATATTCACAATCAACTTTAATGGGCGATGGACGTAATGGGTTTGCGGCCAGTTTATTGGGCACCAGGATTATTGGTGTCGGGGGTTTATTACATATATGATATTCATCACGGCTTGTAGATAAAACAGCTGTGATACCTGAATGCCGCAGGTTAAGAAAAAAAGCAGTATCTATCTCAGCCTGGTTCTCATTAACAATTTTATCCCTATATGTGATGCTCTGAGAACCATCCTTGTGTAATTTTAGATCCCCTATAGGATAAACGGCTTGAAGTATTGCCGGGTAAGTTGATTTACCTTTAAAACTGAAACATCTGGATTGGGAATAATTTACGGCAATAATAAATACTTCGCTTGGCTTAACAATTTTGTTGTCCAAATAGCTCACATACTTCTTAAATTTTGTGTCGATTGCAGTTGTATAGCGGAGCAGAATCTTATCCGAGGGGACTTTGTTCGCTGGGCCAGGGCTCGGAACAATGTCCGGCACTTGATTGTTCTTTATACCACGACCAGGCGCAATTGCCTCAACCCATATTACACGCCCATTATGTTCTATTCTAAAGTCTGGGCCTCCGGCTTTGGAGGGAGGTGAAAGCTTCAGACCCGCTCGTAAGAGGTAGGAACCAAGAAGTATTTCCCAATACCGCTGTCGGAATTTATCCTCGTCACCACTGGTAAATTCTGTTAGGCAAGTGGTCTCCGCATAGGGTTTGAATTCTCCCCATATCTTTTCAATGTCAGCGATAATCAGCAGACGATCCGATAAACGTGCCGGATACCGATTATCGAGAAAATTGGTTAATTCGCTCATCTTATCCCCAGAAAAGTGCCGCGCTAAATTTCAAAAAACTTAACCATCTGATTTTAATTATTAGTTGTAGATGCATTGTCTCCATCTTGCCTATGAAACAATAAATCTCTCTGTGAGGATATCTTCTATCGTAATAAGACGAATCGGCTTATTTACGGCGAATTCCCATGAGCCTTTGGTAAATCGTGAAACCGAGACAATCCAGGCTTTCCGGGCTTTATTATGAGTGAGGGCTCCATATAAATCTCTGACGACATGCGGGCCTATCGGATTTTTATGCGCTTTACATTGAACGATTATTCTTTGGGAGCCTTTTGAAATAATAAGGTCAACCCCGCCATCCCCGGATTTCCCCTGCAAATATACTTGATAGCCGCGTTTTTCAAACACCGCCCCGATTTCCTGCTCAAATCTTTGACCGCTTAATCTCTGCCACCAAGACAATTGGGTTTTCAGCCATTCATCATAGTCGTTTTTATATCGCTTTTGGGCCAGTTGGTATTGTTTATATTTTGAATAATCCGGGTGCCAAAACAACCAAAAGGGCGTAACAATTGGCCACCATCGAACTATTATCTGCTCAACTATCGTATAAGCGAGAGGAGACAGCACAAACACAATGATAAAACCAAGTATCAACGTGGTGCCTAATGTTAAATCGGAAGGGTCGGAAGGAGCCCCGAACTTGAATAACAGCAACACGCCGGGGAGCATTGCGACAAACCCGCGTATCCATCCCGAAGTCTTTTCGAGCTTTTTTATTCCCGCATCAGTAAGTCCAAAATCTTTCGGCAAAGGTTCTCGGGGTTTTTCGTTTATCATAACAATTGCGATAGTGATATTTTTATTTCTGTGTCTTCAAACGCAGAATGTTTGTGTGGTCATCAGATATTTCCATAAATTGATTAAACAGTTGAGTTATGGAGCCACTATCAAACACTGTCCCGCCATTAAAAATGAACCCACTCCCCGGCCTAAAGGCCAGGGTTTCAGACCTCTCGCATAGCCGCTATGCGAAAATGGCCTCCGCGTCGCTCCGGGCTGCCATTCATCCCCGGGCTTGAAAGCCCGGGGATTTCTGGCAGATTGTTAAACTTTTTATGGCGCTGAGGATATAAATGTGCAAATCCGTTTCTAAACTGATTAATCTTCCTCAAGTGTTTTAGCGTGCTGGGCTTAAAGTAATTTTCAAGTTTACATATTTTGCAACTGAAGTTTGCTTCTTCCCCACAAGACAGGCTTAATTCCTTCAATAAATGATTTAGCAATCTTTCTATTATCGCGTGTAGCGCTATAACAAAAGTCCGCATTTTAACATAGACATCTTTTGTGGTGGCACTCAGAAGCGTTGCTTCTATTTTAAGCATCGCGGAAAAAATAGCTTTTTCCTTGTCAGTCGGCCCTGCACTCCACATTAAGGCTTCTTCTAAGGTTTTGGGGCTGCTGTTCATATTTTTTAATTGCTTCGAGATTTGATAAATTGGTCTAAAGCCTCTTGGCTAATTTTCCATTGCCCAATTTTCACAGCTTTGATTTCTTTTCTAGCAATTAAATCTCTGACCCATTCCTCGCTAATCCCGAGTTTCTTTGCAACCTGACGGACAGTTAGATATTTAGCTATATCTTCCATTGACAAACTCCTGGTTTGGTGAATTCCCGCCAATCCCTATTAGTCCATATTCTATTGCTTTGCCAGTTTATGGTCAATGGTTATTTCTTTCTTATTTCTTACTAAAAGTATAGCAGACCACCGCGACAGCCTTGTGTCGTGTTGGGAAAGACTGTTTTTGGCTAATTTATGGGTCAACATGCTGTATCATGAGAGGGCGGGACCAGATAAGGCGGCTAAGGCCGGGGCTGCACGGCTTGTCCGGGCTGTCCTGGCCTTAGCTTCCTTGCTGTTGCCGTTTCTCCCTCTGGCCGGTGGCTACATACCATTAACAGAAAAGACCGCCAGGGCGCGTAGCGGCGTGGCAGTGTTTTATTCACCCTGTGGCCACCGGCATAAATACTGTTGAACATTGACAGGAACAGGGCCATGCCGGGGCAAATTTTGGCCCTGAATTTGCCGAGATTTGCGGGCGGCGCGGGCAAAATCGTATAAAATAATTCCGGTGTAGTTTTGATCTTTCTCTTTGCAGTGGGCGCGGGCAATAATTTTCCGGGTTGTACGGCGAAGCCGAAACCCGGCCGCCTATGGCGGACGGGAAGGGGGTGAGGCCATGATAAACAACGCCGTTTCTGCTGGAGCAGAGCGAGCCCGGAGCCGGCCCACCAATGGGCCGGCGTGTGGGCTCGCCTGCGACCTTCCTGCGGCAAGGAACGGTGCGGGGCCGCGCATCGTGGCTACGCCCGCGACGGCTTCTCGCGGTCCCTAGCCCTGGGGATGCCAGGGAAAACGACGTTAAAAGGTCTCTATAAAGTTTCCGCAGGATGTTGCGCGAAGAAGGTTATGACTTCACGCAAAGGCGGGGGTTGTTTTTTACGCCCCGCGCTAATACCACATAAAAAAATCGGTTATCCTGATAAGGTGATAAAGATTTATCACCGCTCCAAGCGTCAGAAAGGGGCCGAACGGGATATGGTCAAAACGTCTAGCTTTTTTGGCCAACATCAGGCTGACTCCATAAACCGAGCCAAAAAAAGAGGCCATGATAAGAGCCGAGACCACGCCTTCCCAGCCGGTCAAAGCTCCGATACCGGCCATCAGAAAGATGTCCCCCTCCCCGACAGCTTCTTTCTTATATATTCTGGTACCAAGCCATGCCATAAGCCAAATGATGAAAGTTCCGGAAATGGCGCCCATAAAGCAACTAAATAGCCGATTTAAAAACGGACCGGTAAAATATGGATTAAACCAACAGGCTACCACCCCCAGACCGACAAGTACGAAGGAAAACACATCGGCGATCATCATGGTCTCAAAATCTATGAATGCCACAACGATCAGGATATAGGCGGCCGCAAGAGCGGCGGACAGCCAAAGCGGTGTCATAACCCATTTAAAAAACAGCAACGCGGTAACCAGGGCCGTTACAAGCTCCACAACAGGATATCGCCAGGGAATAGGCGCTGCGCAGTGCCGGCAGCGTCCTCGCAACAAAATAAAGCTCACAAGCGGCACATTATCGTAAAAACTTATTGGGGTCAGACACTTGGGACAGCGTGAGCGGGGCCTGATGATGGAGAGACTCTCCGGCAGTCTGGAAATACAGACATTAAGGAAGCTGCCTATCAGAAGACCAAAAACAAATACTATTATTAAAATAATTTCCGGGATCATAAATTAACCTGAAAAATTCAGGAATTTTTCCCTTCGCGGAGCTCAGGTGCGCTTCGCGCGACATACACTCTCTAAAACCTGGCGCGCATTGCGCTTGGTTTTCGACCCGCTGCTGCGGGGAATCCCGCATTTTTCTGTTCACCTGATTTTCCAATGGAAACCAAGTTGAACCGCGGGATTCGGGTTAAAATTCCGAACAAAATACGAATTAAAAGACAATTTCCAGGCTGCCGAGCCACGCGCAAGAAATGTCTCTTAGCTAAAAACCCGGTCCCTCCAGGAGGGACCGGGTTCAACTCATCCGCCTGCAACCCTGCGCCGGCAAACCAGGCAAGGCTGCCTGGCGGAGAAATACGTCCTATTAGAATGTGGACCAGCCAGCCGTGGCAACAGGGGTAGAACTTCTGCCCTTGATGTCCAGATGCGTGCAGTTCACAGCGAAGTTGCCCCACACGGAGGGACTTGAAGCATTGCCGTCGTAATGCCAGCCGCCGCCGTCTGCCGCAGCCGCGGCGGTAACAACGGTGCTGTCGGAATGCGTGGTGCCGGGCATCTTGGCAAGGGGCACTTCGGCAATATACTTGGAAGAGGCTGTGAGCACAGCCATGCAGGCGGCTCCGCCGGCTGCGTCAGATGTCGGAGCGGTAGGGAACCAGCCTTCGTTGTCGCCGTAGTAGATCTGCAGCGCGCTTCTGACCGTTGACAGAGCGCCCTTGGTCGCGCCTTCCTTCGACTTATTGATCAGATCGGCAAATTTCGGGATAGCGATCGCGGCCAAAATGCCGATGATTGCCACCACGATCATGAGCTCGATCAGGGTGAAACCTTTCTTGTTCATTTTCATTTACAATACCTCCTGTAGATAACACATCTGATAAACCGCCTTTTGGATAATTTATAAATAATACCTAAAGGCATCTTTATCAATGTTTAATTTACTTAATATTGTCGTGGGATGTCAATATTCGTTTTTATACACGACGCACGAATGCGGCTAATTGGTGTTACCAAGGACACAAAAGCCCATTCTTTTTTCAGAATGGGCTTTTGTTAACCGAAGTCAAGCGTTTGGATTTGATAAAAAAAGAAATGGGCGAGAAGGGACTTGAACCCATAAGGCCTTTCGGCCACACGGTCCTGAGCCGTGCGCGTCTGCCAGTTCCGCCACCCGCCCATTAAAAAAGTCGCTGGCAATCAAGAGCGTGTAACTAGTAGAATACACCTATCCTAAGATCAGGAACCAGATACCGCTTCGTATTGGTAGTCTAGAAAATTTAAGACGCATTTACAATGAAAAAGAAACATCCCGAACTTGAGACCGTGGCCACTAACCGCAAGGCCAGACATGATTACGAGATACTCGAGACTTTGGAAGCCGGGTTGGTGCTGGAGGGCCCGGAGGTCAAATCGCTGCGCATGAAGCAGGCGCAGATAGCGCAGAGCTTCGCAAGAGCCGAGAAAGACGGCCTCTATCTTTACGGTATGCACATCCCGCCGTACGCCTTCAATACCATGAAAGAGCTGGACCCCGTCAGGACCAGAAAACTCCTTCTGAACAAAAAGGAAATAAAAAAACTGTCCAACTCCATCGCGACAAAAGGCACCGCGATAGTGCCTCTTGAAGTCTATTTCAAGAACGGCTGGGCGAAAGTCCTCCTGGCGCTGGCCAGAGGTAAAAAAGCCCCCGACAAACACGAGGCGAAAAAGAAAAAAGAACTGGACAGGGAACTGCGCAGGGATTTTAAGGAAAAATTTAAAGGCTGACCGCGGGATTCAACTTAGGACTTTCCCGCACCGACGGCGCGGGAACCCCGGCCGAAAAACAGGCTCAGATCCGCAGACCAAGCCCCGCGTTCACAAGGCTCCGCCCGTGCGTATAAGTATACCCGCCCGATATAAAGCCATAGCTCATAAAAGTCGCCCTGAAACCCGCCATATACCTGGGCTCAAACACGGAAAGGCGCTTACCCACCAAAGAAGGATCGTTAAGGTTGTTCAGCACCGTAAGAGTGGTGTTATCCATGCCCGCGCCGAAATATGGGGCGATAACCGGCGTGTTTACGGAAAAGACCAGGCTGGCCGCGAAATGAGTGGCATAAAAAAATTTATGCGCGGCCATATTTCCGACGCCTACGACCATAGCCTGTATTTTTTTCTGCGGCTGGGTAAGGCCGTATTTTAGCCCTCCCCCCGAAAGCGCCAGATTGGCGAAGGAGCCGGCCCTGATAAACCCGTCTATCCGGAAAGGCATACCTATTTCCGCCTGAACCCAGCCTAAGCCGAAAGGCTTGTTTTTTGCCAGGATACCGTCCCCGCTTTCCGGCTCGAATTGCACCACCGTCCTGCCGCTGACGTCAAAACCGCCGAATCCCAGCACGCGCGCGGTCTGATTGGTCCCGCTGCCCAGGAGTCCGCCCAGATCCCGGGCGAAAGGCCTGAGATCTGAAAGCGAGGCCTGCTGAAAATCCCCGTATCTGCCCGAACCGGCGTAAACCGCCTGCAGGGTAAGCGCCGCGACTCCAAATCCGAATAAAATTTTTTTCATCAGGGGCCGTCTCATATTTTTAAGTCGAACCGCCAAGGACTTCTTTCACCGTGGTAAGCCCCAAAAGCACCTTTTCAAGGCCATCCATGCCGATGGTCCGCATGCCGTTTCTCATAGCGATATTTTTGACGGGAATGGCGGAAGGATCGGTTAAAAGCTGCGAGCGTATCTCCTCGTTGAGGATCAAAAGTTCATGCATGCCGCAGCGGCCCTTGTAGCCGGTGGTCTTGCATTTTTCGCACCCCACGGCCTTGAAAATTTTAGCGCCCGCCGGGATCTTCACATTGTTGGCGTCGAAAACAGCCCTTTCCTCCGGAGAGATCTCCACTTCCTGCTTGCAGTCGGGACAGAGCCGCCTGGCCAGACGCTGAGCCAGTACGGCCTTCATAGTGTTGGCCACCACGAAACGGGGGATCCCCATCTGGGTCAGACGTTCAAGCGCCGAAGGGGCGTCGTTGGTATGAATGGTGGAAAAAACAAGATGGCCGGTCATGGCGGCCTCAAGGGCGATATGTGCCGTTTCCTCGTCGCGGATCTCTCCGACCATGATGACATCGGGGTCCAGACGCATAAAGGAACGCAGCGCGGTGGCGAAATCGAACTTTTTATCCCCGCCCAGCTTAATGTCGGGGTTGACCGGAACCTGCACTATACCGTCGATGTTGTATTCCACTGGGTTCTCGGCGGTGAGTATCTTTATATCGGGGCGGTTCACATAGTTCAGGCAGCCGTAAAGCGTGGTGGATTTACCGGAACCCGTGGGACCGCAAACCAGCATCAGACCGAAATTCTTTTTGCCGCCGATGCCCTGGAACTGCTTGAGAAGCGCGGCTTCCGTATCGGGCAAAAAACCCATGATCTTTATGTCCACGCGCACCGAGGCCCGGTCCAGAATACGCATAACGCAGGATTCCCCGTACACGGTCGGAACGATCTCCACGCGGAATTCTATGGGATTGCCCTTGGCGATTATCTGTATGCGTCCGCTCTGGGGAATGCGGCGCTCGGTAATATTCATGGAATTGCTGAGGATCTTTATCTTGGCGTTGATCGCCTGCCGGTAAGCCCACGGCACGGAGAAAGAGGCGACCCGCAGCATGCCGTCCACCCGGTAGCGGATCAACACCTTTGAATTTTTACCGTTGGGATCCTCAAAAGGCTCTATATGGATGTCGGAGGCCTTAATGTTCAGCGCGCCCAGAATTATGGCGTTGACCAGACGCTCCACTTCCGGGGCGTTGGCATCCACGTCGCTGATATCTTTTTTTTCAGCCTCGTCCGCCAGAGAAAAAGATTCTTCCTCTCCCGCGGCTTTGGGCGCGGCCTGGGTGACGGATTCCACCAGTTTATCCACCTGCGCGGCATCGGCCTTGCCGTACACGCTGTCCAAAACCTTGTTTATTCCCTGCGGCAGGGCCAAATACGCCTTAACCTCAAGGCCGGTCCTCAGTCCTATATCCTCAAGCACCAAAAAATCTCTGGGATCGGCCATCGCCAGGAACATAATGTTGTCCTTAAGCGCGAACGGCACGCAGGACTGCCGCATGGCTATGGCTTCAGGCAGGCTCTGGACGGTCTCCTTGGGCACTTCCATCTTGGAGAGGTCCACCGCTTTAAACCCCCATTCATCCGCCAGGACTTTCAAAAGCCTTAGTTCGTCGATGAGTTTCAGGTCTGTCAGCACCTGCTGGAGGGGTTTATTCTCTTTTTTGGCGAGTTCCTCCGCTTCCTTGACCTTAAGCTCCGGGACAAGACCGGCCGCTACCAGGATCTCCCGGATATTTTTGCTTCTCTGTAAACCTTTTGATGGCGGCATAGTTAATCTATTATTATAAATTTATTGTTCGTCATTTACAAACCCAAAAATCATCGGAACTCGAGAATATCGCCTTCCGCCAGGAAACCGGCGGCCCTGCCGGGGGCAAGCTCCAGGACGCTTTTTGCCCCGTAGACCCAGGGAGAAAACCGCCAGGGCTTCAAGGCCGCGCAGACTCTCACCGCCTTAAGACCCGCATCCAGAAAGACGGCGTCTATGGAAAAACTCATGAAGCAGGTATGGATCATGGCGCAAGGGTCAAGCCAAAGCCCATCCTCCGGCCCCAGCGCTTTGCGCGGAATAAGCCCGCACAGCCTGTCCGTAAAAGTATCCGCTTTCAAAATACCGGAGGCAACGATTACGTTCCTGGTTTTATTAAAAACTATCACAAGATCACCGCAGCACCGCGAATTTTCCCACGGCCGAGCCCTTGTCCGTTTTCATGAAGAAAAGATAGACGCCGCTGGCCACATCATACCCGGCCTCGTTTTTCCCGTCCCAATTCGGCTCTGAAACCTTCTTCACTTTTTCCCCTTCGGAAGTATAAATACTGATCTCCAGCCCCGAACCGAAGACCGAGTCCGGCATGGAAAAAGCAAGCGGCCGGGTGGAGGAAGGCTTGTAAGGGTTGGGGTAAGCGTAGGCCTTTGCCATATCCGGAGACGTGGAGTATGAAGACAGCTTTCCAAGCGCCAGCAGAACGGCTTTATAAGCGTTAACCCTGCCGAAACCGTATGTTTCACGGCTCCCCAGATTATCGGCCGAGTTTCTTATGATATCACCCGCCTGAACTCCAGTCAACGCGGGGTTTGCGGAAAGAACCAGAGCCGCAAGCCCGGCCGCGAAGGGCGAAGCGAAAGAAGTTCCGTCGCCGTAGGCGAAACTTCCGCGCAAGTCCGTTGTATATATCCCCACACCCGGAGCCACGACTCCGCGGCTGGACATTTCCGTTCCTCTCGCGGAGAAAGAAGCTATATTATCATTGATATCCGTGGCCCCCACCGGCATCACTCCCAGACAATTGGCCGGAGAGTCTATGCCCCCTACAGGACTGTTGCCGGCGGCGGCAATAAGGACCAGCCCCGCCGTGGCGGCCGGAGTAAGCGCGGCCTGCAACGGGACTGAGCAGGCAACCCCCTCTCCAATGCTCATATTCAGGACTATCCTGCCGGCAGCCGCGGAATTGTTCAGCCCGACGGCATAATTTATAGCTTTTATAATGGCCACATCGTCGGTGCTGCAGGCAGCGGCGGCGGCCGCATCCGAGCAGTCGGTGTTACAATCCGCGTCGTTGAATATTTTTAGGGAGAGAAGGCGGGCATCCCAGGAGATTCCGGCTATGCCATAGTTATTATCAGAAGCGGCCGCCGCCGCACCGGCCACGCGGGTCGCGTGATTGCAGGCCGGAGTGGGCGGATCGTTCAGACTTTGAACGCCGTTATTATTCGGGTCGAAAAACTGGCTCCCCACCGCCAGCTTGGAAACCAATTCCGGATGCGAACCATCTATACCGGTATCCATAACCGCTACGGTAACCCGGCTGGACGCGCCGGTTTCATAGTCCCAGGCTCTGAAAGCATCGGCCCTTCGTAAGGAGTATTGAAGAACTAAAGCGGGGTCGCTGGATTTCCTTTTGACATGGTAAACTCCGGAGGGTTCCACAGCCGCGACCCCTGGCAGGGACTTCAAAACGGACAGGGCGGACGAAACGCTCATGCCATGCGGCAAAAGCACAAGATTCCAACCTCCGGGATAGACGCCATCAACCAGTTCGAATCCGGCGGCGGAAACTACGCCGGCAGCGGCCGCAGAAGAAAGCCCGGCTCCAAATTCAACGAAAGCCCGGCCGCTGGCAACTTCACGGCCCGGTTTTGCCGGCGGCGCCGCGGCGGAAACGGATGCCGGACCGGCAATAGGCAGACGCTCTACTTTTAAAGCATTAGCGGAATGCGCGCAAAAGAAACAGAACGGGAGCAAGGAAAATACGGCAAACTTTTTTTGAATTTCCATTTATCCCTTTATCCGCCGCCTTCCAGGCTCAGCAGGCGGATCACCGGTTTTGGATGCCATGGCGGAAGGCAGCCGGAGGCGCAAAAGTTATTTAGAAGTTTTCCGCGGAACGGGACCGGAACTTTTTTTCTTACTCTCCGGAGGCGCGTTTTTAAAACCTTCGGCAACTTTCTTTTCTATCAAATCTTTGAGCGTTTCATCGGCCACTTCGAAATTGGCCGGATAAGCGGCCCAGATCTCGCCAGACTCTTTTTTTATAACGCCGAAAGTCACCACCAGGTCCCCGTCAAAAGCAAGAGAGACGTTCGCCACGCGGGTCTTGGACTTAAGCGTCTTAACCTCGGAAACTGAAAGTTTAGGGAGAGGGGGCCGGACTCCGGAAACGCACTTATCCTTGGTGAAGCAGGCTTCCAGTTTGGCATAAAGCGATCTGGACAGAAGTTTAATATCAGTATACGTCCTGTCCTTATACTCGGTCACAGGCATGACGATCCCGCCTTTTTCAAAAGCGATATTCCGCACGGTTACGGAACCGATAAATACAAAATCAGCCTTTTTGCCATTCTCCGTCTTGACCGGAGAGGCGGCGGTTATCTCCATCGCGGCGGAGTTAAAGACCGACAAAACAATAACAACCGGAAGCAGGATATAAAAATTAATCTTTTTCATTTACTCTCCTGATAATTTTAATTATATCGTAGATATCATCCAGTTCGTAATCCGCCCCGGACACTTTAGTGTCGAACTCGTTGCCGTACTTGGCCCAGGCGGTGCGGATGCCAAGGGCCTTGGCGCCTTTTATATCCCTCTCCGCCCAGTCGCCGACCATTACGGCTTCAGCCGGCTCCACCGCGAGCAGCCCCAGGATCTTTTTAAAGGGTTTCGGAGAAGGTTTTTTCTCCCCTGTGTCCTCAAAAGTTACGACGTGCTCAAAGTAATGATGCAGCCCCAGACCGACGATGCGCAGCCAGACGGAAAGGCGCGGAGCATCGGAAACCACGCCCATCTTCACCCCGCTTTTCATCAGCTCGGTAAGGGTGAGTTTGACGCGCGGATAAAGCGTCATATGGCCTTCTTTGGCCCGTTTGTAACCGATAATACCGGCGGCCAGGATCCTGTATTCCACCTGTCCGAACTCCTTCACCAGCACTTTATCAAGGATGTTCTGATCCTCGATGCCTTCCTTCCAGTAGGTCTCAAAGATTGATTCATACATCTTCTCTTTCTTCATGGGCAAACCGGCGTCCAGCATGGCGTCCACGGCCGCGTCCACGGAAGCGCGCTTCATACGCATGAAGTCCATCAGCGTATTGTCGATATCGAAGATTACGGCCTTGATCATTTATATTTCCTTATCCAAATCCAAGATTTTATAGGGAAATCCTAATTTTGACTTTTGAGTTAAAGCGACGGGAAGCTACCCCCCCCCGGCTACTTTTTCGGTTCGGTGACCCTTTCCACGTATTCGAAGGTGCGGGTGTCCACACGAACCTTATCGCCTTCATTGATAAAGAGCGGGACCTTGATCTCCAGGCCGGTGTTGACCTTGGCCGGCTTCATAACGTTTGAGACGGTATCGCCCTTGACTCCCTGAACGGTCTCGGTTATAGTCATCACGATATTGGCCGGAAGGGCGATGTTAAAGAACTTGTCGTTAAGATAAAGACCCTCCACTTCCATGTTTTCCGTCAGGAATTGCATAAGGGGCCCGATCTTGGCTATAGGCAGACCGACCTGGTCGAAATTGGCGTTATCCATGAAATACGCCAGGTTGCCGTCGTTGTACATATAGGTCTTCGGATGCTTTTCCACCATGATCTCTTTGAACTTGTCTTCAGGACGATAGGTGGTTTCGATGATGGCCCCGGTATCCAGATTTTGGAGCTTCACCCTGACTATGGCCCGGGCCTGGGATTTGCGATGGTGCTGGTATGTCAGAACCTCCACGATCTGGCCGTTTTCGTTGACAAATATAGACCCTTCCTTGAATTGTGTGGATGTTATCATGTTATTCTCCTTTTATAATTACCGGATAAGAGGCGTCGGATCGCGGGTATTCGGCTTGAAAAAAGGCCGGGGCCTTCTTGACCTGTCAATTCCCGGCCTGGTACGCCATGACCTTCAAAGCGAGTATCCTTTTCTCCATAGGCGGGTGCGTGGCGAAAAGGTCGGCCGCAAGGCCCAGCTTTTCCTCTATCAGGCTGCCCCGCGGATCCGTGATACACATATGCGCAACGCCATTATTTATGGCGGAAGTCGGCGTCACGGCGCCGCGTATCTTCTCAAGGGCCGAAATCAGCGCCAATGGGTTGCGCGTCAACTCGGCGCCTGAGGCATCGGCCAGATATTCCCTCTCCCGTGAAATGGCCATGGCCAGCAGGCGCGAGACAAGCGGAGCTAACATAACAAGCGCTATCCACACTACGAACATAACAATAGCCGCGAGGCCGCCGCCCTTGCGTCCCCCCGAAGAAGACCTGGAAGAAGATCCGGAGTATGAGGAACCGCCGTAACGCGGACGCATGGAGCGGCCCGCCAGATCGCTTAATAGCGCAATGGCGCCCATAAGGGCCGCCGCCACGGTCATGAGGCGCATATCGTAATTTTTTATATGGCTCATTTCATGGGCGACCACGGCCTGAAGTTCTTCCCGGTTAAGAGAACTCAAAAGTCCTTCCGTGACGGCTATAACCGAATTTTGCGGGTTTATCCCCGCCGCAAACGCATTAATGTCCGGGTCAGGCACGACGTAGGCCGTGGGCGGCGGCATACCGGCGGCGGTGGCCATCTCCTCCACCACGTTCAGGAACCGGCGCTCTTTTTCATCCGTGGATACGGCGCGGCGGGCCATGGTGGAGCGCAGCACCATCCCTGCCCCATTCACCATGCTGTTCGCAACCATACCGAAGCCGATCAACAACGCAATGATTGTGCCGTACGGCACCGGCTGGGAGGTTACGGCGGCCTCATAATAGCCGGCGACATTCCACTTGTAATCGGGGGACTTTGCCGGACTAAAACTTAAATAGAAAAAATCAAAACCCAGACCGATCACAAGGAAAAACACCACGAAAACGAACATAACCGCCCAAGTCATGCGCCGATTCCTGGCTTGTTGCTCGTAGATGTTCATTTCAACCGTCCGACCGATACCCGATAAGCCGGTTTAAACCGTTAGTTCCACTTTCGGCGCTTCCCGGTCCTTAGCGTCCACAGGCAGCTCAAACAGCACGGCAGCCGTAAAGCCCATCATGGAGGCGAAAACATTATTGGGGAAAACCTGCTGTTCGTTATTGAATTTGGTAACGATATCATTATACAACTGCCTGGAAAAACCGATCTGATTTTCCGTGTGAGTCAGCTCTTCCATAAGAGTTTTTACCGATTCGTTGGCCTTAAGATTGGGATAATTTTCGGTTAAAGCTATAAGTTTGCCCAGGGCCTGGGTCAGCATTCCTTCTTTAGCCAGGATCTCGTTCATATTGCCCGCAGCGCCGGCATTCATCGCCGCGGCGCGGGCCTGAATAACCTTTTCCAAGGTGGACTGTTCGAATTTCATCTCGCCCTTGACTGAGTTGACCAGGTTGGGAATGAGGTCATAACGCCGTTTCAATTGAACGTCTATCTGCTTATATGCGTTAGCAACTTGGTTGCGCAGTCTAACAAGACTGTTGAAGATCATAACCACCCACGCAACTACCGCAAGAAGTATCACAACAAGTATTTTCATGTTCCTCTCCTTTTACCGTCGGCAAGAAATATAGACCTGCCGCCTGATGTCTACCTTGTCAGGATTTCACAGCCGCCGCTTTTCACCAGCACCGAATCCTCGATACGGACTCCAAATTTCCCATAGAGATAAATTCCAGGTTCCACTGTAACGGTCATGCCCGCCCTGAGCGTCTCCCTGGATTTCGTATTCAGCGTGGGAGATTCGTGAATTTCAAGCCCCACTCCGTGGCCGGTGCCGTGAATAAAATATTGGCCGAACCCGGCGTCCGAAATATATTCGCGGCAGGCTTTATCCACGGCGGCGGTCTTAACTCCGGCCTTCACTTTTTTAACCCCGGCTTTCTGGGCCGCGTCCACTATGGCATAGACCTTTTTAAATTCCGCGCCGGGCTTGCCGTGGAAATAGGTTCTGGTTATGTCGGAACAGTAACCATTATATACGCAGCCGAAATCCAGCAGCACCGCCTCGTTCTTTTTAAGAGGCCTGTCCGAAGTTTCATGGTGAGGCAGAGCGGAGTCGGGCCCGAAGCCGATTATCAGATTAAACGAAGGCCCCTTGGCGCCCATAGCCTGCATAATGTCTTCCAGCTCCCTGGAAACGGATATTTCCGTCCGGCCGGATTTTATCCGGGGCTTGACAATTTTGAAAGCTTTGGCGGCGATATGGCAGGATTTACGCAATATGGAAATCTCCGCCCCCTCTTTCACGGCCCGCAGACCGGCCGTAAGTCCCTTAAACTCCAGAAGGCCTTTCTTGCGCCAGAACTGGCCGCGGAGATAGCTTTCGGTCTCCGGCTCGAAGACGGTCTTCCTAAATTTATTTTCGCGTATCTTCAGGATCGCGGCCTCAAGCTGGTTGTCGGGCGCGGAAGGGCTGACGAAATCCACTTTTGACCTGAATTGGTCCACGAACATCTTCGGCATAAATGCCCAGACATCTGTCTGTGAGACCAGCATGAGGTAACCATCCATATGGTACCCGGTCAGGAACCCCTGTTCAAGGGGCCTGGACACAACCATGGCGTCCAGCTTCTCCTTTTTCAGGAGATGCTGCAGATCCTTCAACCGTTTCTCATGGATATTCATGTTTTCAATTGTACTAAATTTTAATATATCGGCGCTTATCGACCAAATCACGCAAGTTTCAGGCGCTACCACCGTAGAAAAACGGAAATGTGATGATTATATTCCGGACAATTCCAGGGAGGAGCACCTGTGAATTTATATAAAAATCTTGAGACCGGAGTTTGGCGCATGTCTCGCGGGACGGGAGGCCCGGACAAGCTCACTTTCCCCCGCTGAAAACAATGGAGAGTTTGAGATAGTCCTTGACCGAAAGGTTCTGCGGGCGCAGACGGGGATCGAAACCGGCGGCTTTTATAAGCGGTTCAACCTCGGCCTTATCTATGTTCAACCCCATCGACAGCGAATTCAGCAGCGTTTTGCGGCGGTGCGAGAAAGCATTTTTCACGAAACCCAAGAATCGTCCTCTTTTTTCGGCGTCCGGGAAAGTCTGCCTCGGGCTGAAAACCAGGACCGAGGAATCCACTTCAGGCACAGGGCTGAAACTGCCGGCCGGAACATCCGCCACCAACTCGGCTTCGCTTTGCGCCTGAACAGCCACGGACAAATAACCGTAGTCTGAATCGCCGGTTTCCGCCGTTATCTTCCTGGCCACTTCCCGCTGGAACATGAATACCGCCGCCCCGAACCGGCTGAAAGCCAGGACCTTCATAAGTATGGCGGTGGAGCATTCATAAGGCAGATTGCCGATAAAAGCGACAGGACCCGCCGGAAAAGACGCTTCCAGATTAAGCGCCAAAAAATCGGAATTGTTTACCCGCAATCCCGGAAACTTCTCCTTTATTCGGTTCGTCATGAGAGGATCTATCTCCACAACGGAAAGTTTATCCCCCCACAGCGTACACAAAAATTCCGTCAGAGCTCCGCGGCCGGGACCGATCTCCACTGCTGAAACAAAATTTACCGGTTCCAGAACCGAGGCTATACGTTCGCACATGCGAACGTCCTTTAAAAAAACCTGGCTGTATTTAGGCATAAATAGCAGAGGGTAGCCGGGGTTTTAAGGGATACTATTTTCCCCATAAACTACCACCTCCCTTTATCATTTCCAGCTTGAGTTTTATTTCTTCTCCCAGCTTCCAGACATCGCCGGCGCCCACGGTAACAAGCAGGTCCCCGGCTCGCAGGTTCTTGACTATCTCCATGGCGCCTGGGAATTTTTCCGCCTTCAGCCCCCGCTTTTTAAGACCGGCCAGAATAAGTTCCGAAGTAACTCCGGGCAGGGGTTTCTCTCCAGCCGCATAAATATCCATGACATAAGTCATATGGGCCGCGGCGAAAGCGGCCGGGAATTCCCGCCGTAGAATACTGGTCCTCGAATAGCGATGCGGCTGGAACAAAACTATAAGCCGGCAGCCTTTATACATGGCCGGAATGGTCTCAAGCGTGGCTTTTATTTCGGTAGGGTGGTGCCCGTAATCGTCCAAAAAGGTGACACCGGCGTACTCACCAAGTTTCTCCATGCGGCGTTTCACGCCTCTGAACCCGGCCAGACCTTTAACCAGCCCTTTAAAGTCAAATCCCAGGTAACGCCCGGCGGCCAGCGCGGCAAGGGAGTTTAAAGCGTTGTGCCGCCCGCCGGAGATGAGCGACACCCCGCCCATTTTCCGGCCTTTAAAATAAGCGTCATAAACAAGGCCGGCGGGTCCTGAATTCAGGCCTTTCGCGGTCCAATCCGCGCCCGGCTTGAGACCGTATGTGATTAACGGGGTCCTGACATCCGCAAGGATAGAGGCCACGCCGGGATCGTCGGCGCAAACCACGGCGGCGCCGTAAAAAGGCACCTTGGAAATATGGGCCAGGAAAGCGGTTTTAAGATTAGACATGCTCTTGTAATAGTCAAGGTGATCCGAGTCTATATTGGTAACGCAGGTGACCAGCGGATCAAAATAAAGAAAAGACCCGTCGGATTCGTCCGCCTCTGCCACCAGATATTCCCCGGCTCCCATTTTGATATTTGAGGCTATATTCTTAAACAGCCCCCCAACCACCACCGTAGCGTCCGCGCCGGCGCCTTCAAGCGCCGAAGCCAGCATAGAGGTTGTGCTGGTTTTGCCGTGGGAACCGCTGACAGTCACGGTCTTTTTGGACGAGGCTATCTTCGCTAGCATCAGAGCCCGCGGCACTATCCTTGCGCCTTTTTTCACGGCGGCTTCAAGTTCCGGGTTTCCGGCTTTGACCGCGGAACTGATCACTACAACGTCGGGGCCGTAAATATTGGAAGCCCTGTGCCCGATGAAAACGCGCGCGCCCTCGGCCTTGAGGCCCCTGGTGATCTCAGATTCTTTAAGATCGGAACCGCTGACCTCGATGCCTGTCTTAAGCAGCAGACGGGCGATACCGCTCATACCTATGCCGCCTATTCCTATAAAATGCGCTTTCTTAATTTCCTCAATATCGAAGTCCACAGGGTCTGTCATTTAAAGTCTCCTGATTTTTGGTCTGTGAGGCCCTTTATCCAGAATTCTATCCAGCCGTCCAGGCGGGCCAGGACCGCTGAAAGCCCGGCGGCATCCAGGTCAACAACCTGGGTGTTATCCATTTTAAAAAAAGACTCCTCAAACTTTTTTGCGTTTTTACGGAAGGTAGCCAGACACGGCGTGCCGGATGCGAGCGTTTCAAGGGCGGCGGCGGCCAGTTTTTCGGATTTAAGCGTCAGCGGGCCCAATTCGTCCATCAGCGCGATCTTCCCCTCCTTACGCGCTTCGCCCAGGCTGTCCGCGGCCAGCCCGTCAAGCGCGGGCAGGCTGACCCCGTATTTATTGAAGGAAACCGGAGACATTATCGCCTTTGAAGCCATCACTTCCGAACGGCCGCCAGGAGTTTTGAGGATAAATCCCTCCCTGGCGGAACCGGAACGGATCTCCTGGGTAAAAAAACCCCCCAGCCAGTAGGAGTAATTTGATACCAGGCGGGCGATGAGCCGGCACTTAAGCGCCTCATCTCCGACCCTCAAAGCCAGATTTTTTTTAAAACCCATTATTTTGTGGTAAGCCATTTCTTATTAGCGAGCGCCGTCTTATTTTTCGGCTCTTTCTTCAGGGCATCCAGACAGGCCGCCAAAGCTTTCTCCTGCGACCCTTTTTCCACCCAGGCGGCGCACCGCCCGAGGTCCGCGGCCGCGTCGGCTGAAACACCGTCCAGAACCGAAAGGGCGGCGTCCGGCTCGCCCAGGATAAGACGGCCAAGCCCTTGCAAAACCCCCAGCCTGGCGTCCCGCGCCCGGTGCGGCAAGTCCTGCAGATCCTCCAGCGCGTCCTCCACATTTTCCAGCCAGTTAGTTCCCATAACCCATAGTCCCATATCATTGCCCACATCGCGCGGCTTATAAACCGCGTTGGGGGCTTCGCCTCCGGCCCCTGGAGTTAAGGATGATTTCTTGGTTTCGATATTAATGGACATCCTGGTGTCCATGCCTTCCTTCGAAGCTGCCTTTAGCGCTTTGTCTATTTCCGCCGCTATCTGGGCGGCACGGGCTCCCCTGCCTTTAATATCCGCGGCCGGCAGCGAATATTCTCTTCTCAAGTAATTGACTTCAGCACGTTTAAACTCGGATTCAAGACCGGCTTTAAGGCCTTTCGGCTTCCCCTCCTGCCGCGTAACAAGCTGTGTTTTAGGTATGGAAATAAATTCAGCCTTTATGTTTATATCTTCGTCGGCCGGGACCTTGGCCACCGCATTCTCAAGCGACCCTGGTTTGCCCGCTCCGGGACTGGAATCCCCGGTATCCGGCCCGCCGGCGTAGGCCAAGCTGATGGAAATGCCGCCTTTGGAATTGGACGGCGTAAGAAGAAAAGCGTCCTCGAGAAGGCCGTTAAGCCGCTTATCGTCGCCTGTCTTATATAACAAGCAGCCAAGCCGGAAACGGGCAACATTGTCGCCTGGTTTTAATGCCAGGGCTTTGCGGTAAAGCCGGACCGCGTCTTTAACGTTCCCATCCTTTTCCTCCAGCACGGCCAGCTCAAGCATGGCATCCTCATAATCGCTAAAAACGGAAAGAGCGCTTCTGAAAGCGGTTTTCCCCTCCGGACCTCGGCCCAGTCTTGAATAAAGGAGGCCGAGCTGATACAGATACAACGGGTTTTTCGGTTCAAGCCTGGCCGCCTGCCGAAAATAGTCCAGCGCCTTATCCATATCTCCCAGAGCGTGATAAATGGAGCCGATATTCATCCTTACGTCCGCCCGCTCCGGAGCCAATTCCATGGCCTTGAGAAACTTTTCAAGCGCAGCGGGAAACTCGCCTTTCCAGGCATGGACTATACCCATAAGCTGGTATGGGACGGGGTTTCCCGGATCAAGCCCGACCGCGGTCGTAAACTCCGCCATGGCTTTATCAGGCTCACCCAGCCAGTAAAGGCTTGACCCGTAGAGGATACGAGCGTAGGGTTCGTTCGGCGTCCTGGCTATGGCCTTAAGGAATTCATTGGCGGCCTCCGGGTACTGTTCGGCCTCCATGAGCATGTACCCTTTGCTCAGGTTCATCAGACTCTGCTCTTTCATAATGCGGTCCCAGACCGTGGCAGGCGCGGCGCCGGAAGAGGCGAAGGCGCCCCCCCGCAACAAAAAGGATCCGAGAACCAGTATCAGATACAGTAGGTACGTTTTATGCATTCCAGATAAGATTATAAATTAATTCAGGCCGGGGTAAACAGCAATAGAATCGCCCATATGCCGGAAGCCGCACGCTTCGAAAGAGTTACTTAAGATTTATACGCCAGGCATACGGCTTACAGGAGGCCGCTTTAATTTTCCGGGAGCGTAATATAAAGGAAGAGGACACAAAAAGATAGCGCCGACACCGCTTCCTTTTCGTGCCCTCTCCGCACTCCACGCGAGCACAGCGCCATACGATCCGCGCCGAGGAGCCAACCTGCCTCCCTCCCAAATTATCGCCCGCTCATTTTAATTATAGCAGATACCTCTTGACTTGTCAATGGCGTGTTGCGGTGTGCGCGTGTTGGCGTTTCGCCAAAACAACCGCTGGACGCGCCATAAATCTGCCCGGCACAAGACTACTATTCAGCGCTTTTTAAAAACCGTGATCTGCCTGGGAACATTGAATTTGCCTTCGAAACCCAGAAGATCTATATAGGAAACCCTCATCCAGTAGTTGCCGGGAGGCATAAGCTCGGTAAGATCTATTTCATCAAAAGCGTCATAATTGCGATTAAGGACCATATTGGCAAAGCTCTGGTCCCGCGCGATCTGTAGATGGTACGCCTGAATGGGGTTGGCCACGCTGATAAGCCTGGATATCTCTCCGGGGTTTAGCTCCTTGAAATTGGCATCGCCGGCTTCGGGCATACTCTTCATGTCAACATCCGTATTCGACAAGCGTTCAATCTGCGCCGCCCGCCCCTTGGGGACATTCACCATACTAAGCGAAAACTTATTGCCGTCCATTTTAAGCTGGGGAGCTCCGATTTTAGCCAGCCGGGTCTGCCCACCATTCTCGAATTCAGGCAGAGGCGGCAACTTTATCGGTTCCGAGGGCGGCATGTCCAGTTTAACCTCAGAGGCGAAGCCCTCGTGAACCTCCACAACCTTACCCTGCGCCTCCACGTTTACAAGGCCCTTATAAACCTGGACCAGCGTAGTCATATCCTGCTTTATTTTTGCGCCGAATTCGGTATCCCCGGTTTTAGGCGTTATCCGGGCGGAAGCCGTAACCACACGCGAACGCACTCCGCGCATCTCTCCGGCAATAAGCTTCACATCCGCTTTTGTGTCCGGAGGCCGCAGCACAGCCATGGAATTAGGATACAGGTTCAGAATCTCGCCGGTGTGAAATTTAATATCGGCGCGAGCATCGACATCGGTCCGCAGAGTGTCGCTCTTGTAAAGTTCCATACTCATGGACACCTTTTTCCAATCCGCGGCGCCGCTTTTACGCAAGAGGACGTTATTCACGTAATAGATCAGCTTTGCGGCACGATACTGCTCTTTGATCAGGACCACCGGAACTTTGAGGACCATCCCCGGCAGGGCTATTGACGGATCGGAAGAGGGAAGCCGGTTGTATTTAAGAAGTTCGCTCCACCTTTTCGGGTCTTTAAGATATACGCTGGCTATACTCCAAAGGGTATCTCCGGGTTTGACTACCACGTTTTGAAAGTCCTCCGCGCCTTGGGCGGAAAACGCCAGCAGGAAGCTTAAAAAGGACGCGATAGACGGTATCCTCATGCGGCCGCCCGCACCCGTCCGTCCTCGCCCTTAACCAGGCCTTTCGGCACTGTAAAGATGAATTTAGCCCCCTTCCCTATCTCAGATTCCACCCATATTTTACCTAGATGTGCGGATGCGATATGCTTGCAGATGGTGAGACCAAGCCCGGTGCCGCCGGCTTTCTGACCCTTAACCTGCTCGAATTTCTCAAATATTTTATCCAGATATTCCAGAGGAACGCCGTCCCCGTTATCGCCAACATACGCGGTAAGCTTTTTGTCGTCCTCCTCAAGATGGACCGTGATGATTCCATTTTCAGGCGCGAACTTCACGGCATTACCGATAAGATTGGTGAACATGCGCTCCAGCATCACGCCGTCGGCTTCCACGGTTATGGGGCCAGGGGTTTCAAGCAGGAACTTTATTTTTTTCCTCTGCCCCAGGGATTCCAGCAGTTCGACTATTCTTTTGGCGGTTTCAGAAACATTGACAGGGGCCAGTTTGAGCTCCATCTTGCCGGCCTCCATCTTGGCGATGTCGAGGATATTATTTATCATGCCCAGCAGCCTGAAAGAAGCGCGGTCTATTGAAACCAGCATTCTGCGCTGAGCCTCATTGACGGGCCCGGGGATTTCCTTAAGCATAAATTCAACAAAACCCTTCACGGCGCCCATGGGATTACGCAAGTCATGGGTTATGGAATGAAGGAATTCCTCCTTTATGCGCTCCAGTTCTTTATCCAGCGTAATATCATAGAACGCCAGCAGCGTGCCTAGGCGCGCCCCTTTTCCAGGCGCCACGATTGGCGCGGAGAAACATTTAAAGAACCGGCGCGAATGTTCCAATGAGATCTCTATTTCTTTGACGAAATTTTCCCTGCGGCTGTTCAGAACTTCGGAGACCGCTTCCCTGACGTTTGCGTCGCCGATAATATCCAACAGTTGCCGTCCCTCTATAACCGAGTCCTGGCCCACACCCATAAGCGAGCGGGCCTTGCGGTTGGCGAGTTGCACGCTGGCGGCGTCATCTATCATAACGATGCCGTCTTCGGTGGAAAACAGTATAGCCTCGGTATTTTTCTGTTCGCGGATAATGCGGTCCACCTGCATATCGGAATAAGCTTTAAGCTGGCGCACCATTTTATTAAAAGTTTCGCCCAGGTCTTTAAGCTCGTCCCGGCTATTAATGGCCACCGTCTTGGAAAAGTCCCCCTCCGCCACTTTTTCAGCCACGCGGGTAAGTTCCAGTATCGGCCCGGTCATCTGCCGGGACAGCAGAAAAGCGGCCACCAGAACGATCAGCACAAAGACAAGGATAGCGTAAACCGCCTGACGCTCCATAAAAAGCGCGTAACGGAAAGCCTCCTCCCGCGACTGACTCACTATTACCGCGCCGCCCAGTTCCGCGACAGGCGCGTAGGCGCCGATTTGGAACCGGCCCCGCTCATCCTCATATTCCGAGGAACCGGAAGCCAGAGCGCTAAGCGCCGTTCTGGAAATGGGCCAGTCTTTTATACCGGCAAGCTCGGCCTCCGCCACGTCGGAAGGGAAAGCTATGGGGCGCCCTTCCGCGTCTATGACAACCGGAAAACCGGTAAGGCCGATTTTTTTTAGCTCGCGAATGGCCGCGAATTTATCAAGAGTGACGGAAACCCTGAGCAGCAGGTCCTTTTGGAAAGGGTAAAAAAAGACCATTTCGGCGGAGCCGGAGGATATCTCAAAGCGCAGTGTTCTTTTCTTTGAGGTCAGTGCGGAACGGTAACCGGCATCCTTGGCATAAGACCGAAGTTCCCTCCCCCCCTTCAGCGACGGCCCCAAAACCTTCACCAACTCTCGTCCTTCTCCGGACAGCACCGAAACCTCCCGAAATTCATCATTGGTATCCAGAAGCGAGGCCAGCAGAGATTGCTTGGTCTCCCAATCCATTTTAAGCATGGCATCCATAACAAAACGCATCTTGGCGTCAATGCGATCCACATACGCACGGAAGTCTCCGGCAACCCGTTCCGCCATATTCAGGTGGAGCTCAAGGATGGCGGTCTTTACACCCAGCTGACCGATATTTATCAATCTATAGCCGAGAAGCGCAATGGGCACCAGCGACACTGCCAGCATTACGGCGACAAGTTTATGAAAAAGCCTGATCTTCATACAAAATCAATTATAGCATTAGTACCGCGGCTCCCCAGACTCAAAACGAAAAGAAAAACTAACTGTCAGTTGAAGGGTAAGCCACGGAGCGGTACCGGCACCTGATAATCCCTTAAAAGGCCCCGCCAATCCCCGTAGAAGGCGCCGCCAAAAGACCCTGATCCGCCGCCGAAACGGGTGTGGCGCGGAACAAATGTCATGATGCCGCACGCCCGATAAGTCTTTTCAGATAAGGCTCTATTTTAACGACCGCAGCCGCGCGGTGGCTTAAGGCGTTTTTTTCCGCCGGAGTAAGTTCTGCCAGGGTCTTCCCCACCCCCGGTATAAGGAACAGCGGATCGTAGCCGAAACCGTTAGCGCCCAAAGGTGCGCACGTCATGCGGCCTTCAAGCCGGCCTTCGACCGTTATAACCGAACCGGCGGGAGAGGACAGCGCCATAACGCAACAAAAGCGAGCGGTCCTTTTTTCCGGCGGCAAACCGGCAAGTTCCGCCAGAAGTTTAAGATTATTATCCGAATAGGAGCAGCCGGGACCGGCGTATCTGGCGGAGTAAACACCCGGAGCCCCGCCAAGCGCGTCCACTTGAAGTCCGGTGTCGTCCGCGAGCGCCCAGAAACCGCAAAAAAGAGCGGCGCTTTTCGCTTTCTTAGAGGCATTTTCCTCCAATGTAGCGCCGTCCTCCACCACTTCCGGAGCGCCGGGGAAATTATCCAGCGTCTTCATTTCCACCTTAAGCCCCGGCAAAAGCTCCAGGATCTCATTAAATTTATATTTATTGCGGGTGGCAAGAACCACGGTCTGTATCATAAGATGCCCTCCATAACTAATATATCAGAAGCGAAAGCGCGTTCAAAAGTGCTCGGAACACGCAATTCGTAAACGCTTTTTGGTATTCCTTGACAATGTCTTGGAACAAAAATATACAATAATATGATATGGCGAACGAGCTTCCTGATTTTACCATTTTCAGACTATCAAAAACGCCTTCTCTGGCGGAGATAATCGGAAGCTTTAACAGTTTTCCTGAACTGGTCTCGCCTGTTGTCCCGGCGCAAACCGCCGGTCTTCCTCTTTACACCATATCCGATTACCACGATCAAGAACTTTCAATTCTCCCCGTTTTCACATCCCCGGAACTTATAGAGCCGCCGTACACCGTCAAGCCGGTGCTCCCTTTTCTCCAGATGCTTTTCTCATCACCCGCGGCCGAGATCTTTGCCTTCAATCCCACGCATGCTAAGGCAAAATTTCCCGCCGCCGAAATACGCCTTGACAAACACCGGCTTTCGGCGGCCATCGGATTTCTTCAGACCCCGTCACCATTGCCGGCCGGGGAGGAACTTGAGGCGGCTTTAAGGAACGAGGCCGGGTTAGGAAACCTGCACCGCGCTAATTATATGGCCTCCGTACTGCTTGCCGGCAACCCCTCCGCGCCACCGTACGGATCTTATGCGGAAACACTGATCAACCTTGGCTTATTGCAAGAGGCGTATAATTACGTCAAAACCTTCCAGACGCCGGATTTTTTTTGTTACAGGGCAGCCATACTGCGTCTTTCCGGCGACCCGGCAAAAGCCCGCCAATGGCTGGCTAAAATACCGGGCGGCACGCCTTTTGAGGACAAAAAAAAACTGGAGCTCGCCTGGCTTGCCCTGGAAGAAAGCAGGACCGGCGAAGCCCTCGACGCATTCCGATCGCTCGCCAAAAATTCTTTTGAAAAGACCGGGGCGCTTTTCGGCGTGGGCGTAACACTGATGAAAAGCGCGCCGCCGGGGCGGAACCAGGCCGAAACCAGTGAGATCATGACGGTTTTTTCTTCGGCGCTCAATTTACCGTCTCCGCTGTTGCCCGACATATTCATTCAGTTGGGCAACCTGAATTTTCGGACAGGCAACTATTCCGAAGCCGCGGCCTGTTACCAAAAGGCCGCGGATATCAGCCCCACTATCCAGTCAAAGGCTAATCTGGGCCTCGCATTCATAAAGACCGGCAATCTTCAGGAAGCCGCGGCCCTGGCAAATGATATCGCCCTTACGGATCCGGCCTCGGCCGGACGCCTGGCGACGGAGCTCCCGGCTGATTCAGCATTTAAACTTCTGGAGAACTCAAGACAGCACCGTGACTCGCTTCCGTCCGCTGCGGAAAAACCACGGCCCGACCTGATCCCGCCCGGCCTTGCGGCCACGGAGGTACAATTCGCCAATTTAAACGTCCTTCCAAAAGCTCCGTCACCGGAAATTAAGCGGCCCGACACCGCGCCTAAACCGGAATCATTCGTACCGCCCCCGGTCGCTCGGAACGTACAGGACAGCGAACCGTCCGCCGAAACCGCCACTGTTTCTCTGGAAGCGGCCTTGCCGCGGAATGTTACAGGCGTTCGGGCGGCACGGCCGGCTGAAAGTGCCCTTCCTCAGTCAGTTGCGTCTGATCCCGTAACACCTAAACCGAACGAGATAGTAATGGAATCCCTGATGGACGCCGTCTGCGCCGCACCCAGGCCCATGGAAACCGAAACCAGGAAAGACGACTTCTTGGGCAGAGCGTTCAAACTGGCTTCCTCACTGGAGGAAGAACTAAATAAAAAAGTGTACTTTAACGCTGATGGCCTGACCGAAGTGGAAAAAAAACTCCGTCTGACATTCATGCAGGGCCGCCAAACCCCTCAGGATGCCCTGGAAATGGTGAAAGATTGCGCCGCTTTCCTATGTTTTCTACTGAAAGAACGGCATAAAGGCCGGCTCATAAAGATGCCGGATTTCGACCACTGGGGCTGGCCCGTACTCTTTGAAACTCCAAAACATATGGTAACCTACCCTATACAACGCGCCTGGAGACTTTTATGGGAGGGAGAGAGCTTCCCCGATCCGGGCTGGCTTACCCAATATCTGCTTTACGTGGAAGACGAACTCAGAGCTAAAACCACCGAAAAGGCGCAGGGCGCGGCCGCGATCCGGAACAAAATCCTCAGCCACCCTGAACGCAGAATCGATGTGCAGACGGAACACCGCCGAATCATTACCCTTACCACTACTTTGGAAGAGACCAGCCATATAGAATTGGGCCGGTCCGGAATAGTAAACCTGGAAAACGCCCTTAAAGAGAATTTTAGACCCGACATTCCCCCGACCGCTGACGGCTGGAAACTGCTGCGCTGCTACGGCCATATCCTGGCCGAAATACTGATAAGAGATTTTAAGGCGGTCTGGTATAACGTGGACGGCAACGACGGTTTTTGGTCCATGTACCTGCCATGGAGAACGTTTGTCTTCCCTATCGGCAAGATCTACAAAGCCGCTTCCAACCGGGAAAGCCTCAGCGAATATTACGATACCCTGCGCGCGGAGAAGCTTAAGGGCCACATTTACTGAGCTTTCCCTATTAGGTTGAAGTTTTGGAGGCTCAGATTTGGACCGGATGTGAGGCGCGATGACGATGGCATACTACCCGTATGTTGAGGAAGAGCAACGAAACAGCCGGCCAAAGATGAGCCTCCCCCAGGGGGCTGTCCGTATTTGGGCTGCAACTGCGTCGCGAATCGCTTACATAGCCCAGCTATGCCGCGCTCTTCGCTCCTTGTTTCGCTCCAAATACGGACAGTCAAAGCTTCAACCTAATAGGGAAAGCTCAGTAGGCTCCTGAATTGTATTGATTTGCCTGGATAATTATTTATAAACTCTGGTTATACCTTACCATAATCCCCGTAAGCGCGGGGTGCGACAGAGAGGAAAACAGTTATGAAGAAAATTCCGCTGACCGCCGCCGCAACATTGCTCTGTGCGATCCTTCCCCTTCACGCCGCTCCCGGACTGGATTTATTTAATGAACTGTGCCCGCCCAAAGCTGAAAACTGCGGTAAATTCCGCCCGTTAGCTGGCACCCCTGCGCAGGCCGTCCCGGAACCCGTTTTAGACGCCGCCGCTAAAACGGCTAAAGACTGGACGATCATGGTTTTCATGAACGGCAAAAGCAATATAGAGCCTTTCGCTCTGAACGACATTAACCGCTTCGAGTCAATAGGTTCCAGCGAAAAGGTGAACATCCTGACGGAACTGGGCCGCTCCACCGGCCTGGACAACGACACCACCGCCGACGACGACTGGACAGGCGTACGCCGCTACCTCATCATAAAGGACGCGGATAAAGAGCATATCGCCTCCCCGGCGCTCATGGACCTGGGCCCGGCGGACATGGGAGACTACAGGGAAGTTGTTTCTTTTGTGAAATGGGCAAAGGCGGCTTATCCGGCCAAACGCTATATGCTGATCATCTGGGATCACGGCTGGGGCTGGATAGACCCGAAGAAACCCGGAGAAAATACGGCGGATGAAACCAAGTTTACGCTTGCGGGGCCGCGAAAAAATAAATCCATCTCGCACGATTTTGTCACCGGCAATTATATTAAGGCCGCAGATATGGGTAAAATCTTCAAGGAAGCCGGCCGCGTGGACATTTATGCCTCCATGGCCTGCTTCATGCAGATGGCCGAAGTGGCCTATGAACTGAAAGACGGCGCGGACATAATCGTCGGTTCGGAAGAAGTGATCCAGCTGCCTAGCCTGAACTTCGAGGATTTCTTCACCCTGCTGCTCCGGGATCCCGCGGCCACAGCCTCCAAGGCCGGCATTTATCTCGTTGACACCTTTAAAGAAATGTATTCCCGGCCGGAATACTCGGACATGCTGGGACAAACAAAATACGGCGTCCAGCTTTCCGCTATACGCTCCGACAAACTCGCTGTTTTAGCGCAGAAAACGAAGAACTGGGCGCAACTCGCCATGCAGATCAACGATACCACCGCCTACAAAAAAGCCAAAACCGGCGTGCTCCGTTTTGAAGTCGGAGACGAAACCACCGACCCCGACAAGCAGATATCTTTTTACGGGGACCTCTATCATTTCGTTGAGCTTATAAACGCCAACCTCAATCCCGCTTTGCCCGGCGCGGGTAAATTAAAAGCCGCCGGAGACGATCTCAATAAATTCATCGCAGCCGAACTTACCGTGAAGAACGCCTATCTTGGCAAGGACCGCACGGGCAAAGACTACTCGAACGCCCACGGAATAGCGATAAACATTCCCGGAAAGCCGGGCAGTCTCATAGAATATTATCCGACCTATTCCAGACTGGCTTTTGAAAAAGCTACCGGCTGGCAAACCTTCATGAATTATCTGGAAAAAATGGATTAACCAGCCGGCAGGGAAATCCGGCATCCGCAAAGGCATTGAAAGTTAAAAAGCTGAATGTTTTCCCAATCAACCCCTGATTCACTGTCCGTTGATAGTTAAAATCCCATGTCCAGCAGTCAACCGCACCCTTATGAAGCGGGCAGCAGTTTCAAGCCCGCTTTTTTGTTTCTAAACCCGGAACAGCGCCGGGCTCTTTCCGCTTTATACGGCTACGCCCGTTCCGTGGACGACATCGCGGATAACGAAGCGGCTGCGCCGCCGGAAAAACAAGCCGCCCTGGCGGACTGGAAAGCCAGAATAGAAGCGCTTTTTGCCGGCGTCGCGCCCCAAAACCCGCTTGAAGCGGAACTGGTCCGGGCGGCGGGAATCTATTCCATGAGCAAGGAGAACCTGCTCCTTATACTGGAAGGCGTGGGCATGGACGCGCGCAAAAATGAATACGCCTCTTTTGAAGAATTGAAGTATTACATGTACCGCGTAGCTTCGGCTGTGGGCTTATCCTGCCTGGAAATCTTCGGCTGGCGCGGGGACAACGCCTCCGCCTATGCGGAGAATCTAGGCTATGCCGTACAACTGACTAACATAATAAGGGATGTTTTTGAGGATGCCCGGTTAGGACGGGTATATCTGCCCCTTGAAGACCTTGAAAAATTCGGCTGCGCTCCGTCCCTCTTCAAAAATTTCATTTATCCCGATAATTTCATAGAATTAATGAGATTCGAAGCCGCCCGGGCGCGGGGGTTTTATACCCGCGCGCAAAACCTGGCCGCAGGCCCGGAAAAGAAAAAACTTTTATGCGCTTTCATCATGGCCCAACTCTACTCCGATCTGCTGGATAAAATAGAGGCGCGCGGATTTAATACCGCCGGCCCCAGGATCCGGCTGAACGGATTCGAAAAACTCAGGGCGGTATATAGGGCCTGGAGATATTGTTAGCCGCAGGTTGTTAAGTAAATCCTGAGTTTCTGCTGCCATTTGGTTATCGGCGGATAGTCCAGCCGGTGATATAAGACTTGAGACTTTTGACCGCAAAAGGAACCGCGCTCATTTTGCCAGGAGATAGACATGCTTAAACCGGATTCATGGATACGTAAGATGTGCCTTGACGAAAAAATGATCGTTCCTTTCGTTGAGAACCTTGTCGCCAGCAATAAAGTTTCTTACGGCCTTTCTTCTTATGGCTACGACATCCGAGTGGCCGACGAATACAAAGTCTTTACGGACGTGCATAACTGCGTGGTGGATCCCAAGAATTTCAGTCCGAAATCTTTCGTAAATCTCAAAGCGGCCTTCTGCATTGTACCGGCCCATTCCTTCGCTCTTGCCCGCTCGGTGGAATATTTCAAAATTCCGCGCAACGTCATCGGATTGTGCATAGGCAAAAGCACCTACGCGCGCTGCGGCATCGTGGTCAATATAACGCCGCTTGAACCTGAATGGGAAGGGAACCTTACTCTTGAGATTTCGAATACCACCCCCCTGCCCGCCAAGATATATTCCAACGAAGGAATAGCCCAGCTTATCTTCCTTGAATCCGGCCAGGTCTGCGGAACTTCTTACAAGGATAGAAAGGGTAAGTATCAGTCCCAGCGGGGCGTCACCCTGCCGAGGATACTCAAAAAACACTGATGAAGAAAATCAATTTTTTCTCCGCGCTTATTGTGCTGAGTGTCCCTTTAAACGGCCTTTCAGCCGGCGAGAGCGCGGCGCAGCGTGAAGCCGCCGGCTATTATGAGGCCGGCCGGACATCCAAAGCGCTGGAGACCTGCATAGCCGCCCTGAAAAGAGACCCCCCGGATGAAGGTCTTTACGCCTACGCTCTGGAAATACTCCCCGAAGGACCGTCAAAATACGCCGGGCCGCTGCGTGATATAGCGGCTAAAGCCTCAGCGCTGAAGCCCGAGAGCTACATCTACTACCTGGGCCTCTGCAAGCTGACCCGCGGCGCCGGACAGCCGGCCGAAGCCCTTTCAAACTGTAAAAAAGCCAGGGCGCTTGACCCCACCTCCCTGGCCGTCTATCGCGAACTGGGTCTGACATATTCCAGAAACGGCGACAACGATAGAGCCCTGGAAACGCTGACTCAGGGCGTGGACCTCTCTTCCGGCAACTACAAGGCGTATTATTACCTGGCGGCCGAATACGAAAGGCGTAAAGAATTCCCGGCCGCGCTCAAAAACTACAGGAAGGCGTTGGCCCTGCTGAAAACGGGAGAAAATGCGGATAGGCGGACATATTCCAAGCTAATCCGAGGCAGGATCAATATCTGCTCAGGCGCCATAACAAAAGCGACCGGTCATCGTACACCCAACCGGCTCACGAACCAGCCCGCCGACAATCCAGCCGCCGGGAAAAGCGCCGTAGCCGCGCCGGAAAAACTGTTTGAGATATGCATGAAAGAGGCTGAAGATCTTAAAAAAGCCGATGATCCGGTCGATATGGAAAAGAAACTGTCCGCCTGCGCGGCGCTGGCGCCTCGGAACCCTCAGCCTATAACCGAGCGGGCCGGATTTCTTATCCGGCTGGGCAAATATGAAGAAGCCGCCGTCCAGTACCGGAAAGCGGCCGGATTGTTTCCGGGTAATGATCCGATGGCGGCCTTCTGCCATATTAAAACCGCCCAGACTTATTCCAAGCTAAATGATATTCCCAAAACCATACTGCACTACGAAAAAGCTCTAGAAATAAACAAGAACGATCTGAACGCCCTGATGGGATTAGCGGCGGTAACCGAAGCAAGAGCCGACTTCAAAGCAGCCGGAGCCCTATATATCCGCGTACTGAAAGCGGAACCGTCCAACGCGAAAGCCCGCGAGCGTCTGGACGAGATCAACTTTAATCTTCTTTCCGACAGCCAGCGACTTGAGGAATTGCGCGGCCGCAGGGGCGCGGATGAGAAAAAAACCGCATTTTCCGCAGAGGATCTTAAGCTGCTCAAAGCCATACACCGCGCGGAACGCAACGGAGCTGTTGATTATCTAAAAGCCAGAACCTCTTACACTAAAGGGCTGATAATGGAAAAAAAGGAGCAGGACCATATCAAGCTGATGCTTACCCTGGCCGGCTTCAAGAGTTACCAGAACTACCAGACCCGAGACGCCGTAAGCTTTTTTGAAAAAAAAGCCATAAACCTGCGTGATGTTTTCACTTTGCGCGACCTTAACGGAACGCCTTTTTTTGCGCCCGGAGGCAGGTTGACGATCGAGGGGATGGAATCTTACTGGGCCGCGCAGCAAAGCGGAAACAAGACCTGGCTCCTGCCTTACGAGACGGTATCCCGCTCGCCGGAGGACGACACGCTGAACGCGCAAACCGAGGAATTCCTGAAAAACGGTTTTAAAGAAATCTCCGAGCCCGAATATTTCTGGCTTATGAAAGTCACATCCTGCCCAGATGAAGTGCTCCAGACCCCCCCTTGCGGAGTAAAACTCCTTAAAACATCCAAAACAAGAAAATACTTTTTATGTTATTCCCAAACGGCTCCATGCTTTACCCAAGCGGCCCAGATATTGGCCGGTTATGTGGAACGCTACCGCGCAAATAATACCTGGATCCCGGAAAATACCGGGGCAAGCGCGTTTTTCGGCAGCGGCGGAGGGGAGCAACACCGCTTCTGCCACAAAGGAAAGATCTGGACGGGAAACTAAAAAATCAAACAATTGCTTTACCGTGAAAGAGGGAAATGATGCAGGGGAAAACAATAACGGCTCTAATACTGGAAGATAATGCCAACGACATGCTGATTCTTGAGAAACTCATTAAAAGCCTCAAGCACAAAGATATCCGTTTTATGGCCGCCGCAACCCTCACGGAAGCGATCGATATTCTTAAAAAAGAGAATTTTGACCTGATAATTTCCGATCTCACATTGCCGGACAGCCGCGGCCTGGAAACTTTCAGAAGCCTGCAATCAACCTCGCCAAAAATCCCGGTCATCCTCCTCACAGGAGTGGACGACGAAAGCATAGCCACACAAGCGGTTCGGGAAGGCGCCCAGGATTACCTTATAAAAGGGTAAGTAACCGCGCATCTGCTTATGCGCACCGCAGTCTACGCCGTGGAACGCAACGCATTGATACAGGATCGCCTCAAACTTATAAATGAACTTACCGGCGCCCTCTCAAAGATCAAATTTCTTTCAGGCCTGCTGCCTATATGCGCCGGTTGCAAGAAGATACGCAACGACAAGGGTTACTGGGAGCAGGTGGAAAGCTACCTTAAAGAACACTCCGACATCGAATTCACTCATGGCTTATGCCCTGACTGCATGGGTAAAATTTACCCTGAATACATAGGGGAAAATAACGAAAAATAACCGCCTATTACTGGGGCGGCCTTGCGGCGACCACCTTTTATCCCGGACAGCTTACAGGATACACAAATAGCAAACCCGAAATTTTATAGGAGGCTTGGATTTGAGATGGCTGCGAGGCGTGACGAGCGAGCATGCCGGAGGCCCTTGATACGGCGTCTGCGCAGGCATTGGGCTGCAACCGCGTCACGGACATCGCTTAGATAGCCCAGCTATGCTGCGCTCCACGTTTTTTGTTTCGCTCCAAAAACTGCGAAGGGGAAAAATGCAACCGCATTTTTCAGGATTAATGCTATAATACGATTGTTCGAGTTATCAATCCTCTCAAGAATACGGGGTTTACATAAAGGATAAAAATTGCTACTATAGACCTACTATGATACAAAAAACAACTTTACCCGGCGCTAAAGAAGTGGATACCACCAGGAAATGGCATTATTTCGACGCCTCCGGACAGATCCTCGGCAGACTGGCCTCCAAGATCGCCGTTCTGCTTATCGGCAAACACAAGAGGACATACACCCCCAACATGGACTGCGGAGATTTCGTAGTGGTGACAAATGTGGCCAAGGTGAAAGTTACCGGCAACAAGGAAGAAGATAAATTTTACTTCCGCCACTCCGGCTACGCCTCCGGCGCCAAGACCATCCCCTATAAAAGGCAGATGGAAAAAGACCCCACAAAAGTCCTGGAGCTAGCCGTAAAACGCATGCTGGATTCCAACAAGCTGCGCCACGGACGCCTCAAGAGACTCAAGCTTTTCGTAGGCGAGCAAGACCAGTACGGAACCAAAACCGATAAACAAGCGTCAGTTATAAAAGGATAATTTAATGGAAAAAAATATCATAACCGCTACCGGCAGAAGGAAGACCTCCGTGGCCCAGGTAAAACTGGTACAAAACGGAGAAGGCAAAGTCACCATAAACACCAAAACACCCGAAGCTTATTTCGGCAACAATCCCCGCCTGAAATATGTAATCACTTCCCCTTTTGATCTGGCCAAAGACCAGAAATTCGATTGCATCGCGAAAGTGGTGGGCGGCGGGCTTTCCAGCCAGGCCGGCGCTATCCGGCACGGCGTAGCCCGCGCCATAGCCAGTCTTGGGGAAAGCTTCCATTCCTCAATGAAAAAAGCCGGTTTCCTCACCCGGGATCCCAGAATGGTGGAAAGAAAGAAACCCGGCCAGCCGAAAGCCAGGAAGAGATTCCAGTTCTCCAAACGTTAGGCGACACCTCGGTGGAACGACGAACGCGGGAAGGCAGAACCTTCCCGCGTTTTCGTTAGTGCGTATGGTAACATGCCCTATAGCGGAGAGCACCACGATAAATCCATAAAAACGCTCGCAAAACCTTATCTATGAGCCTTTTATTAAGATTCCAGGACCAGCCGCGTTATGAATTACGCCGTCTCACGCTGACGCTGGCCGAAATCTGCCGTTCCATAGCGGCCTCCGGCGCCGGAACACAAAAGCGCTTCACCCGTTTTTCCAACGCCGTGACCCGGGCCCGCCCACTGATGAGAGAAACCGGCCCCGGCCGAACCGGCCTGCTGGCGCAGCTGGAAACCGCCGGGGCATGCCTGGAAAGGACCTTTTTAGATCTGCGGCTTCATGAATTAAAACCGGACGATGAATCCATAGAGGTCCTGCTTTTTACCGAACGCGCCTTGCAACTCCATGCGGACTTCATCTCCCGACCGGCCTCTAACACATCGGCGGAGGCGGCAAAGAACCTATCCTCGGCCTCAAAAGGCCTGGCTTTGGCCCTAAGAGCCGTGAAGACGGACGACGCGAATTTTATCCCCAATCTTAAATTTAGTAGGATATACTCAGGCCTTGAAAAAACTGTCTGTGCCGTTAACGATTATACGGAACTTCTGGCCCGGACGTTCTAATGGAGATCCTCATGAAAAAGACACTTATTCTTTTGACATTTTTAACGTTGGCTGTCAGGCCGGACCTTTCCGCCGTGACGATCTCAGTCTATCACACCAGCGACGTACACGGCTGGTATTCCTCCCGAACCGCGACATGGTCCAAAGAAAACTCCACCCGGTCCATAGGCGGCTTCCCGGCTCTTTCTTCTCTTATCAAACAAGAGAAGAACCCTTATATACTCCTTGATTCCGGAGATACTTTCCAAGGAACCCCGGAAGGCAACCTGACCAAGGGAATGGCCTCGGTCTCCCTCATGAACCAGCTGGGCTACTCGGCCGCCTGCGTAGGGAACCACGAGTACGATTATAGCGAAGACAATCTCAAATTCCTCGTATCCAGCTCTTCTTTTCCATGGCTGGGAGCAAATATATATGTTAAAGACACCGGCAAAGAACCGTCCTATCTAAAGCCCTACACGATAGTCGAAAAAGCCGGCAAAAAGATAGCCATTATAGGCATCGCCGGCAGACACACTGCCACCTCCACATTACCCCTACATGTAAAACATCTTGGTTTCAAGAATGAAGCGGAGGAAGCCACCAAGTGGACCGAAGAGGTTAAAAAGCTGAATCCGGATGCCATTATAATTCTTGCACATCTCGGATTCGGCGCAAGCGTGGGACCGATGATAGATATCTCCACCTGGACTTTTACCGATACCGAAGAAGAAACCGCGTCCGGGACCCTACCCATAGCCCGGGCCGCCAAGGGAGCCAATGTGGTTATAGGAGGACACAATCATGTCGGACTCATGAAAGGCTACCTCGACAAGCAAAGCGGAGTTCTGATAGCGGAGAGTTACTACGGGCTCACCGATGTCAGCAGGATAGATCTGGAATTCGACGATACTACCGGCAAGTTCAAGGGCGCCAGGGACGAGATCGTCCCCCTCTGGACCGATACAACCGGGGAAGACCCCGAAGTAATTGAAACCATAAAAAAATTCAGCGTATCAGTGGAAAAAGAAATGGACAAATTCCTGGGCAGCAGCGAGGTTGACCTGGGAATTGCAGCAGCCGGCCTCGATTCCCCCATAGGGAATTGGATGACCGACGCGATGCGCCGGCAGGCCGGAACCGACATGGCGTTCCAGAATACCGCTGGAATCAGATCCGTCCTGACGAAAGGGACTCTGAAGATGCGGGACATATACCAGGTCATGCCGTTTGAGAACACCCTCGTCAAACTAAAAATGACGGGGACCAATATTAAAAAACTTATCAGAGACAATATGCGCGGCGGCAGGGCTAAGATACAGATCTCCGGCCTCACCGTAAAATTCAAGTTGTCCCCCGAAGACAAAGTCACGGATATAACCCTGGAGAAGGATGAAAAAGTCATCACAGATGGGGATGAATTTACGGTCGTCACGAACAACTATCTTGCCGGCGGCGGCTCCGGAGGCAGGGCATTTAACGAGGGAAAAGAGCTTACGGATACCATGCTGCCCGTAAGGGAATATCTGATCAAGGACTTAAAAGAAACTTCGCCCCTAAAAATGCCTGCCGGTCCCAGATTTATAAAACTGGACTGACCGGGGAACTTCGCGGCCCGCAGCCTGCCGCTGGCGGATCTCCGTGGGTGATTATTTACTATGAGTCTCCTAAGATTTACGTCTCGGTTGGCAATGATAGTGGCGCTCCTTTCGTCCTTTGCCGCCTGCTCAAAAACAGAGAAAGTGACTATCTACGCCACCGCCCGTTCCGGCGGCTGGCTTTGGTCCAGGCCCGAACCCGGCTCAAAAAAAGAAACAACCGATACAGGCGGCTACGCGGTACTGCGCAAAGTGTACGATCTGGAGAAAACCGCTAAACTTGCGGTAGACCTGGGCAACTGGTTCAGCGAGACGCCGGAAGGCTATCTGACCAAGGGCGCGGCGGTAGCTGATTGCATGAACGCTATCCCCTATACGGTATCCGCCCTGGGGCCGGAAGACCTCACTCTTTCCCCCTCCGATCTTGAGAAGCTGGTTCGAGCATCCTCGTTCACGGTCCTGGCCTCTAACCTATACTTAAGGAACAATAGAAAACCGGCTTTCATAAAAAGTCAGCAGGTCATAACTTCCGGCGGAACCAAGATCGGCTTTATGGCCGTAACCGTCATGGATCCGGAAAAGTTCAATATCCGGAGGTACTTCCCTAACTATAAACTTGAGAAAGAGAGTTACGAGATAGAACGCGCATTTAAGGCGCTGAAGGAAAGCGGAGCGCGCATCACCGTTCTCCTCCTGGGAGTCAATCCGAAAAAACAGGCCGGAAAAGATTTCTACACCGCGTTCCTTGACAAACTGCCGCGGCTGGACCTGATCATCACCGATGATCCGGGGCTTAAAAAACCGATACGGGTGAATAAAGCATGGGTTATGCCCGTGCCTCCCAGACTTACGGCCGCGGCCAGGATAGAGCTTTCAATAGACCCCGATACCGGCCGCCTTGTAAACGCGAGGTTTAAGAACATCCGCCTGGAAAAAGATAAATACGGAGAAGATGCGGGCACGCTGAAAACCGTAACCAGGCAGCGCGCCGTCATAACCAGGCTTTTTTCCAGGCGCGTAGGCGCGGCAGCGTCGGACATACGAAAAACGGAAGATTCCGCCTCCCCGCTTGGAAATTTCACCGCTGACTGCGTGAAGCGTTGGGCCAGATCCGACGCCTCCATCATCAATAATGCGGTGCTGGACGGAGACATCCTGAAAGGCCCAGTGACAGACGGCGACCTCTACAGGGTTCTCCCCTTTGACACCAGCGTGGTCTTCGTGAAGATCCGCGGTGAGGACCTGAAACGCGCCATAGAAACGGTTTCCAGGGATATAAGCGTATCGGGAATGGAGATACGCATGCAGGGTCCGGCGGTGGAGCGGCTTAGTATAGGCGGACAACCTGTAAGACCCGACCACATCTACCGTATCGCGGTTCCGGATGCCATAGTCAACGACAAGGATTACTCTCTTCTTTCAAGCGCGACCGAATTCGTCAATTCCAAACGATTCCTGCGCGAGGTTCTCGGATGGTGTTTTTCCCGCCATGCGGTAACGCCCAAACCCGATCTCAACCGCATCATAAGGACGGAATGAAAAACCATGTTGCAGACACTTGATGCTTTCCTGAAAAAATGGATGCTGCGGTTCAAGATATTCTCTTTACTGGCGGCAACCTGGGCGGTCTTTTTCAGCGTTTTCACGCTCATGGGACTGCGCGCCGGTTTTGAATACGACGACGGCCTGGCCTTTTCCACGCCCGCTTTTAAAAGCGCGTTGGAAATTAAAACGGAACCAGGCTCCAAGGACTACTGGAACGCGGTCAACCGTTCCTATAAACTTGAGCGGACCAAGCCCGCTGTATGGCTTACGGCCTGGTTTTTTAAAGCCTTCGGTTTTAAAACAGCCATCCTCTGCCAGCGGGACCCGGCGGGTTCGGATTCCCTGGTCCAAAACTGGAAACCGCTGGCTGACGACTTTTATTTCGCCGACGACGAAAACCAGAAATACGAGCTGCTGGAAAAAAAACATTTCACCATCTATTTCGCGGCCTCGGACGCCGATATCATCCAGGCCCGTAAGGCCGGAGTGTGGGCCGTCAGGATACGCAAAGGCAGGAAATCTGTGCTGCCGTCAGAATCCACCCCACACAAGTTCAAAGAGCCGGTTTTGCCGCTCTCCGAGTTTTAACGCGCGCCTGCCTACCTCTTCCGAACTAACCTGAAAAATTCAGTTGAATTTTTCAGGTTAATACCCACTCACCGGCCGGAGCTCATCTTCTGCCTTCGCATTCATGCCGTTCTGATAAACCATAGTAATTCCGGAACGCGGCAGCCATTTACCTTGCTTAACACCTCTAAAAACTAATAAAATATACTAATAATAATGGCGGACTGTATTTTCTGTAAAATAGCCGGGCACGAGATCGATGCCAAGCTTGTGCATGAGACCGATGAATTGACGGCCTTCCATGATTTAAATCCACAGGCTCCGGTTCATATTATCATCGTGCCAAAGAAACACATAGTCCGGCTCTCGCAAGCGGCTCCGGAAGATGTTTTACTGCTGGGAAAGATGCAATACGCCGCCAGAGAGATAGCGGAAAAACTGGGCGTAGCCGAAAATTTCAGACTCGTCGCCAATAACGGCCGCAAAGCCGGGCAATCGGTGGACCATCTGCACTACCACCTGCTTGCCGGACGGAAAATGAACTGGCCCCCGGGCTGAGAACGATTTGGTGAATACTAGCTGTTAGCACAAAGGTGGTGATATTCGTGGTTTTCATTAAACTCAGAGAAGAAGAGAACATAGAGGAGGCGCTCAGGCGCTTCAAGCACGAGTGCGAGAAGAACGGCATTCTGAAAGAGATCAAGCGCAGGGAGCACTACCTTTCCCCCAGCCTCAAACGGAAGCTGAAATCCGAGGAGATGAGACGCAAACTTCGTAAGAACAGAAGACCGTCTTACTAACCTCCTGTCTTACTCTGTCCCCGCGCTCCGCAAGGCGGCGCGGGGATATTTTCACTCAACACGCTCACGCAGGGCCCGGGGTGATAGCGCCGGTCCCGCCTTTGGGCGTACGCAGGATCCTGTTTAGGATCTCATAACAGCGCTCGGTCCGGAAATAATTACCGATGACTTCTCACGGCGTCGCCGACTCAATACGGGAAAAACTGGACATTGTGGACGTGGTGCAGGATTATATCCCCTCGCTCCGCAGGACCGGCCGCAATTACAAGGCCGTCTGCCCTTTCCACAACGAAAAGACACCCTCCTTCACCGTCAGCCAGGATAAACAGATGTTTTACTGCTTCGGTTGCAACGAGGGCGGGGATATGTTCACTTTTGTCATGAAGATAGAGGGTCTGACTTTCGTAGAGACCCTTAAGAAACTTTCCCACAAAGCCGGCATCCCTTGGGCTGAGACCGAGTATCACCAGCTGAGCGCCAAAGAAAAAGAACGGCTGGACCTGAAAAAGGTCCTAACCGCCGCCGCCGAATTTTACAAAAAACTGCTATTCTCTTCCAACGGGGAAAAGGTCCGCCTGTACCTGGGCGGGAGGAAGATAAATAAAGCCACCGTGGAGCATTTCGGACTCGGCTTCGCCCCAGGCGAGCCTTCCCTGACGGCCGAACTGGAACGCCAGAAATTCTCAAAAGAGCTGATCGTAACGGCCGGCCTGGCCGGCGTGCGCGACAACGGCTCCGTCACCGACTATTTCAGAAACCGCGTGATGTTCCCCATACGCAACTCCACGGGAGACGTCATAGCCTTCGGCGGCCGCGCCCTGGATGACGGCCAGCAGCCAAAATATCTCAACTCCCCGGAGACCCCGCTTTTTTCCAAACGCCGCACACTGTACGGCATCCACGAGGCCCTGCCCCAGATCCGTAAAGAAGGACGCATACTGATCCTGGAGGGATACATGGACGTCATTGCCGCGCACCAGCACGGCGTCACGTTCGCGGTGGCCCCGTTGGGCACGGCGCTCTCCGCCGAACACGCGGCTTTCATAAAGCGCTATTCAAAGGACACCATCCTGATGTTCGACGCGGATGAAGCCGGCATCAACGCCTCCGTGCGGGCTTCAGATATTTTCATGGAAGCCGGCATGTACGTAAAGGTGGCCGATTTGGGCGAAAGCCTGGACCCCGACGAATACCTGAACGAATACGGGCGCGAGGCCTTCGACTCCAAACTGGCCCAGGCAGCCGATCCCCTGGAATTCAGGATCTCCGCCCTGCTGCGCGACCGTCCCGACGCCATGGCCTCCCAGGATAAGGCAAAACTTATAGAAACGCTCCTGGACACCGTGGTAAAACAAAGCGACGAGATCCTTAAGAGCGAATGGGTCAAGACGCTGGCCACCCGTTTTGACGTCACCCAGGAATCCGTCCTGCGCCAGCTCAAGAAAAAATCAGTTTACGCGCCCGCCCCGCGACGCGACGCTCCGGGGCACGGCGCCGGGGCCCCCGCGCTCCCTGAAGTACCGGCCATTGAACTCGGATTCATCCACCTGCTGGTAAAGGACCCGGGCCTGATCGCCTGCGTAAAAGACCTGACGGAAGCGGATTTTCAGAACCCGGTTTCAAAAAGGATATTTTCAGCCGTTAAGGACTTGGCGGGAGAAGATCCGGCAAAAACCATCCCCCGCCTGGTGGAACTTTTGCCCGAATACGCGGGGATCATAATGAAGCTGTCGGTGGAAGAGATGGGTCCCGACATGAATACCACACAGAATGCTGCTAAGGCCGCGGAGACGCTGAGAAAACTTTCACTGGAGCGCAAGCGCAAAGAGCTTAAGAGCCGGATGGGGTCTCTCACGCAGGCCGAGATGGCGGAATATATCGCTCTGATGGGACTCAAAAAAGGCCTTAAGGTTAAAACCGATACGGAGTAACGGCCGCAATTCAGCAGAACAGGTACCGGGCGCCACCTGATAAAGCCCGGCGGTAGTCCATCCGCCTAAGACGGATGCGACAAGGAAGGAGAAATACTATGGCACAGGCAAGAAAAGCTTTACGGGATCTAGTGGAACTCGGCAAGGAGCACGGTTACATCACGCTTGAAGAAATAAACCGCTCGCTCACCAACGCCTCCATGTCCAGCGAGGAAATAGACACGCTCATGGGCACGCTGGAGGACCTCGGCATCGAGGTAGTGGACCGAAAGAAGTTTAAAATGGTCGCGGCGGCGGAACGGGAAGCATATACCGAAGAATGGGGCGCCGCGCCGGACGTTTCAAATTCCATCCGGATGTATCTCTCCGAGATGGGCAAAGTCCCGCTTTTAACCCGCGATGAGGAAGTTACGCTGGCCCGTAATTCCCGCGAACGCGAGAAAGAGCTCCGCATGCTGGTCCTGGAATCCCCCATCACCATGCGCGAGATCCGCAACTGGGAAACCCTGATCGAACAGGAAGAGATGACCACCAAAGAGCTCATGCCCCGCGGACGCAAATCCGCACACGAGCTTTCAGCCATGAAACGAAAGATGAAAAATGTGGCGCACCTCATCACCAGGACGGAAAAAGAGATAGCCAAACTGACTGAGCGCTTTAACAAACCCCAGCTGCCCAACGAACAGAAAAAGAACATAGCCGGCATCATCGACCGGAAGCGCAAAGAAATTGTAAAAACCATTATCAACCTGAATCTTAACCAGGAAAAAATAAAGCGCCTCACTAACAGAATAAAGAACCTGGCCCACAAGATCAAGGAATACCGCACGGAACTGGAAAAATACCAGAAACAGTACGGAGACCTGAACAAACTCAGGACCGACTACGAATTGGTGCGCAGGAACCGCATGAATCCTGGAGCTTTCAGGTCAAAATGGGGTTACAATCCCACGGAAGTAGAGGCGGCGCTGGAAAATATCGCGGCCATAAAAGAACGCGAAAAACATCTTATCCGCACACTCCCGATCAGTCCGGACGACTTCATGACGCTTAACGACAAGATCACTTTCCTGGAAGATCAGATCCTTCAGGATAAGCTCAAGCTCATCAAGGCGAATCTGCGGCTGGTAGTGTCCATTGCAAAAAAACACGTAAACTCGAATCTCGAGCTTTCCGATCTCATCCAGGAAGGCGGTCTGGGGCTCATGAAGGCCGTGGAGAAATTCGAGTACAAGCGCGGCTTCAAATTCTCCACCTATGCCACCTGGTGGATACGCCAGTCCATCAACCGCGCCATAGCCGACCAGGCGCGCACCATCCGCATCCCGGTCCACATGAAGGAACTTGTTTCAAAACTCATGAAGGTCACTAGAAAATACCGGCAGGAATTCGGACGCGACCCCGCCATAGAGGAATACTCAAAGCACCTCCACATCTCCATGGACAAGGTCAAGAACGCTTTCAAGATAATGCAGGATCCCATCTCGCTGTCCACCCCGATAGGCGAAGACGAGGATTCCCACCTTGAAGACTTCATAGAAGATAAAGGCGGCCTCCCGCCCTCCCACTCCGCCCTGGACCTTCTGAGGCGCCGGGAAGTGACGAAGATACTGGACACTCTGACCGACAGGGAAGCCAAGATTATCAAACTGCGCTTCGGCATAGAGTCAGGCTACCCCCGAACCCTGGAAGAAGTCGGCAAGATCTTCCGCGTCACCCGCGAACGCGTTCGCCAGATAGAAGCAAAAGCCATCAGGAAGCTCCGCCACCCCTCGCGCAGCAAGATGCTGCGCGATTATCTGGACTAGGAGCCTGTCCGACATAAGGCTTTCATGCCGAAATTTCCGGTTTTGAAGCCGAGCCGAAGCAACGCGAAACGAGCAGGCTCCAATGAACCTGTAAGTTGAGCGGTGCGAAGGCGCAGGCAAAAAGCGGCAATTGCAGGCGAAATTGCTTATGTCGGACAGGCTCCTAGGACGGTGTAGCGCATAGGAATTAGCCCGAAAAATGCAGTTGCATTTTTTTGTGCCGCCGGTTTGCGAATGTAAACGGCTTAAATTGCAGGATTCGGGTCAGTCAGAAAAGCGGCCGTGGTTATTGAACCACGGCCGCTTTTTAAATTGTCTGCGCTCTTTTCTATTCTCGTTTACTTCTCTTCCTTATTTTCAGTAAACATGCCCTTGATGATACCGTGGGCTATATCCTTGGCGCCCAAACCTACCGCTATAGCGAAGGCCAGTCCGAAAGAAGCGAACAGAATATTCAGACTGGAGCGTATGATCTTCATCTCTATACCCAGCTGCTCAACCGCCGCTATCGCGGTAAACACCAGGATAACAAAATGAACGATCCTTGAAAGCGATCTCCCCCCCCGCAGATTATTGGCCGCGGCGGAGTTAGTCACCACATCGGAGATGAACTTGGCAAACATAAGACCGCCGAAGGCGATGAAGATGGCCGCCGCGATCTTAGGAATAAAACCGATAATGAACCGTTCAAGAATATCCGAAATCACGGTAAGGTTAAGGATATTGGCGGCGGAAACAAAAAAAACCATAATGAGCGACCAGTAGATCAGGAAACCGATAATGGCGGAGGGCGAGCGTCCGAAACCGAAGCGGACCATGATCTCGTTAATACCGACCTGGCTAGTGTAGGAATCCAGTTTTATCTTCCGGAGAAACTGTTCAAGGAGCGAACTTAAGACCCTGGCAATAAACAGGCCGAAGAGGATAAAGAGCAGAGCCGCTATCAGGTTGGGCACATAAGCCGAGAAAATAGCCCAAATGCGCAAAACGGGGTCTATAAAAAGATCCGCTATATCTCTAAGCATGTTGCCTCCGGAACTAAATTCACCGAATCTTTATTTTATGAATTCTCAGGGCACCACGCAACACCAGCTATTGATTCTCGTTAACCGGATAACTATTTTATGACATTGCTTCCGGAGCCTCATAGCGGCGCAACGCCATTGCCACACCCTGCCTGCCGCATAGATTGGGCCGATCCTTTGCACTATATTTAAAGCTCTCCGAAGCGAGGGTTTGAAATCACCGCCTGGAAAAAGGGATAATCAAGTAATGAGCCGTTATCCTAAAATACCCGTGCTGGTCTACCACAAGATTGCCGAGCCTTCGGATTATGACGCCAATCCCAATACCTGCGTCACCCCCTCCAATTTCGAGAACCAGATGAAACTTCTGACCCTCCTGGGCTACCGGACCGCAGACCCCGCGGAATACCTTAAAGCCCGGTTGGGTCTTCCGGCGCGGCTGCCGGAAAAACCGTTCCTGATCACTTTTGACGACGCTTTTGAAAGCGCGTTCACCCGCGCCCTGCCGATCCTGAAAAAAAGCGGATTTTCCGCAGTGCTCTTTATGGTTTCATCCGGTTTCGGCCGTAACGCTTTCTGGGACGGAGAAGACGCGAACTCTCCGAACCGCCTGCTTAAACCGGATGAGCTCAAAGCGTTAAAGGACGAGGGCTGGTGTATAGGATCCCACGGCGTCCGCCACAAAAATTTCGCACAACTGGACGCTCCCGCGCTGGCTGAAGAAGCCGCCAAGTCCAGGACGGAGCTGGAACTGGCGCTTGGTTCCGAAGTCTCCTGGTTCGCCTATCCCTATGGCGCCTATACTCCGGCGGCAAAACGCGCCCTGGCGGAAGCCGGCTACAAGATAGGTTTCGCCACGGAAGACGGGGACGGAGAGATCTTCGCCGTCCCGCGGCGCATCATAAGCGGAAAAAGCGGGTTTTTTAATTTTGCGCTGCGCCTGCGGCAGGCCGGGAAAAAATCCATCTTATGAACCTGGCCGTCCTAATTCACGCTCTGTCGCTAAATAACGGCATTTCAAGGGTGGTCCTTTCTCTGACACGGGAATTCGCAAAGCGCGGACACGAGACACATATCTACGCCTCGCGGCTGTTGATGACTCCGGAAGATAAAAAAAGCCTGCCGGAGAATGTCTTTCTTCACCGTTACCCCTGCCTGCGCGGTTCGAACAGGATCTGGGCCGCGCCTTTCGGAGCGCTCCTGCCGTTTCTAAAAGGCGGCCATGACCTGGTGGTCAGCCATCTGCTAACAGTCTGGCAGGACGTGATAGTGATGCATAACGATCCCCAACCTGTGGAAGTGAAGAGGATGTCCGCCGTGCCTTTCACCATAGACCGGCCGCGCCTGCGCTCAAAGAACAGGTTTCTCCGCACTTTTATAGAGCGGAAACGTTTTGCGCCGCGGCGTTATAAAAGCGTGGTGGCGGCGTCAAAGCTCTCCGCCGACGGGATCGCCGAAACCTACGGCGTAGGCTTGGATAAGATGACGGTTATACGGCACGGGGTGGATTCATTATACTTCTCACCAGCACAACGCCAGGACCGCCGTAAAGACACGCGGGCCATGTTGAACCTGGCCGCTGACGAATTGACTTTTGTATATATCGGCGACTCTTGGAAAGGGCTTGAGTTCGCTATAAGAGGAATTGCCGCCGGCCGTTGCGCCAAAACCAGCGTCCTTATAGCGGCCGGACCTTTCCGCGAAGATAAATACGCCGCCCTGGCGGCGGAACTGGGCTTAAAACTTATCTGCGAAAGTAAATGGGGGGATATAAGGGATCTTTTCAGCGCGGGGGATATATTAATAAATCCAACCCCCATGGATACCTTCGGTCTGGCTGTTCTTGAGGCAATGGCCATGGGCTTACCCGTAATCACAACCAGATACGCCGGGGTAAGCGAACTCTTTAAAAACGAGGAAAATGCTTTTATCCTTGAGCATCCCTGGGATACGGAAGAGATTAGAATACTTGCAGACCGTATGACCGATCCAGCCTGCAGGGATCGGCTTTCCCGCGGCGGCATAAAACTGGCCGCGGGCCTTTCCTGGGAAAAGCCCGCGTTGGATCACCTTGCGCTATATGAAAAGCTCATAAAGCTTAAGACCGGAAGTCGCTCACTTGATACTTAAAACATATAACAAAAAACTCGCTTCTGCCCTAATGGCCCATCGGATCCAGGGCCATTAGTCACTTACGGAGTCGCGGTTTTTAAGCCATAATATAAAGGCAGCAAACAGGTATGCCAATGGAGAGTTTTACAATGAAAGCATTTCTCAAAATTTCAGCCGTATGCTCCGTTTCGCTTTACGCTAACGCCGCCGGCGCGCCTTTGCCCTCCGCCATAAAAGCGCCCATCCCAAAAGCGGCCGTCACCCCCGGCGAAAAGATCCGCAGTTCGGTTGTCTCCGACCCTGGAATTCCCAAAGCGGAAGAGGCAGTGATCGGCCATACCGCATTCGACGAGTTCAGCAACGTAAACGACCCGCTTTACCGGGAAGGTTCAAAAGTCCTCCTTCAAAAAGCCATAGAAAAAGATATCTCCTCCGAAGCGGAGGTGAAAGATACCCCTGTTAATAAGAAACGCCTCATGAGAGACGCTCCGGCAGATATTCCCGCAAAAGCCGCTCAGCCGGGCCACGAACAGCGCGTTAACGAGAACAAACGCCCGGTAATACTCCCCGCAAAAAAGAACCGGCTGATAAAGCTGGTGCCGGCCGACCCGATACAAAACAAATCAACCCTCTAACGTACACACCCGTGCGGCAGACGATTGCATCCCACGGATCGAAAAAAATCAGCAAAACAATTGCAAAAAATAGTTTGTTTTGCTAATATATATCTACTATGTACGCAATAATTGAAACAGGCGGCAAACAGTATTGGGTCATCCCCGGCGAAATTTTGCAGGTCGAGCGGCTCGAGGTCAAAGCCGGCGAGGATGTGACTTTTAACGCTTTATGGACCGCTTCTCAGGAAGACAAGAACGCGGCCCCCGGCAAGTCCCCCTCAGCCAAGGTGACCGCCAAGGTCGTACGACACCTTAGAGGCGACAAAATTATCGTTTTCAGAAAACGTATCAAGAAAGCTTACGAGAAAAGTTCCGGCCACCGCCAGGAACTGACCGAACTCCAAGTTAAAGATATTCAGTTGTCATAGGGGCTTAAAAGTTATGGCAGGAACAAAATCCCAGGGTTCGTCAACTAACGGAAGAGACAGTCATGGCCAGCGGCTTGGCGTTAAACGCTACGGCAGCCAGAGCGTCAATGCCGGAGAGATTCTGGTCAGGCAGCGTGGAACCAAATTTCTGCCCGGCCTTAACGTCGGCAAGGGTTCGGACGACACGCTCTTCTCAAAAGTGACCGGAATAGTGAAATTCGAGTGGGCAAAACGTAACAAGAAGCAAATCAGCGTTTATCCTCAGGTTTCCAAATAACCCGCAACCTTGCTTAAAACCTCCTGGCTCTTCCAATCAGGAGGTTTTTTATTACATATACGGTTGCGGCAAATGGGTTGAGTACACGAATTAGCCGGCGCATGAGCGCCGCGCCGGGATTCCCGGATCGTGATGGTTCAAGATTGGATCTATTTATGCAAAACCAGGGACACGCAGAAAGAACGGATTTTATAGATACCGCCAGGGTTTACCTGCGGGCCGGCAAAGGCGGGGACGGCTGCGCTTCTTTTCGCAGGGAAAAATTTGTGCCATACGGAGGCCCTAACGGCGGCAACGGCGGAAAAGGCGGAGACATATGGTTTGAGGCTTCCTCCAATATCACCACACTGCACGAGATCGCAAATCACCCCCACATCAGAGCGGAACAGGGCGGGCCCGGGGCCAGCAAACACATGAGCGGCCTGAAAGGCGCAGACATCCTGGTTTACGTCCCATGCGGCACCATCGTGAAGGCTGACGGCCGCGTAACGGCCGACTTGAAGCGCCACGGGGACCGCTTCCTCGCCGCCCGCGGTGGACGGGGCGGGCGCGGCAACACGTCTTTTAAAACCAAGTTCAACACCGCCCCCAAGATTTCGGAGAACGGAGAGCCCGGCCAGGAATTTACCGCGGACCTGGAACTCAGCGTGCTGGCGGATGTCGGCTTCGTTGGTTTTCCCAACGCCGGAAAATCCACTTTACTCTCGGCGATCTCCGCCGCCAGGCCCAAAATAGCGGCCTATCCTTTTACCACTCTCAGCCCGCACCTGGGCATAGTGTCGCATAAAGGTAAAAGCTTCGCGGCGGCCGATATTCCCGGCCTTATCGAGGGCGCGCATGAGGGCAAAGGCCTTGGAGATCTATTTTTAAAACACGTTCTTAGAACAAAGATGCTGGTGCACCTTGTCGACCCGGCCGGCTTCGGCAAATTCAAGCCCGTAGAATCCGTGGGTATAATCGCCAGAGAACTTAAAACTTATCATCCCGAACTGGCCCGGAAGCAGAGGATCATCGTGGTCAGCAAGGCCGACCTGCCGGAAGCGAAAAAGGTCCATGCGGCCCTCGTTGGCAAACACAAGAAACACCCTGTCTTCCTGATATCCGCGGCCACAGGCTTCGGGGTCAGGGGGCTGCTGGATTATATAATATCCCTTCTGCCCAAAATAAAGGAACCGGAAATCTACAAACCAGAGCTGGACGAGGACGTTTCAGCCCTGTATAAGCCGGTGAAAGCAGGCTTCAGGATTTCCGCGGGAGAAGACGGCCTCATGGAAGCGAACAGTGAAGCACTGTCCACAATTATCGCCATGACAAACTTCAACCAACCCGACTCCATAAACCGCCTAAGACGAATCTTTAAGCTTATCGGCCTGGACAAGGCGCTGAAAAAAGCCGGAGTGCTGCCGGGGGATCAGATCAGGATCGCCGGTAAAAACTTTGAGTGGTCTGAGCACCAGATCACGCCGCCCCACAAACGGTCCAAGTTCGCCTATAAATATCAGACCAAGACCGGATAGGGCGGGAAAAAGATATTAAGCATACAAATTAAAAAGCGGATGAGGGCTGATATCCTCATCCGCTTTTTTAATTTCCCGCGCCGATATCGAATCTCTATTGTTTTCTTAACCTGAATACTGCAGTTCAACTTGGTTTCCACTGGAAGATCCTGTGAACAAAAAAAGCAATACCTGCGTAGGTGCCGTATAAGGGCCTATGGCCATCAGACGGCCGGGATTCCCCGCAGCAGCGGGTCGAAAACCAAGCGCAATGCGCGCCAGGTTTTAGAGGATGTATGCCGCGCGAAGCGCACCTGAGCTCCGCAAAGGGGAAAATTCAACTGAATTTTTCAGGTTAAAGGTCAGCCGCCGGAAATCTGCACTATAAGAGTTTCCCTTCTAAAACGATAACCCCGGGCGAAAGCCGTATTGCTCAAAAGCAACGGGGGAGTGGAAACTATGGTGGAATAGATCCTGGCCTTCTTTATCCTGGGTCTGGCGGACGGCTCAAGGAGGTTGGCTTTGGCTACTTCCTGCAAAGTATCCATGGCCCAGTAAACCGGCCATACAAAAGCGGCCCGCAGCGCCAGCTCCGTCTTGGGGATGGACGCAAGGAATCTCTCGCTCAAGTCCAGTTGATCCACGGCCCAGGAGATCCACTTATAGATCACCGGTCGGACTTGTTCAATGTTTCCAGGCTTAAGCAGGTCCACGGGTTTAAGCTCCATCTGGTCAAGGTCCGGTTGCGGCAGGTAACAGCGGCCTATGCTCAGGTCGGCGGCCATGTCCTTGAGAATATTGGTTATCTGCAGGGCCGAACCTATCAGAGCGGCGTCTGTCTCCGAAGGGAATTTTCCGGGGTTGACATTATTGCGGCGGATGGTTTCCCGGTAAAGCCTGGCCCAAAAGATACCCGGCTCCCCGCCGATAAGCGCGCAGTATTTTTTCAGTTCGTCTTCACTTTTAAGCGCGGCAACACCGGGCCCCTGGAACGCGCCAAGATCCATTTCCATACCCTTGGCCACGCCATTTACCAGAGCCTTAAGCGGGGCAAGTTCTTGCTCAGGGAAAGCGGCGTAAAGCGCGGCTATCTTTTCAAATTTAAAAAGCAGCTCTTTTTCTTTCTGACTGGGAATGCTAGTCACCGCCTGTTTTATCCGCGCGGCCAGCGCCCAGGCATTATTCCCGTTCTCCAGGCTCCTGAAAAGACCCAGCATTTCGCGCTTGACCCCGGCGTCAATGGCCGGGCAATCCACCACGGTGTCCATGGTGCGCGCCACAAGATAGCCCAGCGCCATTGAAGTCCTCAACGGCTCGGGCAGGATATTAATACTCAGGTAAAGAGTCCGGGAAACGTCTTTAAGAATATTTTTAAGGTCCCCGGAAAAACCGGCCTTATGATCTTGCATAAATAGATTTTACAATACTTGTGTAGGTGCCGTCACAGACACGGTGTGCCTCAAACGGCTATAATTTACGCCGCCCGGCGGGCACGCGGCGGACGTCAGTCCCCTGGCGGAACGGTAAGTTCGGACGCGGATTCAATCCCCACTGCGATCCCGGGAACGATGCCTAGGAGCCTGTCCGACATAAGCAATTTCGCCTGCAATTGCCGCTTTTTGCCTGCGCCTTCGCACCGCTCAACTTACAGGTTCATTGGAGCCTGCTCGTTTCGCGTTGCTTCGGCTCGGCTTCAAAATCGGCAAGCCTATGGCAGTGCCGTGTCAGAGGCTATGCCTATCAAACGGCCAATCTCGTCATGAAAGCTTTATGTCGGACAGGCTCCCAGCCGCTCACAAATAGGGCTGATTTTTTTCCGCAACTCCGGCAGGCGGATCAGGAACACCAGGGCGCCGGCCCCTGGGCCGCGAGATGATGTGTCACGGGACCTTGGCTTTAAAGGCTGGACAGCAAAACAACCGGACAACTATGGACGTCCGGACAACCGGGAGTACGCGACTATCTTTCCCAGGACCCGGGGGCCGCGGGCGCCGGTGGCGGCGGGGCAGTGATTGATACTTCCGTTAAGCGCCAGCCAGGCGAGGATGGCAAAACAGGCGGGTTCCTTGGCCAACGGATCTATGCCAAGTTCCACGATACTTTTAACAGCCACCTCCGGCATTGCCGCGGCAATGTTCAACATCAAGACCGGATTCAGCGCCCCGCCTCCGCTGACGATCAATTCGCAGGTTTTTTTAGGGGCGAATTTTTTAAAGGCCAAAGAGATGGCGGCCGCGGTAAAATAATTAAGAGTGGCCAGGGCGTCGTATTGATTTCTTTCGTTCAGCCGGCCGAAACACTTTTGAATGAAGCCCGCTGAAAATTCATCCCGGTCCAGCGACTTAGGCGGTTTGAGGGCGAAGAACGGGAGTCTTAACAGCTTTTCCACTTTCGCGTAATCTATTTTTCCGGCGGCGGCCCAGCGCCCGCCGGCATCGTAGGTCATTTTACCGCCTGTCAGGGTTGAGACGGCTGTGTCCATCAGGGAATTGCCGGGCCCGGTGTCAAAGCCGGAAGTCCTTACTCCTTTCCCCACAAAAGCGATATTCCCCACTCCTCCGATGTTCTGCAGGGCGACAGGCCCGCCGCCACCGAACAGGTATTCATCCATGAACGGGATCAACGGAGCGCCGCATCCGCCGGCGGCCATATCGGCCGGCCTGAAATCGGAGACCACTGGCCTGCCGGTTTCCTCGGAAATAAAAGACGCTTCACCTATCTGAAGAGTGGAGCCCTTTATACCAGGCTGATGATACACTGTTTGACCGTGGGAGCCTATGACCTCGATATTATCATACGCAATACGGTATTCCCGGCAGAACCGCCTTACCATTCCGGCCCAGAGACGGCCTAATTCAAAATTAAGCGCGGAAAGTTCCGGCGTTTTCATGCGCTTGGCCGAGAGTATCCGTCCCTGCAGCCCGGCGCCGTAAGAGTAAGTCTTGTAAGCGATCACCTTAATCCTGCGCTCTGCCGGTTTAAGAGCGCAAAACGCTATAGATAAACCGTCGGCGGAAGTCCCGGACATTAGGCCCATGATTTTAAAAGTTTCGCTCTTTTTCATAAATTCAAATCCTCGAACAGCCAGGTGCTTAAATATCGTTCACCGGTATCCGGCAGAAGGACTACCACGGTTTTGTCGGCCGCTTCGGGCCTGACGGAAACCAGGGCGGCGGCATGCATCGCCGCGCCTCCGGAAATACCCGTACAGATGCCTTCTTCAACCATAAGACGCCTGGCCATACAGCCGGCTTCCTCGTCCTTTACTCGTATTACTTCATCTATGTTCTCTTTTTTTAGGACGGCCGGCGCAAATCCTGCGCCTATACCCTGTATTTTGTGCGGCCCGGCCGTCAAACCCGACAGCACGGAGGAGTTGAACGGCTCCACGGCAATGATCTTTGCGCCGGGCCGGCGCGCCTTAAGAACTTCAGAAACTCCGGTAATGGTCCCCCCGGTGCCGACCCCGGCCACAAAATAATCCACTTTACCATCGGTGTCTTTCCAGATCTCTTCCGCTGTGGTTTTCCTGTGGATCTCCGGGTTGGCTGGATTCTCGAACTGCTGCGGCATAAAAGCGCCGGGATTCTCCGCCAGGAGTTCTCCCGCCCTGGTTATAGCTCCCTTCATACCTTCGGTTCCGGGAGTCAGCACTATTTCCGCCCCCAAAGCCCTTAATATCCTGCGCCTTTCAATACTCATGGTTTCCGGCATAGTAAGGATCAGCCTGTATCCCCGCACGGCGCAGATAAAGGCCAGCCCTATACCGGTGTTGCCGCTGGTCGGTTCGATTATAAGGCTGCTATCTTTTATAAGCCCGGCATTTCGCGCCGCCTCCAGCATGGATAAAGCGATGCGGTCTTTAACGCTGGACATGGGATTAAAAAACTCCAGCTTGGCCAGTACAAACGCCCCACCGGCGGGCGTCACGCGGTTTATCCTCACCAAAGGCGTATTTCCGACCAATTCACTCAGGTCTTTGGCGTATTTCATTTACATTAGACGGGCCCCCGGACTTTTTCAGGCAGGCTATCTCCTTCCAGATAAGTTTCAGTTCTTCTCCGTAAAAATCGTGCACCTTGTCATGATCAAGCTCGGAGCCCCCGGCCGCGCCGCCATGCTTTGGCCTGGCCGGAACGCCGAAGACCGTAGTATCGCATGGCACATCTTTCATTACTACGGACCCGGCGCCTATACGGGCGTGGTCCCCCACCAGGATAGCCCCCAATACTATGGCCCCCGCCCCTATGACCACCCCATTGCCTATAGTCGGATGCCTTTTCTTTTTCTCCAGACTGGTCCCGCCCATAACCACGCCCTGATAGATCAGGACATCGTCCCCTATTTCAGCCGTCTCGCCGATAACCACCCCCATACCGTGGTCTATAAAAAAGCGTCTCCCTATTGTAACACCCGGATGTATTTCTATTCCGGTCAACGACCGCCCGGCCTGCGAAAGAAGCCGCGCCGGCAGACGAATCCCCAGCTTCCAGAGGCGGTGAGAGACGCGGTGCAACCAGACCGCGTGCAGACCTGGATAGCAGGTGAGCACTTCCAGAAAGCTCCGCGCGGCGGGGTCTTTTGTAAATACATTCTTTATATCTTCAATGATACGCATGGGATTATTTCCTCTTTTTTATTATATAATTTTAAAATATCAATATCTTCCGTAAGGGGTGGCGCAGATGAATAAGAAAGATTTTTTAAGGGTGGCGGACTATACTAAAAGCGAAATTAACGAGATCTTCGACCTGACGGGCAAGATCAAGGCCCGCCAGAAAAAAAGCGACCCCGCCAGACCGCTCGAAGGTAAAACTCTCGGCATGATCTTCCAGAAGTCTTCCACCAGGACCCGCGTGTCCTTTGAAGTGGGGATGTACCAGTTGGGCGGCTATCCGCTGTTCCTCAGCGCCAATGATCTCCAGCTAAAGCGCGGAGAAACCATCGCCGACACGGCGCGAGTTCTGTCGCGCATGCTGGACGCCATCATGATCCGCACCTACGCCCACAGTGAAGTGGAGGAACTGGCCAGGCACGCCACCGTGCCCGTGATCAACGGTCTGACCGATTCCCACCACCCTTGTCAGATCATGGCGGACATTTACACAATCATGGAACATAGAAAAAGCGTGAAAGGCCTGACCGTGGCCTGGGTCGGAGACGGCAACAATGTCCTGCACTCCTGGATGGAAGGCGCCCCGCTGACCGGCATGAATCTCAGGATGGCCGTCCCTCCCGGCTATGAACCGGACAAGGATATATTAAAATTCGGCGTGGAGCTGGCAAAAAAAGAGGGCACCCAGATGCTCCTGACAAACGACCCCGCGGAGGCCGTGGCCGGAGCGGACGTCATTTACACCGATGTTTGGGTCAGCATGGGCCAGGACGCGGAGAAAGAAAAGAAGCTTCATGATTTCAAGGGGTTCCAGATAAACGAGGCGCTCATGGAGCGCGCGAACAAAGATTATCTATTCATGCACTGCCTGCCGGCGCACCGCGGCGAAGAAGTTTCGGAAGCCATCATCGACGGGAAACACTCCATAATTCTTGACGAAGCGGAAAACCGCCTGCATGTGCAGAAAGCCATACTAACCGCCCATATACTGCGCGGCAAGACCATAAAGATATAATTACGGCCGGCCCTTCCGGAAGATCCGTCATTTAACCCGAATCCTGCAATTCAAGCCGGTTTACATTGTCAAACCGGTAGCACAAAAAAATGCAATACCTGCGTAGGTGCCGTAAAAGGGCCTATGGCCATCAGACGGCCAGGATTCCCCGCAGCAGCGGGTCGTGAATTTTCAGCGGTTTACTGTTCTCAGCCCCAGGAGAGCGAGAGTCAACTCTAAACCGGTGGCCTCGCGTCTTGAACCGGGGGCGTCTCTCCCACCAACTTCAGCAGCGGAACCAACCCGAGAAAGCGGCTACTGGTATATTTAAAACCACATAAAAAGATCGCCGTAAACATGAACAGACTTCAGAAAAATAACGGCAACCCTGCGGTTGCCGAATATACTACATTTGCGATAATGGAGAGAAGGAATTGCAAAATACGCCGGATGTTTAAAAACTTAAAAATGCCACATCTCTAAGCGGACGGGAGATTTTAATCGTGGGGGATGCCGTTTGATAGGCACTATCCGCTACTTAAGTTTCTTCACCTGCCACGGTCTGTCGCCCTGGGTGTCGTGATGCTCTTTTTGCTCACTTCCTGTGATCGTATTCAAAACTATATCCCTGATCTTTTTAATCTCAAAAGGCTTGGTCAGATAACCGGCCGCGCCCATTTTAAGCGTTTTTACCGCCACCTCAAGGTCTTCTTCGGCGGTAAGCATCCAAATAACCGGACTGAGACCGGCCTCTTTCACCAACTGCAGGACGTCCAGCCCCGAGAGGCCCGGCATCTTCATGTCCAGAAAGACCAGCGTGGGCCGTTCTTTCTTCATTATTTCCATGGCGGCCAGCCCCTCCGCCGCTGTGAATACCTGGTAAGCATGCGAAAAGGCTTCTTTGATCACAAATCTTATACTCTCTTCATCATCTACTATTAAAATCTTATGCTGCATTTTTCCCCCGGCTCAGGACTGGGTCTGCTTTAAAAAAGGGGTTATCCCCCAATATATTGTGTTTAAACAAATATGGAGGATAACCTTAAATACAGTATACAAGAACTTTTTTTTACTGGCAAGGGAGAATTGGGGCGGATGAACGGCCCGCCGATTCAATCTATAAAGTAGGCGGGGTTGTCTAGACCAGTTCTAGGCACGCCCTAAGGTGAAATTGTCAAAGCCTTCCAATCTCCCTGCTACTAGCGGCAACCTGCCGCAAATCTCCGTCCCAAAGTATTCCTGCGCCG
>Ga0208977_1000122_pt1 | contig 86493 bp, 66 predicted proteins | sample RifOxyA2_FD_184030 | JGI IMG/M metagenome (GOLD analysis project Ga0208977, IMG submission 184030) | Groundwater microbial communities from Rifle, Colorado - Rifle Oxygen_injection A2 (SPAdes) | ecosystem: Environmental > Aquatic > Deep subsurface > Groundwater | place: Rifle, Colorado, United... | reverse complement strand
AAAAATCCACCTTCTGAAAAAGTAATTCCTACTTTTCCATATTACCACTTAACGATCAACTTTATTGTTTAATGATATTTAATACAGGTTTTTGATTACCAAATATTTGTAGTTTGGGTTTTCCATCCGAAGCTGTTTTTCTGTTATCGTAAATAGCGATGTCTTACAGAAAAATGTCAGCGAAGGAGGAGTTTTCAATTCATCTCGGAATGTGCGGTGAGCCGTTTGTGAGACCTTTATGAGCCCTTTGAGCCCTTTGTGAGCCCTTTGGTTTTAAGCGTGTAATATGTTCCCTTGCCAGTAACACCCGTTTTCTCAACAACATCTTTTTCTATTAAATCTGTTAATTCCCTTGAAGCAGTGGGTTTAGATGTAGCCACTAAATCCTGATATTCCCTGTTAGTTATTCTTCCTCTTTTTTTTATATATACGACCGCTTTTATCTGTCTTTCATTCAGGCCAAGTTTTTGCAGGTATTCTTCTGTGTAAATATCCTGTGAAAATGTAATATGAAAGCCCTGCTGACGTTCCTTGATTGCTGGAACTGGAACTCCTGCTCCTTCACATAGATTAATCATCTTACCAATCCCACTGCCCCAGCGTTCAACAAATTCAATATCAAAAAATACTTTGGCAATACCTTTGTTTCTTATATGTGAATCATGCGGTTTATACAAATCTTCTACCGAAACGCCAGGGAACAAACCTCCGGGATTCCATATTTCAAGTCTGTCATCAAATATCCGCACGCTTATGGTTGATGATACAAGATAATCCCGATGGCATACAGCATTAATGAGCGCCTCTCGTATTGCGTCCAGAGGATAATCCCAAATACTCTTACGGCGTGGTTCCCCCGTCATAACAAACTTAAGCCTGATATTCTTCTTAATAAAATCCATTGCCTGGTCAATCTGGTCGGTTAAAGAGCCTTCTATCATATCATCGTCAATCACTTCTATTTCTGCCTTGAACCTTCCGCAGTGGATAACAGCTTGCTGGATATAAGACTTCGGCTGTTTGCCAAACAGGAGCAGCGCAGCCCATGACGGTTTATTATCCTTGACCAGTTCAAGTTTTTTCAGTATCTGCAATGAGGTTTCATTAAGAGGTATCTTCCGTCTCCCCACCTTGTTTGCCAGATTTCTGTAGTCATTTATTTTTGAGTCATCAATATCCTCGAGGGTATAATCTTGAGCAGGCATCATGTCCCAGCTCATCTCAAGCGAGTTGTAGTGCATGTGGGCAATTTCCTGCGGGGTCATCAGCCGGTTACTGTTATTCACTCTCCTGAAACATTTGCCTTTTACAGCCACTGGTTTTATCGGGCATTCCTTGATTACAATAGCAATTATTTTCTTGCCGTCAATCGTCACTTCATCCAGGTCCGGGATTATACGGGGATTGCTTGCCTGGGCAATTTGGTTTACCCAGTCGTTGGTGGTCTCTTTACCTATCTGAATGCCCTTGATTATTCCTTTGTCAGTCACACCGATAAGAATCGTCCCACCCTTGGAATTGGAGAAAGCGGCAGCAGTTTCAATTGCTTCCTTGTCAAAACTTTCTTTGAAATCAAAAGTTTCGCATTCACCGTCATTAATTATTTTTTTAAGTTCTTCTGCCGTCATTTATGTCCTTTGGATTCAATTTCTTGCATCAGTGCTGCAAGAATCTTGATGCCTTGTTTTTCAGTTATTATTTTATCATTTTGAAAACTGTTTCTCAAACTTGTTTTGAAAGTTTTCTGTGCGTATACCCGTCTGTGAACCTTTTTCAAGCCTAGTAGGTTTACTCTCGTATAAACTTGCACAGCATCTTGAAAATACATCAGAGCCCTGCCCGCTATGTACTTATTAGCAAAAAAAGAAAGCACAGTAATTATTTTCTAATTCCCGTACTTTCTTATTCAATTATTTTTGTTTATGCTTCATTACATAATTTCGTAGTTTAGCTTGTCCATCCGAAGCTGTTTTTCTGTTATCGTAAATAGCGATGTCTTACAGAAAAATATCAGCGAAGGAGGAGTTTTCAATTCATCCCGAAATGTGCTGTAGACAATCTTGTCTAATCTGTCATCTCCGAAAAGACACTAATCGGAGATCCAGTAGTGTCTTTGTTTTTTCTTTTCTAAATCCAATAATAAACTTTCAATTAACGCGTTATTTTAACTCCGTCCCACACGGCCGGATACATTTAAATGTTTGGAAAGAAGCAATCCACTACTACACTTTAATTGTTTCAACACTTCATTACTTAACAACGTCCCCCTCGCCTCTCGGCTATTTCCTGCTTTCTTTTATATTCGGCCTGGGGCTGGGCAGCCACCCCACAGTAGTTTTTATCCTGCCGGGTATTTTATGGTACATTTTTAAACACAAAAAGCATTTACCAGTTAATTTTAATAATATCCTGCTGTTAACCGTTACGGCTTTTATCGGGTTTTCCGTTTACTTCTTCCTTATGATACGCTCTGCCACAAATCCCATACTGGACTGGGGCAACCCGGAAACCCTGCAGAACTTAATAAAGGTTATCACCAGGTCAGATTACGGCGGGCTGAAACTGCACCCGGAACAAAGCACTTTTATCTGGTCTTTTAAATCTGTTACCCAGCAGAATTTTTTATTTATACAGGCGCTTTCCGGTCAGTTTACTTTGGCCGGTCTGCTGCTGGGGCTTGCCGGCATTTACTTTTCATTTAGAAACAAAGAATTTAAGTTTTTATTCCCGGGTTTTATTTTTACCGGCATTATGTTTTTCCTACTGGCTAACCTGCCCGTAAAAGAAAAAACTACACTGCCTATTCTTGAACCTAACCTGGTTACGCCTAACCTTATTTTTGCTATTTTTGCCGGTTATGCGCTTACGTCAATATTCAAAAACAAGTTAAAATTATTTCTGCCCCTGCTTTTTATTCTTCCGCTTTTCTTGCTGGCAATAAATTTCCACAACCAGAACAAGCGCACCGAGTACTTTGCCTACGATTACGGCAAAAACCTGCTTTTTACCATGGAAAAAGATTCTATCATCTATGACCCGGATGATGCCACCGCCTTTATACTAAGCTACCTGCGCCTATGCGAAAACAAACGCAGAGATGTTAAACCTGTCATGTATTTCAGGACCCGCTGGGGTTATGAATTTTTAAAACAGGCCTATCCGGAAATTCTGCCCGGCCGGGATATACCTAACGCAAAGGAACTGATAGAAACAATTTTTACTTATAATTTAGGTAAAAGAAAGATATATACTGATGTGGCTACAAAAATACCGCAGGGCCTGCAGGGTTTTCCGGTAGGATTGCTCTATGAAATGAATACACCGCCTATGACAGCGCAGTTTGAAAAGTCAGAAAAATACTTTAGCGTTTATACCATGCGCGGCAGTTACAACACCGCGCTTTACAATGATTTTTTCACTCAAAGAATAATGTACTACTATGCCGCCGCACACAACAATATAGGGCTTGAATATGTAAATGCTTCACAAAAAACACCACAGGCGCAACAGCATTACAAAACAGCTCTTTTTATAAAACCAGACCTCAGCGAATCTTTAAACAACCTCGGCTCTCTGGCATTCCGCAGCAAAGATTTTAAAACCGCCTCGGAATACTTTTCAAAAGCGCTCAGTATTTTCCCAGAAGACCCGGCACTGCTTTATAACCTGTCACTTTCCTGTAAAAATGCCGGCAACAGCAGGGATGCAGAAATATATTTAAACAAAGCAGTAAATCTAAACTACATTCCCGCTATAAACGAAACCGGCCTGCAGGCGCTTAATAGCGGCAATTACGCTGTTGCCATATCCATTTTTGAAAACATTATCAGCAAAGACCCCGGTTATTCCTACGGCTACTACAACCTGGCGTTATCCTACCAGCAAGCAGGAAATACTGAAATGGCAGAGAGAAACTACCGCAATTACCTTCAGTTTACGCGGGACCCCGGTGAAATAAAAGATGTGGAATCAAAAATCCACCTTCTGAAAAAGTAATTCCTACTTTTCCATATTACCACTTAACGATCAACTTTATTGTTTAATGATATTTAATACAGGTTTTTGATTACTCATAAGATTTGTTTTTTTAATATTATCTAAAATAATATCTTGTAATTCTTCATAAGCACAATATTTATACGCTTTTGACAAATATTCGTTTGCCTCTTTTTTGTGATTTTCTAATATTGCTAATACACCCAGATTATTATAAGCTTCTGCATAATCATTTTTTATTTCTATTGTACTATAAAAACATTCTTTTGCTTTTATGTATTCCCCTAATTGCATATATAAATTACCTAAGTCATAATAATCCTTAAAACTATTTTGGTTATATGATATTGCTATTTTATAATTTTTTATGGCTTCCAAAAGGTTGTTTTCCATTGAATATAGGTACCCCTTTTGTGAATATGAGATTGATAAAGATGCCGGTTTTAATATAGTTTTTAAATATACATTTTGATAATTTGTAAGCAAAAATATAATAATAAATGATAAAACAAATATTAGATAGCCCTTTTTATTTCTTATCAATTTATATAATTCTACTATAAATAATGAACTAAAAGGAATTAACCCAATTAATAATGGTATCCTGTATCTTCCTGTCACAAAAAATATTAACATGGAAATTATATAAGAAAAGATAAATATCTTTATAATTAGTGAGTTATTGGACTTTTTTGAATTCATGTAAATACCCAAAATACCTGCTGCTATAAATAATCCAAACGATATTGGTATTTTTAATACCGTAGATATGTTTTTAAAATAATAAAATGAATATGTTTCTGCAATCTCAAAAGAACTAAATATTAAATAAAATTTTTTTAACAATAGCACCATGTGCTTTTGGGGGTTTAATACAATATATTCTAATGCTTCATTGAACCAATAATTACTAACTTCAGAAGCTTTTGTATATCGTTTATTACTTAGTCTTTCAGCAGCCCTCCATGAAGTTTCCAACTCTTCATCCGGAACACCTTGAATATCATATGGCTCATAATATGAACCTGAAGCATTTTTATTGTTTCCAATAAATAGATTTAATCCAGAATTTGCCGATATAACAACAAAATCTTTTCCTATTATTACATTTCGTAAAGTAACAGTAGTTATGGGAATAAGAACACCAATTAAAAACAATACTATATATATTAACACTGTTTTCAACAAATAATTTTTATGTATTTTCACGAAAATCCCAATTAAAGAAAAAATTACAAATATCATAATATTTCCCCTAATCAGAGTACATGCGCCAAGTAATAAACCAGCATAAAAGTAATTTTTTATATTCTGTTCTTGTATCGCTTTTATAAGATATAACAATGACCATGCAATTAAAAACAAAGAAAGCGTAGTTTTGTCTAATAAAACAGTATAAAATATTAATACAGGTGAAAAACAATACAATAGCGATGCAATAATACTCAAATTTTTATTATTAAACAATCTTTCTGAAATCAAAAACATCATAATACATGTTGTTGAATCCATAAATATTTGAATTATTCTCACAACAAAATAATTATTTAACCCAAATATCTTATAAATTACCGCGAGGAAATATGCATATAAAGGATCTTGATAGTATACTCCAGACTCACCCAAAATACCACCATTTACTATAGACACAGCCCATTGATTATAAAAATCAGCATCTATTATCAAATATTTTAAAAAAATATCCTCTTTTACCTCATAATAATATATCAATCTTACTAATACAGAAATACAAAATATTAGAGGCAATAAATAATAATTATTTTGTAAAAAAGAAAACTTGTTTACTTTTATTTCGTTTATTTTGTGTTTCATTTACATTAATTCCTATCATGCTGAATATAAATACATATTCTGCTATTGAAAAGATTAGCAAAATATGTATTTATTGTAAATTTATATTATGACTATATTATTATCAAAACTTCGAAGAAAAGCTGATTCGGTGTGTGTTTCCCAATGCTCCGTAAGGAACAAAAGAATAATCTGTTTGAGTACCAAAAAGCTTTATACCAAAACCTGCACCAATGCCGGATGAGTCAACCATTGAACTATTAAGCGATGAGGCTATGAAGTTTGAGGCATACCCTGCTCTTAAGGCAAGTGAACTTATTGGAAGAAATTCAGTCCCAAAACTTATGATAGTTCTGTTTTCATAGACCTGCTGTTTAACATCCAACCCTACTGTAACACCACCAATATTATACCCTAACCCTGTAGTTACCGTTAAAGGCAGGTTATAGCCTTCACTAATGAATTTCATCTGTGGGCCAATGTTTTGAATTGACAGTCCTGCAGAAAACGGTCCGTCTTGCGAAAACAGACGGGATAATATGCCTACATCAAAAGCAATACCTGTGGCATGTTCAGTTTCTATTTTCTGTTGAATTATTTTCATGTTTATGCCTGCCATTAATGATGAACCTTGAGATTGCTTTGTCTCTTTGTTCCTCGCAATGACTTTACTGTAACTAAACGTTAACGCCATATCGCTGGCGCCAAAACTGTTGGTTAACTGACGGTTTGCGTCTCTGCCTTCCAGTTCCCCCTGAGACAAGTATATTACGCTGCCACCCATAACACCGGAAATTAAGTGATTAGGTGATTGAGTGATTAAGGGCACAGCAAAACCAATATAATCTAAATTTGTGTCTGCTAACCACTGGCTGTGCATAGCTGATACTTCTCTTTGGGTTAACTGCGCTAAACCGCCTACATTCCACTGCATGGCTGTTACATCATTGGCTATGGCAGTAAACACATTTCCTAACCCTACAGGCCTGGCACCTATCCCTATTTTAAGGAAGTCCGCACCTGTGTTTTCAGAAAAGCAATTTGTTGAAATAAATATGCTTAAAACAAAACAAGCAATAATAAACAAACCATTCCTGCTAAAATATACGTTATTCTTTTTACTTGACATTTCATCCCTCCATTAAATGTTTTTCTGTCGACAATATGCTATAATGTACTTATGAAAACCAAACCAAAACAACCCACAAACAACACCATAGATACCACTGCAAAATATAATTGGTTGTTTATCACAATTATATTTATTGTTACCTTTACTGTTTATTTCAACTCACTTAAGGCACCGTTTATTTTAGACGATTATTCTAAAATTGAAAAAAACATGGACATAAGAGATTTAAACAATGTTTGGCATAAACTTATATATCCATATGATAAAACTCAGAATAATTGGGCAAGAAATGACCCATCCCGCCCTCTTACATATCTTTCTTTTGCTATTAATTACCACTTTAATCAACTAAATCCTTTTGGGTATCATTTAACCAGTGTTGTTTTACACATTTTAAATGCTATTCTTCTGTTTTTTCTTTTAAAGAAACTGTTAAAACTTATCAGATATAAAGACTCTGTGAACATTCCCTTTTTTGTTTCATTGATATTTGCTATTCATCCTATTAATGCTGTAGTTGCAAGTTATGTATTTAATAGATCAGATATTTTATGTACCTTATTCTTTATTTCATCATTATTGTTTTTCATAAAAGCAGGTGAAACAAATGCTAAGTATTTGATTCTGTCATTATTATGTTTTGTTTTGTCTCTTTCAGCCAAACAATCAGCTGTTACATTGCCAGTATTTATTTTGATTATAGATTATATTTTTCTTAATAATTTTGATAACAAATTATTATTTAAAAATAAATATTATCATTTTTCTTACTGGCTTGTATTATTTCTTTACCTTGCGTTTAGATACTTTTATCTTGGCGGCATTGGAGATCTTGAAGGAAGCCCTACTACTTCAAGGTATTCTTACTTTATAACTCAACCATTTATATTATTAAAATATCTAAAATTACTTGTTCTACCTATAGGAGTTTCATTTGAACACGGCGCAGATAATTACTATTCAATTTTAGAACCAAAAGTATTAATTTCGGTTGTTATCATCTTAATTATTGTAATTTTAATCTGTTTTGCTTATAGAAACAAAAATAATTTGTCAAAAATGTATATTTTTTGCATGTCATGGTTTTTTATACACCTATCCCCAACCTCAAGTTTTTTTCCTACTACTGCCGTAATGACCGAAAACCGTATTTACTTATCGGGTGTTGGAATTATCTTACTTCTGATATTTACATTGCATTACTTGAAAATAAATTTAATTTCAATCAAAATACAGAAAGTCACTATACTTGCATTTTTGATCCTATTTATTTCATTTTTATGCGCAAATACGATGAAAAGAAATGAATTAATGCAAAACCCATACCTATTATGGAAAGATGTAATTACTAAATACCCAGATCATTTCAGGGCACATAATAATTTAGCGCTTCTATATCAAGATAACAATGAATATTCAAAAGCAATAAAAGAATACAATATAGCTCTTGCATTAAACCCCAAGTATACACCGTCTATAAACAATCTTGCTTGTATATATTATGTTCAACAAGATTATGACAAAGCGGCAGATGAATATAAAAAGATTCTTAAATTAGAACCAAATAACTTTGCAGCTTTAAACAATCTTGGAAATATTTATTCAATAAAGAAAGAACACACAACAGCAATTTTGTATTATGAAAAAACTTTAACTATTAATCCAACCCTTGCTGAAGCTTACAATAACATGGCAATTCTTTACGAAGAACAAAACAAACACAGCAAAGCAAAAGAGTCTTACAAAAAAGCAGTTAACGTTGACCCAAATAATGCCATGTTACATTACAATTATGGTCTTTTATTACATAAACTTAACTTAAAAAATGAAGCAATTAAGGAATTTGAGATTGCACTAATATTAGATCCAAAACAACAAAATATTAAATCATTTTTGAATGATTTGAAAAACAATACCAATCCATAAAATAAATTATCATCGTATTAAAGCTAACTTTTTGACTACTTTTATTGGTTTTTCACCGGATTTCTGCGCATCTATGTAATATATATACACACCGCTGGCTATTGTATTTGCCATTACTGTATACTCATAGCAATACTTATTATCCATTACCTGCCAGTCAGTACCATCAATCTTCTTTTCACTTACTAACTCTCCGGCTATGTTATACAGTTTTATTTCTACATTATCAGCTATACCGCATTCAATGTGTATTATGGAATTTACACCGTTTTTTGCAGGGTTTGGATAGGCATAAACTTCACGTAGTTTAAATGTTGCATCAGGGCCTTTTTTAACTTTAAAATATCCAAAACCATCACCAGTAGCACAATCTACCCATATAGTTGCACCATTTGAAAGCCCTGAATATACTGGTTCTGCATTTCCAGTCAAATCCAAATATATTTGTTTGCCCGACAATAACTATTTTGCTAAAATATATCAATGAAACTTAATAAAACTAACCATAATACTTCAACTTTAACACAAAAGGTGCTTAACTCGCCACTTTTTCTGCCTATTCTTATATTTATTTTAGCACTTACCGTACGGTTACTTTATTTTTCTGAAATGAAAAGAAACGGACTATTTTTTGAGCCTATGGCAGATGCTAAGGTATACCATGAATGGGCTTGTCAAATCTTAGCTACCAGAGACATAATCGGCAAAGATGCTTTTTTCATGAACCCTGGGTATCCGTACTTACTGGCATTACTTTATGCTTTTTTTGGCGTAAAACTACATATTATTGTTATAATCCAGTTTATTATCGGGTCAATTTCTGTAATTTTAATTTATTTTATTGCTAAAAACATATTTGACGATCAGGTTGCTATAATTTCTGGAATAATTGCTTCATTATACGGTGTTTTCATTTTCTATGAAGGATTACTTTTAACAGCTTCTTGGATAAACTTTTTTAATCTTTTAGCAATATTATTCATACTTAAGGCAACTGAAAAAGAATCAAAATCACTCTACCTATTTTCCGGAATTCTAATAGGTATATCCAGCCTTTTTAGGCCAAATATTTTACTTTTTTTACCACTACTTTTAATCTGGTTATTTTTCTATTCAAAAAAATACATTAAGCTATTTTTCTTTATTCTTTTGGGAACTCTTCTTATTCTTCTACCTGTAATAATACGTAATTACGTTGTGTTAAAGGAACCCGTAATTTCAAGCGTATCTTCTGGAATTAATTTTTACATAGGAAATGGAGAAGGTAGTGATGGAAGTGACGAAATAATACATAAAATAGGGCCATTGTATTCAACTCCTAAATATATGTGGTCTTTTTTCAAAAGTGAAGCAGAAAATTCACTTCATAAACCAAATATTTCTTATTACGAAATGGACAATTACTGGAAAGTAAAAACATTCAATTATGTAAAAAATAACCCTTTGATATATTTAAAATTAATCATAAAAAAAATACTATTATTTTTAAATTTTCAAGAAATTCCAAATAATTATCCTTATCATATTTTTAAAATTAATTCTTCGATTTTAAAACACTGTTTTGATTCCAAATATATTACGCCATTGGCTCTGCTTTCATTAATTGGATTTTTTAATTACTACAAAACAATAAAATTAAATCTGTTAAGAACATATTTCTTTATTTATTTGTTTACGGCAATTATAATATTTGTATTAAGCGAATATAGACTAGCAATTGTTCCAATACTAATTATATTTACCTCATACTCAATAATTTGTATATCTAAATATATTGCAAGAAGAAAATATCTTAAATTTCTTATGTCCGTTTTATTAACATTTTCACTGTACTTAATTGGCAATATTAATATGAATTTACAAAACACAATTGGTAGTTATCATTGGCGAGGAATTATTGCATTGAAAACAGGAAATATTGAAAAAGCAGTTTTTAATTTTAAAAAATCTGTTGAGATTGAGCCTTCAGCGTTATCAGATTATTTCGAATTAGGTAGGATATACTTCAATAATGGCAACTATCAAGAAGCAGCTATCTGGTATTTAAAGTCTTTAAATATTAACAATAGTTTTGAAGCATTTTATTCTCTTGGAACTATATACTACAAATTAAACAATTTAAACCTTGCTAGTAAATACTATTTAGAAGCTATACAATTAGATTCTACTAATGGTAATGTTTGGAATGGTTTAGCTATTATTGAAGCAAATAAAGGGAACTTTAGAGAAGCACTTAATTTTTGGGAAACAGCTTTAAAATATACTTTTAATCCCGAACAAATTAATCAAATTGAAAATAATATGAAAATGGCCAATTCAATAAATCAAAAAGTTAACAAATTAGATTAAAACTTTGAAGAAAAACTGATGCGGTGGGTATTTCCCAGTATTCCATAGGGTGCATACGAATAATCTGTTTGGGTACCAAAAAGCTTTATACCAAATCCTGCACCAATGCCAGATGTGTCAGCAATTGAGCTATTAAGCGATGAGGTGATGAAGTGTGAGGCATACCCAGCTCTTAAGGCAAGTGAACTTATTGGAAGAAATTCGGTTCCAAAACTTACAATAGTTCTGTTTTCATAGACCTGCTGTTTAATATCCAAACCTACTGTAATACCGCCAATATTTTTTATTTTAATTCTTTCCGAGCTTCCGGAATGTTTTTACTTCACAATATGGTTTTACGGCATTTCACCCGTGTTTTCAAAAACTTTCATTATTTTTTTATCTTCAGAATTCATAAATTGCTCTGGAATATTATTGTAGAGTGAGTATGCGTTTTTATAGAATCCTTGTTTTATATATGACTTAGCATAATCTCTTAACAATACATTCAAGGTTCTATCATCAGATTTCTGAAATACTTGATATATTTTTAAGTCTAATCTATTTTCAGCTGCAATTGGGATAAATATGTAATTACTATAAAAATATTTTTCAAAATCTTCTTGATTTACTTTAAATAGTTTATTGAAATGTTTATATACTTGATCCTCTTTAATTGTATTTGTAGTATAAACATATTTTTTTTCCCTTATGTATTCTAACACCATACTATTGAGAATATTGAAGAAATCATTTTTGGAATACCCTAATAATCCATCATAAAAACTTATTCTGGATTGAGAATAAATTAACATCAAATAAAATCTATCCCCATTAAATCTGCTACCTTGACCCGCAACTATAACAGCAGATTCTTTTGGAATATTATCAGCAATATATTTTGCCATTTGTAACCCTATATTATTTTCTTCTTTTGAATTATAATAAACTCCGTATATTAGGTTATTGAATAATAAAAGAATGATCGATAGAACTATTATTGCCCATTTCATTTTTTTCTTTTCTGTACTTATATCATCTAGCATGAACCCATAAAATGCAATTAACACTACTGGGAAAAAAGGAATTATCCAAAACCAGGGCGTATCCGGATACCAGAAATAGAAAAACCCCGAATATATTAAAATCAATGCTACATAGCTTGGAAATTGTTTATAAAAACTATATCCTTTCTTTATAACAAATAGCCACCAACCATAAATTAACACTAAAACTACGCCAAAAGACAATACAGACATTAATTTATTTCTTGTAACAAATATGACAGGAAATACTAAATTCTTTAAAACAATCATCATATAAGAAATGGTAAATTTACTGCCTATATCTGTATAAGCTAAATGTGTTTCACCATGGCCTTTAAAAAAGACAATAAAACTATTTATTGAATATAAATTGAATATTAATGCGTAAGGAATTACTATCCCTGCGAATATTGATCCTAAATAGAATAGTGAATATTTTATACCTTTTATACGGTCTTCTATAAGCAAATAACTTATAAATATAGGAACAACCAATAATACGTTAGTTATATGATGATATATTGCCATTAATGTTAATAATACAGAACCAATCAACACTTTGTTTAGTGATTTTTTCTCAATATAGTGCTGAACAAAACAAAATGCCGCTAATACCCAAAATATAGATGACATATATACCTGGCCCTCTGTTGCGCGAGACCAATAGCCATAAGAATAAATTAAAATCATTGTAAACAGAATACTTTTATAAAGTTTACTACTTTTAAAATATAGAAACATACAGAATATTATTGCACCGAAAAAACCATATATGTTATTCATTAATTGTAAGACAACATATCCATTTTCGTAACTATTATTTACACTATTTAGTGTGAAATAAAACAACTTAGCTATATTATTATATATTAAATGCCTAGGATACCAATCTATAAGTTTAAAACTTGGTATGTGTCCGTCAAGCATGGTTCCAAATATTAAACCATCATCCAATATTATTTTGTCTGGAAATTTATAAAAAGATATAAAAGTCAACAAAATAAGAGTAATCAATAATACTTTATTATGTTTCTCATTTACAACATAAGTTTTTTTATTCACTTTTTTATCATTTTTCATAAATATTTCCAAAATCAATTAAATTTTAACTATTTTTGATAATTAATTCAAGGACAGCATACATGAAAATATTTTAAAATTTCGCACTCATAGATATACGGTGGGTATCGCCTAATACGCCATAAGGGACAAAAGAGTAATCTGTCTGGGTGCCGAAAAGTTTAATTCCAAATCCTGCGCCAAGACCATATGAGTCAGCAATTGAGCTATTAAGCGATGAGGCAATAAAGTGTGAGGCATACCCTGCTCTTAAGGCAAGTGAACTTATTGGAAGAAATTCGGTTCCAAAACTTACAATAGTTCTGTTTTCATAGATCTGCTGTTTTACATCCAACCCTACTGTAATACCGCCAATATTATAACCTAAGCCTGTGGTTACTGTTAATGGAAGGTTATAGCCTTCACTGATGAATTTCATCTGTGGGCCAATGTTTTGAATTGACAGTCCTGCAGAAAACGGTCCGTCTTGCGAAAACAGACGGGATAATATGCCTACATCAAAAGCAACACCTGTGGCTTGTTCAGTTTCTATTTTCTGTTGGATAATTTTCATATTTATGCCTATACCTACCGGTTTACTATTCACTATTAACTGTTTACTGTAAGAAAACGTTACTGCCATATCACTTGCGCCAAAACTATTGGTTAGCTGACGGTTTGCGTCTCTGCCTTCCAGTTCCCCCTGGGAAAGATATATTACGCTTCCACCAAATACTGACCGTCCTTCTAAACCGGACGAGCCCTTGCCGCTAAGCGGCAAGGCAAATCCGATGTAGTCTAAATTTGTATCTACCAACCACTGGCTGTGCATAGCGGATACTTCTTTTTGGTTTAACTGCGCTAAACCACCTACGTTCCACTGCATAGCTGTTACATCATTGGCTATGGCGGTAAATGCATTTCCTAACCCTACCGGCCGGGCACCTATACCTATTTTAAGGAAATCAGCACCGGTGTTTGAGCCAGCAAAGGAACTACTAATAATTGTTAAAATTAAAGAAAGAGTAATTAGTGTTTTTTTCATTTTTTTACCTCAGCGTATAATCGCTAATTTTTTTACTACTTTTATTGGTTTTTCACCGGATTTCTGCGCATCTATGTAATATATATAAACACCGCTTGCTACGGAATTTGCCTCAACAGTATATTCATAGCAATACTTATTATCCATTACCTGCCAGTCAATACCTGCAATATTCTTATCGTTTACTAACTCGCCGGCTATGTTATGCAGTTTTATTTCTACATCATCAGCTATACCGCATTCAATGTGAATTATTGAATCTGCACCGTTTTTTGCAGGATTTGGATACGCATAAACTTCATTAAGTTTAAATGTTGGGTCCGGTCCTTTTTTAATTTTTAAATATCCATAACCGTCGCCGGTCACGCAATCCACCCATATAGTTGCGCCATTTGACAATCCTGACCAGCATGGCATTTCGTCTGCAGTCCAAATCCTAAAATAATAGGTTGCTTCTACCGTCAACGCAGAAAGAGTATATATTTGCAATGTTAAAGGCGAGCAAGATGTTGAAATAGAAATTTGAGCACTATCATTTGACCAAACAACACCCGTATGACTTGAGTATTGAATATTAAATTTACCGTTTACAATATTGCCGCTTGTACCATCATCTCCAGGAGCTGTCCAATTAAGAATTACTACACCGACTGATGTACCCGTGGAAACAGTCAAATCTGTAATAGCTGATGGTGTTATGGTATCAATGAAAATACTATGAGTAACTGACCAGGTACTTCTTCTTAATCCGGTATCTATTGTAGCCACCTGCCAATAATAGGTAACACTATTTATTATTGAACCGAGATTTAACCCTGGTCGTGTGCTTGAGGCTACTACAAATCCATGTGCATAATTCCCTAAAAATGGTGTTGCACCTGCACCAGTTGACGGCGATACAATCCATTTTTTTAAGTTATCTGTTATTGGTTCTGTTGCAACCCGAACAGAATAATATAATCCTTTTTGTTCAGTTGTTTCAGTATCTGAACCATAATCCCACCTTAGCTCAAGATTGTTTGTTGATGTGTTATAATTGGAAGCAAGATTCGATGGGACATTCGGTGTAGAATTTATATTGTCAAATTCAGATTGCATTGATTTATAAATCTTTGTTATATATCCATTACTAGTGTCTCCAGCAATAGCTAAATCCAAATCCCCATCATTATCATAATCGCCCCAAGATAGAGAACAATTCTTTACTCCAGGCAACCCATTTTCCACACTATTAAATGTTCCGTTTCCGTTATTATTATGATAAGTTTTCGCTATATATCCGCTACCAGAATCTCCGGCTACCACTAAATCCAAATACCCGTCATTGTCATAATCACCCCAAGATAGAGAACAATATTCTACCCCTGTTAAATCTACTACTTTACTGAAACTATTACCAGCATCATTATGATAAACCTGTGTTATATAACCACTACCCGTATTTCCAGCTATTGCTAAATCTAATCTACCATCGTTATCATAATCGCCCCAAACCACTGAACAACGTTTTATACCTGTTATATTATCTATTCCACTATCAACAAATCCATTGCCATTATTGTGAAAAATCTGAAATCTAGGATTCGTGCTAAAACCAGCAATGGCAAAATCCAATTTGCCATCATTATCATAGTCTCCCCAAGCTAAAGAACAATTACCATATACCTCTAAAAATGCTTCTATATTAGTAAATGTTCCATTTCCATTGTTATTATGATAGATTTTAATAGCACCATCTCCATTTCCAGCTAATGCCAAATCCAAATATCCATCATTATCATAATCACCCCAAGCAAGTGAACCGTTATATACCCCTATTAAATCTACTACTTTACTGAAACTATTACCAGCATCATTATGATAGACCTGTGTAACATAAGAACCACTATAGCCCGCCATTGCTAAATCCAAATATCCGTCATTATCATAATCACCCCAAGCTAAAGAACAATAACCTATTCCGGGTGATAAATCTATTACTTTACTGAAACCATTCCCATTATTGCGATAAATCTGGGTTACATAAACACTACCGTTATACCCAGCAATTACTAAATCCAAATCCCCATCATTATCATAATCACCCCAGACTAAAGAACAATTACTTATCCCAGATAATATAGAATTAATATTTCCAAAGTTGCCCGATCTCACATTCACGGTGTCCGACCAAACTGCCCAATTGTCCATAGAATCGGCGCTTCTTATCCAAAAATAGTAGGTTACTTGTGGTTGTAATCCGGTCATAACATGAGCAACTGATTGACCTGCTACTGTTGTTGTAGTCATAGTTTGTTGATATTCGGCTGTACTTGCTGTTTTAGTAGCATCCGAAGAATATTTTATCTGATATTTTTTAATATTTCCATCGGGTACTGTCCAGGTAAGTTTTACCTGCAAATCAGTTACTGCGTTAAAATCTGTTATTTGGTTTGGCGGAGATTGGTCTGGAAAACTGGGCACTATGCCTGATTTTAGTTTATAGTTATTTGATACCTCACTACCTTGCACCATCTGGCCTACAGCGTCTGTAATTTTATAACTGCCAGAAGCCTTCTGTCCTCCGGCGCTGTCTACTACTTCTGAAATGAATTTGTAGCTGGCACTGGCGCGGGTTTCTGAAAAAAGGAAGTGGGCTGAAAAAATAAATAATGAGATTGCTACGCCCAAAAGGGCGCGCAACGATTGTGTTTTTTTCAATTTCATAAAAAGACCTCTTTTGATATAATTCTTAACCATAAACTAATAACAGTTAAATTATTTTTTATTTGTTTTTAAGAATTTCTATTTCTGCTTCTAGTGTTTCGATTCTGTTTATTAATATTTGTACTGTTCTTAAATTTAACATAACTGTTTTTGATAAATTTTGACAAACCACATCTTCTTCCAATAACTGATAATCTTTTTTTGTTTCTTCTGTAGGTTCAAAATCTCTTGGCATTCTCTTATTGGTTTGTAAATTTAAATAATATTTATCTGTAAGTGGTACTTGTAATTCTGCTGGTAATGAAGAGTGATCAAGTTTTCCCCATCCATTAACATTTACAGAACCTGCTTCTGGTTTTATGTTTTTTACTGATTCTATTGGATCAGTCCAACATAAATCTGAATAAGTAAGATATTCATCTGCTCTTACAGAACCATTTACATCAAGAGCTGTTACAGGATTTGCAAATTTTATTCCAGTGTTTCCATTTTCGTCTACAGTAAATTTATTAGCACCAAGATAATCATATACAATCATTGCGTTTGAATTAGTAGCCATGTTTTGAACTGTTAATGGCACCTTATAACTACTTGAATTATTATCAATGGCTATACTATTTGTTAAATAAAAATTACCTGAATTTGAGAAGAAACCCTTCGAACTTATCCTACCATTAACAGATAATCTATCTGCTGTTGATGGTGTCATACCTATTCCAATAGATCCTGTTACCATTGTCATTGTACCCGCAGTTACTTTTGAAAGACTATCTGTATCATTTGCTAAATCCACATTTGTTATTGTATTATCAACTATATTTGATGAAGTAACCGTAGCACCAATTACAGTATACGTATAATTTGAATATTCGGATTTAATTGAATAACTTGCAGAAACAAACCTTTGTTTTGGCAGCAGCTCTTCAAAAGAACTGCCGTCTGTGCTAAACCAGGTTCTTAAATAGGTTTCAAAATTGTTATTAAATACAGATTTAGGTATGTCAGCCATTGAACCTGACGGAAGATGCCCTGTGTTTCCTAATGTTATTGAAAAGATGCCGTTTACTACTGTTGTGCTGGTAGCAACGGGTGAACCGTCATTGCCCCCATCATTATCCCACAAAACAGTACTTACAGAATCTTCAATAACAAACTTAAAAAATCCTGTCTGATTGTACGGGTTACCGTTTATGTCTGTTACTTTGCCCTGGTAGTTTATCTGCCCGGGCACCGAAGCGCTGTATATAAAGGAAGCACTAAGAGCTAAAAACAAAAAACCAGCCAAAAACCTTACTACCATGAAACCTGTAAACTTTTGAAGCGAATAACTTTTTGAAACCATTTTCTTTTCCTCCGAATTTAAATTTTTTGTTTAATGCTTACTGCGTGCCAATTAACCCAAAATCATGTATTTTAACAGATAGAGAACTTTGTAATATTTAATTTTGCTGGCGCATTTATCGTTTTTTAAGGCGTTTGATAAATCAAACCGCTACAAAATTCATAAAAATAACATCACATTCATCTTCGCTTAAAATGGAGAATACTACTGCCGTTTAAACGCCATACTTATTACAGGCATTTAACTGCGGATATTATACAGCAAAAAATAATAAAAGTTCCTGTTTTATAAAAAATAGTTCAGAAAATTTATAATTTATTTTGGGTTTTGTATAAAACAAGGTATGCTTCTGACGAATAAGGTGTGTAAAACCGGGTTAGGATTTTAACTTGCTTACATAATTATAAAATGTTTTTTTACTTTTAAAACCGGATTTTTTGAAAGCTGCTGCTGCAGACATGTGTCTTTCGTTTATTTTATCACTTAATTTTTCCAGCAGATAACTTTGTTTATATTCGCTTACTGTACAGCCAAAAAACTCTTTGAACAATGCGCTTAAAAGCCTTCTGTCTAATTCTGCATATTTTGCTACGTCTGATGTTTTCACTTTGTTTTCATAATTTCTTTTTAAAAACTCTTTTGCGTCAATTAAAGCATAAACCAATTCGTTTTGTTCTTTGTACTTTATTTCCACCCCAGTATTTATATTAAGCAGTTTTTCAACTTTACATTTTAAATAATCTATGTCAAAAGGTTTTGCAACACACAGGTCTGCGCCTGCCTTAAATAGTTTTTCAAAGATGTTTCCGTCGTCAAATGCTGTTATTACAATTACCGGCATATTTGGATATTTTTGTTTTACTTCTTTTACGTAGCTTATAGAGTTACCCCCCCCCCCATAGAATATAATCAATTATTAACAGGTCAATTTTTGTTTTGTAGAAATGTTTGTCCGCCTGTTTTGTATTAAATGCAAAAAATAAATTGTATTGTTCTTCAAACAACTGCCGTAAAGAAATGTGGATTATTTCTTTGTCATCAACAATAAGAATATTGTTTTTCATAAAACCTCCATAATATAAGCTTTGCCGCTGCATGGTAAACAAACCTCCATACAGTGTTGCTGCGCATTATTAATAGTTAATTCTTATATTTGCCCTCACCCGTCCCTTCGGGCCGTCCTCTCCCACGCGGAGAGGATAAACATTAGTTATTCCTATTGTTTTTTATGAAAGGGATTATCTGAAATGTTTTACTGTCAAAGGTAATTTCTATGGCGCCGTGTTTGTAGGTTGAAAACAGGTTAATGCTTTTTGGTGTTGCAGTTTTATTTCCTGCAGAAACCACAAGGTATTGCGCGCCGGAAGAGTCAATCAATGCTTTGTTTTTTAAAATATTTCTGCCGTGTGCGGGCATTTGAAGCACGTTATACTTTTCATTAGTTTTTATTTCTGGTAACTCATCAGCAGTAAAAAGCACCTTAAAACTGCCGTAATCCAGCGCTATACAGCCGGTCCCGATATTTTTTAGCTTTATTTTTCCGGAATATAGCAATTCTTCCTGTATTAGCGTTACTATTTTTGCGCCTTTTATTTCCGCTTCCTTTATATAGGTACTTAACTGAGGGTCTTCACTAAAATCACCCGCCAAAATTATCTCTTTTACTTTAAAGTTTTTTAACAGGGTCTTAAAGCCGCTATAGTGCGCCCAATTATCTGTAGTAATAATTACTTTATCAATAGTTCTTATGCCTTTTGACATAAGAAAAGGTTTTATTGTCCAGTCACCTGTATTTATGCCTATGCCTCCGCAATCTATGAAGATATTTTTGTTTTCAGGTGTTTTCAGGTAAACAGCATTGCCCTCGCCCACATCAAGAAAGGTAACAGCCAGCTTACGCGGCGAAAATAAAATCTGCGCAGAAACAAACATTAAAACACAACAACCCGCCAGTATAACCGCTTTTGCTTTTACTGTTTTTACTCTGAAAAACAATATTAGAGCCGCAAAATAACCCGCAATAAAAAATAGTGACGGCGCGCCGGTATTTATAACCGCGCTGGGTGTTTTGGCAAAATATTCCACTATACTTATCAGTACTGAAGCGCTGAAAGCGCAAAAATAGGAACTTACCGGAAGCAGAAACGGCAGAAACAAATATATAAGAAACTGCACAAAACATAATGCCAGTATTACCCCTACATACGGCACAACAATAATATTTGAAACCAGGCTGATAACGGATATTTTATAAAAATATTTTGCCAATAGCGGAGCTACTGCCAGCTGGGCTGATAAAGAAACAAAAAACAAAGATAAAAGATAATAAATTATTTTTCTGCCAGTTCTTGCCTTACTGTTTACCACTTCCGACTTACCCGTCATGCGCAGATTGACGGGGTTTAACAACTTCGGCGATATATACACTATTCCCAAACAGGCGGCAAAAGATAACTGCATACTGGCGCCGAAAAGCGCCTGCGGGTCAAAAACAAGTATGATAAGAGCTGACAATGCAAACGCATGATACACCGCCTTTTCTCTTTCAAGCAGAAAACACGCTATAAATGCCAGAGAAAGCACTGAGGCCCTGACAACCGGCGGATTGGCGCCCGTGGCAAAACAATATAATATGATGGGAATTATACACAGAACCAGCCTGATTTTGTTGGGCATGGGCAAAAACCCGAATAAAAAGTAAAACATACCCGCTATATAAACCACATTTAACCCGGAAACTACCAGTACGTGCATTAGTCCGGAATCTATAAACATTTCGTTTATTTCCTGCGGTATTTCTTTTTTTTCTCCTACAAACATTGCCTGCAGTACCGCGGCTTCCGCACTGCCGGGATTTACATTTACTGAATCAATCATTATACTGCGCAGTTTACCGGTTATTTTCTCAAAAATTGCCGGGCGGCCTTTTTTTATTACTTCCATGTTTGTTACGTTAACAATACCCGCATAACCTTTTCTGCTAAGGTACTGCGCATAATCAAACTGCCCGAGGTTTCTGGGTTTAGGCAGGGGCAGCAGGAGACCTGTAATTTTTACCACATCCGAGTCTGTAATATCAGAAGGCGGGGCATAGTAATACCTGAAAAGCAGTTTTGCTTTTTTGCCGTTTACAGTCAGCTCTGCCGGGAATTCTATTCTATTGTGCTGCTCCTGCACGGGGGCTGAAACGGTAACTTCTGCGGTGATTGGTGAGTTGAATAATCCTTCAAGAAAGGTAGTGTTTTGTTTGAAATAGCCGAAACCATCAGCAAAAATAAGCGCTGTTATGTAAAGTAAAACCAGGGCTATAAACCCGTAGTTTTTAAGAAAAACCAAAATAGTATTGTTGTTTTTTTGTTTTTCAGGCATGGCACCCGGAAATAGTGAAGCTCAAGAAACTCCGTTAGTGTACTTCCCAGGAGTTTTCGCCTAGAAGGGATTTTAAATCTGCAAACAATTTATCGTTTACGGTTACTTTAAGGGGCGTTTCTATAAGTACATCCTGGTTAGCGTGTGATTTTACCTTAAAAAATACTTTTGTGTTGCCTTTATGTTTTTCCAGGTTGGTTTTAAGCCGTTTTATGAAATCATCATCCACGCCGGCAGAAGTAAACCTGAGATAAATTTCATTCATTTCTTTTTTTGCTTTTACTTCAAACTTTTCCAGCGGTATCAGTTCATCTGCTATCAGGGTAGGTTTTTCATCCCGGGTGCTTATTCTCCCCTTTACTACCACAAGCGACTGGTTTACTACAAACCTGTTAAACTGCGCGTAGGTTTTCGGGAACACTATTACTTCTACTGAACCTTCAAAGTTTTCCAGGTTAAATTTTGCCATCTGTTCGTTAGTCTTTTTTACAGACAGCCTTTTTATGGTGGTTATCATGCCTGCCAGTACTATCAGTTCATTGGGGTCCTGGGGCAGGGTTTCCATGGTATGCGTTGTAGCGGCATCTATAGTTTTTTTATACTGTGCCAGCGGGTGGCCGGAAAAATAAAAACCCAGCACTTCCCTTTCATAGCCCAACACCACATGGTCTGCCCACGGCGGAACATCTTTGTTTTCATTTACGGCTATTTCAAACAGCGTATCCTGGCCCTGCACCATTTTGTTTCTTCTTTCCAGCAGTTCTTCCAGCTGGTCTATGGCTTTTGCGCGCACATAGGAAGGCAGGGAAATTTTATCTTTTAAACCGGTAAAATCAAAAGCGCCCGCTTTTATAAGCGATTCTATTACTTTTTTATTTACCTGGCGGGTATCTACTCTCATGCAGAAATCCTGTAAAGATTTATACGGCCCGCTTTTGCGCCTTTGCTCAATTATTTCTTTTACTGCCATTTCACCAACGTTTTTAATTGCTAAAAGGCCGAAACGGATTTTTTCGCCTTCTACGGTAAAGGGCATATCGGATTTTAATACATCCGGCGGCAGAACTTCTATGCCGGATTCTTTGGCTTCCTGAATGTAGCTTACCAGGCGCGAACCCTCTTCTTTTGCCAGGGAACTCCTGCCTATTTCACTTATCAAAAGCGCGCAGGTATATTCCAGCGGGTAATTTGCTTTCAAATAAGCGGTGCGGTAAGCCAGCAACCCGTAAGCGGCGGCGTGAGATTTATTAAACCCGTACCCGCCGAAATGCACCATGAGGTCCCAGGTTTTTTTGGATATTTTTTTATCTACGCTGTTTTTATGCGCGCCTTCCATAAAGCTGACTTCCAGCTTTGCCATTTCTTCCGGAATTTTTTTACCCATGGCCTTGCGCAGTACGTCAGCCTGTCCGGCTGTAAAGCCTGCCAGTTTTATGGCTATCTGCATAACCTGTTCCTGGTACACTATAACGCCGTAAGTATCTTTAAGTATCGGCTCCAGGCAGGGATGGTCATACTTGATTTTGGTTTTCTGGTGTTTTCTGGACACAAAGTCATCTATCATACCGGAACCCATGGGGCCTGGGCGGTACAGGGAAACCAGCGCAATAATATCTTCAAATATGGTAGGTTTAAGTTTTCGTAAAAGGTCTTTCATGCCGGAAGATTCCAGCTGAAACACGCCGGAAGTTCTGGCTTCCTGAAGCAGTTTGAAAGTATTTTTGTCATCCAGGGGCACTAAAGACAGGTCAAAGTTTTTATCCTTATTGGCATTTATAAGTTTCTGCGCTTCTTCAATAATGGTAAGCGTGCGCAGACCCAGAAAGTCCATTTTCAACATGCCTAATTTTATAAGAGCGTCATCATTATACTGTGTGGTTACTACTTCTTCATCGCCGATGGTTTTGCGCGTAGCGCGGATAAGAGGCGCAAACTTTGTAATTTCATCTTTGGCAATCACCAGCCCGGCGGCGTGCACGCCCTGGTGCCTTTTCAGGCCTTCCAGTTTCATGGAAATATCTATCATTCTTCTTATGCCTTCATCAGAATTATAAATATCTTTCAGTTCTTTTACGTTGGTTATAGACTGGTAAAGCGTAGAGCCCTGCGGGATAAGTTTGGCTATGCGGTCGCCGTCTGCTACGGCAAAACCCATTACGCGCGCCACGTCGCGCACTACCAGGCGCGCCTGCATGGTGCCGAAAGTGATAATCTGGGCTACGTTTTTTTCGCCGTATTTGTTTCTTACATATTTTATTACTTTATCACGGCCGTAATCTGCAAAGTCTATGTCCAGGTCAGGCATGGTTTTTCTGTCGGGGTTTAAAAATCTTTCAAACAGCAGGCCGTATTTTAGCGGGCAGATATCCGTAATACCCAGTGAGTAGGAAACTATGGCTCCGGCACCGGAGCCTCTGCCGGGGCCAACGGGCACGCCGTTATTTTTAGCGTACTGCACAAAATCATTTACAATTAAAAAGTATTGCGAAAAACCCATTTTACTAATTACCGATAGCTCAAAATCCAGCCGCGCTTGTATTGCCGAGGTCACTTCTTTATATCTTTTCTTTAAACCTGCTTCGCAGAGTTTTCTTAAATAGGTATCTGCGGTTTCCCCTTTTGGAACTTCATAGTGGGGCAGGTAGGTCTGGTCAAAACTTAAGCGCAGATTGCACTTTTCGGCTATTCTTATGGTGTTTTTTATGGCTTCAGGATAGGCGCTGAAAACTTTCATCATTTCTTCTGGCAGTTTATAATAAAACTGATTTGTGGAAAATTTCAAACGGGTCGGGTCATCAAGTTTTTTACCCGTGCCTATGCATAAAAGCGCATCGTGCGATGTGTAGGCGTCTTCTTTGTGCAGGTAGTGGCAGTCATTGGTGGCAACAATGGGTGTTTCAGTTTTGTTGGCAAGCTCAATAAGCTTCGGTAGTACTGCCCTCTGCTCTACCATGCCGTTATCCATAATCTCTATATAAACATTTTCCGCGCCGAAAATATCTTTATACTTATCCAGCAAATCATACGCCAGTTCTTTATTGCCGGAAGCCAGCGCTTCGGGTATCTGGCCGTGCAGGCAGCCGGTCAGGCAGATAAGCCCCTTGCTGTATTTTCTAAGCACTTCATAATCAACGCGCGGTTTATAATAAAACCCTTCCAGAAAACCTATGCTGACTAAACGCATCAGATTATTATAACCTTCAAGGTCTTTTGAAAGCAGGGTTAAATGGAAAGTTTTGCCTATGGTTTCCGGTTTGCTTTTGTCTAAAATTCTGGTTTTATCGGTGACATAAACCTCACAGCCTACAATGGGTTTAATGCCTTCATTTATGCAGGTAGAGTAAAACTCTATGGCGCCGGACATATTGCCGTGGTCTGTAATGGCCAGGGCAGGCATTTTATAGCTGGATACAAATTTTATCAGCTCTGACGGGCCGCCTTTATCGTTTACAATACGGCAGGCGCCGTCAAGCAGTGAATATTCCGTATGATTGTGCAGATGTACAAACTGTGAATTCGGCATTTATTCCTTTCTATATTCCCAAATCTGTGGGCGCCCGGCCTATACTGCGCAGCAGGGCAATAACTCTGCTGATATTAGCGGTTACTTTTATGTCTGTACCGGCTCTTTGGGGATAGATTTCATAAAGTTTCCGGTATTTTTCGGGTGTCAGGTTTATCATCAGCGAATTTCCGCCCGCCATTAAACCGCTTTTGGCGCCGTTTTCTTTATCCAGCGTTTCTAATGATGTGGTAACAAGTATTTTTGCTTCCGGGCAGGCAAGGCGCGCTTTGGCTATGGCGTTTAACGCCAGTTCCAAAGACGGTTTGTTTTCATTTGCCAGCGGTGTCTGCGGATGCGGTATAAAAGGCCCGAAAGAAAACATATCCGTGCCAAGCGCTGTAGTAAGTTTGATATCATTTTCTAAATCTTCCCGGGTCTGCCCCGGCAGGCCTGCTAAAAATCCGGTAAAAATCAGGTAACCCATGTCCCGCAGCTGTTTAATCAGTTCCAGGCGTTTATTAAAATCACTGTCCGGTTTCATTTTTTTATATAACTGCGGATTGCTGGTTTCAAACCTTAACAGCACGCCGCGGGCGCCTTCGTCATACAGGCGTTTATAAAAAGATATATCTTTTTCCCCTACGCTTAAAATAAGCAGTATGGGTGTTTTTTCCATTATGGATTTTACTACAGAACCCATTATTTCTGCTGTATAGCTGTCATCTTCACCGGACTGCAGGACCAGCGCTTTAAAACCGTGCAGATTTATTGCGTCAGCCGCCGACTGAATAATTTCATCGGGCTCCATTTGGTATCTTTTAAGCTGTTTATTATCTTTTCTTAAACCGCAGTACAGGCAGTTATGTTTGCAGTAGTTTGAAAATTCTATTATTCCGTGCACACAGCAGGAATTGCCGGAATATTTATGGCGCACGGCATTGGCCTTTTCATACATGGTTTTTGTTTCCCGGGCAAGGTTTTTATCTACCTGTGCAAGCTCATGAAACATTTCTTTCCAGGACTCCAGCACCGGCAGGGCCTCGCGCTCTGATATTCTTTGGATTACCAGCCCGCCCTGGGCATAAATGTATTCGCCTAAAGCAAGGTTATAAAATTCATTTCTTGCTTTCTTTTGCTCACCGAAGTATTCTACGGTGATTATTTTATCGTTAATTTCTACTACTTTTCCCGGAATGGCGTAGCACATTTTGTTTTAGGGGTTCAGTAAAACAAATCCCGTTCTCCATTTTTTATCTGCGCCAGTTTATCTGTTACCTGCGCACGCATTTTCTTATCTTCAATTTTGTTTAAATAATGGTTTATTAATTTATAGCCGGGTTTGTAGGCGCCGTTTTGTTTTGCAAAATCTTCCAGATATTCAGCAAAGGTCAGCAGGCCGTTTACCCGGCAGAATTTATGTATTTCACCTGGTTTGGACAGTTCCATGAAATGTTCACCGGTCCTGCCCAGCCGGTAACATGCCGTGCAGAAACTTGGCAGCAGTTTTTGCGGCAGAATGGATTTTATAACTTCGCTTAAAGAACGTTCATCACTTACTTCAAACTGCACGCCCTTTTTTTTGTTTCCGTAACCGCCCACTTCCGTAACACTGGCGGCGGACGCCTGGGAAATACCCAGTTTAAAAGCCTGTTTTCTTATCTGCGCGCTTTCCCGGGTGCTGATAATCATGCCTGTGTAAGGGACAGCAAGGCGCAGTATGGCAATAAGTTTTAAAAAGTCATTATCTGCTACCGGATATTCCGGCTTATAAGTTACAGACGGCGCTGGCCGGAATCTGGGTACAGAAATAGTGTGCGGGCCGGTGCCGTGCTTTTTTTCCAGGTAATCTGCGTGCATAATAAGAGCCAGCACCTCAAAGCGCCAGTCATAAAGCCCGAATAAAACACCGAGGCCTATATCATCAAGGCCTGCTTTGAATGCTTTATCATACGCGGTTAACTGCCTTTGATAATCTGCTTTTAAGCCTGTATGCAGTTTTTCAAAAGTTTCTTTGTGGTAAGTTTCCTGAAAGAGCTGGTAGGTGCCTATTTTTGATTTTTTAAGTTTCCTGTAATTTTCTTCAGTGGTGGCGGCAATGTTTACGTTTATCCGGCGTATTGAACCCCTGGGTGTTTTTACAGAGTATATGGTTTCTATGGCTTTGGTTATGTAATCAATGGTATTTTTTTCACTGTCTTCGCCAAGCTCCAGCAAGACTCTTTTGTGGCCTGCATTAATAAGGTACGTTACCTGGGCCTTAATTTCTTCAAAAGAAAGTTTTTTTCTTTTAAGCGCGGTATTTTCTTTATGAAAATTGCAATAATCGCAGTTATTAACGCAGTAATCGGAAATATACAGCGGGGCAAAAAATACAATTCTTTCGCCGTAAATTTCGTTTTTAATATGGTTTGCCGTTTCAAATAGCTTATTGATAAGTTTTTTGTTTTTTAGGTTTAGCAGTATGCCCGCTTCTTTAAGACTGAGGCCTTTTTTCTGACGGGCTTTTTTAAGTACTGCTAAAACAGCTTTATCAGCAGGACTTTGTGTCTGCTTTAAAATACCGTTTATAACCTGTTCATTTATTATGTTCATAACATATTTTCCTGTTATTTTTCTGATCCTCTCCACTTGCAGATTGTGTCGCAATTTTGGAATGTAGTGGCCAAGCTTGCTTGGCAATATTAAATAGCACCGTCTTTTATCATCTGTCTGCCGACCAAGACCTACTATCCTTCCAAGCGGATGTCTGTAGGCACGAATAATGTTGCTGGTCGGCCACTACCATTATAACACAGTATGTTGCGTGATGGCGAAGTGATGGGTGTGGCTTTACTTATCGCCTTCTATGCTTTCAAGATATATGTCTTTCCCCGAAACCAGCTCAATATTTTTGCTTTTACATTTCGGGCACCCATCAAAAGTAATGGTGTCCGCAGTAATTTCTTCCCCGCAATTCAGGCATTTTGAGCGCAGGGGCTCTTTTATTACAACAAGTTTTGCTTTGTCTGCTATGGTGCCGGGAAATATATGATCTATAAAACTGTGGCGCAACAGGTCTTCCAGCACACCGCCGGCTTCGCCTAGCTTTACTGTTACCTTGGTTACTTTTTTGAGGTTATTGTGCTTGGCTTCTATTAATAGTTTTTCAAACAAGTCTCTTGCTATACCGGTTTCATGCATTGGAGTTTTCTCTTTCTTTGGGTTATTTAGGTTGATAAACGTTGGCAGGTGTTTCCTGTAGGAACATTCTACAAAATAAGGGCTCTCAATTCAAACAAAATGAAATCATGGTAGCCATTGCCGCCAGAACACGATTGATTGACAATAATCTTCACTATTTATATAATTCTTTTATGGCAGGCGAAATAGGAATTTCCAAATGGTTGTCGTATTCTTCAGCGCAAAAAATAAAACATTTAAAAACTACCGAAAATAAACGCGCCGTTAAACTGCAGAAATTAACCTACGCACAAGCTGTAAAACAAACCCACCAGTTGCTCCGTTATGTAGATTTATTGCCGCATAAAACACGCAGGCATAAACCTGTTGGTATTGGAGTTACCCTTGGCACACATAAAGTTTGAAGACGGCGTGCTATTATTTCTGCTTACTTTTCCTGCAATAAAATAACGTTGCAATTCTTGTCAAATTCCTTTAAAACTTCCTGGCTGACTCTTTTATAAATCTCAAAATCTTCATACACTATGGCAAACACACCGCTTTCTGACGGCTCTGCATTAATTGAAAGAATAGTTTTACCGTCATTCCATTTCAGCGTGCCGTCATTTATGCAGGCAGGCCCATAAATTGCATTATAATAATCGCATATTTTTCCGTGAAACCCGCAAAATTCATCCATAGAATCATTATCATTTATGGAATAAATTGTATGTATGCTGTACAACTGCCTGTCGTAAAATATCAGATTAACATATTTCACATATTTGTTATCAACGTCGTTTAACAGTACATTGCCCCAATGTTTACTGCTTTCCATATCCTTTTTATAGTTGCCGGTAAAAACCAGGTTGCTGAAACTGGTACCCAGCGTGTAGCCGTAAAGAGTGCGTTTCAGGCTTGGGCTTGAACGAAGAAGGGCCTGAGCGTTTAACATACTCATAAAACCGGATAAAACAATTAAAAACATTATAATCTTTTTCATAAAGCCTCCATTTTTTATAACACCCTCACCTCAATCCTCTCCGATGAGGAAAGGATGAAAACAGAAGTATAATTTTGTTTTAATAAGTCTTATGGTGCAATATTATTTTCTGGCATGGGTAAACTTTCCAGCTTTTCTTCAGCCGGCACAACTTCCGGAACTGCTTGTATTTGTGGTTGCGTTTGGGTTTCCGGCGTTTTTTCTTCCTTTGCTTCTGGTACAGTTGTCTGTACCAAATCTTTGCTTTTATTATATTTAAAAGGCATAGTCAGCGAAAGCCTGTAAGTATTTCCTAAATATCCGTACGGAGAAAAAGAGCAGTCCACATTTCCATAAGCACTGTTTATCCCAAACCCTGCAGACAACCCGCTGTCTGCCTGGTTGCGCCCGTTAAAACCAAGCCTTAGTTTTAGAATATGCAGTAAAGTATATTCAGCACCCATATTGATTATTAGCGGAACATCTTTTGAAAAGGTTGTATCAAAAGCAAAAAGCAGGTTTTGTTCAGGCAGAGTGTATGCCGCGCCCAGTTTAAAATTTAACGGCAACTCTTCCTGCGTGCTGTAGAATTTTGCCCTTGTGCCAAGGTTTTGCAATACAGCTCCTGACTGAAAAACCTCATTGAATTTATACAAACATCCAATATCAATTGCTATTGCCTGTGTTTTTACAAAATCAATTCTTTCGTTTATATATTTCACGCTTAACCCGGCAGACAGCTTATCATTTAGTTGTTTTCCGCTGCCTAATGTCACCGCCATATCCTGTAAAAGATACTCACTCAGGCCATAGCCATTTCTATTTGAAATAGTAGTCCTTTGAATTGTGCCCCAGTCAACAATATTTATACTGCCGCCAAAACCAGTATTGGACACAAAGGCAAAATACCGCTGATTTATTTTCTGCAGCCAGAAAGTGTGCATAAAGTTTACTTCACTTCTTTTTATAACAGCCAAGCCGGCAGGATTATAGTACAAAGCATTAAAATCATCCGCTACGGCTGTAAAGGCCCCGCCCATACCTGCAGGCCTTATGCCTGTATCCAGCCTTAAAAAACCAAAAGGCGTAGTACCCGCACCTTCAGCAGACAAACGGATAGGCGCAGATAAAACACAGAATATACCGGCACAGAAAATCCAGAGCAGAACTCTGCTGTGTTTTCCTTTTAGAAATGAAAGTGTATTTTTTATAATTACCAGTTTCATTTTATTATCCCCAGCTTAAATACTTTTCTCTCTCCCGTGCTTGACACAATAACCGCCAGATACCCGCCGCTTGCTAATTCAGAGCCGTTATTATTTTTTACATCCCAGTTAAATGTACCGGATGATTCAATATAACTGTCAAAAACCAGTTCACCGCTTACCGTATAAATATATATTTTTACCGCTTCCGTAAGATTTTCAAATACTATACCGGACTGCGAATTGCCCTGGCTGTAGGGAATACCGTTATCATCAGCACCGTCATAAGGCACATACGGGTTCGGATAAACCAACACATTATCAAGGTTATTTGAAGCAGCTGCAAATATACCAAAAAGGCTGAAATGGCCTACTTGTATAGATGCCGTATTATTAATTTTGTCTACTGTTGTTTCCGAATCCTTTTTCCAAATACGGGATGATTCATCATAATAAAGGATTTTTATATTTTCTTCCCGCATATCCGTATCATCAATTATTCCGTCATTATCTTCATCTGCGTAAGCTATAATTATAGTTACATTTTTCAATAAGGTTTTCTGCCCGCTTGCCAATTCAATACTTCTGAACATTCCCGCGGATTTATATTTCCTGTCTGATGACGGAATTGAAAGCGGGTTAATGGCTACTTTTACCAAATCAAAAGAACCGGAAAGAGCCCCCTCCGGGATAATAATTTCGGTAAAATGTTTTTTATTAATATCAGCTAACTTAATGCTGTTTTCTACATTGTTATATATTTTCTGTGTTTTTTCCGGGACCCCATTTTGTATTTTTTCTTCCATATCAGGGCTTATTCTGTCAATGACTACATTAACCGTTTCCGGATTATTGTCATAATTTCCTGTCTTATCATAAGCTACACACCTTAACTGATAATTCCCCTGCAAGAAATCAGATTCATTGCTTACATCCCAAAAATAGTTATAAGGGTATGTTGCATCCGGATTGGTAAACAACGAACCAGTAGAATAAATATTATGCCATTCATCCTCAGAAGCCTTCCTGTACTGGAAATAAACATACCTGATATCAGAACTCTCACCTGATGTTATCTCGCTGGTCAACGTTATCCTGTTGCCGCTTATTTTCTCGCCTTCTTTAGGCGCTGTTATTTCAACCTTTGGCAAATCCACATAGTTTGATATATTTGTTATCCTGAATTCTGAAGACTTATAAGGAAATGTATTGTTTTTATCTGAAACCATAGTCTGGGGCACAATAGTCAAACCGCTAAACTCTTCAAGCCGTATACCGGTATAATCATTTTCTGTTGAATTCATTGAAAGATCTGTATAACCCACATCTCCTACAATATATAGTTTTACTTCAGCGGTTGATATATAAAGACCGGTTGATTCTATTGATAGACTTGCCATTCCTGAAACGAAATTCATGTTTGGATTGGCTCCTGTTGAATGTGGAATGGATGAAATAAATACATCAGTTGTTGCATCAAATTTTCCATCACCATACGGAAAAGCAGCACTGGTTGCCTCTTTCCAGATACTCAGGCACGAAAAATCACCCTGGCCCTTTCCCGGAATAAGCGATGTTTCTACCGTACCTGTTTGTTTAAGCGTTATATTGGTAAGTAAAGCATGGTTAGTATTAGTTTTCAGCCGTAATAACATAAGCGGAACATTTTTGCTTCCATATTTCGTATATACAGGGGCATAATTTTCTGATTTTACAATCAGCCCTATAGGGGTTACCGGGAGCAGGCTGGTTTTACAGTAATCAAAACTTGTTGAATTGCCTAACTGTACGCCGGTATTGGTTTCAAGTACCAATAATGGAGAAACATCGTGCGGCAATCTTAACTTTATCCAGCCGCTGTCTGGAATTTTCAGGCCTATTGTATTTCCAGCAACCGCATTATCACCCATATCGTAAGCTATGAAATATGTTTGATTTGATGGATTAAGTTTCTGTATGTTTGTCAGATAAATCATTTTTGTTTTGCTTAAATCATTGCTTAAATCAAACATATCAACTTTTTTAATTAAATCACCGGAATTTAATTGTTTTCTTACGGTACCGTACTTCCCGCGTTCAACTATCCTTAAAAACGGTTTCGGCCCTGTTGGCGTAATTGTAGTTCCCGCCAGGGAATACCTCATAATCTCATCGCCTGCTTTTACAAGCAGCTGCTGTTGCCCGGTAGGGAAAGTTCCTGTAAGAGTAATCGTTGACTCAACTATCAAATCAAAAGGCAGTGGTGTATATATTGAGATATAATTATAGTATACCCCATCGGAACATAACGAACTTATTTTTGTTTCTGCCTCTGAGATGCACTGGTCATCGGCGTCAAGAATGTTGTTGTAGTTTGCGTCTCTAAATATTTTTATATACTTCACATCAGAGTTTCTTCCCTCCGGTTTTGTCTGGTCCAAAGGGCCGCCTGTGCCGGTACGCTCAACCTGAATAGCGTCCCAGTTACAATTGGATTTATCGGTACGCAGTTTTAGCCTCATCATTTCTACGTTTGACTGGGACTGAAATGCACCGCTTGCAAAATGCACGTAATAAGCGCTGTCTGATACAGTAGCAGATACAGCAACCTGAACTTCCTTTATTTCTGCTGTCTGAGTTATAAACGGAGCTGTAGGCCAGAGAAATTCTACACCATCCGGAACCTGTACAGTAAAATATGTTTTGTCCAGAATACTGGCTCCTACTGTTTTACTTATTTGGGCAAATTGGCTGATATCATAAGTTAAATAGTATGTCTGTAGTGTAGCGGTTATGGTTCTGGCGTCATAATAGTTGTCTTCTGTTTTAAGCAACAGCGTGGCAGCCTTTTCAGTGAACGTATCACTGCCATAAGTTATTAGGCCGCAAGGCTGGCTGTTTATCATAACTGTTGATTCAAACACGCTGTATTCAGAAGTAGATGTAATTACTTTCCAGATTTTAATCTTACTCACATCAGCATCTACTCCTGTCCCGGTTAAATTAACTTTTATGCTTTCCCATAAAGCGGTATTTCTATTTGTTTTCATTGACAATTGTATTACTGGTACATTTTCTGCATAACGTTCTACAGTACTCATTAATTCTGATGAGGGGGTTATATACACAGTATCAACGGTTGCTACAATCGGCATATTAGCAGTTTTTATAGGAAAGGCAGGTATCTCACCTAATCCAATAGGCACATAAGTTGATACTCTGTGCCGCATCTCTTCTGACGGATGATTTACGCCTATTTTGTCCTCTCCTGTTATTTCTGCGCCAATTATTTCATTTTGCCAGGAAATAAGCGGATGAGAGAATTTAGCCGACGGGCTGACATCATAAGTTATGAAATATGCCGTTGGCGTGGTAGTAACAAGTATATAACCCCTGTTAATTGCCGGGTCATTTAAGTAAAGGCGGCCTCTGGAATTATCATAAACGCCTGAACCAACAAGCGTGTCAGCAGTTACAATTCCCCTGTATTCAGGTGAAGCAAATCTATCCAGCCTGCTGTTTCCATTATCATCACGGTAAACTTTTATATTTAGTAAATCACTGTCTGCACCGAATAATAAGTATGACGGCGTGGTACGGGTTATGGTAATGGTACCCATTTCCACCTGAAAACCGTCAGCCCATAAATCAAGTTTCTCTACTGCAAAGTTTTTCACTCCCTGAGTTACCTGCACGCCAAAAACTACACCCGATGAATGACTGGCAGCAAAACTGCCCAGAACACCACGGGTAATGCCTGTAATAGAATTTGCTGTTTTTCCCGTGTATTTTATAATTTCACTTTCTATAACTGCATAACCGCTTGCAGGAATTGCCAGTGTTGGCGTAGGACGGCCCAGGGAATCATTTGAAAACAGATAAAGGACATCTGCGCCTGCACTTAAATTTCCACTTAACCGCGGAACCTCGTAGGTTGAAAGTGTGCCTGTTTCTTTTGGGTCATCATCAGAAAAAATCGGGGCTGATTTTACAAATATAGTCCTGGGTGATGATGCTATTGTTTTTAAAGTGCTTTTCCAGGGAAGGCCGATGTCATCCAGATTATCGGGTTCTGATATGAAATCATCTTCGGTTTGAACGAGATTATCTTCATCTGTCGGGAAGCTTTCTGCTGTAAGTCTTACACCAAGGTTTTTTGGGTCACCGGTTCTGGGGTTAGTGGTTAATGCAGTTTCGCTGATATCGTAAGTTATAAAGTATCTTTGCGATTTTGCTACTCCGGCTCTGGCGGCAGTAATTATTTCCTGTACCTTACTTGAATTAAATCTGATAAGGGTTGCTAACGCATCGCCGGCATTACTGAATGTTCCAGAACCTACCAAAACATCATAGTCTGTGCCTGCATAAAAATAAGGGGTTACCGGACTTTTATTTAACATTCTGTCATTATTTGCGTCATACCAGACTTTAACTACCGGTACTTCCTCCTGCACGGCGCCGCCATCGTAAGAGGCTGTACCGGTGGAATATATTCTGATTGCATACCACAAAGCTTCAGACAAATCCGTTTCCAGGGTAAACTGCGCCATAACATTATCTACTGAACCCTGAACTAAATATTGTGTATAAATATAATCAGTTGGTTTCACCAATACATCATCAGGATATTCTTTAACCTGTGACACGTAAGATTCAGTCCACCCTGTTGCCGCCCATTCAGTGCCAATCCACTGGTTATTTCTAGGGCTTCTTAAACCTACCTGTGCCTGCACATTGCCCATATAATCCGGAGAATTGATGGTGAAGTAACCGGTTGATGGAATTTCCACGCCCAGTTTAAGCGACGCATCTACCGTACAAACAGGGCTGTAATCAAAGGTAATAAAATAATTTTTAGGTGTTTGCCGGATTTCCTGCACCCCACTAACGTCACCTACTATATCCAGCCGTGCCGGGCCAGACACAATAGCTCCGCTGGTATGGGATTTAGCGGTAGTTTTATCCTGCCCGCGGACAACACCTGTAAACAAATTATTATCTTCATCAACCCCGGTATAAGTAACTATTTCAAGTTTTGACGGGTCCCCGTTATCATCAATAATTAATTTACCCGGCGCCTTAGGCACAGAACAAAATGGCGGGAAGAAAACCCCAATATCAGCTACCTCAATTACACTGGCAGACTCATTAATACTTTCAGCTAATTCTGATACAGGAAACTCCATAAGTGAAAATTGCGGGTTCTGGTCAACCACCATCGAATCGGTAACTTCGAACATTCCGTCATTGTTGCTGTCATACCACAGCTGTATTTTATCTACATCTGTAGGCAGGCTGAGTGTTCCTTCCGGCACGCCTGATGTGGCATTTCTGTATATAGACCTATCAAGTTTCAGTCCGCCCCACAGGCCGGTTCTCTGAACTGTTGCCATGGTAAGTTTCATTACCGTTATGTTTGCATCACCCTGGGTTACTACCCCGGTTACAGTAAAATTCACGCTGGATACACTGGTTTCCTGTTTGTTTACGTTATAAACATTCAGTTCATCAACTGTGGCTGTCACTACAACTTTGGTAGATTCAATAGAGGCATAAGACTGCATAGCACCTTCTAATAAGGTTATGCCGTTTATCTGGGCACCGTGCGTATAACCGGGAGTAGCGGAATTTTCAATTTTGTAGGTTATAAAAAAGTATCTGCTGGTACAATCAATTAACTGAGGTGTTGAAAGCATACACTGGGCGCTTCTGTCTGTAAACGGTACCCAGTTTGTCAACGCATCATCGCCTCCGGGTTCTAAAGCTCCGTTGGGGTTTGAACCAGCATCTATCCTGCCGTCATTCGGGCTGGAATCTTTTCCGTCCATATATATTTTTACGCCTACTATGTCATAATCCTGGCCGGTGCCTGTTCTGCCTACTTTTATTTCGCTTATCGCCCCCTGAAACATAGGGGCGCTGAATGCTACCCTTAACATTCCAATATCAGATTCACCCTGCTGCATGTAGGAGTAAGTAATAGGCTGTGTGGTGCCTTCAAGTTGGTAATAAGCGGCAATATCCGTTAACTGCGCATAAACTTTCGGCGGTGATTTTTCTACTGCCCAGGTGGTGGTAACTATTTCAAAATTGGCCTGGGACACACCAATAGTTCCTGAAGTTTGTATAGACTGGTAACTCTGCAACCGTAACCCAAAATATGTACCGGTAGTTGCGCTGGTGGCTATGCGCACTGCAATGAAATACGTTTTAGGTAAAGTATTTACTGAAACTTCTGGTTTTACGCTTAAATTTCTGAAGTACCAGGCGTCAGTGCCCGCATCATACTCAGCATCACAAAGTTTAGTGTCTGTTGGTTGGCCGCCACTTACAAGTTCCGGGTCAAAGTAATAGTTGCCGCTTGCGTCATAGTAAAGACTCATCTTACTAATACTGCTGGAAGGCGTATTGCCAAATTTTTCTACTTTTATCTGTTCCAGTTTTTCTGTAAGATTGGCTTCCACAGGCAGGGTTACCATAGTAAGTCCGGCCATACCAAACGGCTGGAAGTTTTCTACAATATCCCCGTCACCCTGATACACTTTCTTAGAAATAACTCTTGATAGATAATTAGAACCTCTCAACAAATTTTCCGGGTCTAATATCGGTGTTACTTTTATGCCTGAAGTTACCAGGTTCGCATCTGAATGTGCTGTTTCAACTCTTGTGCTGTCATTAGTCCAGCCGTACACTACACCATCCGCAGGATAATCCAGCGCCTGAGTAACAGGAGATGCATAATGAGTAGCGCTGATTTTTAGTGATTCCTGCATCTGGTTGATTACCTGCAACCCCTGCCAGACACCGCTGTCACTTTCTGTATAAGCATAATAGGTTGCACTGCCGGGCATAGCTCTTAGTGTTACTGCGGTAGTGGAGCCGGTATGTGCAAACTTTATTATACCTTTATAATACTGACCGTTGGTGCTATCGCCGGATGCCACATTACCAAACCGGTCTCTGGCTTTTACGGTAACCGTGCCGTTTGAATTTACCGGCAATGGATTTGTTAAGGGATAACTGTGGTGAATTGTAAAAAACCTTGCAGGAGCAGGAGTGATATACTGGTTCTGTGTTGCAGATACTAACTGTATTGAACCGCAGGTTCCCTCAGCTCTCAATGTACTGGTACCGGCTTTTGTATCAAAGAAATATATGGAATGCTCTGAAGAACCCGGGGGTATAATACCCGGCAGGAAACCGCCCTCGCAAATACTGGGCCAGTCAGCGCTAAGCATTAAATTTTTTAAAGGGTTTTCACCGGCACGGGCAGAAGTTGAATTTGTACAGGTATAAACTATGCTTGTAGCATCAGAAGAAATAGTAACATTATCTGACTGGTCCCTTAACTGGATAGTTATCACTGTAACGGTTTGAACACGGTTTGAATAAGAGCTTAATGGAACAGGTAAAACGGCTGATGAAAACGGATTGTAGCCTTGCACGGAATATGTAGAAACAACACTTCCTAAATTTCCGGAGCCGGTATACGCAATGGTTGTACCAGCAATTAATCTTCTTGATTCCGTTATAAAAACAAAATGATGGGGGTTCCCCGCAACTACTGAATAAGTCTGCACAGCTACAGCCCAATCTGTCTTTGCCGGGTTCTGCGCAGTTATTTGAAAATTCCCCAGATTGGTATCTATCATGTAAAAACTGGTGGTGTCATCACCTATATTTAACGTAACAATATCAACCGCAGGTTTTGCTACCCACCCGGAAGTAATATTTGGCGAAGCAAACCTCACATTCCCTGTACCGGTAGAATTAAGGTCAAAGATACTCATAACTTCTTCACCTGTAATTACCGGTGACGGGTTGGAAAACTTGTCCTGTGTCTGCAGTAAAAAAGCTGATGATGTAGTACCGGCCGCCAATATCTGATGAGATGATATTATGGCCAGTTTCTTTATTGGTGATGCCGTTATCGGTACGTATTGGCCGGAGCCCGGTGTTTCCCAACTTCCGCTTGAAGCTTTTACATGAGGCATGGTGGAAGCAGCAATATTATATGGCGGATAAGTTTTTGATGCTTTTGTATCTGCATACCAGAACTGGGTGGCATATTGGCCGGCTGAAATTGAAGCCGTTGAGGTGTGCATCCACGGTGAAGATGTAAGTGAGAAGGAATAATTTCTGCCGTATTCCGTAGTGGCAATAGTATCCACTTCGCTTTCAAACGTTAACCTGTGCAAATAATCTATGCGCAATGAATTACCTGCCCCGGAATCACTCTGCAGGTTCATGGTAGTGTCTACGTTTACAGCTTTCGGGTTGCCGTAAGTATCCTGTGTTTCTATTTCAAGCACCTGCAAGCTATTCTGGTTGTTATAAACTATACCCGCCAGTAACGGCAGTGTGGTTGAAGGAATAACATCAAAACCTACCTGAGTTATAGCGCCCGGGTTTACATTAAATGTTGTTGAACCAACATAGATACCATACTCAACAGAAGCTGTCCATTTACCTATTGACGGACGCGCAGGCAGAGCGGCGGTAGCCGTGCCCTGAGAACCGTCTTCGCCTGCAGGCCATGAAGCATACATATCTGAATACCTGAATGATGCCTGTGAATTGGCTGCAGGTACCGGCCATACTGCCGCGGACCATATAGGTATAGCTACATCATACATGCTCAGCATAGTATCGGTAGTTTTATTCCAATATTTCTTCTGTGAATTTAGTACAGAAGGTGAATCAGTTTTCAGCTGGGTGCCGATAGAAAGAGAAACTATGTTTGTTTCACCCGTCGGGTTATTCCAGTAATCGCGTTTTTCAAAAGTAAATACGGTAGATTTTATGTTACCCGCAGAAGCTTCAATGTCTGACGGTGTAGTTACAAACTGGAAGCGGTATAAATCACCGCCGGTAGTCATAATGTTTACAGATTTACCTGTAATGGTTGCACCCGCAGCGGTAGATACCTGCACCTTGGCATAATGGCCTCCGGTAGTGGATACCTCATAGTATAATTCTTTGCCTAGGCCGCCCACTTCACCATTGCTGTCGGTTGTAGTAGAAGTAATTACATTGCCGGAAGCATCTTTTATAGTTCCTGAAGAACCAAATACATCCACTACACTTAATACCGCGGAAATATTTGAACTTGAAACCTGGTTTTCATAAGAGTCGGCAATAAACGCTTTTACCTGCTGACGGTTAGGCACGCCGCCGGAGATGCCCGCTTTTACATAGATCGGGTCGGTCCACGGGCTTGGTATAGCAAATGCAAACTTGCTGGGGTCTCCCGGCCTTACTTCTATTACCGGTCTGTTTGAATATCCTGACCTATTGGCATCTATCAGGGAATCTGTGCTCTGGCGCCAGTTTATCCAGCGGGTACCAGCCTTTTTTAGTTGAATGGTAAATAAGTGTGAACCGGCATCTGCGTCAGTAAACACATAGTGTTCTCCGCCGCTGCCGGGTAGAGGTTCTGGATTCTGCAGTGAATTATCAAAGTCCGTAGGAGCAATTTCTGCCAAGAACTGCACTTCACCGGTGTATCTGGTGCTTCCGGTAGAACATATATTGTGGTATCTGTCTTTTACATTTATTCTTACATTGTAATCTGAACCAGCATAAGCCCAGGTAGAGCCGCGCACAGGGTCAATATAGCTTGTACCCTGCATGTAGTAGGCGGCGTCCGGCCATATTCTTATCTGGCTGGATTCTTTAGAAGTATATTTTACAGCCGCGGTTGACCAGTCAACCGACACGCAGGTCCAGGAAGAAGAAGCAGTCAACGGCCTTACGCTGAAGGCTCTTGAACCGAAAGCCAAGCACTGTATGGTTGGCTCAGAATCCTGATAATCCCAGGTGGTTACCGTGCAGGAAGGCATATCTACACCTGACATAATCCTGTTATACCAGATATCTGTTAATACAACATCTATGTTAAAGGCATCCCCGGCTGTATGCACAGTTGGCTGGGTATCGGTCCTGCCGTAAGGAGCAATGTTCCATTTTCCGGGAACGTGGGTTTCACCCGGCACCACCACAAGTAAAAATGCCGGCGAAGATGGATTTACTGTAAACTGCCTGCTGCTGACATCTGTAATATATCTCGGGTCAGAACCATCAACATCCTTGGTCCAGAGCATATGCCAGGTAGCAGCAGTTTTGAGCTGTATTTGAAAAGTATTGCTGGCGCTTATGTCGCCGAGTGGTGACGTGGATGAATTGGCATCATAAGGGTCATTGGTTTCTACCGTCACTTCAGGCATGGTTATTCCGGGTAGTGACGGAAATATTCCTTTATTATAAGTATTGTAGTAGTTATCTACTAAGTTTACTGTTACTTCAAACACAGTACCGGCAGTCTGGGTTACCGGAGAACCTGTTTTACCGTTAGCAGTGCTAACATTTAAACCCCATGCCGGCGTTTCACCAGGAAGTATTATCTGGAGATGGTTCGGAGTGCCCGGTAGTACAGTGAAAGTGGATACGGTATAATCCGGTGCACTGTTTGGATATTTTGTATAAGTACCATAAAGTTCTTCCGCAACTGCATAGTGGTAAGTGGCGGCACGTTTTAAACCAGTAGTGAAACTGGCTGTCTTGTAACCCGGGTCTGTACCGGTAATTGTTATCTGAGCTGGTTCTACATTATAAGGATCCGTAGGAGTGTATAGAACAATGGTTCCCTCTGCACCGGATACAATATTGAAGTTGCTGTCTGTAATGGCCACAGTAACATCAAATGGGGCACCAGCGGTTTGTTGTGATGGACTGCCTGTTTTACCATAAGGTGAGTTCATGTCAAAGTTTTGGCCTGGTAAAAGAACCAGAAGTTTTGAAGCTGTGTTGCTAACAACCGGGACCTTTGAGCTGGGCTGGGAATTAACCATAATTCCGGGATATCCCTCACCTTCCACCCAGCTAAATGCCGACATTCTTATACGCCAGCCGGTATTGCTGGATGTTGAAAAAACCCATTTTTCAGAATCATCTAAAATATATTGTCCGTTTGAAACCCATATACTTCTCCCAGTTACCTGCGGGTCGTTAGGGTCACCGTCTGCTCCATCAGACATAAGTGTTAGAGTAGGATTTTCATCAGTCTGGTTATAACATTGGTCCAGGCATAAAACAGTTGTTTTAAAACCCACACCAGCAACCTGTGCTGTTGGGTTGGAAGCTTCCGTTTTTCCCGGTTGAGAGCCGGTAACTTTACCGTCAACATGGGTTTCACCCGGTACCAATATCTGAATTCTGTAGGGAACATTTGTAGTAATGGCTATGCTCTGGGTATAATCATATTTATAATTACTGCAATAATCTGTAGTTGCTGTGATGATAGTATTTTTCTTTGTTACAAGCGTAATGCCAAATGTCGTAGTCCCGGAAAAAAGAGTTTTTGTACTGGGGTGCGTGTCATATAAATCATCGGTAATTATGCTGACATTTATTCCGGTAGTAGTTACTGAATTGTAATAGTCATCACATGCATCTACGGTTACATTAAACGATTCTCCCGCTTTATGGCTGGTTGGATAATTATTGGACATTCTGCCTCTTGTAGAAATATTACCGGCATCCGGTAATTCCCCTGGAGCAAGAATTCTCAATCTTTTAGCACTTCCTGGAATTATGTTAACAATATTTGAATCATATGTACCCAGGCTTCCGGTTGCCCTAACTGTCCAGGTGGAAGCAGTATTCATCATTACGTTATTCCACACATTCTGTCCCATAGTTAAGCCCTGGCTTCTGGAATAACTACAATAAGGGTCTGTTACCGTTACAGACACCCCTCCCATTACAGCAGTGGAACATAAGTTATAATAATTATCCGTAACACGCACAGTTACAGGAAACACTACACCAGCTGTCTGAAAACTAACGCTATAATTTTTTCCTCCGGTTCCGTCACCAATTGGCTGCTGGGTTACATTTTCTCCATAAGGAGGCTTGCCGGGAGCAGGCACTTCATTCGGCAAGATTACATGGTAACGTGTAACTAAATTCGGATAAACCCTTATTTCAGAACTTGTACCGGTTGATAACCAGATATCGTTGCCATTATAATTAAGAGCTTCTGTTGGATATGCTTTTACATAATGCGTTGCATAACCTGTCAGACCTGCCATTTCTGCATTAAAAACAGTTATGGTTGTTATACTTGAACCATTAATCAAACAAACATAATTTGTTTTTGATCCATATTGATCGGTAGATTCAACATACACTATGGGGTTTGCGTCAGAAATAGTATTCCATTGTAAATCTGTGGCTTTTATTGTTATGGCAAATGGTTGGCCTGCAGTAAATCTTGAAATCGGTGTTCCTGATTTTCCAGTTGAAGAACCCGGATTTTGTGTTTCGCCGGGAACTAAAATAAGCAACTTTGATGGATCGGAAAGCGGGTAGGCTGTTGTATTATTTGAAACACCTGAAAATAATTCCAAGGGTCCTGAAGAGACCCAGATTCTAAAATAGTATAACTTATCGCTTTGAAGGCCTGTTATTACGTAATTCTGTCTGTTCCCGGAATTAACAGAACCTGTTGATAATACCAGATTTCCGCTTGTGCCCGTACTCCAGGCAATACTTTCAAAAGTTGATTTTTGAATTTCATACCTGCTCCCAACGGGTATAGTAAATGGGCCTGGATAGGTCCAAATTAAACGGACCTCATAAGAGTTCTGACCGGTAACAGCCGAAAGATCAGTTACCGCTAAAGATTGAGCAAATATGTTTTGAATACTTATAACAAGTATAAGAATACAAAACATAATTCTGATATTTATCACTTTATTCTTAAACATCATTTTTCCTCAAATACCTACCCCGTGCAGTTTTCATCCTGATCTATCCTTTTACAATAGGATATCTGGATATTGCTCATAAAAAAAAACAATTTGAAAACTATCGCAGGGGTAAAGTGAAAACGATATCCTGTGAACAAAGATGTTTGGAATACAGGGTAAACGTCACACATGCATCCATCCGCGGGCGATCCCGTGAAAGTCTGCTGCCGTTTAAAAAACCGAGTGAAAGCATTGGAAAATGCCACTCGGTTGAGTTTACGACACTGTAACCTTACTGCGGTTTTTGGCGGCCTGGCGGTCATTGGACATTCCTCTTTTTTAGGCGTCTGCGCTTCAACTCCCTAGAACCGTTGGAGTCAGGCGTCCTTTAGACCCATAGCTTTGCGCCCGTCGGTTTCCCGGCGTTTGCTTTTATCAATTTTTGTCAGTTTTGGTTTTGTAGAGCCAAGGTAATTTGTGCTTTTTGTCACACCCTGATATGTATATAGTATGGAAAGATAGTAAAGTCAAGGCTTATTTACATAAACTTTACCGATGATTACTGCGGATTTGGGGTTTTAGGATTTGAGGTGACTAAAATTTCTGCTATTTGGTGTGTTATTTTATGCCGTATTCATCAAAAAGATGAACCTGATGGCGGCATTTGGGGCATGATATTTTGAAGATGTCCGGCCTTGCAATGTCTTTTATTTCGGTTTTGGGTTTATTGTTTTGGCTTAAATCCATTGATTGCTGGTAGGTTGAAAAAAGCGCGTAATTTCCGTAAGCCATGTGGCCTAATTTATTAAACACCCACAGCAACTGGCTTATAGGGGCAATTACAGTGCTGCATTTTTCACACAGGAGCAGTTCTTTTTCTACGCCGGAAAATAGCGTTTTTCTGTCAAAGGTTGCCAGGTCAAATTCTGTATTGGAAAGTTTTACGCCTTTCTGCGTGGTGCATAGGCGCTCGCACTGCCCGCAGAATACACAAAGGTCATAATGCCAGATTATACTGCGGTTAAAAACACCATCATTATCAGCAGATTCTTTTACTTCTATGGCCTGTGCCGGGCAGACTTCTGCGCAGGCACCGCAGGCAATACATTCATCCTGATTAGGGATAGGTTTACCGCGGAATCTTTTTTCCGGGACGTGCGGTTCATAAGGGAACCTTGAAGTATAGGGCCCTTTGATTAACGCTTTTATTGCTTCGCCAAGTTCTCTAAGTTTTGGATATCTCATATAAGTATTAACGCTGAACGCTAAATTGAAAATCAATAAATATAAAACCTACAATAAAGTTATTTGTCTTTTTCATAATGGTCACAGACTGATTTTTCCCACGGCTTTACGCCGGAAAGATGTGCGGCGCGTGAAATAGCGTGGGCAGATACCGGCGCTGTAAGCAGTAAAAATAATGCGCAAAATATTGCTTTTATACCCACATCAGTAAATCCGTGGATTACAAATACGCCCAGCATAATGCCGCAGGTGCCGAACGTTACACATTTTATTGAGGCATGAAGCCGGTTATATAAATCCGGAAGCCTTACTAAACCCAAGCAGCCAATAAAATCAAAGGTTATCCCTATTCCTATAAATATATACCCTATTAAATCAATCATCAAATTTTTTCCCCTCAAGATATTTTGCCAGGGCAATAGTTGCAATAAAAGACTGCAGCGCCCACGCTATGGCTATTTCAATAAAAAATATTTTATCTGTAAATACCGTTAAAACTCCGCAAAAACCTATGACCAGAATACCCAGAATATCTATGGCTACTACGCGGTCCGCCGGGGTTGGCCCCTTGTAAATCCTCCACAGGCATAATATACAAGAAGGAATAAGAAAGTTCACCATTCTCATAAGAGGTGAAAACTCATATTTCAGATTTACGGCTATTATCAACGCTATAAGTATCAGCCCTATAAACCAGCGTAATAATTTCATTTTATATACCTTTATTCAAATATTTTTCCCAATATTTTTTCGTATTTGCCTATTATTATTTCTGTTGCTTTATCAATATCTTCGGTTTCCACGTTCATCCAGTGAACATAGAGATAACCGTTTTCACTGTCTACGTCTACGGTGAAAGTGCCGGGGGTAAGCGTGATTGTGTTTGCCAGATAAGTCAGGGCAGAATCACTGCGTAAATTTGTTTTTACTTTTACAATACCGGGTTTTATAGGAAGGCCCGGGTGCAGTATTCTGTAGGCGCCGTCAATATTTCCTTTTACCATTTCCCATATAAATACCCATATATAATAAACCGCCCATATATATCTTGCATGCTGTTTGAATTTCCAGGGGTTACGAGTTAATATATCGCCTACAGCCCAGGCAATAAATAAACTGATAATAACACCTGTCAGTAAATACTGCCAGTCTAAAGACCAGGTAAGGGCTACCCAGAAAACAAATGCCAATAGAAATGATAACGCTCTGCTTTTCATGACTCGCCTTTTATTTATTTCATAACTGCATCAGCATAACTTGAACCGTTTATTAATACATTAACTGCCGGGTCAAGCACTATAGCTTTTAAAGCGGGAACGTAAAGCAAACCCAACCCAATACATACCGCCGCTAAAACAATCATTGAAACACACATGGATACGGGTGCTTCCTTTATACCTGCCCACTTGCTTTTCAGCTCACCGAAAAACACGTGCTTTTGAAGCTTAAGATAATATGACAGGGTAATTATACTTATGATTACGGCAATAAAAGCCCCCATATACTGACCGGCCTGTATGGCGGCAACAATTATCAGCAACTTGCTCCAGAAGCCGCCGAAGGGCGGTATGCCTGATATGGACATGGAACCTATTATTGAAGTTATGGAAGTAACGGGCATTTTTTTCCCGAAACCGCCCATTTCACGGATATCGCGGATATCATCTGCGGCATTTACTACGGCACCGGCAGTCATAAACATTAATGCTTTTGCATAAGCATGGTTTACCAGGTGAAATAAAGCCGCAAAATAACCCAGCGGCGTACCCAAACCCAAAGCAAAAAAGATATAGCCAATCTGGCTGATGGTTGAATAAGCCAGCATACGTTTAATATCATTCTGATAAACTGCCAGTATACCGCCAAGAATAATTGAAGCCGTGCCCATAATCAGAAATGTTTTGCTTATCAGCAGGGTTATACCAAACACGTTAAACATAACGCGCAGTAATGTATAAATACCCAGGGATTTTACCAGCACACCGGATAATAATGCTGAAATAGGAGACGGCGCCGAAGAATGTGCGTCAGGCAGCCAGGCATGAAAAGGAACAATGGCTGATTTCATGCCGGCACCGATTAAAAATAATACAATTACAAAACTAATCAGTTTATTGTCAGGCTTTTGTGCCAATATCTGCGCCATGTCCGCCATATTCAAAGTTGATGTGTAAGCATAGAGAAGGCAGACACCCATTAGAATAAACAACAAACCAACAGTATTAAGAACCGCATATTTAAAAGATGCTTCCAACTCTTCTGCGCGAGTACCGAACGCCACCAGTGCATAAGATGCCACGCCGCCTACTTCTATCCAGATAAGCAGGTTGAATAAATCTCCGGTAAGCACTGCTGCGTTCATACTGGCAAGCATAACCAGATATAGGGCAAAGTAAGTCCATTTTGAAGTATATTTACCTATGTAGCCAATAGAATAATTGGCGGCAACAAAAACAATTGTATTTATAATAACAAGAATTAAAATGCTTAACCCGTCAGCTACCAGGTTTATGCCCAGAGGCGGCGCCCAGCCGCCGATGTTGTAGGAGGTAAACCCGCCTTTAATAAGAAGTTTTAACGATAACACCATAAGAACAAAAGTAACCAGCCAGGTTATGGTATAGCTGACTTTTCTGGAATATTTTCCTGTTACGGAAATTATAAAAGCGCCTGCTAACGGAATGATTATAAATAAAGGAAGCATATTTTAACCCTTGAGTTTATTGAGCTCTCTTATGTCATACGTGCCGTACTTATCATAAATTCTCATTGCAATTGTTATAAGCAGAAAAGTTACTGCAAGGCTCATGACAACAAGTGTTAATATCATAGCCTGCACTACAGGGTCTACCATGGCATCCGGGCGCGGCTCTGTCAGTGAAGTAAACACAGGAATAGTAGCGCCGTTTTTATAACCTACTAAAATAAGAAAGACATTCATGGAGTATTCCATAATGGATAAACCAATAATTATTTTTATAAGGTTTCTTTTTATCAGTATTGCATAGAGGCCTAAGGTAAATAGTATAAAAGTAAGAATGTATTCAATCATTTTTTATCCTCGCTAAGCCTGTAAAATATCAGCGCCAGAAACACGGAAAAAAAACCCGAGGCTACCGCCAGACATATTGCCAGGTTCATCAAAGGCATTATACCGGAACTAAAAAGTGAAAATGGTTTTCCTATATAATCTACTCCCGGAGTGCGAAAAAAGTTATACATGAAATAACCTTTTGTCATTCCCAATATTCCCAGAATTAAAAAGGAAAGAGAACCTAACCCCACAAGAAACTGTATGGTTTTATCTGTTATTCTTTTCATAGCCACTTCTTTACCGAAAGCCAGCATAACGTGCATATAAGAAAGAGCCACAATAATTCCGCCGGCAAAGCCGCCGCCGTGCACCAGATGGCCGTTCATAATGAAGTAAATACCAAACAACAGAATAAGCACCACCGTGTATCTGGTAATAGTTTTCACTATTATGGTCATGCCTTGTTCCGGTTTTTTAATCATATTTTTTTCCTGTTATTGTTTCTCTTTATAGACTTTCTTCCTTATAATCATCAGCACCGCAATAATTGAGGCAAACGCTATAGATACCTGTGCCAGCATATCAAAAGCCCTGTAATCAAGAATAATTGCAGATACAATGTTGGGCACGCCGGTTTGTACAAACCCGTTTTTAAGGTACTCTGAACCTATTTTCATAATAGGAGTTCCGAAACCCGGTATTTCAAGCAGGGCAATGTTAGCAAATGTAAGAAAAATACCCATCAGGATAATGCTGATAGTTGTTGCAATAAATCTTCTTTCACGCACGTTTACCTTATCTTTTATTCCTACGGCACGGATAATAATAACAAGTGAAAGAATTTCCACTACCAGCTGTAATATTGCCAGATCCGGGGATTGTAATAAAAGAAATACAATGGATAATCCCAGCCCCACTGCGCCAATAGCTACCACCGAACCAAGTAAATCAGCCGTACCTATGGCTATAGCGGCCGCAATAATCATAAACACCAGAATAATCTGTATCTGAATCATATTACTTTCCTAAAAAAACGTACAACAGAATGGTTAAACCCATAATGCTCATGGCAAGGTAAATATGCATATTACCTGTATGCATCAGTGCTAACGCTGAAGCGAAAGCATTCACAATAGCTTTTCCCCAGTCATAAATATCAAACACTTTTTTCTGGGCCAGCGCATAAGTTTGATCAAATATTTTTATTTCCTTAATAGTCTGGTAAAAATCTACGCCTGTTACCCTCTGGTTTTCCGGCAGCACTTCTCCGCCGATAAATATTTTATGCCGTTTTATTACAGACCCGAGACTGAAACTCGCCAGGAAAATAATAATGCCTATAATAATACACGCTATCAGAAGCATTGTGGCCAGTTCCGGCTGCCAGAAACCAATAAGATTTCCGCTTAACTGCAGATTAAATGCTGATAATGAAGGAATAATAAAATACTTTAAAGGAAGCGCAAAGGCAAACACGCCAAACACAATACAAAGCCCGGCAAGTAAAAGCTGGGGCAGCCACATCTGCCAGTTTACTTCGCCTTTTTGTTCATTTTTTTTCTGAGCGAAAAATATTGCATGAATAAGTTTCATAAAGCTTGCCAGTGTAAGGGCGGACCCAAACATAGCCGCCACCAAACACACTAAAGCAATAATTTGAAATTTGGGTGATGCATTTTGAAATTGTGTTATCAGCCCCTGGTAAATCATCCACTTGGAAACAAAACCGTTAAATGGCGGAACACCTGAAATAGACATAGACGCTATAAAAAACGCCGCAAAAGTCAGCGGCATGCCCGCTTTGCCTGCCAACGCGCCCAGTTTATCTAAATCTGTGGTACCGGTTTTCTTTTCTATGGAACCGCCGCATAAAAAAAAGCAGGATTTGTATATTGCGTTATTTAACATATGAAATATTCCGCCTGCTATGCCCACCGGGTTTCCCGTGGCAAGGCCTAATATCATATAACCAACTTGTGAAACAGCGTGATAGGAAAGCAGTTTTTTCAGGTCATGTTGTATCATGGCCATAAAAACAGCGGCAATAATCGTAACTGCACCTATAAACATAAGAAAAGCCGTTAACGGCAAACTTAAAGAAAACAAATTAAGTGAAATTCTGGCAAGCAGATAAATACCCAGCAGTTTATCCAGTGATGCCGGAAGAAGGGCAATTACCGGGGCAGGCGTTACAGGAGCCATATCTGGTATCCATGTATGAAAAGGCATAGCCCCTGCTTTTGCAAACGCTCCTATAGCCAAACATAAAAACGCTGTAAGAGCCAGCGTTGAATCTGCGGTTGAAAGAAATATTTTATCCATCTGCAAAGTACCGGTTAAAACCCAGATAATTGCAATACCTAAAATCATAAGGCAGTCTGAACCACCTACTATGATAAAGGTTTTCTTTGCCGCATCTTTTGAATCCGGCGAATTTGATTGTATGAGAACATAAAGCGTTAAACCCAGAAAACCCCAGAAAACAAGCATTAATATCAGATTGTTTGCCAGCACACAGCCCAACGCCGCACTTATTGACCATAAAACAGATGTATAATAAAAACTTGAAATTGAAAATTTGTCTGTTTTAGGAAAGAATTTTGTTGAATATAGTATTACCAGTATACCAAACAAAGCAATGAACAGCACCAGAAAACGGTTGAAATTATCTATACGGAAAAGTTCTAAACCAAAAAGCTGAAAGTTAACGGGATTTGTTCTAAAAATAATAAAAGTCATCAGAAATACAGCAATGGAACCGGCAAGTGCAAGCAGCTCGGCAATTAGCCTCTGCTTTTTAGGAATAACTGCGCAGACAAGCCCTGCGACAAACGGCACAGCTAATAAATATAAAATTAAATCCATTTTTATTCCGTAATACCCATTTTCTTTTTCAGTTCCCGGGTTTTTTCCTGGCTGAGTTTTATTAAATCACTGCCGCCTAATATTTTCTTATTGGTGTTTTTATCAATTACAACGCATCTTTCTGTACAGCAATAGCACGGGTCTACCGCTCCTAAGGTGATAGCGGCGTCAGAAATAGTTCCCTTGATTGCGGTAATTTCATTTGTTGGCACATTTACATAAGAAGGGGCGCGGATTTTATGCCTTACCGGCCTGTTGGAACCGTCTGAACGCACAAAGTGGAACACTTCCCCTCTGGGCGCTTCGTGCCGGCCTATGCCTTCACCTGCAGGAATGTTTTTTATTTTAAGATCAAAATTGCCTTCCGGCTCTTTTTTCAGGCCGTTTAAACAACCGCGTATTATTTTCACAGATTCGTACATCTCTAAAACACGTACTACAATTTTATCAAAGATATCACCGTTAACGGCAGTAATAACTTTCCAATCTACCATACCGTAAGCGGCATATGGATTATCCCTGCGGATATCAATATCTACGCCGCTTGCTCTTGCTAGCGGGCCGACAGCGCAGAAATCTATAGCTTCTTTTTTTGTAAGCGGACAGATGCCTTTGGCTCTGGCTTGAATTACCGGGTCATCCATGACAGCGCCCTTGAAAAGGTCTATATAAGGAAGCAGGCCATCAAGCATTTTTTCCATTCTGGGAATATCTTCATTCAAAATATCTAAACGGACCCCACCGATTTTAAACATTGAATAATGCTGGCGGTTACCGGTAATGTACTCCATAACATCTAATAACGGCTCTCTGGCTTTCCAGACCCACATCCATACAGTATTGTATCCTATAAAATGCCCCGCAAGTCCCAGCCAAAGCAAATGCGAGTGCAGTCTTTCAAGTTCGCCAACTATGGAACGGATATATTTGGTTCTGTCGGTCACTTCTATGCCTGCAAGATCTTCTACGGCATTTACATAAGCAAACGGGTGTGAAGTGGAACAAATACCGCAGATTCTTTCAACAGTGAAAGCTACCTGGTCAAAGTGTTTGCTTTCGGAAATTTTTTCTATGCCACGGTGGTTATAACCGATTTCTATATCCAGTTTTTCCACTTTTTCGCCGTTTACAAACAGCTTGAAAAATTCAGGCTCTTCCTGAAGCGGATGATACGGCCCTATCGGTATAACAGTTTGTTTTTTCTTTTCTTCTTCCATTTGCTTTCCCTTGCCCCGTCTGCCTTTGCAGGACGGATAATTCTAATGCTCTAAGCTCTAATTTCTAATGCTCTACTTCTCCGTCTGCCTTAACGGGTATTTGCCTTCCGGCCAGTCTTCTGCCAGAAGCAATCTTTTCATATTCGGATGATTTTTAAAATTTATGCCCAGCATTTCCCAGATTTCACGCTCAATCCATTCGGCTCCGCGGATAAGCGGTGTGATAGAATCTATTTCCGGTTTATCTTTTTCGTTTAAGTAAACGCGCAGGGTTATGACTTCGCCTGTTTTGTCATAAGAAAAATGGTACATTATTTCAAACCCGGTCCTTAAATGAACCCCGGTGGCTGTAATGAAACGGCTTTCTAAACCGTTAAACATTATTTTTGTGCATTCAATGATGTCATGCGGATTTATTTCCAGATAATGGCGTTTCTCGTTTTTCTTGAAATAATTTTTTACTTTATTTCCCAGTTTTTCTCTTGCTTTTTCTATAATGCTTTCCATTTTATTCCTGTTTATAAACCTTTAAGTTTTTTTATCAGCTTTACCACGCCCATTATCATGGCTTCAGGCTTCGGCGGGCAGCCCGGGACATACGCATCAACGGGTATTATTTCATCCAGTGGTTTTACGAAATTATAGGAATCCCTGAACATATTACCTCCGCAGGCGCAGCTGCCTATGGCTATAACAACACCGGGCTTGGGCATCTGTTCATAAACTTCTTTTATCCTGGGGGCTGTTTTCATGTTTGGTACGCCGGTAACCAGCATGGCATCGGCATGTTTTATACTGCCTACCAGAGATATACCAAAACGTTCCACGTCATGCCTGGGTGTAAGCAGGTCAAGAATTTCTATATCGCAGTTGTTGCACGGGCTACAAGCCGCGTGATAAACCCAGATTGATTTGGTAAGCGCTTTGATAACTATTTTTTTCATTTATAATCCGATTAACGCCAGAATTACTGCAATTAAGGACAATCCTGCGCCGTAGGTCCAGAAAAACTTTACGGCCTGGTCTATTCTTAAACGCGGATTTGTGTTTTTTATAAGTATTATTATTACAAGAACTCCAGCAAATTTAAGTAAGTTGTACAAAAAATCTGCAGAAGGCATAAACAGGGCTACAAGAAAACTAGGCAAAACAAAAAGCATAATCCATTTTGTAAGCTTAAATATTGCCAGAGGCGTGCCGGAATATTCTACTGCCGGGCCTGCAATAATTTCCTGTTCCGCTTCCGGAATGTCAAAAGGTGTCAAGCAAAGTTTTGCCTGGATACATAAAATTGCCACAATAAAAGCAATTATGCCTGAAGCTGATGTAATAACTGCCGGATTTGCCAACTGATAAGTTACTATGTCGCCCATTCTTATACTGCCTGTTTTTATGATGACAGTGAGAATACTTAAAATAAAAGGAATCTCATAAGAAAGAATTAGTTTCATTTCTCGGCTTGCGCCGATAGATGCTATAGGATTATTGGAAGCAAAACCGCCAATTATTACCGCTATTGAAGGAATGGCCAGCAGATAGATTACTACAATTAAATCTCCTATAAAGGTTTTGCCGGGTACAAGCATGGCATTCCATACTATTACTGACACCAGGGTGATAGCGGCCAGCCCGAAAACCGGAGCGGACAAAAACGTAAATACAGAGGTCTGTTCCGGCACAGAAATTTCTTTGCCCAGCAATTTTACGAAATCATAAACCGGTTGTAACAAAGGAGGGCCTTTACGCCACTGGACCCTGGCTGATACCTTTCTGTCAATATAAACAGCCAGCATTCCGAAAACTGCGGAAAACAAAAAACCCGGAAAAATTAAATAATCAAAAAATGTGCTCATTTTATTTTACTACTCCGGCTTTTGCATCTTTTTTCCATGGTATACCATGGACTGCCAGGTGGTCATTTATTATATAAATGTTTTTTTCTGCCGATTCTTCAACTTCAACATATTTAAGCGCTTTGTTTGGGCAGGTTTCTACACAGAGCGGGTCTTTATCATCAGACCTTCCCGCACAATAATCACAACCGGAAGATTTATAAGGAAGTATGTCAGGATATATTGTACCAAACGGGCAAGCTACGCTGCAGGATTTACAGGAAGTGCATTTCATCATAAACCGCTGTAATATACCCGCATCATCTTTGCCCAGGGCTTCCTGCGGGCAGGCATTAACACAGAACTTTTCTTCGCATCTTCTGCAGACTACGTACTGGGCCGCTTTTGAAAGCATCTTTTCCGGGCCGTTGTTTGTTATAGGCGTTTTTAAAAGGTTTTCTGTGTTATGATAAAAGTAACTGCATTTGGCAGAACAGCACTTATCCTGATTTTTGCATTTGTAGCAGATTTCTATGTCTAAAAGTATTCTTTTCATGTTTAATCCCAGATTTCCGGTTCATCCTTCAGTTGTTCATAAGTGAAAACCGGACCATCTTTACAACAATAGTGAGGGCCGACACCGCAATGCCCGCATTTTCCCAGCCCGCAGCTCATATTTCTTTCCATGGAAAGATACGTATTTTCAGGGTTATAACCCTGCTGGTATATTTTAAGCGTGGCAAATTTCATCATTATCGGCGGCCCGCAGACAATTACCGCGGCATTATCTCTGTCTGCATTTACTTTATCAAGCAAACAGGTGACTAAGCCCACTGTTTCATCCCATTTTACATTTTCCGGACATTTATCTACGCTTCTTACAATTTCAAGGCCCTTTATTTCTTTCCATTTCGGGAAAAGATATTTATAAACTACATCATCCGGTGTTTTGGAACCGTAACATAAAGTAATTTTTTTGAATTTTTCAATTTGTTCAATCAAAGTCAGAAGCAGTGACCGCAGAGGAGCCAACCCTACCCCTCCGCCGACTATCAGCACTTCATGGTTAAAATATTTTTCTACCGGGTAGCCTTTGCCGTAAGGGCCTCTTAAACCAACAGTATCTCCGGGTTTAAGGGCATGAATTTTTTCTGTGTTTACACCCACCTTCATTATGGTAAATTCCATGGTATCTTTAACTGAAGGAGAAGATGACGGCGTAAAGGCAGATTCTCCGATACCCGCTATTGTAACCAGCATGAACTGGCCGGTTTGAAAAGCTATAGGCTGTTTGGGCCTGAAGACAAAAGTTTTGATGGAAGCTGTTTCATCAATTACTTTTTCAACCGTTGCTTCTATGGGAAGATAGGGATTAACCTGGCTCATATAGTTAACTTTCTGCGCTTAGTTTTTTTACTACGTCGCGGATATCAATTTTGCCGGGGCATACAGAAATACAGCGGCCGCAGCCGGTACAAGCATAGATGCCAAAATTAGTTTTTCTGTAATTTAATTTGCACTGGTACCTGTTTCTGAATCTTTCATGGATTTTCGGCCTGGCATTTCCGCCGCCGGCCACTTTGCCGTGAGTAGTGTAATGGCAGGCGTCCCAGTAGCGATACTTAGCATTAGCTTCAGTTAAGTAGAAACAATAACAGCTGGGGCAGATGTTGTTGCAGCCGGTGCACTGAACACAGGTTTTACAGTATTCTTTCCAGCTTTCTGATAGATACTTTCTTCCTGCTAAACCCTTAAAATCAATATCTTTTATACTTTTATAATTAACATTTATGCGGTCAAGCGTTTTTACTGCAGAGTCACGCATTTCTTCTCTTTTAGATAGCTCTGTATCAACTGCATCCCTGAAAAACGCCTGGGCCTGAGCTATGATTTCTTCTGCAACAACTGAAATCACATCTACTACATAACCGTCATCAACTGGAGAAAAATTAAGGTCAAAACTTTTATTTTCATAGGCCTGAGCAAACGGATTGCCGCCTATAAAGGTGCAGAAACAGGTATCTTTTGGGGTTGGGCAATCTGAAGCAAAGATGAGCGTATTAGCCAGCTTGTTTTCTACAAACGGGTCAGTGCATACTCCGCCTAAATATACTTCTTTTATTATTTTCAGGGCATTCAAGTCACAGGCTTTTACACCAAAGATTATTGTTTTCTTTTCCAAATTAAGAGAGGCCGTATCCAGTTTTTCGTTGTGATTAAAGAAAAAAGACCTTAAGGGCAGGTTGGCGCGGACATTATCGATGCTTATATCAATTGACGGGCCATTAGCGGAATACTTTTTGTAGGCATCATTATCAGCAAGGTAGTAGATATCATTATCTACCGATAGCGTGCCTAAAAAATCGTTTAAATCTTTCTTAAAAATAAATTGTGATTTCATAAGATTAGTTAAATTATTTGAATTATCAGATTAAACAAAATTATTCCATTTATGTCAAGAAAATGCACTCAAAACATGCTTTTGTTAATCCACGCGGGCAGAGCCAGTGGTATTCTGTTGCCGTTTTACGGGGTTAGGCCTCGGTTTTTTCTATTTCTTTGGCAAGAATTACAGCTTCAGCTACGGCACGAAGGGTTTTACGGGCATCCATACTTTTTTTCTGCAGCAGCCTGTAGGCATCTTCTTCAGAATGACCATACTGTTTCATAATGATACCTTTGGCTTTTTCTACAAGCTTGCGGGTTTCAAGCTCTTCTTTTAAAATATTTGATGTGACCAGCAGGTTCGCATTTTCTATAACTACGGCCGCCTGGTTTGCAACAGTTGTTAAGACAGCTATTTCTGAATCAGTAAACTTATGAAAAAATGAAGTATAACAATTTAAAGCTCCAATGGGTTTACCTTTTACGTCCAGCGGCACGCACAGCAAGGACTTTAAACCCAGTTTTTTTGCCATATCCTTAAATTTAAACTCCGGTTCATTTAAAACATCTAAAACCTGAATAGGTTTATTTTCCTTGAGTACTTTACCTGCAATGCCTTCCCCTATTTTTAAAGAACCCTTTTTTATATATTCCTCACTCATGCTTTGGGTAGCTTTAATGTCCAGGGCTCCCTGCTTTACATCAAATAACATTATTGAACAGATCTCTGATTTCATTACCTGTGCGGTTACGGTGACAATAAGCTTTAAAATATCTTCCAAGTAAAGGTCTGATGTGATGGCTTTGCTGATTTTTGAGACAGCGTTAATGAAATCATTGTGGTCAGTCTTGTTTCTTGTTTTTTTCATTGTATTTTTGATTGTATTTCTGCAATTTTGCAGGCTGTCTTTGATTTTCCGGTTATTTTTCCTGTTTCAAGCAGCGCAATTCCCGGGCATCTTCTACACGCTTTAATGTTACTACATTTCAAACACTCTTTGCAATCTTTTGTACTGTATTTTCTAAGCCTTTTTGCTTTTTTTGATTTATGCCATATATTTCTGAAACTTTGATTTTTCAAATTTCCAAGCGGATATAATAACTGCAAACATGGATAAACAATTCCCTGCGGTGAAATACCGGCAAAAACTTTGCCTGCATTGCAAAACAAATCAGGAACATCCTGTAATGAAACATCTGTTGAAACTTCGTACTGGTTTATCAGATATTTATTTAACTTTTTATCCGTATAAATGGTTTTAAGCTTTTCGGCGCTTAACTGAAACCTCTGGATTGTGCAGTCACCGTTATTTTGGGGGGCAAGGACCGGGTCAAGCCTGTATTCAAACTTATTTTTTTTGGCAAATTTTATCAGCCATTTGTAATCGTTGAAGTTTATATTCAGAAGCGGCGCTTTAATTCTAACCGGAACCTTGTATTTCTTTAATAATTTCAATGCAACAAGTGTTTTTTTAAAAGAATTGTTTTTTGCCGTTATCTGTTCATGACTTTTTTTTCTTCCGTACAAACTTATCTCTACAGCGCTTAACCCGATTTCCGATAACATTTTTGCGTGTTCTTTTGTTATTAAAGTACCGTTTGAAAAAAGCCGGAGATCAAAATTTAATTTCCTGGCGTAAGCGCATAATTCTAACAAGTCTTTGCGTAAAAATATCTCTCCACCGGTAAAACATAAGTACAGGCAACCGGCGCGGGCAAGCTTATCAAGGATTGTTTTTACTTCCTTCGTGTTTAATTCGCTTTTGTTTTGTTTTATCAGGTAGCAATGCAGGCATTTCAGGTTACATCTATGCGTAAGTTCAAATACGGTATAAAGCGGCAGGTTATTTTTATATGCAGCTTCTGTTAAACTGTTTGATGGGCTAATCATTTTGTATTTCAATCAAACCTTTTTCTTTCAATTCTGAAATAAACCCTGTCACATCATCAGCAGCTACTGTTTTTTCAACATCATATTCCTTTAACAGTAAATCAACCAGTTTGGCGGCACTGCACTTTTTATGCAGTTTCTGCCAGATAAAAGCGCCCACCTCATCCAATGAATGCAAACAAGATGTTCCTGTGTTTACAATATAGGCCTTGCCGTCAATAACTCTCCAGGCAATATTTTTTGAATGGCTTATTAGCATAATTTCTCCGCAGAAATATTTTTAGGAAAAAATAGTGTTTGAAAAATCAGCTTGTTTTTCATTGAGAGAATTGTATCTATCATTTTACTTATCAATTTTGGGTCTTTACTGAAAAACAGTATGTTGGGAAGCAGTTTTTTTATAAATGCCGGGCTGAATTCATTTTTTACAAAATACTTTTTGCTCTTTTGTATAAAACAAATCTTTTTAAGCTTCAGGGTCAGATTTGTTTTTCCGGGTTTCAGTTCTCCCCAAAATGGTGTACTGGAAGCTTTTATTATTCCGTTAATATTTTGCACAAGAACCAGCTCATCAGAAAGTACAGCTGAAGGTTTAAACTTTTTTGCTATGGTTGACTTGCCTGCATTTGTTTTACCAATAAATAAATTAGCAGCATTTCTGAATTTAATACCGGAAGCATGCACTAAAAAACCGTTATTTATTACAGAAAACACCGAAAAAACAACTCTCAGCAGGGAATCAAGCGAATATATGTTTTCCCTTAGTTGGGCAACAGCCTTTAATTTAGAAGTGTCAAAACTTAATTGAAAATCATTTCTTGAAAAACAATGAACACCTTTTATGTTTTTATATGTTACTTCCTTATTCTGATTCAATTTATCAGGAACAAATACTAATTTTAAATCAAGAACTTTCTGTTTTTTGAATGATCTTACAAAAAATGGCCCATATCTTTCCGTTATTTTATTTAGGATACTACGATTTACAGAATTATTTATCTGTAAATTTAATGCAAGTTTTGTACCTAAAAGAATTTTATAATTCACAGGTTTTCCGGTAAGCTAAGGCAAGGAGGTCAGATGGTTTTTACCCACCATCTTCTGGCTTTCAGTTCCAGTGCGAGTTTTTTATCTTCTAATTTCAATTTTGTTTCATCTACAGCTTCCGTTATATAGATAACGCTGTTTTTGCTTAAATCCACCAGCTTTTCTGTTGGCACTCTTTTATTTTCACTGTCAATTACTATTTTAAGTTTGGGCCTTGTGGGTAGTCCGGGGTTTGAGCCTACAACCCGGGCTATTTCGTCAGTATTTACCCGGACATAACTGCCTATAGGATAAAGTGAAACCTTTTCTATGAATAACTTTACCAGATTCATATCAAAATTCATGTCAGCCATATCAATCATTTTCTTAAGCGCGTCATGTGACAGTATGCTTTCTCTCCAGGACCGCGGATGGGTAAATGCTTCAAACACGTCAGCTACGCTGATAATTTTTGACATTATGTCTATTTCTTCTCCGGAAAGACCTTTTGGATAACCGGCGCCGTCTCTGCGTTCGTGTACCTGGGATATAATTACGGAAACTGCGGTTTTGGTTTGCGGAGACATTATTACATTTTCCAGCAATTGTTTATTATACATAGTGTGTTTTTTGATTTCGCTGAATTCTGAACCATTTACCTTGCCTTGTTTTGCCGCAAGTTCTACAACTTTAAGCATTCCGATGTCATGCAGGAATGCTGAAATGGTAAGTTTTTCCAGCTGTTCTGAAGAATAGCCGTAGGCAAAACCAAGGGCTGTAGAAAGAATAGCGGTATTAACACTGTGGCTATGCAGATATAAGTCCGGCGTAGTATATCTGCACATGGCAATCAGTTCATCATTGTTGGCTACTATTAAAGCTATTATTTTTCTTGCTACATTTAAAAGCGGGTTTATGTCTACTTTGTTTTTTTCAATATTCAGAAGGAACTTTCTTTGCGTATCAATACCTTCCGTATAGACTTTTTCCGCTGAATCTACACGGTGTATCTCCTGAACAAACTGTACCTTGTCCAGTTGGGGCTCTTCGGTTTTTTCTTCAACAATTTCTTCGGGTTCTAATTCGGATACTTCTTGAGGGGTTAAATCTTCAGTGGATTTATTTTGGACGGATTTTTTCTTAAGTATGTCTGAAAGTCGCATGGTTTAATATATAAAATACTTGGCTGTATGTCAATTTATCTGAAGGCAGATTTCTGCACTTCAACCGTCGTAGGGCAGTTCAATGATAAAGGTAGTTCCTTTCTTTAGTTCGCTTTCAATTTCTATATTCCCGCCATGCTCTTTAATAATTCTGAAACTTGTAGATAAACCAAGCCCGGTACCTTTTGTTTTGGTAGTAAAAAATGGTTTGAATAACTGTTTTATGTTTTCTTTGGAAATACCAGGCCCGGTGTCTTTTACTTTTATCTTGAGATTTTCTTTGTTACTGTCTTCCAGCATTATACTGATAATTCCCTGGCCGGGAATAGCCTGTATGGCATTTAATATAATATTCATTAAAACTTGTTTTATCTGGGCGGGGTCTGCATAAATAGTAATGTCTTTTCTCGAATATTCTTTGACTACTTTTATATTTTTCTTTGCCGCTTCATGGCTTAAAAGCATAAGAATATTTTCAATTATATAATCTACATTTATTCTTTCAAACTGGTTCTTTTGAAGCCTGCTATAATCTGAAAGGCTATTCAATATTGTTTCCAAATGATCCAGTTCCTGAGGCACAATACTGCTGAACTTTTCCCGGTACTCTTTATCTTCAAATTTCCGAGTTAGAAGCTGAGTAAAAGTTTTTATAGCTACCAGCGGATTTTTTATTTCATGTACTACTGTGGAAGCCAGTGTGCCCAATGCTACCATTTTATCCGCCTGATACATGCTTTTTTCAAAATTACGCAATTGTTCGGTAAGCCTGGCGTTTTCTATAGCAACTGAAGACTGGGATGCTATTGAAGAAATAAAATCCAGGTCCTGCCTTAAAAAAGCATCTTCCGACATTTTTTCTCCAACACAAATTATTCCTATAAGTTCTTTATTTAATTTTACGGGAACCATGAGCATACTTTTAAGTTTAAATATTTTTCTTTCAAATTCACCTTTAATTTCATTAAGTTCGTTAAAAAATATTTTGTTTTTGTGTTTTTCAAACCAGCTTGTAATGTAGTCACCTTTTTCAAAACACACTTCTTCACTGTTAAGTAGATTAAAATTTCTGGACATTCTTATTGTATATTTTTCATTTTCTTCATTAATAAGAAGAATGGAAATCTTTTTTACAAACAGGGTATTGGTTATGGTATCAGCTATATGATCCAGTAAGGGGCCCAGCACCATCAAAGAACTTAATTTGTCGCTGAAGGCAGATAATATTTTCTGAGAATCATACTTTGTCTTGAAAAACAGTTTATCTACTATGTTTTGAAGCCAATTACGCACAGGAACAAAACCTGCAGCAACAATAATAGCAGTAGCCGTATTAACAAGAATTGAATTAAACCTTAAATATTCCAGGCCAAATGCCAGAGAAACGGCAACTATTAGTGTATATATACCTGCTACTATGGTAGTCAGTGCTGTATAAACTATAGCGCGTTTAATGACTACGCGGATATCAAAAGCCTGGTATTTTAGAATGGAATAAGCAATAAGCCCGGTCCAGATAATATTTATAAATCCGCTAACAGGATAAATTTCAAATCCAAGAGAAAGAGCAAACAATGTAAATCCGAAAAAAACAAAAAGACTGATACCGATAAAAAAATATTTTAACTGGTTTTTAACCATGAATGATTCTGTAACTTTAAAGGTCTTAACAAGATGGGCTAATCCATAGGATATCCAGAAAGCAACATTTAATGCAGACAGGATGTAAAGCAGAGTAGGTTTTGGTGCATAGGTCACACCTACTCTAATGTATTCTTTTGTCATTAACCCAAAAAAACCCAATATTGTAAAAAGTATTCCTATACCGTAGGACAGGTATATTAGCTTTTTGTTTCTTTCACTTATATTTCTTGATAATATCAGCATAAAATGGAATCCAGCTGCTGGTCCTAACAAGAAACCAAATCTGAATGTATCTGCCCATGTTTTGGCTAATACAGCATTTGGCATGACGTATAGTCCAAATAAGTCAAAAGACCACATTGCAATACAAAACGCAAAAAAAGCAAATATTCTGTTAAGCGGGCTTTTTGTATTTTTTTGAAACACAAAAACAGACAGGACTAAATTGACTATTGTTGAAGTTAACCAGGGAATGCAATGTATGTTCATAAATTATTAATTTTATAAAATATAAATTTCAAACCTTAAATAGTAGTATATCAAATGAACATGCATTTTCAAAACATCAGCAAATATCTTCTTTACTTGACTAATATTTGTACGCCTCTTTTATTGACATATACAACTGTTCATAGATGGGTTTTGAAACCGGGACCGACTTACCAGCACTTCCTTTTGTATAGGTTCTTAAGTACAAATCCGCCAAGCATTCATAAAATTTTTCTCTTGGTAATTTCGTAGGAAATATTGAATGAATAAAATCAAAAAGATTATAATTGTAAGTCACAAATTCTTTGTACCTTTCATGATACAAATCTGTTCCGGGTAACGGCGTCAGGACAGAAAATATCGGGTGCGGAAGATTCATTTTTTCAACATAATCACCTAACTCTATAAAATCCTTTTCCAAGTAATCGGGATTTACAATGAACTGGGCAACTACTGTAATATTATTTTGGTGCAAAATATTTATAGCTTCTTCATTGTTTTTTACTGAATTGCTTTTGTTAAAAACCTTTAGTTCTTCATCCCTGAAAGACTCAATACCCAACAGTACCATTTCCGCTCCAATCTCTTTCCATTTTGCTATTAAATCGGGATGTTTTACTATAGTATCTGACCTGGCAATAAGTTTGTATGTCTTTTTTATTCCTTTTTCTTTTAGTAATTCGTACAGTTTTTCTGCTCTGTTAACATCATGCAGAAAATTATCATCACAAATACTTATATAAGGTTCTTCTATAGTTTGAATCTCTTTAACAATACTTTCTGCGCTTCTTAATCTATACCGGCCCCTTTCATGCTTCCAGACTGCACAGAAATTACATCTAAACGGGCAACCTCTTGAAGTTAGTAAAGATGCTACCGGCCTCCAGGCTGCCCTGAAATATTTTTCACGGTATTTTTTGGTTAAATGTCTTACTGGGAAGGGCATATCGTCAAGATTTTCCATAAAATCTCTTTCCTGAGTTATTTTAAGTTTACAATTTTCCTGAATACCTATACCCTTTATTTTTGAAAAATCTTTTTTAAATTCTACTGCATCAACTATTTCACTGAATGTCGCCTGGCCTTCACCAATCACAACAAAATCTATGCAGGCTTTATTAAAATCCTCAGGAATTAGTGTAGGGTGGTGGCCGCCTACTACAGTAATAACATCTTTATTGAATTTTTTAATGTTTTCAAATATTTCACAAGCCGCATATACATCGGGAGTTAAAGCTGTTATGCCTACAATATCTGGTTTAAATGTGTCCAGGTCTTCTTTCAATAGTTTATCTATCCTCATATCCAGGATTTTAACGTTATGTTTATCTAAAACACCTGCTGCAATTGTTTCCAGAGCTAAAGGTTCTGGCAAATATAACACCCCGGATCCTACTAAATTTTCATTTAACGGCGGTTGAATAAGTAAAATGTTCATTTAATTCTCCTGTAATAAATTTATTTCCAAACATTTTCTGTTAAAAAGATCTACTAACGAACAGTTCGGTACTACTATCGGTTTTCTTTTGTCTAATAACATTAAAACAGTTTCAAGCACCAACAGAGATCCCGCTAAGGAACATATAGGGCTTATTACTGAAGGAGTTATATCCCTGTTTGTCAGCTCAACTATTTTGTTGTGAGGAATATAATCGGGAAGTTTCACGCTGAGTTTTTTGAATATTTTATAAAAATCCGGCTCGGTGCCGGCATCAACACCAAAAAACTTTTCCATTGTCAAACCTTTTGGGTCAAACACCAGCAATGGACTGCTATAAGCAATAGCACCTGACAAAATAACATAAAGATTTTTCTCCCGGGCCTTCGGATAAAGGGCCATACGGGCTTCAAAAGTGAAAAACTCTATGGCATCTATTACCAGATTGGCGCCCTGCAAAAACTCATCCACATTATCTTTATTTACTCCTTCAGAGAAAACATCTACTTTAATTTCTGGATTGATATCTCTAACTATTTCAGCTATTACTTCCGCTTTTTTTCTGTTTAAGGTTTTAATGGAAGAACCAAACTGCCTGTTAAAATCTGTTGCTGAAAAAACTTCAGGGTCTGCGATTTTTATATGCCCCACACCCAATCGGGCAAGGCGTTCTGCCGGAAAGCCCCCTACTCCACCGACTCCCGCTATGCAGACAGTAGAATTTTTTAGTTTTTCCTGTTCTGCTTCTGTAAGCAGGCCTATGTTTCTGTTGGTAATTTCAGTATATGCGGGTTTATTCATAGTATAAAAGGAATCAGGGCATACGTTTCTTTACGGTATTGCCTGTATTCATCCCCCAATTTAGAAATTAGTGCTTTTTCTTCAAACGGAATTCTGGAATAAATAGCAAGCACCATCAGTACAGCTCCTGAGGAAAGCATGTAATATGCATTTGCTATCAAAGCTACCGCTATCACATCAATTACATTGCTTAAATAAACGGGATGCCTTAAAAACTTATACGGGCCTTTTCTAATTACCCTATGGTTTTCCCGTATTTCTATATCAGCGCTCCAGAATTCTGATAAAGTTGTTGCTCCCCACCTTTTGAGAAAAAAACGCGCAACCCACAACACCATACCTATGGCAGCAACAGTATAATTTATCTGCCTGTTTACTACCAGAAATTCCACAACTACCAGTACAAGGTAACTGGAATAAGCAATACCCAGAAAGTTAATGGTCCACTTGTCGCGGATTTCTCCTTTAGTTTTTTTCTTTTCATAAAGACTTATTTCAAAATACCTAAGCAAAATCATAAAAACCATAAACAACGCAAAAAAAATCTGATAATTCATGTCTTTTTTCTCCTTTTTAGAATAATCTTAAATTCATCAACTTACCTGAAAACAAATTTGATATTTTAAACTGCGAGGTTTTGCACAGCCCTCCACCGCTATTTCCGTACATTTCAGGAAAAATACCGGCATTAATAGCCGCAGTATTTTTTACACCCTGATAATCAACTCTTTTTACTATCATGGAGATATTATTCCCGCCTAAACCAAAAGAATTAATAAGAGCTGAATTAACTTCGTTTCTTCGGCTTTTATTAGGCACATAATCCAAATCACAGTCAGGATCTTCCTCTTCATAATTAATGGTTGGCGGCAGATGGTTTTCCTGTATAGACATCAATGTTGCCGCCATTTGAATAGCGCCTGTAGAGGCAAGCGGCTGGCCTATCATGGACTTTATAGAGCTTACAGGTATATCATAAGCAGATTCCCCGAAAACTTCTTTTATAGCCATAGTTTCTCTTTTATCCGACACCTGGGAGGAACTGCCATGCGCATTTACATAATCTATGTCTTCTGGCTCCAACCCGGATTCATCCAATGCAAGATTTATAGCTTTTACAACTTCCTTGCCTGTCGGTTCCATTTTAAAAATATTATATCCATCATTTGTTACACCGTAACCTGAAACTTCCGCATACATCTTTGCTTTGCGTTTCATAGCAAATTCATAACTTTCCATTACTACCACTCCTGCCCCTTCTGATAAAATATATCCTTCTCTGGATTTTTCAAAAGGCCTGCTAACAGTTTTCGGGTTTTCTTTTCCTTTTCCTTTTGCCAGCACCTGAGCAGCACAGAACGTATCAAAAGCAAACGGAGTAATAGGTGTTTCACTTCCTCCGGCTATTACCACATCGGCCCGGCCGTTTTTTATTAAATCATAACCATACGCTATTGCATTTAAAGCTGAAGAACAACCGGTGCAAATGGTCATGTTAGGGCCTTTTATACGAAATTCCTGGGCTATTACACCCAGCGCTGTATTGTTGTTTATTACGCTTACACATAAAGGATTAATACCGTTTACACCTTTTTCTCTGAAAACATCATACTGTTGTTCATTTAGTTCCTGGCCCCCAATAGAAGTAGCAAAAGATATACCTGTCCGGTAAGACAAGTCCTCATCAGAACCGTCAAGTTTTAATGAAGCGTCATCTACTGCCATCCTGGTTGCCGCAAGGGCAAACTGCGCAAACCGGCTTAACCGCCGGCCCAATTTATAATCCATATACTTTGAAGCATCAAAATCTTTTACTTCTCCAGCTACCTGGCTGGGATATTCGCTTGGGTCAAATCTTGTAACCCTGCCAATTCCTGACTCACCTGAAACTGTTGAATTCCAAAACTCATCCTTACCTATGCCATTTGGTGCAATTACACCAATACCTGTAATAACTACTCTTTTGCTCATTCTGTCTTCACCTTTCCTTTAAGTATTTTAAATCCAATGAGAAGCGTGTTAAAACAGTATGCGCAATTAGTTTGCCAGGCACCTTCCTATATAAACAAAAAAAGAGAAGCATACCTATTTGTGCATCAAGTACAAATAGGTATGCTTCTCAAAATGTTTTTAAAACTCTAAAACTTCTATTTTGCGGATTGTATTCCAAGTATCTTCATCTTATATATGAGGGTGTTTCTGTGAATACCCATTAATTTTGCGGCTTTTGTCTGGTTCCAGTTAACTTTTTCCAATATCCCTATGACAAACTTCTTTTCATACTGGCCGCAGACATAATTTACCAGGGACCTTTTTTCTTCGGGAACTGTTTCTTTATCAAACTCTTCAGGCATAAAAATATCTAATGGAAACCTGTTGTGTGTTATCACGCTATCTTTGCTTAATGCCACCATTCTTTCCACAATGTTTTTAAGTTCCCGCACATTTCCCGGCCAGTCATAATTTTTCAATATGTTCATGGCCTGTTTGGAAATACTTGTGATATTCTTTGAAAACTTTTTATTGAAAAACTTTATGTAATAATCAATCAGAAGAGAAAGGTCTTTCTTCCTTTCACGTAACGGCGGAAGATTTATAGGAACTACGTTTAAGCGGTAATATAAATCTTCCCTGAACTTTCCATCCTTGATAGCTTTTTTAATATCCATATTTGTAGCTGAAATAATACGGGCATTTATTTTTAAATCTTTTATACCGCCTACGCGCTGAAATTCGCGGGTTTCAATTACTCTAAGCAGTTTTGACTGCAGGTTCATGGGCAGGGTGCCTATTTCATCAAGAAAAACAGTACCGTTATCCGCTAGTTCAAACTTCCCAAGTTTCTGGGAAATTGCATCTGTAAATGCGCCTTTTTCATGTCCGAAAAGCTCGCTTTCAATAAGGTTTTCTGGTATGGACGCGCAATCAACTACCACGAAAGGTCCATTCTTCCTGTTACTGTTATAGTGAAGGGCTTTTGCCACCAAATCTTTTCCCGTACCACTTTCTCCCAGAACCATTACATTTGAATCTGTTTTACACATTTCAAATACAAGTTCAAAGATTCTTTTCATGGGTTCGCTGTTGCCGATTATATTTTCAAACGCAGTCGGTTTTATTTCAGATCTCAGATAAACTACTTCTTTATTGAGCCTTTTTCTTTCAAACGCTCTTTCTACAGACAAAAGCATTTCGTCGGCATCAAAAGGTTTCATGATATAGTCATAAGCGCCAAGTTTCATGGCTTCAATAGCGGTTTTCACTGTTTTTACGGCAGTAACTACGATTATTTCTACATCAGAATTAATGGCCCTTATTCTCTTTAAGGTTTCAAGGCCGTCCATACCTTCCATTAAAATATCAAGAATTATCAAATCAACATTCTGTTTATTTACTACATCAATAGCGGCCGGGCCGCTGTTTACACCCAAAACATTGTACTTATCCAGCAAAACCTTGAATGTTTCAACAACATTTACTTCATCGTCAACTACCATAACAACCAGCGAATCTTTGTCTAACAACTTCTTGTTTTCCATAATAATCTCCTAGATTTGTACATTAATTTATGCAATGATTATACCTTATTTGCCTATGTTTTTCAAGTATTCCAAATTTATCCAACCGCTTCTTTTAATAAATATTTTAAATATTTATTTCATTAAATATATATAATAATTGATTTACGCTGTAAAATAATGTATATTAATTGAGAAAGGCGGGAAACTAAGGATGTGCGGAATTGTAGGTTATATAGGAAACAAATTTGTTGATTCAGTCCTTGTGGTAGGGCTTGAAAGGCTTGAATACAGGGGCTATGATTCAGCTGGCATCGCCACCATATCTTCCGGTGAACTTTTTGTCTGTAAAAAGAAAGGCAAATTAAAAGCCTTGAATGACTGCCTTAAAGAAGCCGGCCTTGGCGGAAACATCGGTATAGGCCATACCAGGTGGGCCACTCACGGAGAACCTTCTGAGATTAACGCTCATCCGCACACTGACTGCAAAAATGAAATAGCCGTAGTTCATAATGGAATTATTGAAAATTACCAGACACTTAAAGAAGACCTCGTTGCCAGAGGCCATTTTTTTAAATCAGAAACAGACACTGAAGTTATACCGCATCTTATAGAAGAAAATATTTCTGAAGGCCTGGAAACAGCGGTCAGAAAAGCTGTTGCAAAAATAAAAGGCTCTTTCTCAATCTGTGTAATAAGCGAAAGTGAACCGGATAAAATCATAACCGCCAAATTCGGCAGCCCTTTGGTAATAGGTCTGGGAAAAAACGAAAATTTTATTGCATCAGATGTTACAGCCATTCTTCCCCATACGAAACAGGTTATTGTTTTAAACGACGGCGAAATAGGTATTGTTTCAGAAGAAAAAATAACCGTCACAACCCCCTGGGGTGACACCATAAACAAGGAAGTAGAAACCGTTTCCTGGAAAGCTGAAGATATTGAAAAAGGCAATTATCAATTTTTCATGCAGAAGGAAATTTTTGAACAACCTAAAATAATTGAAACTGTAATTTCCAAAAAAGTAACTGCCGGAAATATAATAACGCTTGAAGAAATGAATTTAAGCAATAATTACCTGGCAAAAGTCAAAAGGATAATTATTCAGGCCTGCGGCACTTCCTGGCATGCCGGGCTTATAGGAAAATACTGGCTTGAAAAATACGCGCATATTCATACTGAAGTTGACGTGTCCAGCGAATACAGATACAGAAACCCCATAGCTGAAGGCGACACTTTAATGCTTGCCATTTCCCAGTCCGGAGAAACAGCCGACACGCTTGCCGGTATCCGTGAAGGCAAAAGCAAGTTTATAAAAGTTTTATCTATTGTGAACGTTGTGAAAAGCACTATTGCCCGTGAATCTGACGGCATCATTCCTATCATGGCGGGCCCTGAAATCGGCGTAGCTTCAACAAAAGCTTTTACCGCGCAACTAACTGCTCTTTATCTGTTTGCCCTTCAACTGGGCAAACTTAACTACACTATAAGCGACACTGAAGCAAAAAACAAACTTGAAGGCTTAATAGAAATCCCCAAAATAATGAATGCTGTTTTAAAAAGACAGGATGAAATCATAAAACTTTCTGAAAAATATTATCAGAAAAAGAATTTTATTTTTCTCGGCAGGGGCATTAATTATCCCAATGCACTCGAAGGTGCACTTAAGCTAAAAGAAATTTCCTACATCCATTCTACGGGTTACCCGGCCGGTGAGTTTAAGCATGGTCCTATTGCGCTAATTTGTGAAGATACACCGGTAATATGTCTGGCACCTAAGGATGAATTGTATATCAAAATGATAAGTAATATAGAAGAAGTAAAAGCAAGAAAAGGAAAAATTATTTCCATCGCCACTCAAGGAGACACAAGAATTCAGAGCCTTTCGGAAGATGTTTTTTTTATTCCTGAATGCCATGAAGATATATCGCCTATTGTAACCGTTTTACCGCTTCAGCTGTTGGCTTACCATATAGCTGTAAAGCTGGGCTTTGATGTTGATAAACCAAGGAATTTAGCAAAAAGCGTTACCGTAGAGTAACTAAAAGGAAAGGAGGTGTTTGATATGGTAGAAAAAAGACGTGAAATGACACAGGATGTAATGCTTGAAATCAACAAGGAAGAAACCGGCAAAAGCATGTACATACTCAGAGTTGTCAGCTGGAACAAGCAGAAACCCAAGCTTGAAAAAAGAGCTTTCTGGAAAAAATCCGATGAAGAAGAAATGAAAATGAGCAAAATAATCGGATTAAGCGCAAATGACATCAGAATAATCACAGAAAGGAAAGACGAAATTTTAAAAGCTCTGGAAAAATAAAACTACTATGGGCAGGCGCATACTTGTTATTGACGACGAACAGTCGGTAGTTGAATCTGTAAGAATGATCCTTCAAGATGAGGATTGTATAACATACGGAGCCCAAACCGGAAAGAAAGGGCTGAGTAAATCAAAAGAATTGCATCCGGACCTGATAATTCTTGACCTGAATCTTCCTGACATTGACGGCATTAAAATATGCGAGCATTTAAGAAAAAGTAACAAAACTTTTTCTATACCTATTATAATGCTTACAGCCAGAGACAATACAAAAGACATTAAAAAAGGGCTTGAAACAGGCGCCGACGATTACATCACAAAACCTTTTGATGTAGATGAGTTTTCAGCCAGAGTAAAAGCATTATTCAGAAGGATTGAATACATTCACACCCCCTCAGATATACTTACCTGTGACGATATAGTCATCAACATTCCAAATTTCAGCGTTACCTTAAAAGGCAAAGAAATTTCCCTCACACAAAAAGAATTTAAACTACTTTGTGTTTTAATAAAAAACAAAAACAAACTGCTTTCTCAGCAATTTCTTTACCAGGAAGTCTGGGGATTTAAAGAACAACCTTACGGTTCGTTTACATTACAGGCTCACATTTCAAATTTACGCGAAAAAATGGGTCCATCTATCGCTTCAAGAATAACTGTAATTGAAGGCAAGGGCTACAAACTCAAAAGTTAACCGGGTTCGTTTTTGCTGTACTTATGGTTTCTCCCTCTCTTATACTTGATTTAAAAAAAATAAAATGCTAAATTCCTTAAGGTAATTTTAGCAACGCATACGCTAAAATCAAATCTAATCAAACTTCAGACAATTTCCGGGTATCATAATGAAAGCTTTAAACAACTACGCCATACTTGCGCTTGAAGACGGCACTGTGTTTGAAGGCAGAGCTTTCGGCGCACAAGGTGAAAAAACGGGCGAAGTCGTTTTTAACACCAGCATGACAGGCTATCAGGAAATTCTTACAGACCCCTCCTACAAAGGCCAGATAGTCACCATGACTTATCCTCTCATTGGCAACTACGGTATAAACGATGAAGATTTTGAATCAACTAAACCCTGGGTTGAAGGTTTTGTAGTAAAAGAATACTCAAAAATTGTCAGCAACTGGCGCTCTACATCCAGCCTGGGCGACTTCCTGAAAAAATATAACATTTTAGGCATTGAAGGCATAGACACCCGCGCCCTTACCAGACACATCCGGGAAAAAGGGTCTATGAAAGGTATTATTTCTACAAAAAAACAGGACATTAAAAAAATAATTCAAAAAGCCAAAAACGCACCCGGACTGGAAAACAAAGACCTGGCAAAAGAAGTGTCCTGCCATAAAGCTTACGAATGGAATAAAAAAGGAAAACATAAAGTTGTTGTAATTGATTGCGGAGTAAAATATAACATATTAAACGAATTAGCCAAAAATAACTGCCACGTTGTAGTAGTTCCTTCCAAAACCACAGCCAAACAAATACTTGAATATAAACCTGACGGCCTTATGCTTTCAAACGGCCCCGGGGACCCGGCCGGTGTACAAACTGTAGTTGAAACTGTAAGAACCTTGCTTGATAAAATGCCCATTTTCGGTATTTGTTTAGGCCACCAAATGCTGGGGCTGGCGCTTGGCGGCAAAACTTTCAAGCTAAAATTCGGCCATCATGGCGGTAATCATCCAGTGAAAGATTTAAAAACAAATAAAGTTGATATTACTGTTCAAAACCATAACTTCTGCGTTGATATTGAAACCCTTAATAAACAGGATATTGAAATTACTCATATGAACTTAAATGACCGCACCCTGGAAGGCATGAGGCATAAAAAACTTCCTGTTTTCAGCGTTCAGTTTCACCCGGAATCTTCACCCGGCCCGCATGATTCAAGTTATTTATTTGAAAACTTTGTAAAACTTATTGAAACCAAAACATAAAAGGAAATTATGCCTAAAAGAAACGATATAGAAAAAATTTTAATCATAGGTTCGGGCCCTATTGTTATCGGCCAGGCCTGCGAATTTGATTACTCCGGCACCCAGGCCTGCAAAGCACTGCGCGCCGAAGGATATAAAATCATACTGGTAAACAGCAACCCCGCCACCATTATGACAGACCCGGAAATAGCTGACAGAACCTATGTGGAACCCGTCACTTCAGACGTTGTTGCCAAAATTATAGAAAAAGAACGCCCTGACGCGCTTCTTCCCACCCTTGGAGGCCAGACCGCACTTAACGTAACTGTAGAACTGCATGAAAAAGGTGTGCTTGATAAATATAAGGTAGAACTTATCGGAGCAAAAATCCACGCCATTAAAAAAGCCGAAGACCGCGAACTTTTTAAAGCGGCTATGGAAAAAATAGGCCTTGAACTACCTAAAAGCGGCCATGCCTATAATATGAAGGAAGCCACGGAGATTGCAAAAGAAATTGGCTTTCCTATTATTATCAGGCCCAGCTTTACACTTGGCGGCACCGGCAGCGGCATAGCCTATAACCTTGAAGAATTCAACGAAATGGCGCCCCGCGCCATTGAAAGCAGCATGATTAGCGAAATTCTGGTAGAAGAATCTGTTATCGGCTGGAAAGAATTTGAACTGGAAGTAATGCGTGACATTAAAGATAACGTAGTTATAATCTGTTCCATAGAAAATCTGGACCCTATGGGCGTGCATACCGGTGACAGCATTACCGTTGCCCCGGCCCAGACCTTAAGCGACAAAGAATATCAGCTAATGCGTGATGCCGCTCTTAAAATTATCCGTGAAATCGGCGTAGAAACCGGCGGTTCAAATATTCAGTTTGCAGTAAACCCTGATAACGGCAAAATAGTAATCATAGAAATGAACCCGCGCGTTTCCAGAAGCTCTGCACTAGCTTCCAAAGCCACGGGTTTTCCCATAGCAAAAATAGCCGCCAAACTTGCTGTAGGTTATACACTTGATGAAATATCAAATGATATCACCAAAGAAACACCGGCCTGTTTTGAACCCAGCATAGATTACTGTGTAGTAAAAATTCCCAGGTTTACTTTTGAAAAATTTCCTGCCGCAGATAAAACCCTTACAACTTCCATGAAATCCGTAGGCGAAGTTATGGCTATCGGCAGAACCTTTAAAGAAGCCTTACAAAAAGGGTTAAGAGCGCTTGAAACAGGCAAAAGAGGCCTGGATGATATTAACGGAAAAAATAACGGGCTGTCTCTTGAAGCCTTAAAAGAAAAATTAAGAATTCCCACCCCGGACCGCATTTTTTATTTAAAATACGCCATGCAGAAAAACATGAACCTTGATGAAATATTTGACCTGACCAAAATAGACCGCTGGTTCCTTTATAATATAAAGCAGATCCTGGAACTTGAAAATAAAATCAAAAAAAACAAAAAAATCAGCCCCGAACTTTTAAGAAATGCTAAAGAATACGGCTTTTCTGACAGACAGCTTGCGCACCTTTTGTCAAAAACAGAACTGGAAATTTACTCACTGCGTAAAAAACATAATATTATCCCCACATACAAAGTGGTGGATACCTGCGGCGCCGAATTTGAAGCTTATACGCCGTATTATTACTCCACATACGAATCCGAGGACGAATAGTCCTCAAAATCCCGCCTGACTGTCCGCAGGGCGGACAAGGCGGACAGCTGTCAGTAAATAATCACCCTTTCGTTTAAGTAATTATTAAGTGCAAAACCTAAGCCAATTTCTTTGAGGTTTTAATATGTCTATTATAAAAGAATATTGCGGTATTTTTGGTGTTTACGGGCACAAAGAAGCATCCCAGCTTACTTATCTGGGCTTATACGCTCTTCAGCACAGGGGCCAGGAAAGCGCCGGCATTGTGGTATCAGACGGCAAACAATTCAGATATCACAAAGAAATGGGTTTAGTCACAGACGTTTTCAACCAGGAAATCCTTGACTCGCTTGAAGGCCACATGGCTATCGGCCATGTGCGCTACTCAACCGCAGGCTCTTCAGCCTTGAAAAATGCCCAACCTTTTGTAGTAGAACATTTCGCAGACCCTCTTGCCATAGGCCATAACGGAAATCTTACCAACACTTTTGAACTGCGCACGAAACTTGAAAAAGAAGGTTCCATTTTCCAGTCCACCATGGACACGGAAGTTATAATCCACCTGATGGCGCGGTCTAAAAAAACAAAATGGGAAGACAAGCTTGCAGACGCCCTGAAATCCATAAAAGGCGCCTACTCGCTGGTCTTTCTTTCCCGCAATAAACTTATTGCCGCCAGAGACCCTTACGGTTTTAAACCTCTGGCTCTTGCAAAAAAAGATGACGCCTACTTTATTGCTTCAGAAACCTGCGCTTTTGACCTTATTCAGGCTGAATATATCAGGGATATTGAACCCGGTGAAATACTTATAATTGACCAAAACGGCCTTAAATCCATAAAACCTTTCCCAAAAACAAAACACGCTTACTGTATTTTTGAATACATCTATTTTTCCAGGCCTGACTCAAACATTTTCGGCGGTAATGTATATCAAACCAGAAAAAACCTGGGCAGACAACTGGCAAAAGAAAATAAAATTCAATCAGACCTGGTAGTCCCCGTGCCGGACTCAGGCATTTGCGCAGGGCTGGGCTATTCCGAAGAATCAAAAATTCCGTTTGAATTAGCCATAGTAAGAAACCATTATGTTGGGAGAACCTTTATCCAGCCGTCGCAATTCATGCGCGAGGCCGGTGTAAAAATAAAACTAAACCCCGTCAAAGAAGCCGTTAAAGGCAAAAGACTTGTCATAGTAGAAGATTCCGTAGTAAGAGGCACCACCAGCAAACGCAGGGTGCAAAGCCTGCGTGATGCCGGGGCAAAAGAAATACACATGTGCGTCAGCTGCCCGCCGCACAGATATCCGTGTTTTTATGGTATTGATTTTCCAACAAGAAAAGAACTAATTGCCAACCAGTATGAACTTAAAGATATTGCAAAATTTATAGGCGCCGACAGCCTTAACTATTTAAGTTATGAAGGCATGCTAAAATCCATGCCGGTACCGGAAAACAAATTCTGTACTGCATGTTTTAACGGCAAATACCCGATCCCCGTAAAAAATGAAATCTCAAAACTTGAACTTGAAGGATAGGAGTTAAATTTATGAAACAGACAAAGTATATTTTTGTAACCGGCGGCGTGGTATCATCCTTAGGAAAAGGCATTACAGCGGCATCTCTGGGAACACTTCTTAAAAGCTGCGGCATGAAAATCAATGTAATGAAAATTGACCCGTACCTTAATGTAGACCCCGGCACCATGAGCCCGTTTCAGCACGGCGAAGTATTTGTCACGGAAGACGGCGCAGAAACAGACCTGGACCTGGGCCATTATGAAAGATTCATTGACATAAACACATCAAAAGAAAATAATATAACCAGCGGCATTATTTATGATACCGTTATCAACAAAGAAAGGCGCGGAGACTACTTAGGCGGCACTGTACAGGTTATCCCGCACATAACCAATGAAATCAAACAAAGAATATTAAACGTAGCCAAAGACAATGACCTGGTAATTATAGAAATCGGCGGTACCATTGGTGACATAGAAAGCCTGCCGTTTTTAGAAGCTGCCAGGCAGTTTTCCATAGATGTAGGCAGAAACAATGTTTTGTATGTACACGTTACCCTTATTCCTTATATACGCGCCGCTGAAGAACTGAAAACCAAACCCACCCAGCAAAGCGTGGCAAAGTTAAGAGAAATAGGCATAGACCCGCACATTCTTGTCTGCCGTACGGAAAAACCGCTCAGCGAAGAAATAAAATCCAAGATTTCCCTTTTCTGCAACGTAGCAAAAGAAGCGGTTATTGAAGAAAGAGACGTAGCTGTAAGTATTTACGAAGTTCCCCTTACTTTTAAAGAAGCCAACCTGAATAATATTATTGCCAACATGCTGGGCTTAAAAATAAAAAATGCCAATCTGGATAAATGGGAAGAAATAATAAGCAACATAAAAAACTCCACACAGGAAGTAACCATTGCCATAGCGGGCAAATATACCCAGCTTAAAGATGCCTACAAAAGTATCTGGGAATCTCTTACCCACGGCGCTATTCATAACAAAACAAAAATTAATATCAGATATATTGATGTGGAATCAAGCAACATTGAAAGTGAATTAAGCGGAGTAGACGGCATTTTAGTGCCGGGCGGGTTCGGTGACCGCGGTATTGAAGGCAAAATCAGCGTAGTCAAATACGCCAGAGAAAACAAAGTGCCGTTTCTGGGCCTTTGCCTGGGCATGCAGTGCGCCGTAATAGAATTTTCCAGAAATGTCTGCGGATTCAAAGGCGCGCACAGTTCTGAATTTGACCCTAAAACCCCTCACCCGGTAATCCACCTCATAGCGGAACAGAAAAAAGTAAAGCAAATGGGCGGTACTATGCGTCTGGGCGCCTATCCTTGCAAAGTAAACAAAAAATCTGTAGCCTATAAAGCATACGAAAAAGAACTGATTTTTGAGAGGCACAGACACCGTTATGAATTCAATAATAAGTACAGGGACCAGCTTCAGAAAAAAGGCCTGGTAATAGCCGGTGAATACGAAAAGAAAAACCTGGTAGAAATCGTAGAATTAAAGAACCATCCCTGGTTTGTTGCCGTTCAGTTCCACCCGGAATTTAAGTCCCGGCCTACCAACCCGCACCCGTTATTCAGGGATTTCATAAAAGCGGCCCTGGAATTTAAAAGATAATCCCGGTAATTTTCTAAACAAAAAAAGTGATTAGGTGATTACGTGTTTGGTTAAATGTTTAAATTTATTTCATCCTTCACTAACCACCTAATAACTAATCACATAACCACTTAATCACCGCTATGTATAAATCATTTGTAGGAGACACCGATGTATAAATTAATCTCAGTTTTGTTTTTAGGCTTAATACTTATCGCAGGCTGTGCCAAACAGGATAAAAATGTAATTAAAGTTGCCCTTGCAGGGCCCTTAACCGGAGATATTGCCGCTATGGGGCAGGGCATGAAAAAAGCCATAGAGATTGCCGTAGAAGAAGCAAACCAGTCAGGCGTTTTGAAAGATAAAAAATTTCAGGCAGTTATTTTTGATGACCGCGCAGACCCCAAAGAAGCGGTAAGCGTAGCAAACCAGATAGTTTCAGACCCGCAGATTTACGGCATTGTAGGCCACTTAAACAGCGGCTGTTCCATACCTGCCAGCCAGATTTATGCAAAATACAATCTTGTTATCATCACACCCGCTTCCACAAACCCCAAACTTACACAACAGGGACTAAAAAATGTTTTCAGAGTCTGCACCACGGATGATGTGCAGGGAAGCGCCGCCGCCAATTATGTTATTGATAAATTAAAAATAAAAAATGTTTCCATAATACACGACAAAACCCCTTACGGCCAGGGCATAGCAGAAAACTTTAAAGCAACCTTTGAAAACCGCAAAGACAAAGTGTTAAGTTATGACGGCATAAATACGGGAGATAAAGATTTCAAAGCCCTGCTTACAAAAATAAAAACCTTTAAACCCCAGCTGATTTATTTCGGCGGTGTTTACAGCGAATATGGCCTGCTTTCCAAGCAGGCAAAAGAACTGGGGCTTAACGCCGTATTTTTCAGCGATGACGGATCTTCATCACCGGAATATATTAAAATTGCCGGCAGTGCTTCAGAAGGCAACTATGTTTCCATGATAGGCATTCCTCCGGCTAAACTGAAAAAAGCAAAGGCATTTTTAGATACCTTTGCTTCCAAATACCCGGGCACTGACTTACAGCCGTATGACACCTACACCTATGAAACCTCAAAAATACTTATTGACGCTATTGTAAAAACAAACATGGACAAATCAAAAATTGCCGATTATCTTGCAACGGTTAAATTTGACGGAATTCTAGGCATAACTTCTTTTGATGCAAACGGCGATACGCTGAACAAATCTATCAGTATTTACAAAGCAAAAAACGGCAAGTTTGAATACTGCGAATAAATTTCCCGATTACATCGAAAATAATCAGACAATAAATTTGTTTGATAATTGATAAATGCTTTTTCTTATCAACTTATCATCATCCCAACATATCAACCGTCTCTCATGTTCATCCAGCAACTAATTAACGGACTTACACTCGGCAGCATTTATGCACTGATTGCTCTCGGCTACACCATGGTTTACGGCGTTTTATTAATGATAAATTTTGCTCACAGCGAAATTTTTATGATAGGCGCCTACATCGGCCTTTGGGCTTTAACCGCCATTCCTGCCTTTGCCTCCTTTACTATTACCGGTTTCATAATAACTTTTCTGGTTGTACTGCTTTTTTCAGGCCTGCTGGCTGTTTCGGTAGAAAAATTAGCATACAAACCGCTCCGCCAGGCCCCGCGCCTTTCCCCCTTAATAAGCGCTATAGGCGTTTCCATAGTTTTACAGAACCTCATTATGCTTTTTGTCAGCAACCAGTCAATGCCTCTTCCGGAATTTAAAACCACCCGTTATCAGATATTCAGTGCTGAAGTAGATACCCTGCAGATATTTATTTTTTGTTTTTCTATTGCACTTATGCTTCTGCTGAACCTTTTTATCAGTAAAACAAAGTTCGGCAAAGCTATGCGCGCCACAGCACACAGCCACAGCGTTTCCCAGCTGATGGGTATAAATTCAAGCTCTATGATAGCTATGGTATTTTTTATCGGCGGCGCTTTAGGCGGCATTGCCGGCATGTTAAACGGCATGTACTACGGAAGTATAAAATATAATATGGGTTTTTTCCCTGGTATAAAAGCATTTACCGCGGCGGTGCTGGGAGGTATAGGAAATGTTAAAGGCGCTATGCTGGGTGGTTTTCTGTTAGGCCTGATTGAAACCTTTTCCGCCGGCTACATATCATCCCAGAACAAAGATGTAATCACTTTCTGCGTACTTATACTCATGCTTGTCTTTAAACCTACCGGAATTTTAGGTGAAAATGTAACTGAAAAAGTATGAAATTTAAAAACATTGCTATTATTACAGCCTTTATCACCGCGATTGTACTGCCCTTAATCATGCAGGCGTCAGCCAATTATTACGCCATACACGTGCTTGGGTTGCTGGGTATCTACGCTATATTGTGTGTCGGGCTTAATATTACTATAGGTTATACCGGCTTGCTGGATTTAGGGTTTATGGCATTCTATGCTATAGGCGCTTATATCGGAATAATTCTTAGTGCGAAGGGCATTTCATTCTGGTATATTATTCCTATCAGTCTGTTTATCGGCGGTACTTTTAGATATTTACTTGGCGCACCGGTATTACGTTTACGCGGTGATTATCTTGCCATAGTAACACTGGCGTTTGGTGAAATTACCCGCCTACTATTAAACAACCTGGATTTTTTAACTAACGGGCCTAAAGGCCTGCCCCGCGTAGGTGAAACGGTTTTACCTATCAGTATTTTTTCCTTTACTTTAAGAAACGATATTCATTTCTACTACCTTATCGTATTTTTTCTGGCGCTTGCAATTATTGTCAGCTACCGGCTTGAGCACTCGCGCCTTGGCAGGGCGTTTGTAGCTATACGGGAAGATGAAACAGCCGCAGAACTTTCCGGCATAAACGTATCAAACACAAAACTGCTGGCTTTTGTAATAAGCGGTATGTTCGGCTCTCTGGCAGGAACCATTTACGCGCACTGGATAGGTTTTATTTCACCGGAATCTTTTACTTTCTGGGAATCCATATTTCTGGTGTGCATGCTGGTTATCGGCGGAATGGGCAGTATTTCTGGCGCCATACTGGGCGCCTTTATACTTGCCGGCATACCGGAATTTCTGCGTCCGGTGCTGGGCTCGGGTTTTATAGATTACAGAATGCTTATTTTCGGGCTGCTGCTTGTAGTTGTAATTATTTTCAGGCCCCAGGGTTTGCTTCCTTCAAAAAGAAGAAACCTGGAGTTGCGTATGAATAAAAACAGTGAATAAATTATTTCAAACACGGTGATTAGTGGTTACGTGATTAGTAACATCTTTGCTAATCACTTAAACACATAACCACTTTATTAGAAATAACCAGACTAATAACCTTATGTTATTATCCATTAATTCAGTAAACAAACATTTTGGCGGATTAAGTGCACTTGCAGACATGAACATGTCTGCTGCCGATAAAGAAATTGTCGGACTTATCGGCCCCAACGGCGCTGGTAAAACTACGCTATTTAACGTAATTACCGGCGTATATCCTATTGATAGCGGTGAAATAGTATTTAAAAACAAAAATATTCACAACCATAAACCGCATAAAATAGTAAAAAACGGCATAGCCAGAACTTTCCAGAACATCCGCCTGTTTTCAAACATGACGGCCCTGGAAAATGTAATGGCTGGCAGGCACTGCCGCACCAAATCAGAACTTTTCCCGGCATTACTGCGCACAAAAGCGTTTTCAAAAGAAGAAAAAGAAATACAGGACTCTTCAAAAGAAATACTGGATTTCGTAGGGCTTCTTAAATCCGGCAATGAGCTGGCAAAAAACCTTGCTTATGGCCAGCAGAGGAAACTGGAAATTGCTCGCGCCCTGGCCACAAACCCGTCATTGCTTCTTTTAGATGAACCCACGGCGGGAATGAACCACAGCGAATGCAACGGTTTGATAGAACTTATATACAAAATCCGTGAAAAAAATACGGCTATCATAGTCATTGAACACCAGATGAACGTAATAATGAACATTTCTGATAAAATAGTTGTAATGGATTACGGTGAAAAAATAGCAGAAGGCAGCCCCGCACAAATTCAGAAAAATCCGAAAGTTATAGAAGCGTATCTTGGCAGGAATAACTAAAAAGGTGGATAAGTGGTTGGTAACACCTTAACTAACCACATAGTGACTAAACACTTAATCACTATCTTAGGCATCAAAAAACAATTATGGGAAATTATCTTTTAGAGATTCGGGACATTTATACTTACTACGATAAAATAGCCGCGCTTAAAGGCGTGTCTCTTAACCTGCAAAAGGGTGAGATAGTAGCCATTATCGGTGCCAACGGTGCCGGAAAAACCACGCTAATAAACACTATTTCAGGTTTAATTCATCCGGCACAGGGCCGGATATTATTTGAAAACAATGTAATCAGCGGTATGCCTGCATACAAAATTGCCCGTAAAGGCATAGTGCAAATACCGGAAGGGCGCAAGCTTTTTCCTAAACTAACTGTGCTTGAAAATATGGAGTTGGGCGCTTTTTCGCAGAATAATAAAAAAGAAATAAATGAGAACATTGAAAAGATGTATGCTTTGTTTCCCATTTTAAAACAAAGAAGCAAACAGTATGCAGGCACCATGAGCGGCGGAGAACAGCAAATGCTGGCTCTGGCGCGCGGGCTTATGGCAAAACCGAAAGTCCTGCTAATTGATGAGCCGTCAATGGGACTGGCGCCCGTACTAGTAGAAAAAACTTTTCAGATAATAAAAGAAATTAATGCGCAGGGCATAGCAATTCTGCTGGTTGAGCAAAATGCAAAAAAGTCCCTGGAAATTGCCAGCCGTGCCTATGTAATTGAAACAGGAAAGATAATAATGACTGATAACGCACATAAACTGCTTGAAAATGATATAATCAAAAAAGCTTACTTGGGTGAAATGCTTTAATTGGATAAAAACCGTGATTAGGTGATTGCGGGTAGCACCCTTGTATCATCTAATAAAAGAAAAAATAAGGGTTACGTGGTTAGGTGTTTGGCAACACCTTAACTAACCACCTAATGACTAAACACTTAATCACTATTCCAGAAATGAGGTTGAAATGAAAAAAATAACGTTTTTTGTTTGTTTTATCTTTAACTACTTACTACTTACCACTTCCGGATTTTTGGTTTCCCAGCTTCACGCAGAAACCTACCTGATGGAAATTGACGGAATTATTAACCCTGTAGTAGCGGATTACATATCTGACGGGATGAAACAAACCAAAGAAGGTGATACTGTAATAATCAGGATGAACACTCCCGGCGGTCTGATGGATTCCATGCAGCAGATAATAAAATCTATGCTTAATTCCCCTAATCCGGTAATAGTGTGGGTTGGCCCTCCCGGTTGCAGAGCGGCTTCAGCCGGTGTATTTATTACTATGGCAAGTGATATTGCCTGCATGGCTCCCGAAACAAACATAGGGGCAGCACACCCCGTACAAATGGGCGGAGGCGGCACACCTGCGGCGCCCGGAGCAGAAAACAAAAAGAACCCTTCGCAGGATAAAATAATGGAAGGCAAAATTACTAATGACGCGGCAGCCTATATGCGCTCCATTGCCAGTGAAAAAAACCGCAACTGGCGCTGGGCAGAGTTATCCGTTACAAAAAGTTTGTCCATCACATCCCGCGAAGCTCTGGACAAAAAAGTAATTGAATATATTTTTTCTAATATGGATGATCTGCGCGCAAAACTTAACGGGAAAAAAATTAAAAAACTTAAAAAAGAATTTAAAATAGATACAAAGAGTGAAATTATAAATATTCAAATGAAACCTTTTAAAAAATTCCTGAATATGATAGCACACCCGAATATTGCTTTCATTTTTCTCACTTTGGGTATCTACGGCCTTATTTATGAGTTTTCCTCACCTGGCATAGGGTTGGGCGCAATAGTAGGCGGCAGCTGCCTTATACTTGCATTTTTTTCCATGCAGTTATTACCGGTAAACACAGCAGGACTGCTTATGCTGATACTGGGGCTTATACTTATGGCCATTGATGTGTTTAACCCTACCGTTATTTTAACTATTGGCGGGATTGCTTCCTTTATAATGGGCGCATTAATGCTTTTTGATTTTCCCGGAAATTTTATTTCTGTTTCTTTGAGTCTTATCTTTACCGTTGCCCTTGTTACGGTACTGCTTTTTATATTTGTGCTGAGATCAATTGTAAAAGTACGCAAAACAAAAGTAACTACCGGCAAAGAAGGCCTGATAGGTGAAAAAGGCATTGCTAAATCTGTTTTTAGCGGCGTAAATACCCGCGGTATGGTTTTTGTACAGGGAGAGCTGTGGAGTGCAGAGCTGACCGAACCCTCAGAAATAAAAGAGGGCGATACTGTAGAAGTAGTAAATGTAGAAAGCAATTTGTTAAAAATCAAGAAACCGTAATACGGAAGTCGTCAGTGGTAAGTAATTACTATTTACCACTTACAATTTACCATTCACGGCATTCAGGAGGTAAGACATGTTTTCAGGACCAAGTATTACATTAGTAATCATCGGCGTAATTATACTGATGAATGCAGTACGCGTAGTAAATGAGTATGAAAGAGGTGTAATTTTCAGATTGGGCAGGTTAATTGGCGCAAAAGGCCCGGGTTTGTTTTTTCTTATTCCTATTGTAGACAGAATGATAAAAATCAGCCTAAGAACAACCACTATGGACATCCCCACCCAGGAAGTTATTACCAAAGATAACGTGCCGGCTAAAGTAAATGCTGTTTGTTATTTCAGGGTTGTTGACCCTAATAAAGCAGTTGTAAGCATTGAAAATTATATTTATGGTACAAATCAAATTGCACAAACAACACTAAGAAGTGTTCTAGGCCAGGTAGAACTGGATACACTTTTAGGGGAAAGAGAACAGATTAACCTTAAACTTCAGCAGATTATTGATCAGCAGACTGAACCTTGGGGCATAAAGGTAAGCGTAGTTGAAGTTAAAGATGTGCAGATACCTGAACAAATGCAGAGAGCCATAGCCCGCCAGGCAGAAGCTGAAAGAGAAAGGCGTGCAAAAGTTATCAATGCTGAAGGCGAATTTCAGGCATCCACCAAACTGGCGGAAGCAGCGGAAATTATCGGCAAAAATCCGGCGGCTATCCAGCTAAGATTTTTACAGACAGTTACTGAAGTTGCCTCAGAAAAAAGCACAACCCTGGTACTTCCTATACCAATAGACCTTTTAAAAGCTTTCACTGAAAAAAGATAATTTTTCATATACACTATTTAAACAATTACTTTTCTCCCCTTGGGGGGATTTATACTATTTTAAAAACCTGATTCTGCCAATTACAATTGCAGAATCTTCTGTTTGTTCCAGTTTTTCATACAGACATTTTAACATTTGGCAATATTTATAAATAATCTTATCTTATACATAAGTACAGGGACATAATAAAATGGTCAAAACAAAAATAGTTTGTACTATCGGACCGGCAAGCGAATCAAAGACAGTGCTGCGTAAAATGATGTTCATGGGCATGGATGTTGCCAGGCTGAATTTCTCGCACGGTTCCCAGCAAGAACATAAAAAACGCATATTAACTATCAGAGATTTAAACAAAAAATACAGGCGCCATATACGAATATTACAGGACCTGGAAGGATTCCGTATCAGGGTAGGCAAATTAAAATACAGTCTTGATTTAAAAAGAAAAACTATAGTATATCTAGCTAAAAATAGCATTACCGGAAAAACAAATACTCTACCTTTTGATTATGAAGGTTCCCTGGCAGACATCCCCGTTAATAGCCAGATATTCATTGATGACGGAAATATTTCCTTGTTAGTAAAAGGAAGGACAAAAAATCACTTAATAACAGAAGTTGTTATTCCCGGGATAGTAAAAGAACATAAAGGCATAAATATTCCCGGTGTGAACCTGAAATTTAAAGGACTTACAGATAAAGATATTTATGATTTGAAATTTGGAATTGAAAACAAGGTGGATTATATTGCTCAATCGTTTGTCAGAAACAAGGAAGACATACTTCTGGTAAAAGAAGTGCTGGCTGATTATAAATTTAATTGTAAAGTTATAGCAAAAATAGAAAATCGTCAGGGCATAGATAATATTGATGAAATAATAAAAGTATCAGACGGTATAATGATAGCCCGCGGAGACATGGGTGTTTCAATCCCGATATATCAGATACCTGTCGTACAGAAACAAATAATAAAAAAATGCAACCATGCCGGAAAATTCGTTATTACCGCCACACAAATGCTTGAAAGCATGACAGAAAATAAAAGGCCTACCAGGGCAGAGGTTACCGATGTGGCCAACGCTGTTTTAGACGGCACTAACTTTGTAATGCTTTCAGCCGAAACCGCCTCCGGGAAAAACCCTGTTGAAACAGTAGATATGATGAACAAAATACTCAAGTTTACAGAAAATTCATAATGAATAAATATTAAGGAGGTAGTATATGGAAATCACACAAGTTTTGTATGTGGTTAGCTCTGTAGCAATTTTTATTTTTCTATTTGGTATCAGGATAGTCAGGCCTACAAAAAGAGGTTTGATTGAAAGATTAGGGAAATACAACAGATTTGCTTACCCGGGATTTCAATGGATTATTCCAATAATTGACCACTTATACTATGTAAATGTAACCGAGCAAATGGTAGATGCTGAACCGCAGGAAATTATAACCAATGACAATCTTAATGCCAGGGTGGATGCTCAGGTATATTTTAAAGTAAAACTCGATGAAGAAAGCGTAAAAAACTCTATTTACAATGTAAATGACTACTATTTCCAGATAGTGAATTTAGCCAGAACTACATTAAGAAATATCATAGGCACTCTAACTTTAAAATCTGCTAATAGTGAAAGAGGTAAAATCAATTCCGAACTTCATAAAATACTTCGTGAAGAAACAAAACTCTGGGGCATAGAGATAGTCCGTACAGAATTAAAAGAAATTGACCCTCCCAAAGATGTTCAGGAAACAATGAATAAAGTAGTTAAAGCAGAAAATGAAAAAATTGCCGCCATAGATTTTGCAACAGCCACAGAAACCGTTGCCGATGGCCAGAAAAGAGCTGAAATAAAAAAAGCAGAAGGCATTAAACAAGCCAGAATATTACAGGCCGAAGGTGAAGCTGAAGCAATAAGGTCAGTCAATGAAGCGGCAGAAAAATATTTTATTGGAAATGCACAAGTCCTTAGAAAGCTTGAAGCTGTAGAAAAATCTCTTGCAAATAATGCAAAAGTTATTATCCCTTCAAATACCGAGCTGGTGAATGTAATAGGCGAGCTTGCGGGTGTATTGCCTTTAAAAATAGATAAAGACAAACCCTTTTCTACAAGGTAAATATAGTATTTCAAAACCAATATTCACCCTGATAATTATATTAAAGGTTCTTACCGCTAAATTGCAAATTCTTTTATTAAAAACCAAGCTTATAATTCTGCAGTGAAGCGGGTCTTTATAATCTATGGGGAAGTATAGGCATAGTTGTGGAAAGGTGTTCTATTTCAAGAATGCAGAAATATTTAAGAATTAGAACACAGAATAATGTCATTTCAGTCATTGCGAGGAGCTTTTAG